>JACCDQ010199514.1_pt1 | contig 121741 bp, 184 predicted proteins | sample 7446031 | NCBI WGS metagenome assembly JACCDQ01 (sample SAMN15323442, study PRJNA562643) | freshwater metagenome | isolation source: river surface water | place: USA:Blue River Watershed | collected 2017-08-17
GCTCGCTGGACGATGGAAGCCGCTCAGGACCTGAACGCTCAGCACGGCCTCGACCTCGAGTCGGAGCTGACCGCTGCTCTGTCGGCCCAGATCGCCCACGAAATCGACAACGAAATCCTGACCGACCTGCTGGCTCTGGCCAACACCGTCGCCACCTACGACTTCGCTGCTCCAACCCCTGGCTTCGCACCGAACTACCTCGGTGACCGCTACGCTCACCTCGGCATCCTGATCAACAAGATGGCCAACGAGATCGGCGTCAAGACCCGTCGTGGTCCTGGCAACTGGCTCGTGTCTGGTCACCTGATCACCTCGATGCTGCAGAGCGCCGCCAAGTCGGTCTTCGCACCGGCAGTCAGCGGTTCGTTCGACGCCCCAATCGGCAACCGCCTGGTTGGTACGCTGAACGGCGCAATGAAGGTGTACACCTACAACTGGGGTCTCCAGGACGCATGGCAGCTCGGTTCGGGCGCTGGCGAAACCTACAACGCCGCCGGTTCGGATGGTGAAGACATCCTCATGGGCTTCAAGGGTGGTGCGTCGGAACTCGACAGCGGCTACTTCTACTGCCCATACGTTCCGCTGATGAGCACTGGTGTTGTCACCGACGCCAACACGTTCATGCCAGCTGTCAGCCTGATGACCCGCTACGGCAAGGCCACGTTCACGAACGCTGGTACCTCGCTGGGCAACAGCGCCGACTACTACGCACGTATCCGCGTGCAGAACGTCGCGTTCAGCTGATCGCACAACGATGAGGACCTTCGGGTCCAACTCCTAAAGGGACCGCCTAGGCGGTCCCTTTTTCTTGCCCGCTAAATAGACGCATGAACATTCGCGAACTCTTTGAGACGGCTCCCGTCAGCATGATACCACCAAACCTGAGGTCTTCACTCCTCGGCAAGGCGGCGGCGCTTACGACGAATGATGTCCAGGACAAGTACAACTCCACTCGCATGGTGGCTGTGAACAACAGCAACAACTGCGTGGAGGTGTGGTTTGAGATGTATGCAGGCTCGCATGTCGGCGTTGCATCTCTCTTCAAGAAGCGCCTCAAGGAGGCGCGCCTACCGGTGTACTCGTTCAACGACAAAGAAAACTTCGGTACTGAGCATGCGTACATCTTTCAGTTCTATGACTTTCCATGGGATGACTACAGCGCCCAACACTTTGAGAAGGGGTGGAAGGAGGTCATCGACGGTGACGTCCCACTCAACGCAAACACATGAAGCTATCTGAACTCCTCCAAGAGAACGAACTCATCCCAAAGAAGGTGCTTGCCGTTGTGCTCGTCCGCTTCTTCAAGGACCTGCACTTTGCACTACACGCACGTATGAAGGATGAGGTTGAGGGCTTCGGCAACGAGCTCAACTTCGACACCAGTCAGCCAGACATGCGTCTCCTCTTGGACTTCCCGAGCAGGGTCCATAAGCCGCCGGCCGCGGATCTGAAGAAGATCATGAACGACCTGGCCAAGAAGTACAAGGTCTACTCGTTCAAGCCGAAGATGAGCATCGAGAAGGAAGCAAGCTTCGAGTACTGGGTGAACATCGCGTTCGAGGAAAACCTGGAGCTTGACGATGCTGCACTCGACGCCGCCTGGGAAGAGGTGAAGCGCCTCGGTCTGGACAAGGAAGTCACAACCGACGGTCTGACCAACCACCTCACGGTTAACGGCTGACCTGCAATCAGGTTGCTTTCACGATGCCTGGCGCTACAATAGCCCATGGACGAACTACAGCCGCTTATCGACGCCAGGAACCTCCTTGCGAGGGAACTTGACCTTCACAACCTGAAGGGAGCGTCCCTCCAGAAGAAGTATGAAGGTGCCGTGCTGGCCCTTCAGGCCGCCTGCCCGCACACGCACGTGGAAGTGCAGAGTACCTACCACTCAGGCGGGTACGACTATTGCGCTTCAACCATCAGCAACACCTACTGCAAGACGTGCGGCTTCCTCGTCGATACCCACGAGGAGACCCATCATGGCCGTTTTGGTTGATGTTCTTCGGCGGGGAGATCGCTTCCTTCTTGAGGCTCGTCACTTCGAGCACAGCGGATATGACGAGAAGACCAACATCGGTTTGGCAATCGATACTGCTGAGAAGGAGCGCTTCGCCGCTCTAGGTGCCACTATTTCTGGAAAGTATGCACCGCACGACTTTCTCTTTGATGGCATCTACTACGACATCAAGAGCAGTCAAGGTAAGTGGCTCTCTATCTCGTACCGCGAACTGGAGTTCGCCGAGGCTGAGATGGACGCAGGCCGCGACGTCATCTACGTCATCTACCTCCAGAAAGGTGGAGACGAGTATGAGTACCTTGGTTGCGTCTCCTTCGCACAGATCTATGCGATGATGCGAATGGGTTCCACACCGTACTGGTCCCTCTCAGTGGTAAAGTCGAACCTGCTTTGAGGTTGACCGACTTCAGCGCTGAGTTACAATCCTTCTATCGCTTCTTTCACAGGAGCGCACATGAACTTTGAACCTGGTATCGACTTCACCATCGAAGGTGACTGGGCCGCCGACATCCACGACATGCACACCAAGTTCGGTGTCAACAAGGTTGTCGAGACCCTGACTGACGCGCAGCTGCGCGACTATCTCAAGTTTCGCCTGGACATGGTCCAAGAGGAAGTGAGCGAGGCGCATGAGGCCTACGCCAAGAAGGACGCCGACGGAGTGGTTGATGCCCTCATCGACGCGATCGTCTTTGCGATTGGCACCCTCGACGCCTTCAACGTGGACGCCTACGAGGCCTGGGCACGCGTTCACGCCGCCAACATGGCGAAAGAACCTGGTGTCAAGCCTGGCCGCCCGAACCCGTACGGCTTCCCTGACCTCATCAAGCCTGAAGGCTGGACGGCACCGACCCACGAGGACAACGTCGGCCTGATCCCTCGCGCCTTCACGGAGTAACCATGGACATCCGCACCTTCCTGACCCTGTCAACCGAGGAGCGGATGGACTGGGTGGAGAACCTCGTCGTTGCACAGAACCCTCGCCTTCGCAAAGGCGAGCGCATGACCGGACCAGTCGGCGTCTACCAGTTCGGTAGGACGTACGTCCCTCGCTTCGAAACTCCTGAGGACTTCGTTGCCCCTGACGTAGGCACAGTGCAGGCGAAGGCGTACCTCCTCAACAACGACAACATCGATGGTCACCCCTTTCTCGACATCGATGTTGGCTCGAACAACTACCTGAACCTCTACGAGGTTGTACCATCCTGCATTTTCGGCACCTCACAGGTTGGTGACATCATCAAGACCTCCTACGGTCGGATCAAGGTGGACGTTGTCCTGACGCAGGAGTTGATGGAACAGCACACCACCTTTCTCGCCCGCTTTGCACTTTCCAAATGAGCCACTTCAACCAACTCACGCCTGCTGAAGCTGAACGCCTAGCTCTTCTCCTCGAGGAGCTGGGTGAGGCGCAGCAGGTCATCGGCAAGATCCTCCGACACGGCTACGAGAGCATCAACCCCGACCTGCCACCGCCAGCAGGTGACACCAACCGTGCCAACCTTGAACGCGAGCTTGGCGACGTGCTGGTCGCCATCGATTTTCTCGTTGACTACGGTGACATCCTACAGTGGCGCCTCGACGATCGCAAGCGCGTCAAGCACCACAAGATCTGGAACTGGCTGCACCACCAGGACCCGCGTACCAAGGCATAAATACCTGACAGAACCCGTCAGGTAACCTATGTCCCGTCAAATTCCAATCTCAAGCGTCTCTCAGTCGGGCGCAAATCCTGGTAGCTTCGTCCTCGGACCGACGGTTGGCGATAACCCATCCGGCGACTGGACTGGTGTCTTCAAGGGCAAGTTCTATCGCGATCCAGCGGGGTTGACACAGACGTTCTACAACGCCAACGGAACTCTGCGTACCCCACCGGCCGGTTACCAGCTGATCTCGGCTACCACCTTCACGATCATTGAGAACCCGAGCTACAATGGTCGCTACACCGTCTACACCCAGGAAGGTACCACCAACGATCCTTCCAACCCATCATCGACCTTCGGTGGTGGCCTGACGACCGTTCGCGTCAACGAACCTATCGGCGCCCCACAGAACGCAAGCCACCTCACCAACACCGGCTTCGTCACCAACGTCAGCACGTACTATCTGTTGGTCGCCAACGAGAGCCCAATCATCGTTCCGCCAGGCGTCATCCTGGAGAACAGGCCGGTAGAGTTCGTCGGTCGCAACTACTCTGGTTGGGGTGAGCTCATCCACCAGAACCTCATCGAGCTGGCACAGCATTACTCGGGTGCCACTGCGCCAACCAACCCGTTCCGCGGCCAGATCTGGTACGACACGACGTCAGCACCATTCCTCGCCAAGATCTATGATGGTTCCGCGTGGTCGGTTCTCAACTCGACGTTCTTCGCGCCGGCCAACTCGTTCCGCCATACTCAGTCGACCGCTGCCTCAACGTGGACGGTCAACCACAACCTCAACGCCTCCAGCCCGTTCATTGTCCACGCCACCTTCTTTGTGGATACCGGCGGCGGCGTCATCAAGCCGATCCTGCCACAGGACATGACGTACGTCTCGGCAAACCAGCTGACCGTCACCTTCTCCACGACGTACTCAGGCTACGCTCTAGTCAGGTTGTAACAGTTACAACTTAGGTCTCCCCGGCCCTGCCATTGTGATACAATGGCAGCATGACCAAGTACCTTGTAGAAGTCGAGTACGAGCACTACCGCTCGTCTGAAGGACATCACCTGCGTCGGGAAGAAACGGGAGTTTCGCCCAACGGAAACTCCTTCGCAGGTCGGTGGGTTCTTCGCGACAAGGACTTCAACTACATCGACCACGACCAGTTCCGTCACGACCTGATGGAACACCATGGCTTCGTTCTCGCCAGCTCCGTCAAGGAGTTTCTGGGTAAGGCGCTGGCATGAACATCTTCGTGCTTGATCAAAACCCCTTCGACGCCGCTCGCTCGCACTGCGACAAGCACGTCGTCAAGATGATCCTCGAGTACGCGCAGATGCTGAGCACGGCGCACCGCCTGCTTGACGGTACCCGCACGACGTGCTTCGATCCGCTCAACCGCGTCAAGCCCAAGAACTTCTGGCTCTTCGAAGGCGAGGTGCCCCAAGTTGTGCAGGTGCAGGACGACGAGGTCGTGCGGTACAAGTGGGAGGTCGCCAACTCCAAGTGCTACCAGGTGGCACACGCCAACCATCCCTGCTCGGTGTGGGCGCGCGAGACCGACGCCAACTACTTCTGGCTTCAGAACCTGCTCATCGGCACGGCGCGCGAGTACACCGCCCGCTACGGCAAGACACACAGCGCCGCTCGCATCTTCGAGTTTCTGAGCCACTCACCCCGCAACATCAAGCGCAGTCAGCTGACGCCCTTCGCGCTCGCGATGCCGGAGGAATACAAGCATGATGACCCTGTTGAAGCGTATCGTCGCTTCTATGTCGGCGCGAAGGCGCGCTTCGCGAAGTGGAAAAATACCCCAGTCCCAGGCTGGTTCAAACATTCAATGGAGAGGCAAGATGCCACCAATTTCGCGTGAGCGCCTACAATGGATCGAAGAGCGGCTCTTCATCCTGGCGCGAACTGTCCAGACCCTACGGCGCGAAGGTCTGCGCCACGCCAACCGCTACTTCACCGACAGCCAGCAGGAGGCCCATTCCATCTTCACCAAGACGATGCAGGACCTCAACGCTGAGCGGCTGTCGCTCATGATGGAGCGCATGGCCATCGAGGAGTACCTGCAGGAGAATGGCAATGGGAGCTGATCTTCGTCGCATCATCGTCGTCGACATCGAGGCGACGTGCTGGGAAACTCGTGAGGAGCAGGGAGATCGGCCCAACGAGATCATCGAGATCGGTATCTGTGAGCTCAACCTCCGCACCCTCGAGATCATCGAACCCGACAGCTACGTCGTCAAGCCGCGCTTCACCGACGTTTCGCCCTTCTGCACACAGCTCACCGGCTGGACGAAGGAGCAGATCAACGAAGGCGGCGACATCGCCGACACACTCAAGGCAATCCGCGAGGATTACGGCTTCGATCGTGATACGCTGTGGTGCTCGTACGGCGAGTTCGATCGCATCAAGCTTGGTGCTGAAGGCCGCGCCTCAGTCGGCGGTCTCTACGGCATCCATCGCAATGACAACCCGTTCGCACGGGCGCGCAGCCACCTCAACATCAAGACGCTCTTCGCTCTTCGCCGTGGGCTGCGAGACGAGGTCGCAATGGACAAGGCGCTGAACATCGCAAAGCTCAACCTGGTCGGACGTCACCACAACGGCGCCGATGACGCCTACAACATCGCCAGGCTGGCGCGATTGGTACTACGATGAAGCTGGGTCGGTTCTGGCCAGATCCATGGCCGTTCCCGCCAGAAATGGGTGTCGGCCTTCGTCTCACGGGCTATCCAAGCAACGAGCAGGAGTTTCTGCAGTTCCTGTACGCTGAGAGCTGCAACCCGGTTGCAGCTCTGCGCATCCTACGGGAGCTCAAGGAGAAGGGTGAGAAGCTGACGACCGTGCAGCCGTCCTTCAACTTTGCCCGGCTCGGTGACGAGTTCGGTAGGTTGGGCGTCAAGATGGAGGTAATTCCTCCATACGACAAGCCCATCAATAACACCGCGATCGACGGTGTGGCACTGGTGATGTGCGTCGGCGGAAAGACGACCGACGGTCTGACGCCTGAAGAGATGGAAGAGGCACGGCGGCGTGCCGCCGAAACTGGTGAGCTAGATCCAGAAGCGCTCGGACCCTATTCCTGGGTGGCCGAGAAGTACATCTAGTCGATTTCTCCGCCCTCGCTCTCAGGTCCAGGCATGACCGGGACCTTGAGCATCATTCCTGGGCGTGGCAGGATCTCACCATTGAGCTCGTTGAACACCTTGACGAGGTAGCGAAGCTCCTCCTTGGTGTAGTTGTGCCTGCCCACCAGGCGCAGAACGGCTTCAATGGTCTCAGTCGGGCGAAAGCAGTGAAGGATGTGCGGGTGTTCCATGCGCTATTTAGCGGCAAGAAGGAGGCAAGGCGGTCATAAATAGGTCCAGCACAACCTGGGACCCCTATGGCTGACTTCAATACCAAGACGACCCATGACCTGTGGGTTGACGCCCGCAAGTTCACGATCGCCCTTTCTCGGCCAACACCGACAACCATCCAGCTGGACATCACCTACCCGATGTCTATGACGACGGCTGAAGGTGCCGTTGTTGTGCTGCATGACGAGCCCCTGATCGTAGCTCACCACCCTGAAGATGGTGAGCGCTACACCGCCAGCACTGACTTCGCGGCACCAGCCGACACCATCGGCGGCCCCACCATCGGCGCCCACGTGGTTGGCTTCTACTCGAAGATCCTCGGTCAGCCCCTGCCTGGTGTTCAGGTCGGTACCAGCGACGTCGCTGCGTTTTCAATCACCGTCACCAACACCGACCCGAACACCATCTACTACGCATCGGTCCACGGTGCGTCCAACGTTCTTCAGTACTTCCCGTTCGGTATTCAGACCTACCCGCTGGAAGCCAGCCGCATCGAGACCAACTCAGCCTCGTACACCGGCAACATTCCTTCGCTGCCTGAGGCACCAACCTCCCCAGCCCCTGACATGGTGTACCATGACCAGGGGCTCAACGTCGTTCAGTACTGGACCGGCAGTCAGTGGATCTCAACGCGTACTGACACCATCGCGTCAGGTACGGCCAATCCAGGTAGCCTCGGTCAGGCGTACTTCTACACGGCCGGTTCAGCCATCAAGATCTTCGACGGTTCCAAGTGGGTAAGCGCAACCCCTGCCAACCTCCAGTTCCTGGTACCAGGTCCAACATGGGTGCCGCTCGGTCTAGTGAGCGGTGCCGTCAAGGCACCTGAAGCTCCAGCCATCGGCGACTTCTACTGGAACTTCACTACTCAGCGCGGCCAGTTCTGGGACGGTACCAACTGGGTCTTCCCTTCCAGCGCCAACTCACTGTTCAACGCTCCTCCACTTTCACCTGCCTTTACTGTTCCGCTTCGCGCCGAAGGTGTCGAGCTGCCAACCCCTTGGCTCGGTCAGCTCTTCTACAACACCAGCACGCGTATGCTCAACGTGTGGACTGGTTCCACCTGGAAGCAGGCAAACACCGACCAACAGGGCACACCCACCACCGACAAGATCTCAATCGGTACCGACGGTTCCTACGATGAGCGCATGCGTCTCATCAAGATCTTGAAGGGACAGCTCGGCTGGCCCGTGATGTGCGTTGAGCTCAAGGAAGAGCAGTTCAACATCGCGATCGACAACGCCCTTGACAACTACCGTCAGCTGTCGGATGGTGCCTACAAGCGCGGCTACTTCCTGTTCACCCTCATCGAGGGTCAGCAGACGTACTACCTCAACTCAGCGGTAGACAAGACAGACCACGTGGTGAGCGTCAACAAGATCCATCGCCTCAACATCCTTGGTTCGAACAGCCTCAACTGGGACAGCAACATCTACTTCCAGACGTTCCTCAACCAGTACTACAGCGCCGGCTACACCGACCTGTTGTCGATCCACATGGTACACGCTCTGTCGGAGGACTTCAACCGCATCTTCGCTGGTGACATGATGTTCCAGTGGGATGAACCGACCCGCGAACTCTTCCTGACCCGCAAGGTGGCGCGCAACGAGAAGGTCATTCTCGAGGTGACGCTCGAACGCAGCGAGCAGGAACTGCTGCTCGACCGCTACTGCAAGCAGTACCTCCAGAACTGGGCACTTGCAGAGTGCAAGGAAATGCTCGGTATGATCCGCAGCAAGTTCAGCTCTGGTACTCCAGGTGCCAATGGTGCCATCACCCTCAACGGCGAAATGTTGATCAGTGAAGCGCGTCAGGACATGACTGAGCTTCGCGAGCAGCTCATGAACAACGAGTTCGGTGGTGGCGGTATCGGCCATGGCAACGTTTCCTTCCTGATCGGGTGAAGCATGAAGCTACAGGACATCGTCACTGAAGAACGCCTTGATGACTACATCAAGCGCCTCACCAAGACACTCAGGATCAAGAAGCTTGGCTCAGGGTACTACAGCTCGGTCTTTCAGCACCCGGTCTATCACAACGTGGTTGTGAAGCTGTGCCGCAAGCAGGATCCAAAGACCATCTTCTACCTGCGAGAGGGTGCAAAGAACCCTGGCAACCCGTGGTTTCCGAAGATCGTTGGTATCCACAAGGTGACGTTTCACGATGAAGACCTTGACCCATCTTTTATCGAGATGGACAAGCATGGTGATGGCCTGAACTACATTACCCACATCATTTTCATGCAGAAGCTTCGTCCGGTTCGTCGACGTGAATACACCGAAGCTACACGCAGGATCTTTGCAACCATGCCAGACACGGCATTTGAGCTGCCTTTGCCTCCGTGGAAGCCGCGCGCTGGAGCGGAATACATCAAGCAGCGGGCGGAGATCAAGAAGCGCAACAAGAAAGAAGGGCGCTTCCTACCACCGCTCGACGAGATCGATAGCCTGACTGGTATGCACGCCGATGATTGGCGGAAGGTGGCAAAGCTGTCTGCTGATAAACACGTACGTGAGCTCGCCGCCCTCCTCGCAAGGATCGGAGCTGACGACATTCATGATGGAAACGTCATGATGCGTGATGACGGTCACCCAGTGATCACCGACCCGGTAGCTTCCTAATGGCGACACCTTCTCTTCCACAGCTGCCGATCACTGACTGTCCTGATGGAGCCGGCTCCATCAACAACGGTGGCCTGCCTGGCAACAACATCTACCAGACGCCATACACTCCGCCTGATCTGTGCATCGGCGAGTTTCGCATCTCGCAGGACGACTGCGCTGTTCCCGAGAACACCTTCCAGGAAAGCCTTGCCGCTGAGGCGCTCGAGATCTCAGGCGCACCGGTCAATGTCTTCAAGCTGCTCGGAGTGCATGAACAAGGTAAGCTCATCGATCTCACTGGCAGCGGTCATGCCATCAGCTCGAGCGGCGATCCGTCGCTGGTGTTTGACAACCTTGCTGGTCCTTGGGTAAGCGATGAACTTGGTGTTGAGGTGCTAACGGCGCCCGCCTGGATCGGTTACGACTTTGGTGTTCGTCAGACGTCGTATGGTCAAGACGAGCATGCACCAGGTTCGCCTGTCCAGCAGCACATCACGTCATTCACCATCAGCCAACCAGGCCCCGTGCGTGTGCGTCAGGTGCGTGTTGAACGCTCTAACGGCGGCTACTCGGTTGACCCTGCAAAGATCCTCTTCTCTGGTGCTGGCAACGGCACTGTCAGCGGCTTCACGCCAGGCGTAGGGTCAAAGCAGGGCGCGTTCATGTTGATGGCCCTGAGCTCGACGCAGTTCAGCGTCGCCTTCCTGACGGCTGAAGGCACCAGCATCGTGGGTGTGGCCAACGTCGGTCAGCGCTTCAACTCCCTTGAGGGATCGTTCACTATCACTGCAGGCACCTTGCCGTTTGCTACCGGCGATATGTTCACCGTGCCAGTACAGCTCAGCTGGTACCGTGTTGATGTTGTCAATCTACCCGACGTACCTACTGCAACCATCGGCATCAAGCAGTCAGCACCATCCCGCTACTGGCGCCTCGTGCCAACTGTCTTCACTGGCACTCCAACCGATGCGTGGTTCGTTGACAAGCTGCAGCTCTTTGACTACCAGGCAACCAGCCTCGACACCATCCAGGACACGCTCTGGATGGAGAACCGTGATCGTGACTACGCCCGCGCCTCTATCCAACTGAAGGCATCGTACCAGCCGTTCGACGGCATGAGCGACCTTAGCAAGTTTGGTTTCCAGATCGCCGAAGTCTACACGTTCACGGTGTCGTTCGCCAAGATGATCGAGCACCTCGGTCGACCACTGGTCGTCGGTGACATCATTGAGCTGCCGTCAGAGATGCAGTACGACCACAACCTCAAGCCGGTCCGTAAGTTCTTGGAGATCAATGACGTTGGTTGGTCAGCCGAGGGCTTCACCACCGGCTGGAAGGGCATCATCTACAAGTTCTCGGCGCAGCAGCTTCTGCCAGGTCAGGAGCACCGTGACATCGTCGGCACCATCGACACGCAGAAGTACGCGATTGACGATGGCAGCTTCTTCGACGGCATCGAGCAGATCCAAACCAAACCGCTCACCGTCACTGAGGCAAACCAGGCCGAAGCCGAGCAGGCGGTGCCTGAGAAGGGCACCAACGTTCGCGAGTACGCATCAGGTACCAACCGCTTCCACGCTCCTGGTTCGTATGACGGCGTTGGCCCATACGTTGAAGACGGCCTGCCACCCGATGGCGCACCGTACACCAGTGGCTTCAAGCTGCCTGATGTGGCAGGACAAACTGATGGCGCCTTCTTCCGCCTTGAGTATGACCCGCGCCTCAACATCGCCGCTCGTCTCTACAAGTTCAGCGCAGTCAAGAATGCTTGGCTCTACGTTGAAACTGATCGTCGCAACCAGCGCTCAGCTCACAAGCCATCCGAGCTGGCCATCCTCAACCTAGATGACCAGCGGTCGCTGTCGAGCAAGCTATGAAGATGCAGGAACTATTCGAGGAGCAGGAGTACTGGTCCGACTACCCGAACACCGTGATGAGCAAGCGCTTCGCAACAGGTCTCAAGAATGACCTGGCTGAGAAGTTCAAGATCTCACCGGCACGCATTGCCGTCAAGCAGTTCCTGCCACAGATCGACCACTACCGCCAGCGCTGGTCGATCAAGCTTAAGAAGGATCAGGCCGACAATGCCGACTTCATCAAGACGCTGATGATCAAGTTCCTGTTGGCTGACCTCAAGAAGCACTTCGACAGCGCGGAGCTTCATGACAGCTGGGTGAAGACAGACAAGTCTGGTGTCGAGATCATCCTCAACCTAGTGAAGAGGTCCGGACGATGAAGCTCTCTGAACTACTGGTTGAAGTCGTACGCAGGAACGAGATCCTTTACCATCGCGAGAAGAATGCAGCGCCTGTTATCCAGCGCGCGTATGACGTTGCGATGCAATACGAGCCTGAGCTCTTGAAGCTGGCAAAGGAGCTTAGGCTCAAGCCAGTTTTCAAGACCGAGAAAATCAGCGTGCACGCCTACGCAGGAAGCGCATCGGTCAAATTGGGGAATGAGCAAGGCGAATATCTCATGCAGATCTACATACCGCTGCCAGATGGGCTGACGTCAGACGACGTCATGTTCTATGCCAGCATGTTCGAGAAGGCTGTTCGCGCCAAGTTCAATGTGATCGACGTCATGTTCAGGACAAAATCTCGTTCGTTCGCTAGGAGCGCACACGAGTTTGCCAATCAAGTGGCTAAGCGCAGGAAGCCGGAAACAGCGGGAGACACCATGTCCTTTGACATGGTGGTAAAGCAAAAATGAAGATGACAGAGCTCCTAGTAGAAGGCGTCCACGACATCGCTCTCACCAAACAGGAACAAATCATCCTGCGCGATCATATTGCTGCCAAGCTCCGTATTGAGCAGAAGCGGGTTGCGTACCAGCAGATCGTTGAGCCACGTCGCGCCTACCTCGTTGTGTACTTCGTTGCTGAGGTACCCGAGCTTGAGCGCGATGATGCCGAGTTCCGTGCCAAGCTCGTAGCCAAGTCAGCCGAAGCGGTTGCCGTCAAGATGTTCCATAGGGACGGCGAGGTTAGAACGACCTACAAGGTGATTGAGCCGCGGCAGGGACGCTCCATCAAGATCAAGTTCCAGGTGTATCCGACATGAAGCTTCTACACCTATTCACCGAAGAGAAGGCTGATGACAACATCGGCCACGACTACAAGACGAAGGTGAAGTCTGAGATGCTTGGCATCTCCAAGGCCATTGCTACCGTCCTGAAGACCGTATCGTACCGGGTGGCCATCAACATCTCCTCGCAGCAGGACTTCATGCACCGCCGGTATGGCGTCAGCGGCATGGTTGCTGTGTTGAACACCTACGCCCCAGGCGATCAGGACAGCAACTTCTACGCCAAGATGATCGGCAAGCTCGTAGAGCGTGAGCTCAAGAAGAGGTTCAGTCGGTCAGCCATCTTGGAGGTGCACGTCTCGCCCTACACTGGCACAAGCGGTCAGAAGGTTGACAGCGTTTACGTCACGTTCATGGTTCCGGATGCTGACGGTTCCTTCTCCGTAAATACCCAACCATGATCAACTACTACTTCTACGAGAGCCAGCTCCGAAGCTATATGCTGCAGTTTGTCAGCATCTTCTACGGGCTGCGCGTCAAGACCGGCAAGGGCGAGTGCGACGAGGAGCAGTTCATCTCGGTACCGGTGGTCATCGGTCACAAGGACCGAGTTGTTGCTGCCCTGATGGCCGGCAACACCCAGAACCGTACCATCAGCCTGCCAACCATTGCCGTTCACCTGCAAGGTTTGGCGCTTGCGCCCGAGCGCCGTCGCACTCCAGGCATCGTTGACCAGCGGGTGTCAATGCCCGTCGGCGGTGTCTTCCCAGACGACCTGCGTACCGTGAAGCGAGCCATGCCGGTACCGTACAACGCTCAGCTCGAGCTCAGCATCTACGCTTCCAACACCGATCAGATGCACCAGATCCTCGAGCAGATCCTAGTGCTGTTCAATCCTGACCTGCAGATCCAGAAGTCAGAAGGTCCGTTTGACTGGACGCGCATTACCCGTGTTGAGCTCACCGACATCTCCAACGAGGAGAACTACCCATCTGGCACCGACCGCCGTATCGTTCAGTGGACCCTCAACTTCGAGATGCCAATCTACCTGAGCATCCCCATGGGCGTGCGTGATGATCTGGTTCGCAAGATCATCGTTCGCATCGGCGATGCTGGCAGCATGAACATCAACCAGGTAGACGTTGAGGGCAACATCGTGCCGTTCGACGAGAAGCTGGCTGAGCTCCGCTTCGACACCACGGTTGATGAGAGCCACCCAGACTACTACATGCCACCACCGCAGGGTCCAGTCCCACCTGAGCCGGAGCCGCTGGTATGAAGGTCGCGGAGCTGATGGAGGCAAGCTACTCAGGTCGCAGCATCTGGAGACACCATGGGGCTGAAAACTACGGGCTCCGTGTAGAGGTCACCAAAGACCAGCGCACTGAGGTAGTAAAGAAGCTGTCTGACCTGCTTCGCAGCAAGGATGCCAAGGAAGGCGACATTAGCATGTTTCCCATCGTTTGGTCCAGCCCTGAGCAGGCAAGCACCTTTCCTGCTGCCATTCGTCTGGTGCTGAAGCGAAAGGACGAGCGCAGCAACCGGGAAGAGATGGCTGGACAGATGATGGTACGTGTTCTCAAGGCCGCCATCAAGAAGGTCTTCAAGGAAGTGCTGGGCATCGAGGTCAGCGTGGCTCTTGAAAGCGACCATGACGCAAATGGTCTACGCTACATCGACACAAAGGTCAACTGGGTTGGAAGGTACGACAAATGAAGCTGGACGAAGTCATTCACAAGAAGCGGGAAATGGCCGCTCGGTCAACTGGCAGCTTCAGCAAGCACGCCCTTGAACAGGAAGTAGAGCGCATCTTCAAGTGGAACGCTAAGCTAGGCACCATCCACAATGGCGGCTGGATGCTTGACCTCGTAGTGCCAGCTGGTATCTCGCAGGAGGACTTCGAGTTTACCGAGCGCATGCTGAAGCGGAAGCTGCCGTCACTTATCGTGACACACCTCAGTGACACCAGGAAGATGGGCGACATTCGCTACATGTACCCACAGATGAAGGCAATGCCTGGACAGAAGCTGCAACGCGGCCTGCCACCGAAAATCCGAGTGCCAATTCTATGAAGCCAACCTTTCGCAAGTTCATTGAGGACATCGAGGTAGACAGCTCAGCGTACTCGCACGATGATGCTGACAACACCATCGACACGATGCAAACCAGCATCCGCCGCGGCTACAACCCTGAAAAGCCCCGCAGCTCATGGAAGGAACTGCCGGTCAAATTCGCCCATGAGGGCTTCAAGGTCATCTACAAGAAGAACAGCTACGGTGAGCATGACATCGCGCTGATCGACACGCGCGATCTCTCCAAGTTCGAGATGCCATTCGGTTTCGCTCTGCCGAAGGACGCTAATCGGATTGTCGTCAACCTCAACGTCAGCAAGACGAGCTACGATCTGCTGGCTGAAGATGGCAAGGAACACCGGTTGATGGGTCTTAAGACCGACGTACTGTCAGGCGCGAGGTCCTATCGCGGATCAGGGCTGGCGCCGATGCTATACAGCACCCTCGTCGAACATGGGCAGGTCCTGTTTAGTTCCACCACACAGACGCCTGGTGGTCAATCTACCTGGCAGCGACTTACCAAGAGCATTGGCCATGTCGGCGATGCGGCGGTCATCATTCACCGTACTGATGCCTATCGATACATCGAAAGGCACAAGGACCTCAACAAGGCTCTCATTGCCCAGCTCAAGAGCCAGTACAACGATGACGACGATGACGTTGACCTTTACGATGCCATCGACAATCATGACATCTACCTGCTAATTGGCCCATGGGCGGCCATGAACAAGGTTGCGTACGATCACGAAGACACCAAGTGGGTCATCGCACCACACGGTGTGCTGGACCGCTACAAGAAGTTTGCCATTCACGTCAAATGAAGCTTTCAGTCCTGCTTGAGCGACCGCTCACCCGTAGAGAAGCGCGCAAGGCCGAAGCGCGCTACGGTTCTGAAGCGCTCGTCGGCTTTGAGTTTGAGTTTGCTGTACCTGAAGGTTCGAAGCACCACGCAGGCGATGGTACCGCTTCCTCGATGGAGCTTCGCAGCTTTTCCGATCTGGGTGACATCACCAACTACTTTGACACCTCCGTCCGCATGCGGTATCGCATTGATGCAGACTACGAGGAGTGGATCGAGAAGCAGAAGCAGGACTGGATTGACGACAACTGGGAGCTGTACGCCGACGATGACGAGGAAGACGAGGATGCCAGGGAAGAACAGGCCCGTGAGCAAGCAGAAAGCCTAGTGAAGGACAAGATCGATCTGTCAGTCGAGGCATACGTGGACGACGAACACGGTAGCTGGTACAACTTCGTTCACAACTATTCGCTTGAGCCATCGTTTGGATGGGAAGAGGATCGAGGGAATGACCGCTCGAGCATCTACACTGAGGAGCGCATGGGAGGGCAGGACAACACCCGTTCGTCCATCGCTGACGCGCTTGCGGAATACCTTGGCCGGCACGTCTCAGCGCATGATGCACCTGGTTACAAGCACTGGAAGGTTGTACCTGACGGCAGCATTCAAGGCGGGCATGATGCCGAGATCGTGTCTCCTCCTATGCCCTGGCATGAAGGTAAGGATGTACTACAGAGCATCGCAAACTTTGCCGAGCTGCATGAGCTGACCACCAACCATACGACCGGCCTGCACGTCAACATCAGCGTTCCTGGTATCAAGGACATCGATCTGGTCAAGTTCGTTCTGTTCCTCGGCGATGAGTTCGCCCTGGAGGTCTTCGACCGGAGCAACAACGACTTTGCCAAGAGCCAGTCGAGCCGCATCGTTCTCGCAATGGCGGAGTTCGTCAAGCAGAACAACCTGAGCGCTGCACTGAACTCGCCAGGGTTTGAAGAGCTGCAGCGGATCGCCAAGGCCGGGCTGAGCACCCACAAGTACAACACCGTCAACATCGGGAAGCTGCTTGACGGCTACCTGGAGATCCGCATTGCAGGTGGCAACTACCTGGACAAGATGCGCGACCTGATGCGGTTTCTGGATCGCATCATCATTGCGCTGGACACCGCGATGGACCCGCAGTCTGATCGTCAGCTCTACATGAAGAAGCTGGTGGCCCTGTTCAACCGTGGTAAGTGGCACGCCAACCCAGTTATGCCCTCCAACTACCTCATTACGCTGGTAAAGGATCGACATGCTGTCGAGGCGCTGAAGGCCCTCATGACGTCTACAGAGATGCACGTTGGTGATGCCTATACTCTGATGATGCGGGTGGTCAGCGACCTGGCAGACGAAACCCGACGCCGCGGCCTGAAGCGCCTGACCTTTGCGCAGGCAGGGGAGCTCTTCAAGCTGCTCAAGAAATTCGGCCTTTCCATGACCGGTTTGATCGCGGTTGGAGGCAATCCGATCAAGGCGGACCTGCAGCTGCTCGGTCTTTCAAAGTGAGCTCAAATCCGGAACCGGTTTCGGACGCACTCATAAATACAGCGTGATCAACCAGAGCAGCTGAATGGCAGCTGCCACAGGAGAAAAACATGGCATCAGATCTCATTTCCCCAGGCGTTAGCGTATCTGTCATCGACGACAGCTACTTCATCCCTGGTCAGGCAACCACGGTTCCGCTGTTCTTCATTGCCACCAAGTCGGGCAAGACGCAGCCAAACGGCATTACGCCAGCTGCTGGTACGCTTGAGCACGGTGTTGTTCGGACTGTCACCTCACGCAAGCAGGCGCTGGAGCTCTACGGTATCCCTGACTTCCGTTCCGACATCTCAGGCAACGAGTACCACGGCGATGCTCGCAACGAGTACGGCCTGCTCGCCCTGCACCAGTTCCTCGGTGTCGGCAACCGCGCCTACGTCGTTCGTGCCAACGTTGACCTCAATGACGAGCCAATCACGTTCATGAGCCTCGGTGTTCCGGCCTACCAGCCTGGTTCAGAGATCTTCAACGGCATTGGCAACGGTACCATCAGCAGCATCACGGTCGCATCTTCGCAGATCCGCCCACAGACGTTCACCGTCTCGTTCACCTCACCGACCGCCTTCTCGGTTTCGGGCTCGCTCTCAGGTCAGCTCACCCCTGGCGTGGTCGGCGTTCCTTACACCAGCCCGGTCATCAGCTTCACCGTTTCGGCTGGCGCAGTGCCATTCGCAGCAGGCGACAGCTTCGTCTTCCAGGTCGTTTACGTCATGACCCCAAGCGGTGGCAACGTCGGTAACGGCGGCGCCATCAGCCTGACCGCCGACACGATGGCCATCGACGAAGACTACACCATCACGTTCACCTCGCCATCAGCCTACGATGTCGCTGGTTCCGTCTCTGGTCCAACCGGTACTGGTGTTGTTGGTTCTCCGTTTGACGACGGTCGCATCAACTTCACGATGGTCGCTGGCACCACGCCATTCGTTGCAGGTGACCAGTTCACCGTCTCGATCAACCCGGTCGTCATCAGCTCGCCGCTCGGCGTCAACGATGCTGACCGCCGTGGCCGCATCATCGAAAGCCTGATCGAAGCCGTCAGCTCGAACATGGACATCCGTTCGCCGCTGTACGAGTTCAACCTCATTGCCTGCCCAGGCTACTGGGAAGCTGACATCGTCAGCCAGCTGCAGGCCCTGTCTGAGGACGTCAAGAGCGAAGCGCTCGTCATCGCTGACACGCCAAGCTACTACACTCCAGATCAGGTTGCTCAGTGGGCGCTGTCGACCAAGACCGTCGACAACCGCATCGCGTACTACTACCCATGGTGCCTCACCAGCAACATCGACGGCCGTACCGTTCTGGCTGCCCCGTCGGGTACCGCTCTTCGCACTATCGCCTACAGCGACAGCGTCTCGTACGTCTGGTTTGCACCGGCCGGTGTTCAGCGCGGTGTCGTAACCGGCGTCTCGCGTGTTGGTTACTTCACTGGTACGCCAGGTACCGCAACCACCTTCGTTGACGTCAACCTCAATGAAGGCCAGCGCGACATCCTGTACGAGTACGACAAGAACATCAACCCGATCACGTTCTTCCCAGGCCGCGGCATCCTGGTTTGGGGCCAGAAGACTGCAGCTCCTGCAGCCTCTGCTCTCGACCGTGTCAACGTGCAGCGTCTGGTGATGTACCTCAAGCGCGCCCTCCGCAAGGGCATGCTGCCGTATGTCTTCGAACCGAACGACCAGATCACCCGTGACAACGTCAAGGCGGCAGCCGACGGCGTTCTCAACGACATCCTGGTGAAGCGCGGTCTGACTGACTACGCAACGTACTGCGATGCAAGCAACAACGATGCAGCCACCATCGACCGCAATGAGCTCGTCCTTGACGTAGCCATCAAGCCGACGAAGGCAGCTGAATTCGTGTACGTCAACATCCGCGTTGCGAACACCGGCGACGAGATCTAATCTCGTACCGCACAAGAACAAGGGGGCCTCGTGCCCCCTTCATTGTAAATAGTCCATGACAACCTTCAAGCAGTTCATCGCTGAAGGGCCTGCGAAGAAGATCCCAGACGAGGATTTCAGCCAGGTACTTCAAACCATTCAGGCCCGCGTCAAGAAGGTGGGTGAGGTGCAGGGCCGTCAATCTACCGTCAATGGACGCCTGCTCTGGTTCATTGGCGTCGCGATGGACAGCGATGCGTTGATTTCTAACAAGATCCTGTCGCAGCTTGTGAAGAGCACCCTAGACGACGTCAAGGGCTTCAAGTTTCGACCTGACATCATCAACTCAGTTGATCTCGCAACCGGCAAGCGCCTCGTAAGCCTGTGCTACAACGTGACAAAGAAATGAAGACGTTCAAGCAGTTCCTCGAAAGCCACGATGAGGTGTACGCTCAGAAAATTGAGGCGGCGCCCGATTGGTCACCCGCACGAGCTGAAGGCGACTACCGAGTTGGCAGCATCACCTTCTCAGCAGCCAACGGCCTTGGTGCGGTACCCTTCAACCAGTCGGTGTACTACCACGGGTTGGTGGTTGAGTGCCGACCATCTCGGTTCCTGGAGCTCGCCCTACCGCATGAGGAAGAGCGCTACGAAACCGCCCGAGAAATCGTCAAGCTGGTGAAGCAAGGTTACGCGCTCGGCATCCCATGGTTTGACATCTCGCTTAAGGACGTTGAGGAGCATGACGGCCACCCACGCATCACAGGACACGAAGGTCGTGGTCGAATGCTCGCCATCAAGGAGCTCATTGGTGACGTAGCCGTTCCTGTTCACCTCATCCTGACCGGTGGCATGCGCGCCCGACACCTCGGTGAGAAGCACATCACGGCCATCAAGGAAGCGGTGTACTCTCAGGATGGCAAGAAGCTCATCGCTAGTCCCTTCTCAGCGGTTTACGTTGACGGTAAGAAGGTCTGATCCGGTCCACCGGTGTGCTCCCCATCGGCCTGTCCGATAAATAGGTCATCGCGGTAGAACAACTCCCATCTGGAGACAACATGGCAACTCTTTCAAACTTCGGCATTCCAGGCGTTGGCGCAGGTATCCTGCACCCACGTCTCAAGAACAAGTTCCGCCTGACCTTCCAAGGTATCGGTCAGCTGGTACCTGGCGTCCCAAGTGCTTCACGTAACCTGTCAATGCAGGTGACGAACATCACTCTTCCCAACCTGTCGTTCGAAGAAGTTGTGCTGCACCGCTACAACTCCGTTGCGTACGTCGCAGGTAAGCACACGTGGGAACCAATCACCGTGACCGTCGAAGACGACATCACCGGTCTGGCAGCCACTGTCATCAAGGGCCAGCTCGAGACGCAGCAGCGCCTCATCGGTACCGACCTCGATGGCCGCTGGCTCAACACCGCTGCTACTGGCTCGGACTACAAGTTCGGTGCCAAGATCGAGCAGCTTGATGGTGATGAAGGCATCGTTCAGACCTGGATCCTGGAAGGCTGCATGCTGACCTCCGCTGACTTCGGTGACCGTGACTACTCAGCCTCAGAAGCTGCTACCATCACGATGAACCTTCGCTACGACCACGCACGCCACGTCGAGTCGGGCGCAGGTTACGGTACCGCCCTCGGTGGCGCCGTCGCCGCCTAAGCGCTTCCTACCGCTTGATAAGGGGACCCATTGGGTCCCCTTTGCTTTGTCTGCTCCATAAATACAGGATGCAGAGGGGTCCTCATGAAACTTGACATCAGCAGCGTTCTGCGCTCAACGAAAACTGCTCTTGAAAAGCAGGCCACCGATTCGTTCGGTGCGGTCGTTGAGGACTTTGCGCGCGGCGCTCTCGGTATTCCAAAGCCAACATCGGGTGCGCTCAAGCTCGCACCCGATCAAAAGCCGAAGCCTGGTACCTGGAACGCGTCATCGTATGCGGCGGTTCTGGCAGGTGCAACTCCTCTTCGACCGAAGCTCAAGTTCCTCTTCAAGGTGCAGTTCGTCTTCAACGAGCAGGTGCTGAACTCCTTCCCTGGTCAGCTTGCGCGCCAGCTTCGCGAGAACAACTTCACGTTCCTCATCAAGTCGGTTGATCGTCCAAAGGTAGACTTCGAGTACGAAGACGACGTCAACATGTACAACTACCGCACGAAGGTACTCAAGAAGATCCGTCACCGTGAGCTCACCGTCACCTTCATGGACGACGTGGGAAACAGCGTCTTCGACTTCTTCCGCGCGCTCATGATGATCTATTCGCCGATCACTCGTGACTCCGTCAATCGCGACAACAACGTTACTGCGCTTCCCAACACCAAGCGCTTTGAGCTTGGCAGTGGTATGACGTTCTCTGAGCTGGCTGACTTCAAGCAGGACGATACTGCCCACCGCGGCGTCATCAACACCTCAGCTGGTAACGCCATCGAGATCATTCGCGTCAAGCAGATCTTCGTCGACCCTACCAGCACTCCGGGAAACAGTGAGAAGACGGTGGGTGCCGTGTTCTACGACTTCATCAACCCACGCCTAGTGTCGTTCGATCTCGATGACCTATCGCACGAGCTGTCTGACCCGAACCTGCTAACCATGCAGTTCGACTACGACTGGCTTGAGATGACGAAGCACGACAACCTCATCGCTGCAGGCGACGGTGGACCACAGCAGCAGGCTGTTCTTGCCACCAAGACGTCGGCAGATGGTTCATCTTCCGGTGCCCCACGAGACATTCTGATCGGTGGCAACCCACAGGAAGTTACTCCTGCTAGCACGCCTCAGAAGTCGGGCAAGGGCGAGGGCAACCCATTCATCAACATTCTGGCAGGCTCAGCAAACCGCGCTGTCACCAAGCTGACGTCCGATGCCGTCAACAAGGCGGTCAAGCAGATCGCCGGCAACGGGCGCTTCGCCAACTCATCATTCGGTCGAGCGCTGGTGGGCGGTGTCGGTACGGCGGTGAGCGGTGTTTCAGCCTCTCTCGGCGGCCTCATTGGCGGTGCTACCAAGGACGGTCTCGGTGGTCTCTTCAGCACCACCAACCAATCAACTGCCCGTTCATCTAGCCCGCTCTTCAACGACAGCGCAACCGCAAGCGTCGACACTTCACGCTCGTCGGCACGCTCGTCTGACTTCTACGCGACATCCAATCCAGCAACTAGCGAAGGGGGCGGTGGTGGACCGCCTGGTAGTTAATGGCACACGGTCGATTTATCCCTAAGAACCCCGCCAAGTACGTCGGCAACCCGAACAACATCATGTTTCGGAGCTCGTGGGAACTGCAGTTCTTCAAGTGGCTTGATGCAAGTGAAGCTGTACTCCGCTGGGGTTCAGAGGAGCTTGCCATTCCGTACATCAGCCCGCTCGACATGCGGGTTCACCGCTACTTTCCTGACATCATCATCCTCTACAAGCACAAGGACGGTAGCGTCAAGAAAGAGATCGTTGAGGTCAAGCCGTACGCGCAGTCGGTGGCAACACCTCGCATGTCTGACCGCGACAAGCAGGCGCTCATCGTCAACGAAGCGAAGTGGAAGGCCGCGGCTGACTACGCTGAGAAGATGGGTGCCAAGTTTCGAGTAATCACGGAGCGTACGATGTTTGCTGGTATTCGCAAGCACCAGGCTCCACAGATGGGACGGGCCGTATGAGCACCAAGAAGCTAACCAATCCTCTTGACGAGCTGTTCGAAACAGCTCAGCCCGCAGGCGAGCTTGCCGACTATCAGCAGGTAACTGAGGGCGAGCTTGCCGAAATGGCAGATCCAGCAGGTGCTCCTGAGAAGGACGCCGAAGACGTCGAGATCGACAAGAAGATCGACGAGGTCTACACCAGCGCCATTGAGACGTTCCAGCAGCAGATGCAGTACGCCGAGATCGTGGAGCCTCGTTATGCCGCACGCAACGCTGAGGTTGCGGCAAACTACCTCAACATCGCCCTTGCTGCTGCCAACAGCCGCGCCAAGGTGAAGTCAGATCGCAAGCGCACCAACACGTTTGTGCCATACGCTGGTCGCAACGCCAACGGCTCGGTTGTTGCCAGTCTCGATGACATCATGAAGATCATCTCCGTAGACGCTGAGACCAAGGAAATCAAATGAAGCTTTCCGAGATGTGGGTCAAGCGCGAGACAGATGTCTGGCTGCACCGCCTCAACAAGGACGGTTCGGAAAGCGCTATGCGCGATGCCCGCCGCTACTACAACACCAAGCAAGAAGCCATCAGCCACCACAACCACATGGTTGATGCCAATCCTGGCCGTGAGATTGCGCACAACCTGCACATGAGCAACGAGCTTGGCCATTTCAAGATGAAGCTCGTTGGCCGCACGACCGGCCGCGCCAACAAGGATAAGCAGCGCCAGTTCACGATGGATCAGCTCATTGAGCTGATGGATGAAAAAGGATCTGCTGCATCCGCGTGGATGAAGGACGCCAAGTGGGAAGAGCTGCTCAAGCTCTACAATGCAGGCGCTGACATCAAGGTTAGCAGCCACAGTCTACCAAAGGGCGCCGACCCTGACAAGTGGTTCAAATCCAAGGTTGCCATGATGGAACCAAAGGGCTACAAGCTCTTTGACAAGGAAGAGAACTATGACAGCCTCGACATGATCTTCGTAAGGACCTGAACATGAAAGTAACTGAACTCCTCATTGAGGACTGGACCATGACCATCAACAGCCTGCTCAAGAAGGTGGGCGCAGACACTGAGGTCAAGGGTCGAAAAGTGGAACTCACCAAGCGACAGAAGGACGCGCTGGCAGATCTATGCAAGCAGCGCAAGCTCATGATGCCCGACGTCGTGCTGAAGGAAGGTGCTGACGAGGACAAGCTGGAGGCGTGGAAGGAGAAGGTCAAGAAGGCCCACCCCGAACATGCTGCCAAGATGAAGTTCAAGGGCCGCCAGGAAGGCGGTAAGGACATGATCTGCGCTGAGGTGCCAGGCCTAGACCGCTGCTTTGGCGTCTTCGATATGGACAAGCTGAAGGGCGACGTGCTTGGTGAAGCAAAGCTGAAGTGGCATGACAGCGATGCACCTGATGCCAACGGTAAGTTCCGTGATCTGGGCGTCGAGGCTCTAGCCGACTGGCTCATCAAGACCCGTGGCGGCGACATGCAGAAAATCACCGGCTCTCTCAACCAGCAGATCGCCTTCAACAAGAAGAAGGATCCTGCATACGCCAAGAAGATGGAAAGCACCCGCGAAGCGGTGAAGCGCAAGCTAGCGGCCAAGAAGAAGGACTGACATGAAGGTGCAGGAGCTGTTTGAAAGCAGCGGCGTCGATACGTCGCTCAAGGCGAAGGCTGAGAAGCACGGCGTCAAGCTGAGCGTTCTCCGCGCCGTCTTCAACCGTGGTTTGGCGGCATGGCGTAAGAGCCATCGTCCTGGTACCAATGCGCCGCAGTGGGCGCATGCACGAGTTAACAGCTTCCTGAAGGGCGGCCCAGCCCGCAAATCTGACCAGGACCTGTGGGATAAGCGGAAGGACTGACGTGAAGCTTGCTGACCTCTTTGAGAACGAGGACGACTGGGAAGCCGAGGTTGCTGACGAGCCGTGGAAGAGCTTCAAGGTGCAGCCACGCGAAGGAACCAGCGGATGGACGTCGTTCGCTGCCACCTCTATGGTGTTTGATCTGGCTTTTGGCGTCGGTAAATGGGGACAGTCTGGTATTCCTGATAAGGGCACCTTTACACCGATGAAGGTGTCCATCAAGCCTGACGTCAAGATCAACTACGCGGCGTTGCGCGACCACGGCCTCAAGATCGCCTTCTTTGAAGGCGAGGAACCTCAGTATCGTAAGGTGCATACACTCGAGGACATGCCGCAGACCATCCGCCTTGAGAAGAGCTTCTACATGGAGCGAGTGCAAGGCAAGCCGTGGCTGACGTACGATGTTCTGCAGTGGCTGAATGATGAACCTATCGGCAGGGTAACGCTGTTTCGACGTGACAACCGAAGCGACGGTGCAGTTGAATGCTCATGGATCTTCAAGCCAAACGAAGCTAAGTTCAGCGGCTTCAACGAAGACGACTTCATGGTGTTCATCTCGGAAGGTCAGCTCTACAACGCCCTGAAGCTCAAGTGGTGGGTCACCAACCGCCTCATTCAGCTTGCTCAACTGCCGTCAAAGACCATCAAGGAGGGTCGAGAGAACTTTGGTTTCCGCCCGGAGTATCGCCAGTTCTGGTTCGAGATCGCTGATGAGCGGACGTTCTTTGACGGACAACACTCGTACGAAATTGACAGAGGCAATATGCGAAGCGTGAGACCTTACGCCAACTACGTCGAGTGGCTGCTCAACAATCACATCATGCGTCCGAAAAGCAAGGACACCGACCTAGAGTTCATGGCGACCATCCTACGGCTCGGCGCCCTCAAGGGAAACAACCCCATCACCGATCCAATGGTGTTCATGTACAACCCGAAGAACGCCTCGCCGGATGTTCGTAAGATGAAGCTGTTTGGCCTCAAGCCACGATTCCTGGAGATTGATCATGCCCAGTAAGTTCGTTTCCAATGCAGCTGAGAGGGCGGGTGTCTCACTCGAGACCGCTGAGCACAAGTGGGCTGAAGCCAAGAAGGCCGTCAAGAAGGGTAAGCGCCGTGGTTCCTGGTACTGGGGCAAGGTGATGAACACCTTCAAGCGCATGATGGGCCTGATGGAAGGCGTCACGTTCAGTGAGTTTCTTCTTGTTGAGGAAGCTCAGCCCATGCCGAAGAACATCAAGCTGGCCGGTCCCTACGTCGCCGTAAAGGACGAGGACACCGAGCACCGCGCATCCTACCAGATCAAGAAGATGATGAGCGATGACGAGGTTCAGCTCCGCATCTCAGTTTGGTTCGGCAAATCTGATGACGACACAGGTGGGATGTGGACGTTCCGCCCAACAGAAATGCAGAACGACCGCCTCCGTGCCGAGATCAACCACGAGAAGGCCGACATGTCCCCGCTCGGGGTGCGCAACGTCAAGGCTCTGCAGGCCTGGGCTCGCAACCACATGCAGTACCTGATTGACCGCGGGATCGTGGACGAGGTCACCGTTCCAGCCAAGGACGAGTAAATAGACCATCAGCACAGGATAGAACATGTCAGCCTTTCCAGCCGGGGTTCCAGCCGCGAACACCCTTCAAGACCGCCGCAATGAGCTTCGCACCGAGGTAGCGACGCTCCGTGGTGTGGTGTCTCAGCTAGAGAACTGGGTAGAGCAGATCGAGCGTGATCGTATTTCGATGGTACCGTCTGTTTACGCCGATGATGCGGCGTTTGACGCAGCGTGGAACACGATCGCTGGATCTCTCCTGACTGCTGTTCGCGCTGAAACCAGCCTCTCGACTTCCAGCTTCCTGTACCGGATGCGCAGCGCCCTTCAGCTGCAAGGCTACAACCACACGCACTACCAGACGACAAGTTCAGCAACGTGGTCTAACATCACTCACAGCCTGGGCTACAATCCCCAGGTCATCGTTTACACCTGGGATACCAACCAGACCGTTTTGACGCAGGTCACCCCAGTTAGCGTCACCTACCCAACACCGAACTCCACGGTGACAATCACGCTTCCAGCATCCGCGCAGGGTGTTGTCAAGTTCATCTAAGGAAGAAGACCATGGACCACGAACACGGCATGAGCCACGACGACGTGATGGCAAACCTGATGGGCAACCTCATGAAGGCCCGCAACGTCGCTCACATGTGGCACTGGAAGGTCAAGTCGTTTGCCCTTCACATGGCCCTCGGCGAGCTCTACGACGGTCTGTCGGACATGATGGACGACCTGATGGAGATGTACATGGGCAAGTACGGCACCGAAGCCCACGTACCGATGAGCGATCCGAACGCCTTCAGTGAGCAGGACCCTCTCGAGTTTGTTCGACAGCTTGACAGTTTCTTGGCGTCTCAAGAGCAGCGTATTCCTCAGGACGGCTTCATCGTCAACAAGTACCAGGAAATCCAGGCGATGGTCTCCAAGATCAAGTACAAGATGGAGAATTTGCACTAATGAAGGTCAATGAGCTGTTCAAAGCTGGGCACGTCATTGCAGCTGGAAACAGCGCACCACAGCCTCCTATCGCCGCAAACGCCGAGCGTCATGCCGAAGCAAATGACAACTTTGCCGAGCTTGACGGCACCAATCCAGCCAAGCCGTACAGCAAGGAAATCATCATGAAGGCGATGGCTGAGCTCTTCCGCCGGATCGAGCGCCAGGCCGCCCACTACGGCGGCGAGGTAGATCAGAAGACCGGCAAGATCGACCGTTCCAAGCACAAGTACTACGACGCCCAAATCGCGCCCAACGAATGAAGCTCGCGCAGCTCTTTGAGAACCAAAGCATCTTCGGTACCATGCTGCTCAAGCTGGTGAAGGCTGGAGAACCGGTGTTTCTCAACGCTAAGGCACGCACCTTCCTTACTGGCAATGACAGCAAGGGTTATCAGGCAATGCGCTCAAACAAGCAGGGGTGGGTCATTCAGTTTGACTACCGCGGAGCGCCTAAATCTGACGATCCAGTTGAGTACGTTAGCTACGAGCTGTCAAACAGCGTACTTCACATCAGCTCCTACAAGGAGTTCGCGATGGCTGGTAAGGGCAGTCACCACAGCATGCTGTTTGAGTTCGAGAAGCCGATCGATGATCACTACACCATCAAGAAGATCGATGGTGTTTGGACCATCATCGATCGCGAGCAGGTGACAGAGCAGATGGACGATGAGGAGTTCATGCTCAAGATGGCGCAGCGTCTCGCCAAGAAGCACGGCCACGAGGGCAAGATGAGCGAGAATGACGCGCTTGAGTTCGAGTACGCTGGCTTCAAGGTACTGATGTTCTACCTGCCTGAGAAGAACGCTAACCGTCCATGGGCAGTTGGTTGGTACAAGAATGGAAAGATTGCCAACCAGGGAGGAAAGCTTGATCACTTTGAAGACATGAGGATGGCTCTCGCAGACATCTTCGGTCATGACATGGTGAAAGAGAGCCAGGACGACATCGACTTCCACCTTCGTATGATGGCACGCCGCCTCAAGAAGGAGTTCAATCTGGATGAAGAGCACGATGACATCAGCTTCACTGATGAACACGTCAAGATCCACACCGAGTACAACCAGATCTACGTTGCCATCCCCTCTGAAGAGGGTGAAGAGGGCAGCAAGTGGGATGTCTGGATGAACGCTAAGAACTTCAAGAACCTGACTACTCCACAGGTCATCGCAACCATCAGGAAGAACTGGCTGAAATCATGAAGGTCACCGAACTCCTAACCGAAGAAGTATCTGAGGGCGAGAAGAAGCGCCGCCAGGAGCTGTACGCCCGGTGGCGCCAGCTCGTCAACATGTCTGCTAAGAGCCTTGACAACTGGCTGGACCGCCAGCTTGAGCTCGCAAAGAAGGACCCGAAGAAGCACCCTGGCATGAAGCAGTCAGTTGCTGCCAAGATGGGCATCAGCACCGGCCGTCAGTCGGCAAAGTGGATCATGAAGATGAAGCAGACGCCGGTAAAGGACTGGACGCCCGAGATGTGGCGCTGGGCTGGCAAGCAGGTAAGCTTCATCAGTCGCATGAAGGGAAATGCAGGCGCTCTCTACGATGAGAACGGCCAACCAACCCGCAAGCTTCTGTCACTCAAGGTATGGGGACACAACCCGCGATGAAGACCTCTGAACTCTTTGAAGCCAAGTCAAAAGACAGTGGCTCTGACACCATCGTCGGTAGTATGCTGCTCAAGCTGCACCGTGAGAAGGTGCCAATGAAGGTACTGCTCACCGGTCTTACCAAGCGCGTGAGGAGCAATCCAGGCGACGGCATTGGCAAGAACGTACCCATTCCTGACCAGGAGTGGGACATCACGGGTGTTCGTATCGTCAAGACATCGAACGGTAGCTTCGTGCGCGTCAGCAACAAGTCACCAGAGCAGTGGTTCGAACTCAACCCTGACGATGACAATGTCCTCACCATCAAGACCAACAAAGAGGGTGGCTACCGCCTTCTAACAAGTCGCGATGGCAAGGGCGTGAAACTCTAACCCCGCGAGATGTAAATACTGCATCTAGGAGACATAGATGCAGATTGCCTACGTACACGGCTTCAACAGCTCTCACCGCTCGTTCAACTACATTCAGACGAAGCTGCCTGGCCACGAGATCATTCCTATCAGCTACAAGAGCCACCAACCGCTCCGTGACAGCCTTGATGAGGTTCGTCGCCAGCTTCCAAAGGGGCGCTTCAGTCTAGTGGGTCATTCGCTTGGAGGGGTCATTGCTGTGTTGATGGCGGCGGAACACCACGACCGGGTAGACAAGGTCGTTGGCATCTCGGCACCGTTTGCTGGCTCAAGGGCAGCGATCGGACTTCGCTGGCTGCCAGGACACCCGAAGGTTCTGCATGACATCATTCCAACTGCACCCAAGATCGAGCTCATCAGTCAGCTGAAGCTCACCAACCCAACACTCAGCATCTTTTCCACTGGCGGTTCTCTCCCTACTTCCTCGGAACCAAACGACAGCATCGTGACTGTAAGCAGCCAGAAGGCGCTGCCCTTTGGTAAGAAGTCAGAGGTGAAGGCCAACCACTTTGAGGTGCTGCTGCACGAGCGAACAGTCAAGCTCGTGCAGGACTTCCTATTTGACGAGCACGTATGAAGAACCCGCAGATCAAGAAAGCATTCAGCACCGACGAATACACCCCTCAGATGGTGATGGAGGTGGCGCGCTGCGCCAAGGACCCCATCTACTTCATGAAGAACTTCATCAAGGTGCAGCACCCGGTGAAGGGTACCGTCAAGTTCGACATGTACGACTACCAGGAGCGGTTCGTCAAGTGCATGCACGAGAACCGCTTCACGATCACCCTGCAACCGCGGCAGTGCGGTAAGACGCTCACCGCCGCCATGTACCTGCTGTGGTACGCGATGTTCAACGATGACAGCACCATCCTGATCGCGTCAAAGAACCAAGGTCACGCCCTCGAAATTGCTGCTCGTATCCGCTTCGCCTACGAGGAACTGCCGAACTGGATCAAGCGAGGCGTCAAGTACTACAACCGCCACAACCTTGAGCTCGACAACGGCTCGCGCATCATCAGTGAAGCCACGACCGAAAAGACCGGTCGTGGTCTTGCTATCACGAAGATCTACCTCGACGAGCTGGCCTTTATCAACCCACGCATTCAAGAAGAGATGTGGGCCTCGCTCTCGCCAACTCTTTCTACTGGTGGTTCTGCAATCATCAGCTCCACTCCGAACGGTGACACAGAGCTTTTTGCTTCCCTGTGGCGAGGCGCGATGGCCGGTCTTAACGGCTACACACCATTCTCCGTCCACTGGCGTGAGCACCCAGAGCGTGGTGACGACTACTGGGATCTCATGGTGGCGCAGCTCGGTCTGCTCAAGTGCCGCCAGGAAGTTGGCTGTGAGTTCCTGTCATCTGATGCGCTGCTCATCAACTCACTCAAGCTGCAGCAGATTGCACCTAAGATGGTGCACCACGAGGACATGGGCTTCAAGTTCTGGGTTCCAGAAGAGGAGCTTGGTGGGGTCGGCAAGACGTACCTCATCTCATGTGACCCATCTGGCGGTACCGGTAACGACTTCTCAGCCATCGAGGTGTTTGACTTCCCAGGGCTCAATCAGATTGCTGAGTTCCGATCCAACGACATGAACATCCCGCTGCTCTACGCCAAGCTGAAGTGGATCATCTTGAAGCTTAGCGAATGGGGCAGTCGAGGAAGAGCCGAGGTCATCTGGACGTTTGAACGTAATGGTATCGGTGAGGCCATTGCCGCGCTCTACCAGAACGACGAGAAGCAGCCAGAACATGCTGAGCTGTTCTGTGATGTACCAGGAAAGCTCGGCGTCTTCACCTCCGGCAAGACGAAGATCCTGTCGTGTCTGCAGCTCAAGCAGCTGGTTGAGAAGGCTGCCAACGGGTTCCAGATCAACTCAGAGCTCCTGCTCTTCGAGCTCAAGAACTTCATCGCCAAGGGTGGCAGCTATGAGGCAAAGAACGGAGCGACCGACGACGCGGTGATGGCAACCGTTGGCATCGTCCGCCTGCTCAAGCGCCTGTCGGAATGGAACGACGAAGCCTTCAAACGGGTGAACGAATACGTCGAACCGGGTGATCCGAGCGATACTTTTGGGGATGAGCCTGTCCCATTCCTCGCCTGAGGTGTTGCCCCGTAAATAGGCTCTGAGAGTTTTCAAGGAGCCAACTCATGCTTTACGACGGTATTTCCATCTCCGAAGGTGGTAACATCGCGAACGCGACCATCGCATCCGGTTCAGCGTTCCCATCCAACCCTAATTCCGGTGAGCTGTTCTTCCGGACCGATTCACCGAACGACGGTCTGTATGTCTACGATGGTACCCAATGGTCCGTCGTGGGTACCGGTACCGTCACCTTCGACGCACTGAACGTCAAGCAGGCCGTGCGTGCGGCAACCACCGCGAACATCACCCTGTCTGGAACACAGACGATTGATGACGTCGTGCTGGTGGCAGGTGACCGCGTTCTCGTCAAGAACCAAACGACGGCATCACAGAACGGTATCTACGTCGTTGCGGCTGGTGCATGGTCGCGTTCTACCGACTTTGACGGTTCGCCGACCAATGAGGTGCAGGCTGGTGATTTCTGCTTCGTGGCCGAAGGTACCGCGAACGGTGATACCGGCTGGGTATTGACAACTGACGGCAGCATCACGATCGGCACATCTAACCTGGTATTTGCGCAGTTCACTGGCGCCAACTCGGTCCCAGGTGGTGCGAGCGGTCTCATTCAGTTCAACGACAGCGGTAACTTCGGTGGTGTCACTGGATTCTCCGTTAACCAGACGACTGGCGCTCTCACATACTACGTGGGTAACAAGGCCGCACCTGGAAACCTGTCGTTGATTGCTGCTGGCTCAAGCGCCGGTACGGCTGGTGAAATCCAAATCATCGGCGGCGAAACTCAGACGGGCACTGGTGGTATCGCGAGCCTTCGTGGTGGTACCTCATTCGCGGCTGGCGGTAACGGTGGCCTCGTCTCGGTGGCTGGCGGTGGCGCGAATACAGGCAACGGTAATGGCGGTTCGGTGTCGATCTCTGGCGGCGTTGTAAACGGCACAGGCACTGCTGGTAACGTCACCCTCAGCGGTGGTGTACACAACGGCTCTGGCGTTCCAGGTGTAATCCGCCTGCGTACCAACAACCTGCAGCGCTTCGAGGTGACAGGCACCGGTGCACTGTCAATCGGCACTACTTCGACGGCCTATGGTACGTCAGGCCAGGTTCTGACATCTAACGGCAACGCTGCACCTTCATGGCAGACCATTGGAACTGTAGCCAGCGCTACCAACATCGCTGGTGGTGATGTTTGGCAGATCCCATTCCAGACTGCCGCCGGGGTTACCAGCTTCGACTTGGCTCTCCGTTGGGAGAACACCAACGCCTCGCAGCACCTTCGTCTCGGTTCAGTCAGCACGGGCCTCGTTCGCATCAAGGTTGACAACAGCCTGAGCCTCGAGACGCGTGACGGTCAGTACACCTTCAGCGCTGGTCCAGGCGTCACTGCGACAGCAAACGACACATCAACGACCCCTGCTGACTTCCACGGCGCAGATCACACTGCGGGTCGACGCGCTGGCCCAGCCACCTTCCGCGGTGGTGACACCAATGGTGGCTCAGGCACATCTACTGGCGGCGCTGTCATCCTTCGAGGTGGTAACAACACCGACTCATCCGGCGCTGGCGACGTCACGATTGCTGGTGGTATCAATTCGGGCACGGGTACCGACGGTACCATCTTCCTGCAGACTGCAGGCGAAGATCGCCTTCGCATTCTGCCAAGCGGAAACGTCAACTTCATCGGTACTGGCGTAAGCCGTCGCATCTACGCAGACTTCTCAAGCTCGGGCGCAACGCGTGCCTATCTCCAGAGCGCTGTCGCGGCAGGATTCTCAAACGTCGGCATTCTCCCAGGCGCTGGTGGAACTGGAGCTTCGGTTGCTGTTTGGGGTGGTGACAATCCTGAATCTGCATCGTTTGCGCAACTTGGTCACAGCTCTTCTCTTGGATACTCGTACATTGACTCAGGCGCTTCAACTGGTGGCACTGTACGCCCACTGCTGTTCCGCATCGCACCGTCTGCTGGTACCACGCCAGCAGAAGTGGCGCGAATCACCACGTCTGGCGCATGGTCGTTCGGCGCAACTGGCACCGCAACTGGAACATCAGGCCAGGTACTGACATCGTCGGGTTCTGGCTCAGCACCAACTTGGCAGACCAGCGTGACGCTGTCTGGAAACAACACCTTCAGCGGCACAAACACCTTCAACAACGCTGTGACCGTAGGTACGCCTACAGCAAGCAGTCACGCTACTACCAAGGAGTACGTTGACAACGTTGCTTCAGGTCTGAACGTGCACCTTGCGGTTCGTGCGGCCACCACAGCCAACCTGACGGCAACCTATTCGAACGGAACTGGTGGTGTAGGCGCGACCCTCACGGGAACAGGTGCGCTGCCGGCCATTGACGGCGTCACTCTCGTCGCCAATGACCGCGTTCTTGTCAAGAACCAGTCAACGCAAACGCAGAACGGTATCTACACGGTCACCACCCTGTCGCCAAACTGGGTGCTCACCCGTACAACCGACTTTGACAACTCACCTGCATCTGAAGTCGTCGCAGGTGACTCGACGTTCGTTCAAGAAGGTTCACTCGCATCTACCCAGTGGGTCATGACCACTGCCGGTTCGATTACTATCGGCACTTCGAACATTGTGTTCACGCAGTTCGGTGGTCCGGGTTCATATGTTGCTGGAGACGGTCTGACGCTGTCAGGCACGACTTTCAGCGTCGGCACTGCGTCGACCAGCCGAATCGTTGTCAACGCTGACAACATCGACCTTGGAACCGTTGGTACCGCCGTCACCGATTCACTGCTTCGCATCACCACTGACGCCTACGGCCGCGTTACCGCAACTTCAGCTCCTCAGGCCAGCGACGTAACTACAGCACTTGGCTACACGCCAGTCAATCGCGCCATTGTTGTCAGCGACTGGAACTCAGTCGTCAACGGTCAGTACACGCTGATCTCCGGATTCACGAACGGCCATAACGGCACAACCGTAATTTCTGGTGCGTACTTCCCACATGCAACAGGCGGATTTGGCATGCAGCTTGCAGGCCGTCTTGACAACCTGTACCTGCGCACGCAAGAGGCCGATGTCTGGAGCACCTGGAAAACCGTCGTCCATAGCGGCAACTTCAGCACGTACGCATCATCGTATGTCCTGAAGACCGGCGACACGATGACAGGCAACCTGACCCTGTCCAGCACAAGTAGCGCCATCTACTCCATCTACAACAGCACCACGCCGCAGTACCGTGGTCTGCTGCTACGAACCAACGGCTCACAGCGCTGGTTCGTCGGTGCCGTCAACAACGCTGAAACCGGTTCGAACGCTGGCTCAGACTTCCAGATCGTGCGGAACGACGACAGCGGTGTCGCCATCGACACACCACTGCAGATCACCCGTTCGAGTGGCCTGGTGTCATCTGCTTCCAGCTGGTACTTCTCGCGTCCTACACCGGTTCTTTCGCTCAACTCAACGTCGGCAGGTCAGACCGGTCAGATCGACTTCCGCACCGCCAACGCGATGCGTTGGGCTATCCAGAAGAACAACAACGCCGAAAGTGGATCGGATGCCGGTTCTAACTTCGCAATCCTTCGCTACAACGACGCTGGCACGCTCGTCGATACACCGTTCCTGATCAACCGCGCCTCAGGCAACATCGGCCTGGGCGCAACGGGTACTACACCGCAGGCGCGTATCGAAGTTCGACGTTCAGAGGCTTCAGCCGCTTACGTCGTACCGACCAGCACCACGCTCAACAATGACACGGCAACCGTTGCTCGCTTCTCGTACGGTGCAGATGATGCAGCCATCTCGGCCGGTGTCGGTCTTGGTATTGCTCTGTCGGCAACCCCGACACGTGGTGAGGCGTACATCGTCCACACCCATGCCACGACCAGCAAGGACAGCGGCGACCTATCGTTCTGGACAACCAACGCAGCCACCGCAGTTGAGCGCATGCGCATCGACAGCATTGGTAACGTGGGTATCGGTACCAGCCCTGGTTCGAGCTACACTCTTGACATCTTCAAGTCGACCAACAACCTGGTGCGCATCGCATCGGCGACGACGTCATCGGCAGCTCTGTACCTGTCTGGTAACGGCAACACTGCTGGAACGTCAGGCGCGTACTTCATGCAGGACGCCAGCAACAACGCGTATGTTGTCAATGAAGCGGCTGGTCTGATGGTGCTTGGTACCTCCGGTGCGGAGCGCATGCGCATCACCGCCGCCGGCTCAGTCCAGATCGGTTCTTCATCAGGCACCGAGTACGGTCTGCTGGTCTACAAGAACGGTGCGCAGGACGCTCTTCGCGTCCGTCAGGATGGTTCAGGTAACATCCAGACATGGAGCAAGACCGGTGGTGACTTCGCGGTAATCGACAACGCTGGAAACCTCGGTGTTGGTACGATGACACCGACCAACTTCGGCGCTGGCTACGGTACCATCGCCGTCAACGGTTCGACGGCTGGTGTCTTCGAGTCGATGGCTGGTGGCACCAGCGCCCTGCGTGTATTCTCCACCGCATCTGAAGCGCGCATGCAGGGCATGCTCAACACGCCGATGACGTTCTACACGAACAACACGGAGCGTGTACGCATCAGCAGCACCGGCGCGGTTGGTATCGGTACTGATCAACCATTGATCAGGCTTACCGTCGTCAACACCTCAGCTGCAGACGGCGTGCTCATTCGAAGCACCTCGTTTGATACCAACCTGTCAGGTTCGGCCAATGGTCTGCTGCTTGGCGCAAACTACAACACAGGTCTGTCGTACATTGTTGCTGGTGGTAGTACCACTACAACCTCGCTCGTGTTTTCGACAGCCAACAACGCCGCACCAGCTGAGCGCATGCGCATCGACAACAACGGTAACGTCGGTATTGGTATTGCACCAGTGCAACGACTCTCCGTCTTTACTGCGGGTGTTACGCCTGGGTATGCACAGTTCACAAACGGTTCAACAGGAGCTGCCGCAGGCAACGGTTTGCTAGTTGGTGTGAACGCTGGTGGTAATGCTATCATCAATCACCAGAATGCAAGTTCTCTGTTGATCAGCACCTTTGGCTCTGAGCGCATGCGCATCAATTCAGATGGCAACGTCGGTATTGGAACGAGCACCCCTGGGGGTATTCGCCTGGCTGTTGACGCCGGTAGCGGTTCGCACATGGCGTCGTTCAACTCCACCAACTCCACCGGTGGCTACGTTTCCTTCGTCACATCAGGCACTACCGTTGGTGACGTTGGTACAGGTCCGCAGATCATCACCAGCGGACCTTCCGCAACCTGGGGTCTCAACGCCCGCACAGGCAATGCACTCGTGCTTGCTACCAGCCAGACTGAGCGAGTGCGCGTTACGTCGACTGGTTCAGTGTGGGTCAATACCACAGTGGATGCCGGTGGCCTGATGCACGTGTCAGGTACCAACAGCGCTGGTACCCTCGGTTCTGGCGAACAGGTGCTGGTGCTTCGCAACTCCAACGCGACAGCAGGTTCACGTGGCGCTGGCATTCGCTTCGACCTTGGCACATACACCTCCGGTGCGGCTCAGATCGACCTCATCAACGGCGGTACCGCCAACGAAGGCTCGCTGGCATTCAGTACGCGTAACTCCGCCGGTACGATCACTGAGAAGATGCGCCTGACGTCCGTCGGTGAACTGCTTGTTGGTACTACCTCGGCATCTGGCAACGGTGTCAAGGTTCTGATTGACGGATCAGGTTCGTTCTTCCAAATTCGTCGAAACTCGACTAGCACGATAATCCACACAGAGTTCGCGAACCCGAACGGCGTTGTCGGTACCATCAGCACCAACGGCACCACCACAGCCTACAACACGACGTCAGACGCCCGCGCTAAGGACAACATTGTTGACGCACCGTCGGCCGTTGCCAAGGTGAAGGCGATGCAGGTTCGCTCGTTCGACTGGAAAGCTGATGGCTCTCACGTTGACCACGGCTTCATCGCTCAAGAGCTCAACGAGGTTGAACCTCTGGCAGTTACCCAGGGCGAGACATGGTCGATCGACCCGAGCAAGCTTGTGGCAACGCTGACCAAGGCGCTGCAGGAAGCCCTCGTGCGGATCGACGCGCTGGAAGCTGAAGTCCAGGCGCTTAAGAAGTAAGCAAAACGCCTCACGGCGTTATGGAAGGGGACCGTACGGTCCCCTTCTTTCGTTTGGGTGCCTCCTTCCTAAATAGCAGCTAGAACGTTCCACCACTCCAAAGAGGGTCACACCATGCTTTTTGACGGCATTCAGCTCGGTACGGGTACCGACATCTCCAACGCGGTTATTGACAGCGGCACTTCATTCCCATCGACACCAGATGTTGGTGAACTCTTCTTCCGAACAGACCTCAGCGCGCTGCACGTCTACAATGGCACGCAGTGGGAGCAGGTCGGCCAGTCTTCGTCAACCCTAGAAGGTCAGGTCGGTTCCTACTACCTGGACCTCGCCAACCACTTCGGCACCCTGCCGATCAACAAGGGCGGTACCGGAGCAACCGATGCCCCCACCGCTCGCGCCAACCTCGGACTGACGATCGGTACCCACGTTCAGGCATTCGACGCCGATCTGTCAGCCATTGCTGCTCTTGCTGGTACATCTGGTCTGCTGCGCAAGACTGCTGCCAACACCTGGTCGCTTGACACCACCGAGTATCTGTCTCTGACGGGCGGTACCGTAACTGGCAACATCACACTGGCCGGCCACCTCATTCCTGCTGCTGACATCACCTACGACCTGGGTTCGCCGACCAACATGTGGCGCGACCTCTACGTTGGTCCAGGTTCGATCTACATGAACGGCAAGAAGATCCTGGAGGATGTCAGCGACACCATCGTCTTCACGACCGATCTCAACCAGAACCTTCGCATCGAGACCACTGGCTCAGGTAACCTCGAGCTGATGGCGGCGGCCACTGGTTCCATCCTGATCAAGGCGGCCATGACGGTGACGTCAGGCAAGAAGATCCTCGACAGCGCTGGCATTCAGGTAGAGTTCGGTGACAACATCGACATGGGCGGCAACAAGATCACCAGCCTAGCGGCCCCAGTTGCGGGTGGTGATGCAGCCAACAAGACGTACGTCGATGCCACCTTCGTTGCTCTTGCCGGCTCACAGACAATCGCTGGCGACAAGACCTTCACCGGCAGCGTCACCGTTGGTGGACAGCTGCAGATCCACGACAACCTGATCGACCTCAACGCCGACGTCCAAACCGGAACTCCGACCGAGGACGCTGGTATCCAGATCCGCCGTGGCGACTTTTCAACTGCCCGCTTCCTGTGGGACGAAACCAACGATCGCTTCCGCATCGACACGACGGCTGGCACGGCTGCACTCGAGGTCACCGGCAACATCATCGGTTCGCTCTCTGGTAACGCATCATCGGCCACCACGCTCCAGACTGGTCGTACGTTCTCTCTGACAGGTGATGCATCAGGTACTTCAGCCGCGTTCAACGGCTCCGCAAATGCAACCATTGCCGTCACGCTGACAAACAGCGGCGTCACAGCTGCGACATACGGCAGTGCCACTGCAGTGCCTGTCATCGCAGTCGACGGCAAGGGCCGCATCACTTCGGCTAGCAGCCAGGCCATCAACTTCGGCGCTGCCACCATCGCTGAAAGCCAGATCACCGACGGCTCAATCCTCGCGCGCGTCGCATCGAACGAGACGATCTCCGGTACCTGGACGTTCAGCAACCCAGTCACCGTAGGAACACCAACCGCGGACGGCCACGCCGCTACCAAGCTGTACGTCGACAACGTTGCAGCAGGCGTCAACCCGCATGCTGCAGTTGTTGCAGCGACCACCGCCAACATCACCCTCTCTGGCACACAGACCGTAGACGGTGTTGCGCTGGTGGCAGGTGACCGTGTTCTCGTCAAGGACCAGACCACTGCCTCACAGAACGGCGTCTATGTAGTTGCGGCTGGCGCTTGGACACGTGCAACCGATTTTGACGGTTCGCCATCCAATGAGGTGACCCAGGGCGATCTGGTCTACGTTGGTTCCGGTACTGCCAACGGTGGAGCGTCGTACGTTCTGATCACTTCTGGCCCTATCACCGTCGGCACTACCGCCCTGTCATTCAGCATCTTCTCGCGCGCTGGCGATATCGAAGCAGGTGCCGGTCTTTCACGCACAGGTCAGACGCTCAATGTTGGCACTGCCTCAGCAGCCCGCATCGTCGTCAACACCGACACGATTGACCTTGCGACTGTTGGCACGGCTGGGACATATCGCTCAGTCACCACTGACGCCTACGGTCGCGTCACCGCTGGTACCAACCCAACCACGCTGGCTGGTTACGGCATCACCGACGCGGTGCTGAAGACCGGCGACACCATGACCGGTGCTCTGGCCACGGCGATTGGTGGTGGAGCAACGTCTTCAACCAAGCACATTCAGCTCACCAACGGTTCGAACTACGATCTGTTCTTCCTGCCACGCGCTGGTGCAGGATCGTACAACAACATGACGCAGAGCGGTGACGCTGTCATCGGCTACAGCGCTGGTGCAGTGAACACTGGTGGTCTGCTCATCGGTCCTTGGTCAGATGCAGCTGGTGGTCGTGGCATGCGCATCGATGGTACTACCGGCGATGTGACCTTCAGCAACACGGTTCGTTCAAACACATTTGAGCGCATTACCGCCGGCCCACTCGCGCTCGCATCTTCAAACGCCGCAGGCACCATCGACCTTCGTACTGCTGGTGCTTCGCGTGTTACGATTTCGGCTGGCGGCAACATGTCGTTCCAGACTGCTGGAACGGGTATCGAGTGGGCAGCGCTCGCTAACTTCTCTGTCAAGAGCGATATCGGCAGCGGCAACCCTGGTATCAACTTCGATGCCAACGACTTCCTGGACTACGATCGCACCAACAACGTGATGCGCTTCGCTGTCGGCGGCAGCCTGCGCCTACAGCTGTCCTCTACAGCTGCAACGTTCGGTGTAGCAGTATCTTCTGGAATTGGTAACATCAACGTCATCCAGTTGGGTCGCAGCTCCACGGCCACCTCTGGTATCAGCTTCTACAGTTCGGGCTACGATACGTGGCAGACGTACATGTCGAACCCTGGCGGTGGTGTTGGCGTACGCGGTACGGTGACGGCACCAACTGGCACGCTGGTTACCAGCTGGGCCCTGCGTTCGCTTATCGAGAACGCGGCTGGCTACGGCTGGACGTTTGAAAGTGGTTCAGGCCCTAACAGCACCACACCATCGGTCGTAGCGGAAATTCGCGCATCTGACGGGTCTGCACGTTTTGGCGGCTCTGTCAGCGCAACCAACTTCTACGACAGCAACGGTTCGTACAACGTCAACCTCGGTAGCGGCAACACTGAAGGTCGCGGCGTAGTTGCAGGTTACTCGGGTGGCAACTACGGCGGTATCGGCTACAACGTTCGCTTCACTGGCACCACCAACCAATTCATTGCCCCTCAGGCAGATACCATCTCTATGATCCAGTTCCACGGTGGTGGTATGCGCCTCCTCGGTGCTGGATCAGGCGCTGTAGGTCGCTCGGTTACGCTGTCGACACCGCTGTTTACCGTGGACGTCAGTGGTAACGTTTCTTGGACAGGCGCTGCAACTGGTAACGGTTCTGGTCTCACCAGCCTGTCGTCCACAGCTCTGACAGGAACTATCGCGAGCGCACGTCTTTCTGGCTCGTATGCGATCGACATCAGCGGAACCGCCACCAACGCGTCGCAGCTCGGTAGCATTTCTGCAGCCAACACGATGCAGTACCGCGGTTCGGTTGTCAGCACTGATGTTGATTCAGCCACACTGAACGGTTTCTACATCGTCTCTTACCCAGGACATTCGACGGGTCTTCTGACATTTAGCCCAGGCGGATCACTCGGTACATTCCAGATGGAACCAAATTATGACGGAACATTGAAGTTCCGAAATAAGACCGACAGTTCTACTTGGACCGCGTGGAAAAACATTGTCACAAGCCAAAACTACACCAGCTACTCACCATCGCTTGCAGGTTCTGGCGCAACCGGTACTTGGGGCATCAGCATCACCGGTAGCGCTGCGACCCTTGGTGGCTACTCTGCGTCATCGAGCCAAGCAGCCAACACCGTAGTGCTGCGTGACAGCAACGGCTACTCGTTCTTCAACTACATCAACAGCAACACCGGCAACAGTGAAAACCCATCGATCAGCCAGGTGATCGTGACCAACGGTGGTGACAACTACTACCGTAAGGCGTCTATCGCTCACCTCACCTCGTCGCTGTCAGGTACCGCGCCAATCAACATCAGCGGTACGGCAGCAAACGTCAGCAGCATTTCAAGCGCTGTTGGTACGGCATACGTATGGACGGGCACTCAGAACTTTGATGCAGTCAGCACTGTCGGCAGCAGCGGACAGTCTGGTCGTCTCAGCGCCTACACCACGTCAGGTTCACTGGCGGCGTCGATGTCATTCCATCGTGCAGGCGCGTACGCCATCAACATGGGTCTAGACCCAGACAACTGGTTCCGTATCGGTGGTTGGTCGGATGGCGCAAGCACCTATCGCTTCGAGGTGTCACCAAGCGGCCAAATGATCGTAGGCCCAGGTAAGGATGGCCGCATCATGGTGCCGCGAGGTCTCAACGGTGGCTACGGCACGAAGAGCACCGGTTCGGAGAACTGGGGCGCTACCATCTGGACCATCGGTGAAAGCTGGCAAGGCGGTTCAGACAACAACGCCTACGCGCCGACAAGCGTCTATGGCATGTCTTGGCTCCGTGGTTCAAATGCCAACGCCACTTACGGCGAAGGCGTGTACGTCTATCAGAACGGCAACCTTCAGGGTTCTATGGCAACGAGCGGTGTGTACAGCCACCGCTACTACGGCGTCGCAGGTACAACCTACGGTTCTATCCGTGTGTCAGGCCAAACCAACGGCTACAGTGGCATTCATTTCGAGAACGCGTCTGGCACTGTTGGCGGTATGTTCGACAGCAGCGGCTACGGTGGTGACTACGACATCACCACTGGCTGGCACTTCTACTGGAACCGTGCACACACCTGCTTGGGTCTTGGTGGTTCAAGCACTGCATCGGGCTACAAGGCGTACACCAACGGCAACCACTACGTTGCTGGTGCGATCTACGCGACAGGCGACATCACTGCCTTCTCGGACGCACGCGTCAAGACCGACATCGAGGTCATCCCTGATGCTCTCAGCAAGGTCGAGGCAATCCGCGGTGTGACCTTCCGTCGTACTGACGACCAGGACGACGGCAACCGTCACATGGGTGTCATCGCCCAGGAAGTTCAGGCAGTCGCGCCAGAGGTTGTCAAGGAGAACCACGAGGGCATCCTCGGTGTCAACTACGGCAACATGGTCGGTCTGCTCATTGAGGCCGTCAAGGAGCTGTCGGAGAAGGTGAAGGTACTGGAAGCAAAGCTCGCTGCTAAGGAGTAAGCATGCCAACCCCAACCACTAACCTCTCGTTCGCGAGTATTCAGACGGAGTTTGGGGGTTCCAACCCCATCTCCATGTCTGAGTACTACAAGGGAGGCACCTACGTGCCAAGTGGGCAGGCGACCTCGGCAACGGATGGTACAGCAATCGCAACAAGCGGTGCCATCCGTATTGGGACATTTCGAGGGTTGACGAAGACTGCCGCCAGCACCCCAACCGGTCTCTTCTGGGAAGTTGATCGCTGGGTGCTTTGGCCTACCACTTCAGTCACCTCAACGCTGACATGGCAGACCAACGGCACGGTGACTATTGGAGGTTCGGGCAGCTTGACTGCAAGCAGTAATCCAAACTGGTACACGCCAACGACAACCGGCGCCGGCAACTCGTACTGGATCAGGTTCACCCAGAACACCTCCAACGGCGGTACCCTCGGCGGCGATGCGCTCAATACGTGGCATGCGCTGAGCACCGGTCGGATGCTGACGTTGTACCGGTCGTCAACAGGCTTCAGCACGCGCACCTTCACCGTGCAGATCGCGACTGATAGCGGCGGTTCCAACATCGTGTCTTCAGGTACGGCGACACTGAGCGCCAACGTGGACGTCTAAACATGCCAACACCCACCACCAATCTGTCATTCGCGAGTATCCAAACCGAGTTCGGTGGCTCCAATCCCATCTCCATGTCTGAGTACTATAAGGGAGGGGCGTACGTCCCTTCTGGGCAGACCACGTCCGCCACCGATGGCACAGCAATTGCCACCAGTGGTTCCATCCGCATCGGTACATTTCGCGGGCTGACGAAATACGTAGCGCCTTCAGGCGCGCCGCTGGCGGGCGGCAGCAACATCTGGTATGCCTGGATGGAGGGATCTAGTGGCACCGTCAGTGCCAGCATCACGTTCAGCAGCAACGGCACAGTGTCGTACGACAACGCCGGCAGCGGCTACGGTCCGTTCTACTGGTACTCCCCGACCACAACGAACATTGGTGCGTCATATTGGATCAGGGCTACCGTGAGTGGTACCAGTGGTTCGTTTGTTGGCAGCACCAACACTTGGCTGTCACTCAGTACCAGTCGAGGCTGGTCGCTGCAGCTTAGCACCAATGGTAACGCCAGCCGCTCCGTCACCTTCGCCCTAGCGACCGACAGCGCCGGTTCCAACATCGTGTCGACATGGTCGAGCAACACCTTCTACGTCTACCGCGGTATTCTCAACTAACCTGAGTTTTCAGGTGTACGTTGCTCATAGTGCATGTTACTATGCGCCATGAGCATTGTGATTTTCTGGATCGAAGCATCCACCTCTGAGTTCTTCCCCAACATGCACCAGCCGATGTGCCGCATGTTTGATGAAACCCTCTTGAACGAGGCGATGGCCTTCATGCGCGAGAAGCGCACCGAGAGCGGCGTGTCGCACGTCGGCATGGTCAACGAGCCCGCCGGGATGGTCGGCACGAAGGACGCAGGTGGTGCGGTGCAGGACGGCAAGCTGCCAGACGGCTCGCCCTACACCTGGATGAAGCGACGCAACTCGTAACAGATCCAACCTGTTACACACTTTCCTTCAGGTCAGTGTATAATGGCTCCATGAACAACCATCGGAGCGCCGCATGATCTACATTCGAGTTGAGAACGGTCGACCGGTGGAGGTCAGCGACAAGCACCCGGGCTGCGGAGACCACTGGGTTGAGACCGGTATGCACCTCAAGAACGTCACTGGCTGGATGTCGAGCCGTGACTTCAACTCCTTCGAGGACGCCCGCACGATGGCGGCGTACCTCACCGCTCTCACCGCCAAGATCCACCTGCCGGTCGACGAGGGCCGTGGCACCTACCCGCGCTTTCGCGTCATCGAGGCGCCGAAGATCGGCGCCGAAGTTTCCAAGTCGTTCAACGGTGACAGCTACCCGTGCGGCAAGATCGTCAAGATCACGCCGACGTGGCAGGTGACGACCGATCAAGGCTCCAAGTTCCGGCGCTTCAAGGAAACCGGTGGATGGCGCGAAACCGGCCGCGGTTTCTGGATGATCGCCGGCGTCCACGACGAACGCAACCCGCACTTCTGACATGGACTACACCCTTCTCGACTTCTTCAAGGAGCACTACATGGCAATCGGTGCCTACTTCACCTTCCTCTTCCTGCTGTGGGCCTTCATCGCTGGAGCGAACCAGCGTACGCCCGAACAGGAGATGGCCGAGCGCGATCAGCAGTACCGCGACCTCAACGGGCTGAAGTGATGAACATCACCCTCAACACCGAGTGCCGCTCGTGTGGTGGCACTGGCCTGTACCAGGGCTTCATGGAGGCCAAGAACCAAGCCGTGGTGTGCATCAACTGCGGCGGCACTGGCTGCAAGAAGATCGAGGTCACCAAGTTCATGGGTCGCAAGCGCCGTGACGGCGTCACGCAGATCCGTGGTGGCAGCGGCACCATCATGGACGACACTCGCAACGCGAAGTGGCTGTCCTACCGCGAGTTCGAAGAGAAGGTTCCCGCGCCGAGGTCCGAATGAACACCTACAAGTACCAGAAGGAACTGGACGTCTTTCGAGAGGCTGAGGAAGCTGCGGCCCTCGCCGCGCAGGCCCACCTCGACGCCAACCCTGGCGTGTGGTACCCGTGCGGCTTCGCGTGGGTCAAGATCCGCCCGGCACGAGGCCGCTTCGTCGAGATGTGCAAGCAGCAGGAAATCGGACGAACCGACAGCTACGAGGGCGGCTACGTCATCTACAATCCGTCCCACAACTCCACGCAGTGGATGGATGCCAAGGCGGAAGGCGCTCGAGCCTTCGTCGAGGTGCTGAAGAAGCACTTCCCCGACCTGAAGGCCAGTGTGCAGACGAGGATGGACTGATGGGCAAGCGCATTGAGCTGGAAGACGGCTTCTATCGCGAGCGGCGAGGCAAGCTCGTCAAGATCCCCGATGAGTGGGTCGGCGACACGCTACATGAGCAGACGAAGCGCAAGCGCCCCTCGAAGAGCCGGGCTAACAAGCTTGGGCGACAGCGAAACCTGCTGAAGGACGGCAGCGCAGACTGGTCAGATTTCAGAAACCGGCGATACGAGGAACTTACATGATCGACTTCATCTCCTTCATCTTCTACAAGCTGCTGGCGCTCATCGGCCTGCTGGCAGTCTTCGGTATCCCTGCGTTGGTCGCCCTCGCGTTGGTCTTCAGTCCGACTGACGCTGATGAAGGGTTCAAAACCTTCCGCAAGAACCGCACCGCCTGCTGGTTCTACTGGATCCCTGTCGGCTCGTTCATCGGCATGGCGTACATCCTCTTCGCAGCTTGGGCCTGGCCCTTCGGTGTGCCGCGTGAAACCAGCTCGCATCAGCACCTTACCGGCGCGTGGTGGAACGTTGTCACTGAGAACATGCAGGAGCACCTCGACCGTCAGAAGAAGGCTGAGCCTCCAACCCGCACTGAGCTTGGTACCGAGCTGCGCCGCTTTGAGCTGGTGAGCTGGAACCCGCCGAAGCACTTCTACGTCACCATCAAGGACGTGCAGACCGGCCAGCTCTACGAGGGCCAGTACGTCTCGAAGCACTGCAACTCGGCCGGCGGCCTGAAGCACGGCGAGCAGTACAACCTGATGGTGCGGTACTTCGGCCTGAGCAACAAGCCGGGCGAGCGGTTCATGGAGTTCACCAACCTGTACTCCGCGTTCTGCGGCGGCTAAGTGTAACCAACCTCCGTCGTTACACTCTATCCTGCGTCCATGGTGTATAATGCATCATGGACGCACTCTCATACATCAACCACTTCAAGCAGACGCCGCGCTGGCACTCCATGGTGCAGACGGTGGAAGCTTCTCCGTGGCACCGCGAAGCCAACGTTGCTGTTCACACCGAGATGGTGATCGAGCAGTACCTGCTTCACTTCGCACCGCGCCGCACCGAGGCGCAGAACAAGATCGCTCTGATCGCTCTGCTCTTCCACGACACTGGCAAGCCGGCCGCCGAGGAGGTCGTCGAGAAGAAGGACGGTTCTGGCGTCTATCGTCGCTACGCCGGTCACGAGCAGGACAGCGCGGTGTCGTTCACCGAGTGCTGGCTGCAGGACCCGTTCCTGCGTGAGTTCGTGTCGCTCGAGGAAGCTCGCCGCATCCGCTGGATCATCGAGCACCACCTGCCGTATGGCCTGAAGGACAGCAAGAAGCGGTCTGACCTGCGGACTGCCGTCGAGTGGGTGCTGCAGGAGGATGTCCAGACGTTCTACGACTGCCTGCGTTCCGACTGCTGGGGTCGCATCAGCGACGACCATGACACCAAGAAGCAGAACGTCGAGGACTGGATCGATGGGTTCCGGACGACCCCGTTGACCGTCAATCGGACCAACACGCAGATGGGCAAGTGCTACGTCTTGATTGGGCCGTCCGGCTCGGGCAAGTCGACGTGGACGAAGCAGCACATCCGCGCGTGCGACAAGGTGGTGTCGCGAGACACCTACTACCTCGAGTACTTCCACTCGAAGGTCAACATCGGGTTCGCGACGCCGGACGACAAGAAGCTGTACGCCGACGCATGGCACCTGTGCTGCATCGACGACAAGGCGGGGTTCGAGGAGTTCCTGCGCAAGAAGGTGGCGGACGTCTTCCATGACCTGAAGATCACGCACGGTTCGGTCTTCATCGACAACACCAACGGGTCCAAGAAGGCGCGCGCCTTCTACATCCAGCATGCCCGCAACATCGGTATGAAGGTGGTGGCGGTGGAGTTCTGGAACACCTTCGACACGTTGGTGGCGCGTCAGCGTACTCGTCCGGAGAAGTCGGTGCCGGAGAGCTCGGTGCGCCAGCAGTACTACGCACAGACGTGCGCGTGGTTGGGCAGCGAGGTTGACGAGGTGATCGTCGTCACGCCGACCTAGCATCTGCCGCTCGTAGACCTGAAAGGGGGACCGAAAGGTCCCCTTTGTCGTTACAATAGCATCTATGTCAGTCGTACACAACATCGTCTGACTTCGTGCAGGTTGGGTCCCGTTTTTGAGAGCGGGCCGTATAAATAGACAGCCGAACAAAAGAGTTCGGTGACTTTGTACACTCAACCATTTGACCAACTTTGAAAGGTTTACATCATGGCAAAGCGTTCACTGGCCGATCTGGCCTCAGCCTTCGAACAGAAGACCACCTCTGGCGGTGGAGATCAGAACTGGAAGAAGTTCTTCAACTTCTGGAAGGCACCGACTGACAGCACGTCCGTCGTTCGTTTCCTCCCCGACCTCGACGAAGACAACCCGATGGGTTTCCTGGTGGAAAACCTGACCCACGAGCTGGTCGTCAACGGCAAGCGCGAGAAGGTCGCCTGCCTCCGCATGTACGGCGAGGACTGCCCGATCTGCGCCCTGTCGCAGAAGTACTACGACGAGAAGGACCCCGACCACAACGAGGCCCTCGGCAAGAAGTACTACCGCAAGAAGAGCTACATCGGCCAGGTGCTGGTCCTCGAGACACCTGTCGAGCACGATGCTGAGCAGCTCGTGAAGCTCATCGACTTCGGCCCCGCCGTGTTCAACCAGATCCAAGCTGCTTTCAAGAGCGGCGACCTGGAAGAGCCTCCGTACGAGCTGAAGGGCGGCTACAACTTCCGCATCAAGAAGACGAAGTCGGGTGAGTACGCCTCGTACACCACTTCCAACTTCTCGCCGAAGCAGACCGACGTCGCCGATGACGTCATCGAGGCCATCGAGCTGTACGACCTCAAGACGTTCCGCACCCCGAAGACCTCGCGCGAACAGCTGGAAACCCTGCTCATCGCTGACCAGACCGGTGCCTCGGTACCTTCCGGTGACGATGCAGCTCCGGCTCCTGCGAAGGCTCGTCCTGCAGCCGCAGCTCCGGCACCTGCCGCTGAAGATGCGGCACCTGCCCCAGCCGCCGACGGCACCAAGAAGCTGAGCGTTGTTGAGCAGCTCCGCCTGCGTCAAGCGCAGAAGGCCGCTGCAGCCGACGCTGAGTGATCAACCGAGGGGCCTCGTGCCCCTCTCTTAGGAGCAATCTATGAATCCAATTCATCAATCAGCGGTGGTTGTCGGAACCGATGAGCCTGTGCTACTCATTGCCGTTCACCCAAACAGGCAAGGTGATGCAAACGTGCCTGTTCAGCCGGCGGCGCTAGTGGTAAAGGCGGCGTCCTTTGAAGAAGCAGAAGCAATCTTTGGGGAAGCGCAATCACCCCTGTCGCGATTCTCAGTTCTTCGGCTATACAAGAAGCGCTGATGTTCTACGTCTACACCTACTTCATTGACGGTGTACCTCGGTATGTCGGCAAAGGAGCAGGCGGTAGATGGTCAGCGCATCGAGCACCAACCAAAAGGACAAAACTCGCCAACACGCTTCGGAGCCGGTTCCAGAAAACAGGTGAGTGGATCAGACCATTTATCGAACACTGCGAATCCGAGGAATCTGCCTTCCAAGAAGAGGTTCGATTGATCGCTCACTACGGTCGGGAGGACCTCGGTAAGGGACCTCTCTGGAACCTTACCGACGGAGGAGAGCGTAACTCGGGCTTCAAGCATACAGAACAATGGAAAGAGAAGAAGCGGCAAGCGTCAATCGGTGAAGCGAATCCGTTCTACGGAAAGCAACATAGTGAAGAAACGCTGACCAAGATGCGGAAGGCTCAGAGAGCCTACGCTGATCGAAGTGGAACACCCGAGCTTCACGCTCAGGTCGCTAAGCTTAGGACAGCAGGAAAAACGCATCAGCAGATCTCTGACGAGGTCGGTATCTCTCGACGTGGCGTTACGGCTATTTTGACAGGACTCAACATGACCAAACGAAAGAAAGGAGCTGCGTAATGGCGGGCCTCCCATTTCTAGACAAGTTCAAGAAGGAAGTCGCCAAGCTGGATACGGTTAGCGTAGGTCTCCCTGAGACAACCCACTGGTTGTCAACGGGCAACTTTGCGCTCAACCGTGCCCTCAGCGGCGACTTCAAGAAGGGCGTACCGCTCGCGAAGATCACCCTCTTCGCTGGTCCTTCGGGCTCGGGCAAGAGCTTCATCGCGGGCAACATCACCAAGCAGGCGCAGGTACAGGGCTACCACGTCGTCTACCTGGACAGCGAGCACGCCATCGACGTCGACTACCTCGGCAAGATCGGCTGCAACATCGACCCTGAGCACCTCACCTACATCTCGGTGGCGACCATCGAGGATGTCAACTCGACGCTGTCTGAGTTCTTCGCGAACTACAAGAAGGCGTTCGGCAAGGACAACCTCGACGCTCAGAAGACGCTCATCGTTCTCGACAGTCTCGCAATGCTCTCATCCAGCACCGAGATGGAGAACTACGACAAGGGCGTCATCAAGGGTGACCAAGGTCAGCTCGCGAAGCGCCGCAAGGCCATGCTGCGACTGGCGCTGGGACAGATCGGCCGTCTGCCGATCTCGCTGCTCATCACCGATCACGTCTATCCGCAGGACATCATGCTCGGCGACGGTGCGTGGGCCATCACCAACAGCACGAAGTTCTCGTGCTCGATCATCGGCATCGTCACGAAGCTCAAGCTGAAGGACGAGGGCGAGGTCGTCGGTGTTCGCATGCGGTTCGAGACGTACAAGTCCCGCTTCGCAAAGCTGGGCACGAAGGTCGAGCTCGAGGTTCCGTACAACAGCGGCATGTCGCCGGTAACGGGCCTCCTCGAGATGCTCGAGGAGATGAAGGTCATCGCCAAGGGTACCCAGCCCGGCGAGAAGCTCAACTGGGTAGCTGAGTGGACCGATGAGCACGGCGAGATCAAGAAGGTCTCGTTCCGTGAGAAGGACTTCAACGAGGAGATCGCTCTTCAGCTCCTCGATCACCCAGCGTGCAAGCCGCTTGCTCACCGCAATGGCCCAGAGCCTTCTGAAGAAGAGCTGGAAGCAATCGTCGACCAAGACGAACAACCACAACCCGCTGCGCGCAAGATGCGTGGCAAGAAGGAGTAATCCATGAACCAAGTAGTCATCCAGTACGTCACCGGCGGCTTCGTCATCACCAAGTTCGTCGATGGCAAGCAGTCCACCGAGGTCGTGACCTCTACCGGCAAGCTCAACAAGGCGCTGCGCGCTGCAACTGAAGAGCTCAGCCTGCTGCCGAAGAAGGCCGACGAGGCCGACGAATGAAGCGCCTCATCGTCGCCGCCGCCGTGATGGCAGCCACGTTTTCAGCAAGCGCTGCCACATGGTGGGTCAACGGCGTTCTGTACGGCAACGTGTGCCGCAACGGCATCTTCTTCACGGTTTATCCCATCCAGATGGGTCAGCCGGTAGGAACCATCTGCCCGATCCGCGATAGCTACGGCAACATCGTCGGACAGGGATTGGTCTCCAACGAGTAAATATCGACCCAGGCTCCACACAACGGAGCCACTCGATATGCGCATCACACTCTGTGCCCGGTCCAAGATCCTCCAGCTCTTGGAGCCGGGCAGTTCATTTAGGGTCCAAGCCATTGGATCGCTGCACGCTGGTTCCCACGTCGACCTGATACCAAACTCGGAGATGAGGCCAAATGACTGTATAATGTCACATACGCCTCGCATCGTTGCTGACCTTCAGACAGCAACACTGCTTGCAAATCAGACCGTTGACTTCGACTACAACCTCGAAGAGTTCATCATCTCAAACCGAGGACATGAGTGACTACTCTACTGCAAATTGACGAAACGAAACTGGTGGAGGAGCTTGATGCCTTCTTCACAAAGTACGATCGTGAGGTGCAGAAGGCCGAGCCTCTGTTCTCTCTTGAGGGTGCGCGCCTCGAGGTTATCGCACGCACTCTACCGTATAATCAGTCCCACTACGACATGCTGGCGCAGGAAGCCAAGCAGCTTGTCAAGTGGCTTGAAAATCACAGGGCGCGCATCGAAAGTCGTCTTACCAAGAACTATCTCCAGGGCAACAGAGCTTACGGTGCCCGTGAAACCTCAACGCTGATTGCTGGCGAGAAGGAGATGGTAGAAATCAATCAACTGATCATCGAAGCATCACTTGCACACCAGCGCCTCGACGCAATCGTCGAGGGCTTCAAGCAGATGGGTTGGATGGTTGGTAACATCACCAAACTACGAGTAGCGAGCCTCCAAGATGTCGTCATCTGATCTTTCAAAAGCCCTCGGTTCAACCACCACCGGGTCCATCTACGGAACTGGCGGCGGCCTCAGCTCAGGGGCTGGCAACGGCGGCAACCCCTACGGGTACACCGTCAACATCGGCAGCGGCGTCGGCATCGGTTCTGTCACCATCTCAGCTGACGAGATCAAGGCGCTCACTGCCACCATCCCAGCGCGAGTGACCCTCTCAGTGGACAACGGCGATCCGTCAGTCGTCTTTCGCGAGATGCAGGACGATGGCACAACCGTGAGGGCGCAGCTTGAGCCTGACAACGGCATGTCGGCCTCCGACCTGGCGAAGATCATGTCGCTCATCCTCGTCTCGAAGGACAGCAATGCCCATTTGGGCGTGTCGCTCAAGCCTGTCTCCTACATCCGCAAGCACAACCTCGAGCGCCACTTCCGCTTCTCGGTATGAAGAAGACGGCACACATCCACGTCCGCGATGAGGTCTACTGCCAGATCTCAGGGCTTGATCCGACCGATCACAAGGTACTGGAAGACAAGTTCGCCGTCATGGTTGAGGGTGCGTTCTTCATGCCGCTCTACAAGCTCGGTCGATGGGATGGCAAGGTCCGCTTCTTCGACAAGACCGGTAAGATCTACTTCCGTCTCCTCGAGCAGGTGCTGCCTTATCTGGAGACGTGGGGCTACGAGATGGAGTTGCACGACCTGCGCAAGCCAGTTGTGCCTATTCACAACCGCGTCCACGCCAACTGGTTCAAGGACAAGCCGGAGCACGAGCTCGGCGTTGCGTTGCGACCCTACCAGGTAGAGGCCGTCAACAACGCGCTTGAGGCGCAGTCAGGCTTCATCCTTGCGGCAACTGGTTCAGGCAAGACCTGGATGATCGCGGCGCTGGCCGACATCATGGCGCAGTCCGGCTTCCGCACCATTGTCATCGTGCCATCGTCAGACCTCGTTGAGCAGACCGCCGCCACTTTCAGGCTCGGCAACCTTGACGTCGGTGTCTACAGCGGTGCCAAGAAGGACTTCCACCACCCGTGTGTCGTTGCTACCTGGCAGGCGCTGCAGAACAACCCTGTGGTAGTCGAGGACTTCGACTGCATCATTGTTGACGAGGCGCACGGTGCTTCAGCCAAGACGATTGGCGAGCTCATCAACAACCACGGCAAGCACTGCCCGTACCGCTTCGGCTTCACTGGTACCTTCCCGAAGCCGAAGATCGACCAAATGTCGCTCAACGGCGCCATCGGGCAGGTGCTGTACGAGATCAACGCGGCTGACCTCATTCGCATGGGCTACCTGGCGCAGCTCGAGATTGAGCCTGTTGAGATCCAAGAGACTGCTGCTGAGGAGTTCCCCGACTACAGCAGCGAGCGAGCGTTCATCAACAAGAACGCCGAGCGGCTCGACTTCATCGCTGACCTCATCATCGCGAAGGCGGAACAGTACGGCAACACGCTTGTGCTGGTGAACTCCATCAAGCAGGGCAAGGAGCTGCAGAAGCTCATCAAGGACAGCGTCTTCCTGCATGGCGCCACCGAGAACGAGGTGCGCGCTGAGTGGTACCACATGTTCGAGAACAACGACGGCCTCATCGTCATCGCGACCTTCGGTATCGCCTCAACAGGTATCTCGATTGACCGCATCTTCTGCGAGTTCATGATCGACGCCGGCAAGTCATTCATCAAGTGCATTCAGTCGATTGGCCGCGGCCTCCGCAAGTCGGGTGACAAGGACCGCGTCCATCTCGTAGACGTGCACTCCAATCTCAAGTGGTCCAAGAAGCACTTCCGCGAGCGCAACAAGTACTACAAGGAAGCGCAGTATCCCGTCATGAAGACAGTCAAGGCAAAGCTATGAAGATCCAATCCCGCCCTCAGCTCGATGTCGCGCAAGAAGCGCAGCTTGCTTTCGTGCATCTCTTCAAGTATGCGCACCGCATGGCGAAGGGTGCTTTCGACAACGGCATCGTACAGCTGTCGTTTCGTGTGACGCACTCCGAGATCGAGACGGTCGCCATCTTCGAGGATGGCAGCCGCATGAACAAGACCGAAGCTCTACACGAGCTGAAGTTCATCCCATCCGACCTATGATCTTCGACAGCCCAAACTGGACAGTCATCCGCCGGATGGGCATCGGCGATCGCGAGCACGTGCGTGGTCACCTGCTGAGTATTGGCTGCTTCCACAGTCGGCACCTCCTCTACACGGTAGAGGCGTGCTACATGGCGGCCGTTGAGCTAGGTATGATGCCACGAGTTCACATCAACGCGGCTCGCGAACACCCTGTCATCATGGAGCAGCTCATTCGGTTGGTGCACCGCTTCATGCAGCACGACGCCCAGCTCATGGAGCATGGCTACGTAGATCAGCGACGGTTCGAGACGTTCTTCGAGACGTGCGACCTCATCGTCCAACCAAAGACCGAGCCTAACCTCAACGTCGACACCTACATCGAGGAGCTGGTTGACCTTATCAAGTTTGCCTGGCGCTCAAGCGGAGAGCGCTTCCTCGGCGGCAACTTTGCACGCTGGTCGGAGCTGCAGCTTCGGTCCATGCACCCAACCCTGTGGCCTGACAGCACCACCTTCTACCGAGATTTCACCCATGCAGATCCTATCTGAAGTTTCCCGTCCCTACATCGTCGAGAGCCTGACTGCCCCGATGGGCGTCAGCCACTTCTGGACATTCAGCGGCCACATGATGGACTTCAAGCTCGAGCAGCTTGAGTACCTTGAAGAGACCACTGGGCCAACGGTGACGCTGCGCATTCAGAACCTAGACATTCAGCTGCCAACCAGCTGGAGCATGATGGCAGTCGACATGGAGACGTACACCATCGACTGCATCCCAGTGGCGCACGCCGCAACCTTCGATCACCGCATCCTGTTGTTCTCGCCGGATGACAGCAAGCTCGTCACCACGACCGGCACGGTGGTGGATTTCCAGAGGAAGGCCAGCGTTGTCCACCCCACGGTTCCTAAGGGGTCTGCTATGATCCACCCGACTGGGCCGGAAACCTCCCACGGCAAGTCGATTTTCTACGGTATCGTGTGCGGGCCGCACGATTTGCATCGCTGGATCGGCGGTCGGACCGTAGGAGATATTTTGGGCTGAGCAAGGATAAATAGGTCTCCGAGAACAAGAGGAGACCAACATGTCCGAGTATACCAAGTCGTTTGAAGCTGCAGTCGATCATGCAATGCTCTACGAGGTAGGTTCGCACTGGAACGTTACCACTCCTGGAGTTCTAGAGGGTCTCATTGCAACCAAGGAACAGCGCCGCGCTGTTGGTTACGTCAATGACCCGGCGGATCGTGGTGGGGAGACGAAGTACGGCGTTGCGAAGCGTCCGAACCCTGATCTCGACATCACCAAGCTGGACTGGGAAGCAGCGAAGCGCGTCTACTTTCGACGCTACTGGCTGGCTTCAAACTGCGACGACCTTACACTTATGTCCCCACGCTTGGCCGTTCTCCATTTCGATGGTGCGGTCAATCACGGCGTTGGGCGAGCAGGTCGATTTCTGCAGCGCGCTGTTGGCGCCGCCGAGGATGGCGACGTAGGTCCAGGTACACTTCGCGCCGTAAAGGCAGCGATTGACAAGCGAGGCGACATCGCAGTATGCCACCTCATCTGCGACTACCGTGAGGCCTTCTACGAGGCCATCATGCAGCGTGACCCCACACAGGAACGCTTCCGTCGCGGTTGGATGCGCCGCATCACTGAGATGCGTGCCTTCACGACCAACCCAGACAAGTCCTTCGAGTAATCAAACCTGCAACAGGCTGAAGTTCAGCCTGTTGTTGTCTCTGCTGTTTTCGCTGGCGAGTTACAATGTCATCTGATACTACACCACCTCGGCTGTTCACTGTTGTGACCTCCAATACGGTCAACTACAACATGGACACGGTCGAGTACCTCATCAAACAGGAACTGACACGACGAACCGCAGCAGGAGAACCGAAAATGAGCGCGTGGGAGCAGGGCGAGTTTCGTCGTCAGCTCATCTCAAAGCTCATTATCCAGGGTGATGCCGAAGGGGCCATCAAACTTCGACCGACGTCAACTCGTCGGACACTGCTCGGATAAGGGAAAACATGATCAAGTACATCGTCAAGCGCAACGGAACACAGGAACCTTTCTCACCAGCCAAGGTAAACGGCTGGGGCACATGGGCAGCTCGTACTCTCGGTTCGCACGTTGACTGGGGCTCAGTCGTTCTTGAGGCCGTCAACCAATGCCCGGAGGTATGCACCTCCCTCCTGCTGCAGGAAACGCTCATCAAGGTGTGTCTCAGTAAGAAGACTTGGGAACACAACCGCATGGCCGGCCGCCTCTACGCCGCCCTGCTCGAGCGCGTCATCTACAACAACGAACGTCCGACAGTCAAGGAGCTTCACCTCCAGCTGGCTGAGGTCGGTATGATGGTCAAGCTTGACTACTCCGATGAGGAGTACGAGCAGATCGAGGACATCATCGACCACAAGCAGGACCTCAAGTACCCGCACTACCAGATCAACCAGATCCGCTTCAAGTACGCCCTCCGCAACAAGAAGACCGGCAAGGAATACGAGACGCCGCAGTTCGTCTACATGCGCATGGCGATGGCGCTGGCCGAGAACCTACCAAAGGAGGAGCGCCTCCACCACATCGCCAAGTGGTACGAGCACTTCAGCCACAACCGCATCAACCCGCCTACGCCAAACTTCGTCAACCTTGGTACGAAGCTCAACGGCTACGCCTCGTGCTGCCTGTACACCACTGACGACACAGCTCCGTCGCTGGCTGCCGGCGACCATATCGCCTACATGATGACGGTGATGAGCGCCGGCATCGGCACCCACATCAACACCCGCTCGCTCGGCGACCCGGTTCGTGGCGGCCTCATCCAGCACCAGGGCAAGCTGCCGTACTACCGCTCGATGGTCGGTGCCATCGGTGCCAATCTTCAGAATGGCCGCGGTGGTGCGGCCACCGTCTACTACACGGCGTATGACCCGGAGGTCGAGGTCATTCAGAAGCTGCGCCACCCGCTGACGCCTGCATCCAAGAAGATCTCAGGCTGCCACTACAACTTCGGCTCCAACAAGCTGTTTGCCCGCAAGGTTGCCAAGAACGAGCAATACGCGCCGTTCTCGTTCGGCTCCAATCCCGAGCTCTACTACGCGCAGTACGCCAAGGATCCGGCCGTCTTCGAGAAGCTGTACGCCGAGTACGAGAAGACGGCAGAGGTGAAGCTGTCGGCGCGCGAGGTGCTGCTCGGTGCCCTCACGCAGGCCTACGAGACCGGCGTGCAGTACCTGCACATGACGGATGCGCTCAACATCCACACCCCGTTCAAGGACCCGATCTTCTCTTCCAACCTGTGCGCTGAGATCGGTCTGCCGACGAAGCACTACGCATCGGTGGAGGACCTCTACAAGAAGAAGTACGACGAGAAGAAGGACGGTGAGATTGGACTGTGCTCACTGGGCGGTATCATCGTCGGCAACATCGACAGCGATGAGCAGTACGGTGAGGTCGCGTACTACACGCTCAAGATGATCGATGTGTGCATCCACAAGTCAGAGTACGTCTTTCCAAGCCTCGAGCACACTGCCAAGGCGCGTCTCTCTGCAGGCGTCGGTATCCTCGGCCTTGCGCACCTGATGGCGAAGGAAGGCAAGCTGTACGACACACAGGACGGCCGCAACTTCATTCACGAGCTGTCTGAGACGCACATGTGGCACCTCATCAATGCCTCGCTTCGCCTCGGCAAGGAGCTCGGCAACGCACCTTGGATGCACAAGACGAAGTGGCCTGAGGGCTGGCTGCCGCTCGACACGTACGAGAAGCGCGTCGATGAGCTGGTGACTGTGGGGCTGAAGCGCGACTGGGAAGGTCTGCGTCAGCAGATCATCGCCAACAAGGGCATCCGCAACTCGGTGCTGGTGGCGCACATGCCAGGCGAGAGCTCAACCATCGCGGCTGGTACCACCAACGGTCCGTACCCGATCCGTGAGCTCTACATCATGAAGACCAACGACACCCAGGTCAACCACTGGGCGGCACCTGACGGCACCAAGCTGAAGAACCGCTACCAGTCAGCATGGGATGTCAAGACGTCTGACATGATCAAGGTCTACGCCATCATGCAGAAGTGGACCGACCAAGCGATCAGCGCTGACCTCTTCGTCAAGATCCAGGGAGATGAGAAGGTGTCGAGCGCCGCCATCATCCAGGACTACCTTGACATGGTGAAGTACGGCATGAAGACGCGCTACTACGTCAACAGCCTGACTTCTGCTGGCATCGACCTTACAAAGACCGAGAACGCCGTGGCGGCTGCAGTACAATCAGCTCAGACACCACAACAACCGGAAGATGACGCGTACTGCGAAAGTTGCGCGCTGTAATCATGAGCAAAGTCTTCAATACCGACAAGACCCCAGACCAGTACCGAGCGAAGGCGCCGCTCTTCTTCGGATCAGACCCTGGTCTGTTCGACACCGTCAACAAGCACTACCCGAAGATCTGGTCTCTCTACAAGACCATGAAGTCGCTTGACTGGTCTGAGGACGAGTTCGACTACTCGCAGTGCAACATCGACTTCAAGAACTGCCCGAAGTCGGTGTACGACATGATGATCCGCACCCTCGCCTGGCAGTGGGAGGCAGACAGCGTGGCGTCGCGCAGCATCGCTCCGGTGCTGGCGCCGTTCATCACCGACAGCTCGCTGTGGGCGGCGTGGCAGCGCATCTCCGACAACGAGGTGGTGCACGCCGCCACCTACAGCGAGATCGTGCGAATGAGCTTCGACGATCCTGAGAAGGTGCTGAGCGACATCCTGGCAGTGAAGGAAAGCCTGGTGCGTCTCACCACCGTCAAGCAGGTGTTCGACGACCTGTACCGCTCGTCACACCTCTATGCGATGGGCAAGATGAAGGCGGATGAGGCGTACGACCACCTCTTCATGGGCGTGGTGGCGCTGCTCCTGCTGGAGCGCGTCCAGTTCATGGCCAGCTTCTCCATCACCTTCACCATCTGCAGCACGAACTACTTCCAGCCCATCGGTAAGGCGGTGCAGAAGATCGCGCAAGATGAACTTGAGGTTCACGCTGAGCTCGACAAGGAGGTGCTGCGAGTTGAGCTTGCCACCGAGCGTGGGCAGGACGCCTACCGTCGCCTCAAGCCACGCATCAAGCAGCTGTGCGATGAGATCGTCGGCAGTGAGTTGGTGTGGACAGACTACCTCTTCAGTGAGGGTCGAGAGCTCGTCGGCACCAACGCGCAGAAGGTCAAGAACTGGGTGCTCTTCAACGCGCGCGACGTTTACGAGTTCCTCGATATCGAGAGCGAGCACAAGTTCCCGAAGACCAACCCGATGCCGCACCTCGAGGATTGGATCAACATCGGTAAGTCACAGGCTGCTCCACAGGAGCAGGACAACAACCAATACAAGGTCGGAACCATCGTGCGCGATGATACGGCCGTCAGCTTTGACGTCGACTTCTAAGGAGAACCACCCATGTTTCACGTGTACTCGAAACCAAACTGCACCTTTTGCGATCAAGCCAAGTCGCTCCTCTCCAATAAGGGCCTGCCCTACCAGGAGTTCGTGATGGACGTCGGTCAACCACAGGTTGAAGGCAAGATCTACGTCAGCCGTGACAAGGTGCTGGAGACCTTCCCTGGTGCCCGCACCATGCCGCAGATCGCGCTCGTCAAGGACGGCAACTTCCAACCGATTGGCGGCTTCCAGGAGCTCCGTGGGATGATCTCATGAGCACCATCTTCTACATTCTGCTGCTGATCACCTTGGTGTTCGCAGGGTCGGCCATCTACCGCATCAGCTCCAGTGTCCGCGAATACAACCGTGACCGTGAGCAGAAGATCGGGCTGATGTTCGGCATCGGCACAGATGAGGCCCGCGAAGCCGAGTTTGACCTGTTCCTGCTGCGCTGGGCGTGCGTCTTCGGGGTGATCACACTCGTCTGGGGCGTCATCGAGGGAGTAGTACGACTGCTCAGCTGAGCGAGCGGATTATAGCATTAGTTGCTAGATAGCGCGCGACGAGCCACCTTCGGGTGGCTTTTTGCTGCCCGGGAAGTGCCTCCATAAATAGGAGCATCAACTAGGAGCACTCCCGTGACAGCGCAAACATCTTCCAACATGATCTTCAGCGTCCTTGGATACGACATCAACCTCATGGCGCTATCAGTCGCGCTGCTTATCGTAGGCGTCCTCTTCCTCTTCTGGCGCATCCAGCGCACCGAAAAGCTCGACTTTGCCGACATGATCACCAAGGACGGCCGAGCTGTCAGCCTGACCAAGGTCCTGCAGCTTGTCGGTGGCGTTACTGCCACATGGATCATGATCAAGCTCACTCTCACCGGCGGCCTGACCGAGGCGCTCTTCGGTCTCTACCTTACCTACGTGGGCGCCATCGAGGGCTACAGCAAGTTCGTTGCTGCCAAGTACAACTACAGCGAGAAGTCGGTTCGCGACAACAAGACGATCGAAGCTCCTGCCAAATCAGATGAAGATCAAGACCCATCAATGCGTCCACCGAAAGAGTAACGCCTCATGAAGCTTCCTTTTCGCCAGGGCATCGTAGATGCCCAGAAGAATGGTCTCGGCCAGCCGCAGTACCTGCTTCAGTCCTCTACATCAGGCTACGTACAGCTGAGCGCTGAAATCACGGCGCTCACCATCAACGTGGCACATGGTAGCTCTGACTACCTGGTGACCTTCAACCAGAACGTTGACGCAGCGTGGGGGCCGGTCGTTTCTGGCGTTGACAACTACCTGTACTTCAACATTGACGGTCTGTCGGCGGCGGTGTCGTACGGCATCACGACCGTTCCGCCGATCATCTCCACCGTCGAGCCTTCGACACCACAGGTTGACCAGCACTGGTTCGATCTGAACACCACGACGATGAAGGTGTGGAATGGTGCCAAGTGGCTGGACAAGATCCGCCTTTTCGCTGGTAAGATCCCTAACGGTGTGCTGTCTGGCTCATCATCGACGTGGTGCGAGCCTTTGTACCTGCCTTGGGCACCCGTACCGCAGCTTCAGGTTGAGAGCAATCCAGGCTACATCACGACCAACGTCTTCGGTCAGCCGCAGTTCGTCAGCGGCACCAGCCTGGAGTTCATGACCGCCAAGACACCGGTCCGCTTCATCACGACCGTTGGATCAGCAGGGGTGCTGTCTCAGCCAACCAATGCCATTTTCCCGGTCAAGGCGAGTGAGTCGATCCCAGCAATGTCGGTCGTCTACTTCTCTGGTGAGAACCAAGTTGGCCTTGCAACTGGAAATCCAGCAGTCAACCCACCAAAGACACCAGTCGGTATTGTGCAGACGCAGCTCATGCCTGGCGAGATCGGCATTCTACACCAGAGCGGTGAGGTGAGCTACGATCTGTGGGACTGGTCGGCGCACATCGGCAAGCCGCTGTACTGCGGTGAATACGGTGCCGTCGTACCGCATCGTCCAGCCGGCCTGCTTGCTTACCGCGTCGGCTTTGTCAAGAACCGCAACACCATCGTTTTCCACGTCGATGCCGAGACCCTACCTCAGATCTATCAGGCTGGCACGACGGACGTAGTCATTAACGCCGTCGCCCCTCTTGAGAGCACCTTCTCAATCAACGGGCTTGGTGAAAAGGTCTGGACCCTTGAGATGCCAGCTGCCACTCCATCGGTGGATGGCTTCATGACTGCCCCGCAGGCCGAGGCTCTCGAGGACCATGGTACACGCCTTACTCAGGCTGAAGCCGATATCCTCAACCGCTCAGTCATCGGTCACACCCACACAATTGCGAACGTCACCGGCCTGCAGACAACGCTTGACAGCAAGTCACCAATCGGCCACACTCACACTGAGTACTCGACCACAACGCACAACCACAATGGCTATCACGCCCTTGTGGTGCACTCGCACACCATCCCTGATGTTGCCGGGCTGCAGGTAGAGCTCAACGGCAAGGCTCCCGTCATCCACAGTCATGTCACAACCGACATCACTGGTCTGCAAGCTGAACTCGACACCAAGATCGACAAGGTACCAGCAGCCACCGTTGGTAACTTTGCTGCCTTCACCGCTGGAGGCGGAGTAGTTGACAGCACGGTAAGCCTTACCAGCCTGTCAACCACGTTCGCGTTTGCCAACCACACACACTCGATTGCACACGTCTCAGGTCTGCAGACGGCTCTTGATGGTAAGGCGCCAGTTGTCCACAACCATGATGGCGCGTACTCCCCAATCGGCCACACTCACACCATCAATGAACTAAGCGACGTTGACACCGCGTCAACCGCACCAGCGCTTGCCGATGCGCTGGTATGGAACGGTAGCCAGTGGGTACCAGGCTCCATCAACGTAACACCTGGCCTTCAAACCATCGTTGTATCGCTTGGTGCTACACCGACCGGTACCTTCACCCTGCGTACCACGCAGGCCACCATGCAGTACTGGAACACGTACCTCGCTGATCAGGCGGGTTACCTGGCAGAATGGGGCGGTGTGTTCGATCAGGCAACTGCAAACCCATCACTGTCGTTCCCAACTGCAGTTGACGCAACTGTACCTCCGTTCTATTTCGGTACCATTAGCGCAATCTCAGACACCGCAGGCGTAGCACCAGAGATTGCAGCTGAAGTGGTGATCAACGACGCGCCGACAGGTGCCAATCACTTCTTCGTTGGTACCATCTTCCAGATCTTCCCTTTCAACAACAGCGAAGGTTTTAGCGGAAACCCAGGCGCTGCTGGCTACATTTCCAATCAGGCCGCAGCTGAGGTCGTCGGGTACGGAGGCGTCGGTGATCAGAACGGTCTACCACCATGGCAGGCAGGTGACGTCATTGGCCTCATCGTCCGAGGTGACAGCACGCTGCGCATCTTCAGGAACGGTGTCTTCGTCGCACAGGTTGCTCTCATGAACGGCTCTAGCAACCACATCATCGTTGGTGCGTACCAGCTGATCCTCTCATAAGGAATAACCATGCCAGTCGTGAGCAACATCTACTACGAACTTGAACAGGCGCAGAACGGAAAGCGAGTGCGCCTTGAGGTCGCTGGCACCACCCCTGTGTCCGTTCTTGTAGGTAACCCAATCGAAAGCTGGACCGACGGCTGCTACATCGAGGTGGTTCGCGTATCACCGGGCGCCACCGTCCAGTTTGAACCGTACGATCCATCCGTTACGCTCAACGTTCTCAGTGGTACCGCCATTCTGCAGGATGGAGAATATGGCCGCGTGTCGTACGTCTCTCCTGGGGTATGGGACCTCCACGTATACAAGGCGGCTGCGCCGTCGCTTCTGATGTCGGAACTGACTGACGTGTCTGACATCGGTGCCTCTGTTGACAGCGTGCTGGTGTACGACGGTAAGGAATGGGTACCGGTAGCATCACCATTCCCGCCGCGCAGCACCCCTATCAAGCCGGCCCCTCTCGTCACGTATACCCAGGCGGACACAGCGATTGACGTCGGCAGCGCCTTCCATCACAACACCCACTTCCGGTTTACAGCGGCGACCGACATCACCGTCACGGTACAACCAGACGCGTTCTGGACTGGCACTCAGCAGTACTGGGAAGAGAACTACATGCCGAGCAACCCAGCTGAAATGCCAGTTGGTGGCAACACCATCTTCACCAAGCTCAACACAGGCAACGTCAACTTTGTTGCCGCGCCTGGTGTCACCATCAACACCCCAGATACCCTCACCATCAGCCGCATCAAGGGTAAGGCCACCCTCATCAAGGCTGGCCCAAATGAGTGGGATCTTGAAGGCAACATCGGTACCTAAGCAATGGCACTTCTCTTCCATCCAAATATCAGAAACCTGATGCTCGGTAAGGGCATCATGAACGGCTTTAGTAACCCCTGCGCGATCTCAGTTTACCAGGGAGCGCAGCCGGTTCCAAATGACATCATCGCGAACTGGTCCACCACCTACGCGTCAACTAACGCGGCATTCCTGGTGCACTACACAGGCGCGTCTTGGTCGCAGCCATCACAGGGCCTGCTGCTACAGCTTGGTATTCCGCTTGCCCAGAACGGTGTCAACACCGGTACCGCCACATGGGCAATCTGCTGGGCCACCAACGTGTCTGCTGCCAACGTTGCAGCAAGCACCATCCCAAGCACGTCATTCATCGTCGTACCCTGCAGTGACTCGATCGGTGCCGGCGTCATTCGCTTTGCAGATCCGATCGTCACCGCTGGTGTCAGCAAGGTCATCCTTGATGGCAGCATCGGCGCCACAATGTAAGGACCATCATGCCAAGCATTCACCTCAGCAACGACTGGGTACCATCGATGGTTACCCGCCTGACGTCGAACAACGTTAACCCATCCCTTTCAGTTTACGCAGCTTCACAGCTCAGCTTGCTGCAACCGGGTGCAGGATATTCCGGTAATGGCATCGGCCAGATCTGCATCATGAAGGGCACAGTCCCGACAGACTTCACAACGCTAGTCAATCCGAACGCCAGGCTATCAGACATTCTCATCCGCTACACGGTTGCCTATTCAGGCGTGGCAACAATGGGTGACTTCGTGACCTCGCAGTTCAACGTCAACCCATGCAACATCTCTACCCAGTACCGCGCAGCTACCGCATCAGGCACCGCCACCTGGTTGTGGTGGTTTGTCGTGCCTACATCTGGCGGTGGCACTGCCGTTGACAACCTTGGCATCTACCATCAGATCATTGGCACTGTCGGCCTGCCGCTGTCGGGCGCTGACCTCGAAATCCCAACCACCAACATCGTGAGCGGTGAGCAGTACCGTATCATGAACCTTCGGATCCAGTTCCCGACGACCTGGAACTACTGATGTTCAACGTCAATGCTGGCGTCATTGCGTCTCGCAACAAGGGGCAGGACTTTCAGGGCAAGAGCTTCCTCTTCCCCGTCATGCTGTCTGATAGTCCCAACACGCTTCGCGGGTACAACGTTCACCAGTTCAACGTCAACCTCAGTGCGCTGCCAAACGTCTTCACTGCACCGCAGATCAATCAGTTCCCAGTCAACCTCAACAAGGGGCCGCTGCTCTTCGTTGGGCCTGACGTCGACAGCTTCCCGGTTTCACTGAGCGCCACCCCGTCGGCCTTCGTAGGTCCGGCACCCAGCCAGTTCCCGGTACTGCTTAGTGACGGTTACGACCCGAGCGCCGCCGCAATGACGACCGTCTCCGTCCCGACCATCAGCCCGTATTCCTACACGTTCCATCGACTTGGCACAGTCCTCACCACCATCGGCTTCCTCAACAACGGAACGTATCAGACCTATGCTGTCCGTTCGACCGACGGCGGCTTCACATGGACGTCACAGGCACTGGGTATCAACGCGGAGTACCGCGCCGCCATCACAGGGCCTGATCGCATTGTGGTACTTGGTGGCAACTCAGGTACCAGCAACCGAAATGCGGTGAGCCTTGACGGCATCAGCTGGTCGCACTACACCAACCTACCGACCTCAGGCTACTGGTACGCCCTTGGGTACGGCAATGGAGTGTACTACGGCGGGCAGTACAGCGGCAGCTCTCTGGCACGCAGCACCGACGGCATCACCTGGACGACGCAGGCCACCACAGGCGGGTACGGCGGGTACGATGGCATCACCTACGGCAACGGTACCTGGTTGTCAACGCACCGCAACGCGCCTAGTAACTACACCTCACCGGACGGTATTACATGGACGGCCCGCACGCGTCCGTACTCCATGCTGAGCTTCACGTTCGACAACGGTCTGTTCTTCGGCACGCGAGTTTCGGCTGGCACCGAGCTCGCGTACTCTGCTGACGGTATCACGTGGACAACCATGACGATGCCGATCTCGGCAAGCTGGTCAGGTCCAATTTGGAGCCCTAGCACCAGCAGGTGGTTCATCGCCGCGAACAGTGGTGCCACCACATACTTCTACACGTCCACCGATCTGGTTACATGGACGCCTGTCACTACCCCCTCAGGCATCGTCGGCAACGCCACACGACCAGTCACCACCGACAACGCCTTCGTCGGCATGGCGTTCGGTTCCCCGAACAGCTACTCGTACCGCAAGTCTTTGTAACAAGTTCCTGCTGTTACAATCTACCTGTGTACGAGACACAGGTTGGGTGTATAATGCACCTATGCAACGAACCTACAGCCCCGAAGCTCTGGCCCGTCGTGAAGAACGTAAGGCCGCCACCAAGGCCAGGAACGAAGCCAAGAAGGCTGCTGCCATCAACGCGAAGCAGGCAGCCCGAGCAGCCGAGCGTCAAGCGTACCTCGACGCGCAGCAGAAGAAGCGCGACGACTTCAAGGCCAGCCTGTCCGAACAGGACTGGGCAGATCTGCAGGAGGCCCTCTCCGAGGAGAGCTCCAAGACCGACGCGACGGGCTTCACGTTCATCACCAACGAGTGGCTGCACTCCGTCAAGGACCAGTTCAACTCCAAGGGCTGGCTCTCTCCCGCTCAGCTGGCTCCTCTCCTCCGTCGCGTTCGCCAGAAGCGCGAGCTGGCTGAGAAGGCCAAGGACTGGAAGGAAGTCAAGGAAGGCGACACCGTCAAGCTGTGGTGTACCGTTCGCGACGTGCAGCGGGTGCAGGACAGCTATGGCGTCTGCTTCAAGGTCCGCCTCTTCTCGCAGTACGGACGCGCCTTCAGCTTCAAGACCGGTCGTGAGGACTGGGTGAAGATTGCCGATGAAAAGCGCCTCGAAGGCAAGAAGGTGATGGTTGTTGGCAAGGTCAAGTGGGTCGCACCTGACGCCGGTGGGCCGGTGGTCCTCACTTCTCGCGGCATGAAGTTCGGCGAACTGTTGTAAAATAGGCGCATGAACGCACCCATCACGATCAATCCGAACCGCATCGACCTGGACGAGGCCTACATGCAGATGGCCGAAGTCTGGGCACAGCGCTCGAAGGCCAACCGCAAGCAGGTCGGGGCCCTCATCGTCAAGGACCGTCAGATCATCAGCGACGGCTACAACGGAATGCCGGCTGGCGATGAGGACGACACCTGCGAGGAGTGGTACTTCGATCCCGCCCGCGATCGCGAACCTGGTTACACTGGGGAGCTTCGCTCCAAGGACGACGTGCTGCACGCCGAGAGCAACGCCCTCGCCAAGATCGCTGAGAACGGCGGGGTCGGAGCCCAAGGTGCCACGCTCTACGTCACGATGTCTCCGTGCAAGGAGTGCGCGAAGCTCATCAAGCAGGCCAAGATCAAGCGCGTTGTCTTCCGCGAGCTCTACCGCGACACGCGTGGCATCGAAAGTCTTCTTCGCCGTGGCGTCAAGGTAGATCAGCTCGGTCCCGCCCCTGATCGCACCGGACTGCCGACCGCCAAGCTACCAGACGCGGTACCCGCCGCGCCACCGGTTCGTCCGACCCCACCTGCCAGCCGGGTCATTCGTGAGAACGGCACACAGGTTTCCGGTCCTCCTCCCGCAATGCTCGACCAATCGGCCGGCGCCGAGATGTCGCGTCTTCGGTCCCTCGCTGCAGTGGCCGGGCGTCCAGCTCCAGTTCAAGGACCGACCATCGTCGAGCAGCCCGTCGTTCCGCCTGTGCAGGGACCGACCATCGTCGAGCAGCCGACGGTTCCCAAGGTTGAGGGTCCCGTCATCATCGATGACGTCAATGCCGCCCTCGCCGCCGCTGGCATCACGCTCGTCAACGGCGTGCCCGTTGAAACGCCGAAGGCCGGACCGAAGGCCAAGTCGAACGAAGATCAGCCCTACAAGTCATCCTTCTTTTGACCAACTGGAGAACGAAAGTGCCCGACTTTGCCGACAGCCACGACTTCCTCAACAAGTCCACCATCCTGCGGCGAGCAAGCGTCAACCGCCAGCACTTCGATCCCAACAACTCCGACCACATCGACAGCCTGCGGTCGTTCATCAACACCGGTAACTGGGGCGCCGTCCAGTTCTACTGCGAGTTCCCGTTCAGTGACGTGCCGATGACCGTCCTGATGAAGTTCGCCGGCTCCCGCATCGGCGCTGCCCGCAAGACGGCCGCCGAGCTGCTGGATGAGCGCACCCTCAACTCCATCGAGGAAACCTCGATCGCCCGATGAGGCAGCTCTCTGTCGAGCTCCATGATCGAGTGCTCCGCTTCGACGGCGTCTCGATCATCCACCCTGACCAGCTCGCCGCAGCGCTGCTGGCCGGGGTGCAGCCACACCAGCTCAGGTTGACCGAGACAAGCCCCGACGTAGAGCTCTTCAACGACAACTCCCCCGAGCCTCTCTCGATCGATGTAGGCGAACCTGTCAAGCTGGACTTTGCTTGGCAGCTACCTGAACCCCACCTCAGCATGGACCTCGAGGCTACCGTGGTGGCTCGAGCTGTCGATCGTCTGACAGAGCTCAACTACCCAGAGGAGCTGCACCTTCAGGCGTGTGAACGCATTCAGGATGAGCTCGAGGAAATCAAGCGGCGCGGCATGGTGGAGTTCGTCAAGACCATCATCTACATCCTCGACGTCTTTCGAGAGAAGGGCGTCGTCTGGGGAGTAGGTCGAGGTTCATCCTGCGCATCGTACGTTCTGTTCATTCTTGGTCTCCATTCAGTCGATCCGGTGCTGTACAATGTTCCTATGGAAGAGTTCTTCCACGACTGATTTGTTCTTGGGCGGGGCACTGTAAATACAAAGTGCTGTCAAGCGCGCTCAACCTGGAGATTTTCAATGGCGAAACTTGTTCGAAGTGCCCGCGGCGAGCTGGTCGATTTCGAGCTTCTGGCAATCAAGGCGCAGCTGTCTGCGACCCCAGTCCCGAAGCCGGTCGAAGAGCGGAAGCAGGCCATCGACGCCCGTGATGGCGTCAAAACTGACGTCCAGCCGGACCTCGACATGCTGGCAGTCGCCAAGCAGGCCGCGGCCGTATCAGCTGGACAGGGCAAGCAGCTCAAGAAGAAGTGATGTCCGCCTGCGCCTGTATGGGCCCAGCCGGAAACTGTCCGTGTATTCGTCAACAGCGTGGTGAGGTTCTTCCCCCACCTGACGTCTTCATTGCCGGCAGCATCCTTGCCCACCTAACCCCTCAAGAGCTTGAGCAGTTCAACGAGCTCAAGATGCGGGCACTTGCCCGTGCCATCTTCCCAAAACCAGACACAGAGGTCTAATATGATCGTACGCCCACTCAAGAACAACGTCATCTTCAAGTTCCTCGATGAGACCACCGGCAAGAAGGGCGCCTTCATGGACCGCCACCTCAAGTCGGGCATCATCCTACCGGGTGGCTCAGTCAATCGCCAGAAGGTGCATCGTTGGGGCCAAGTGGTCGCAGCCGGTCCAGAGGCGGATGGTCTCAACCCAGGCGACTACATCCTCATCGAATCGATGATGTGGATGGAGGGCGTCAAGCTCAATGAAGACGAGAAGGTCTGGAAGACCGACTCCTCGAAGGTTCTCGCTGTCACCAACGACATCGACGCCTGCCAACCTCAAGGTCTGTAAATGTCCCGCCTGCCGTACTTCGCTCTACTCACCTTCTTTGCCGCGTTCTCCATTGAGACCATCGGCACCATCGTTTCGGTCATCGGCCTGAGCACCCTTTTCGGTGCCAACCCGATCATCATGACGCTGGCCGTGGCGCTCGACGTCGGCAAGCTAGTGGTTGTCGCCCTGCTCTACAAGTACTGGAGCGAGCTCAACAAGGTGATGAAGTCGTACGGCCTCCTTGCTGCCTTCGTGACAATGACCATCACCTCCGCCGGTGCTGCAGGTTACCTGTCAGCTGAGTTCCAGAAGGCGATCGTCGGCACACAGGAAGGTCAGCTCAAGGTGCAGGTGCTGAAGGAGGAGCAGACAAAGCTCGAGGCCCGCAAGAAGCAGATCGATGACAGCATTGCCGCCATTCCTGACCGGTACACCGCCAGTCAGAAGATCCGCCTGATGAACCAGTACAAGGCGGAGCAGAAGACGGTGACTGACCGTCTGACCCAGATCTCGCAGGAGCTGCCGCAGATCCAGATCACGCAGATCAACATCGAGGCGAAGGCTGGCCCGATCCTCTACATCGCGAAGGCCTTCGACATCACAGTCGAAGAGGCGGTGAAGTGGGTCATTCTCATGATCATCTTCGTCTTCGACCCGCTGGCAGTCTTCTTGATCGTCGCCGGCAACTTCCTGCTCGATCATCACCGCACCGGCCCTGCACCTACCGTCCAACCACCTGCTGACAGGGAGCGCATTCGTCGCCGCCTCGAGCAGATCCAAGACGAACCGGAACCTGAGCACCACGGTCCAGTTGCTCGCACCTTCGTTGAAGAACCAGAGGACTACATCCGTCCACCCGTGATGGACGATGAGCCGATCTTCGAGGTACTGCAGCCATCAAAGCCTGTGCTGGAGGTGCGTGACGACGGTGTCAAGGTTCTCGCTGCAGCTCCTGACGCCTCACAGGCCAAGGTGTACACCGACGAGGACGTTCTCCGCCTGCGTGAGCCATCGCCGACCGATGGTGAGACGGTGCCGCTGGAACCAGAGCGTGAGCTCATCACCAAGTCATCGCTTGGCTTGGTGAAGCCTGATCCTGCCACCAAGATCGCTGACACCGGCGAGGTTGGCTTCGGAACTGGGGTGTACCGCTCCGGCACCCAATCGAAGTAAACGCACACCTCGAGGTAGCTTCGTGCTACAATGCTAGTATGCCATCAATGGAGCTAGCATGCTGAAGAAGAAGCCCTGGATCGTTGCCAACAAGCCGGTCACCATCAGCGAGGTCATCTTCGCCGATGACAAGGTAGCCAAGGCGTTCAAGAAGTACGCCGAGGACCGTACCTTCCCGAACCTCCTGCTGTACGGCCGCCCCGGCACCGGCAAGACCTCGGTGTCCCACGCCCTGTGCCATGACTGCGGCGTCGACAGCATCGACATCCTGCGCATCAACTGCTCGGACGAGAAGATCGACGCGATGCGCGACAAGGTCAAGGGCTTCTCGATGACGTACCCGGTCGGCACCTACAAGGTGGTGCAGCTCGAGGAGTTCGACTACCTGTCGCATGACGCACAGGCCCTTCTTCGCGCCCTCATTGACGAAGCACCTGACACCTGCCGCTTCATCGCCACCTGCAACTACATCAACAAGGTGACGCCTCCGCTGCAGTCGCGGTTCCAGGCTTTCCACTTCAACGCACCGAACGTTGAGCTGGTATTCGAGCGCTGCGTCGAGATCCTGACCAAGTACAAGATCAAGTTCAAGGAAGAAGACGTTCTCACCGTCATCGACGTCGCCTACCCAGACTTCCGCAAGATCATCCAGATCCTGGAGCAGAACAGCACGAGCGGTGCGTTGGTTCTCGGTAGCGGAGAAGGTGCCGCTGACTGGAAGATCGAGCTGCTGCCGCTGTTGGAAGCGAGCGACCTCAAGGGTGCCCGCAAGCTGGTGTGCGAGAAGGCCAGCAAGGAAGAGCTGGTCGATGTCTACCGCTTCCTGTACGAGCACATCGGCAAGATCAAGAAGCTCAAGGGCAAGGAAGACCAGGCCGTGGTTCTCATCGCGCAGTACCAGTACCAGCACGGCTTCGTTGCCGATCCTGAGATCCAGATCGCGGCCCTCTTTGTGGAGCTTGGTGCCCTGTGAGCAAGGACGCCTTCGACCTCTTCGCAGGTCTTGATAGCCTGACGGCCGGTGACCTGTCATGGTACGACAAGCTGCCGCCCGAAGGCAAGAAGGCGGCCGCACCCTTCGTCATCATGCGTTGGCTGTGCGGCACGTCTGACCCGGCCCAAATCGTCCGGATAAATACGTTCGTCAACCCCTACGCCTTCTCCCTGGGAGCTGACAAGGCGCTGCTCTTCAAGCTGTTGGCAGCCGCCACTACCCACAGACCCAAGCGCTACTACTGGCTGAAGGCACCGGGTGCCAAGAACAACCGCCTCTCCATCGAGGTCATCAAGCAGTACTTCGGCTGCTCGACACGTGAGGCGGAGCTTCATACCACACTTACACCCACAGATTTCATCGACATGGCTGAGGAGCTCGGTTGGGATGCCGACCAGCTCAAGAAGCTGAAAGCAGAGGTAGAGAAGGATGAACCGGGAAGAACTGCGAAACCAAGCGGCAGGTCGGCGAAACTACGCTGAGGCTGACGAGGGCAAGCGTGCTCTCTGGAAGTGCACGTACTGCGGGCACGACTTCGTCCTGGAAAAGGTGTTCATGTCACATCGGTGTAAGGAGAAGCAGCGTCATGAGGAACTTCGCAGCCCTGTTGGGCAGGCCGCCTACGACTACTACCGCGAATGGATGCGGCTCCAGAAGCACAGCATCCCTCCTATCGAGACCTTTGCCGAGAGCAAGTTCTACTCCACCTTCATCAAGTTCGCACAGCACGCCGCCAAGGTCCACATCCCCAGCGTCAATCAGTTCATCCGCGTAATGGTGGAGAACGGCAAGGTGCCGCCTGGTCTGTGGTGCCGCGACAACGTCTACAGCATGTACCTGAAAGCGTACGATGCGGCGGTCACCCCACTTGACCAGTTCATGGGCAGCCTGCAGGTTCTAGAGGAGCTGGCACATGAACTCAAGGTACCGCTGGCTGACGTCTATCCAGCCATCGGTGTCGCCACCCTGGAGGACCTCATCAAGAAGCGGAAGCTCAGCCACTGGTTCCTGCTGGCATCAAGCAAGTTTCGCTCCTACCTGCTGAAGCTGGGTGGAGAGGATCGAGACCGACTGTCGGCAGCTCTCAACGCAGATGCGGCGGTTGCTCGCGTCATGCAGGAGCAGGCACTCTTCACCGAGTTTGGCAAGGCCACCAAGGAGGTCGGACTGTGAGGATCCCATTCGAACATGCCGATCGCGACACCAAGATCTTCTACTCGAAGGTCTTCTACGACGTGCTGTTCAACCTGAACGCCGTGCAGATGGGCTTCTATGACGTCCTGCTTTGTGAGACCGACGATCCGCTGGCTGGTCTAAAATGGAGAGAAGCACTACCTGACGTGCTGAAGAGGATGCGAGATGGACGTAGACATTGACGTGCCGCCAACCTTTGACCCAAAGCAGATCTTTCCCGGTTGGTTGAAGGCGGCGGTGCTGCGCGATGGCAGGGTGACTGCCCACCCGTGCGGCGTCTACCCACAGGCGATGGCGGCTGATCCATTCACCGGTCTGGCCGCCATTCCATACGAGGAAGCTGAAGACCTAGGCTACCTCAAGGTGGACTTCCTGCACCTCAACGTCTACGCCCACTTCAAGAGCCGCCAGGAGATTGAGCAGCTTGTCAAGAAGGAACCGGACTGGACGCTGCTCCAGCTGCCCTCTACTTGGTCGAAGCTCTTTCAGCTGGCGAAGCACGGCGACCTCCTACAGAAGGTTAAGCCGAAGAGCATAGAGGAGCTGGCTGACTGCATGGCTCTCATTCGTCCTGGCAAGAAGGGCCTGCTTGGGTTGTACCTCAAGGAGAGAGCTGCGTGCCGCCGTGGCCTCTACGCGAAGGACGACGAAGGCTACTCGTTCAAGAAATCGCATGCTCTTGCGTACGCCCTGGTCGTCGTGCTGCAGCTCCATCTCATCGAACAGGGAAGAGTGTAACAGTTTACACCTAGCCCAGCTCTTGATGTATAATGCACTCATGAGCATCTTCATCTCGGCAGCTGCAAGGATCATACGGGTGATGGCGGAAGAGTACGCCCTTCTCTCGGATCCCGTGGACCGAAAGCACATGCGGGTCCAGCTGTCAAAGTCCATTCGCAACGCCACCGATCACCCCGACTTCGTACTGCGGGCATCGGTTGCAGCGCAAGCGCTTGCAGCAGAGAGGGGGATTGACCTCTCGAAAATGACGTACGACAATCAGGTGCAGAAGCGGTTCGACCCGGGTAGAAAGCTCTTTGCTTACGAGCACATGGTACCGGTGAAGAACTTGATGTACGCGATCATCGCGGAACCTTCCCGTGCCGAGGAACTTCTACGTTCGGCAATGATCGTGTGGGTGACACGGGCCGAGAACGATCGGTTGAACCAGCTCGGGTACGCGCACGAACGTCCCGATCCCCAGAAGTGTTACGAGGAAGCTGGCATCAAGGTTATGTAACACTCTTGATGTGTACAACAGGCACGTGCTGTTGTACAATCACACCATCGATAAATACTCGGTCAACCTCGGAAGCAACATGAAGCTCAACGAACTCGCCAAGACCGAACTGGATCCCACGACGGAAGCCGACCTGGAGTGGGAAGCCACTCTGCGGATGCACGCCGCTGATGGCACTCTCGCGGCGATCGCAGCCCATGTCGAGGACGAGTACGAGGACGGCAAGACCGAACCGCTGTGATCCATCGACGTTCCATCGGCTTCAAGGAGCTCTTCGCCAAGCTACCTCTAGAAATCCAGGCTGAAGCCAAAGAGCGCTTCAAGGTCCTGAAGGAGAACCCTGCCCATCCGCAGCTCCACTTCAAGGAGTTCCGTGACACGGGCGGTGGCATCCACAATCCAGGTACCTTCTCGGTCCGCATCAACGCGAACTACCGGGCTCTTGGTACCGAGGTTGTTGCCAAGCCGCAGACCATCGTCTGGTGGTTCGTAGGTGACCACAAGTCGTACATGAAGGTTGCCAGCGCTGAGAAGCGCTACGTTCCCAAGAAGAAATGACCGCTCTGCTCATCATAACGGGTCTCGTCATCCTCGAGCTGCTCGGTGTTGTCTGGGTCTGGTGGAAGACCCGTGACGGCGACTGGATAGTGTAACCGACCTACAACGGTTACAATCTAACCTGCGGGTTGGTGTATAATAGCACCATGCACAACGAACCCATCGCCGAACCCACCGTCAAGGACGTGGTGAAGTTCGTTGTCCAGAACCTGGAGCACATTGACATGGAGCGGCTTGCCAACGAGCTCGCTCAGGCGTCGTGGGTTACCCGCACTGACAACGTCAAGGCCTCGGCCTTTGTGTCTGAGCAGATCCGCAGCAACCCCTCCTTTGTGCTGGCGCGAGCTGAGAAGCGGGTGTTCGCTGCCAAGAACGCGCCGAAGATCATCGAGGAGATGGTGGCTGGTCAAAAGGTTCCTGCCATCAAGCTCATTCGGCACGGCTACAGCCTCGGGCTGAAGGAGGCGAAGGACCTGGCCGATCACCTGCAAGACGAGCTCTTCCTGCGTGAGCGGGTGCAGGCCGCCTACAACAGCAACGTCACCTTCAGCAAGGACCAACAGGCCGCCTTCGACGAGATCATGGAGCATATCGATGGATGACTTCGAGATGGACTGGGAACGCGTTGAGCTCTTCTTCGCTGGACTGCTGTCTGATGACGAGCTGACGGAAGATGAAATCGAGTGGCTCAACGACGCGGTTCGCGAGGCCGTGATGAACAAGGTAACCCGACAGGTGCACTGACATGACCAAGATCTACATCATCAAGGCGAGCGGCGGATCGTACGACGACGCCTGGGAGAACAACCTCTTCGGAGTTGTCGAGGAGGAGCAGGCAAAGGTTGAGGTGCAGCGCCTCAAGGACGAGCACGAGTTCCTATCCGAGGTCATCACGCACCTGCAGCCAATGGCGCAGGAGTTCTACGCCCAGGTCCGTGCTTACAAGCGTACGCCCAATCCGCCGGAACCGAAGGGCCCGTCGAAGGCCAACAAGGAAAAGGCTGCTGAGTGGCGCAAGGCCAAGGAGGCGTGGCGCGTTGAGTGCGAGCCCATCTGGCAGCGCGATCAGGAAGCCATCAACAAGATCATCAGCGATGGTGCCGTTGCGGTGATGGCGAAGGCCCGTGAGCTCGGCTGCGAAGACAAGCACATCGAGGCCCTCGGCTTCTACCGCATGGGCGCCGACCTCGGTATCAACATGCCGTCCTTTGATCGGGACGTCGACTACAGCTACGAAGAACTGGAACTGCGATGAAAGAACTTTTCAAGGTGACCTACGGGTCACACCTCTACGGCACGAGCACACCGACAAGCGACCTTGACGAGAAGGTCGTCTATCTGCCGGCGCTTGAAGATGTCCTGCTTGGCAGGAAGCTCAAGACCTTCAAGACGCGTGTCGATGCCGACGGCAAGCCCGTGAGCGACACCGCGCAGATGCCTGACGGCGGCGTCGAGGTGGAGTACGTGCCGTTCCAGACATTCTGCCGTGACTTCCTCAACGGCCAGACCTACGCGCTGGAAAGTGCCTTCGCCCATCTCAATGGGCCGGCACCGCTGGAGTGGATGCGCGAGCTGGTCGAGAAGTTCACGACATGCAACGTCAGCTCGATGGCCGGCTTCGCGATGAAGCAGACCTTCGACTACGTTCACCGCGGTGTTCGGCTCGAGAAGGCAAGGGCGCTACTGGCGCTGCTCGATCACCTGCAGCACAACCGTGGAAGCTTCACTCACGTGCCGCTGGACAAGGAGTTGCGCCTCGACCACACCACCGATAGTGGGCAGAAGGTGCTGTACTTCCTGGCAAGCGGCGCTGGCCTGGAGCTGGGCACGACCGTCAACAACGGCAAGGAGATGGAGACGCTGAAGCTCAACGGTCGCGACTACCTGGAGACGACGACCGTTGGTCATCTGTGGACGGCCGTCAAGAAGCTGGTCGACAGCTACGGTCACCGAACGCAGGCGGCTGCCGAGATGGAGGTGGACCGCAAGTCGCTGATGCACGCAGTCCGTGTCTACCAGCAGGCGCTCGAGCTGCTGCAGACCGGCAAGATGGTGTTCCCAAGGCCGAACGCAGCCGAGCTGCTGGAAGTCAAGGTGAGCCGCCCGCTCGAGGAGGTGAAGCAGCAGCTGCTCGCCCTGGAGAAGGAGCTCGAGGCGGCCATGGAAACAGCGAAGGTGCTGCCGTCAAAGACGCCTGAACTCGAGGCGCAGTTCGAGGAGTGGCTACTCGAGGAGCTCCGCTGGAAGTACCGGCTGCCGCCCTTCCACATGCCCAGCTGATCGCTTCAGCTTGATCTCAAAGCCGGCGGGGATCTTCGAGACCCGCCGGCGGCGCACCTTAGGAGGTGTCAGAAGGTCAAAGCGGAAGTCCCTGCCGATGAGGCGAGTTACGTGAGTGAGCTCGAACGTCTTGTAGATCCGGTTGGTACGATGGGCCAACCCGAGACGGGAGAACTCGAAGGAGAGTGGGTAGTCGAAGGATCCTCGGTAGAACCAAAGCGTCACGACTGACATCAGTTCCTTGAGGCTCATTCCTTCTTGCTGGGCGAAGTCAAGCACGTAGGCTCCGAGCTCCTCGTCTGTGATGTTGTCCACCACGACGAGGTAGTTCTCGCGTCGGTACTCAAGCACGCTGAGGAAGTAGTGGTTTCCCTGGTCCTCAGCCCGCTCGATGACTAGCCCGGGGATTTTCTTTTTGGGCATGTTGCACGGTTCCCGGTAGTTTCAAGCTGTGGTATTTACACTCTCGCCGGAGGCGTTTCTCTGTTACATCATGCCTGTGTACAAAACCGCAGGTTGATGTAGAATAGCTCTATCGATTGAAACACTGAGGAACTTCCAAATGGCTACCATCAACGAACTCACCGTCAAGGCCTTCAACAAGGAACTGGCTGAGATGCTGGATGCCTTCGCCAAGAAGCACGGTCTGAGCAAGGGTGCCCAGCGCATCGTCTACGCCCGTGACGGTTCGACCATGAAGATGACGGTCGAGTTCGGTGACAAGACCGCCGTTGGTGACGTCAACCCCAAGTTCTACCGCAACCTCACCCGCTTCGGCTACCAGTTCGGCCTCGACACCAAGATGATGGACGTCGAGTTCACGCTCGGCCGCCTCGGCAAGGTCAAGCTGATCGGCATGTCCTCGCCCAAGTTCGCCATCGTCCAGACCGCTGACAAGCGCATGTTCAAGTACGACCCGCAGGTGGTCGCCAACATGATCAAGGCCACCACCGCTCTGAAGGGCTGAACATGTTCCAGAACTGGTCCATCATGGATATTGCGCTGATCACCAGCTTGGTGCTGTGCATCATCGGCTTCTTCGGATACGTCAACGAGGTGATCCAGGGGCGGGTGGGTCGGTACACCACGTGGTCGGAGCTCAGCGCTCTCCAGTGGATCTTCGCTCTCCTGACCTTCCAGCTGCCCGTCTTCGTGGTCATTAGCCTCATCGTTCGGAGCATCGCATGAACGTCATCGTCTGGCAATCCTACGGCAACGTTGCCGTCTACAAGGCGGACACCGCCGGCGACCTCACGTCGATCATCTCGCAGGTGCAGACTGCCATCGCGCTGTGGGGCATCGACGAGGAATTCGATCGCATGCTCGGTGGCGTCAACCGCTTCGTCTCGACGAGCCGGCTGGATCGGGCGAGACGCGAGCTGGTGAACTTCGTGCGACAGCACTGCCGCGACACCGACGCCTTCGAGCTCTTCGATACTACTCAGGTCCAATGAGCCACCCTCTCCCAACCCCGTACGAACACCCCGACATGCGCACTCCCTACCTGATCCAGCGCGGCAAGATCAAGCACCCCATGGTCGAGGGCCGCTTCGCGCAGCTCGTCGAACTCGACTACATGGGCTCCGCTGAGTTCGAGTTCGGTTCGCTGCCGAAGTCCCTCCGCGCACTGCAGGCGATGGTCGACAACATCAGCGTCACCGTCGAACCGCGCGTTGCTGGTGAACGTGGTGAGAGCCTGCGCGTTCTCCACACCTTCTCGCCCGAGGAGTACGAGGACTATGTCCTCCATCTGCTCAGCCTGCGTGACGGCCAGCTCCGCACCAAGGAAAGCACGTGGTTCGACAAGGACCATAGCAAGCGCTTCCCGTCCCTGCGCTGCGACATGTGGTGGGACATCGACAACCACGTGATGTGGTCGTTCGACAAGAACTTCATGAAGCGGCTGCCTGACGCGCTGGTCGCCTCGTGGAAGTTCATGGACGAACAGAAGGGAAAGTGACATGCCCCATCAAACCAAGCTCAACGTTGGAGACATCGTCTCCATCAAGAAGTCCAAGCTGCCCTTTCTGGTGGTGCGGAGCGAGCACCTGAGGGATGACCCGGGCGATGGTGTCCCCTACACGGTAGACGAGATCGACGTTGTGCCAATCGAGGCGATCAGCTGGATGTTCATGTTCAGCGCCGGTCCCGAGCAGCACCTGGTGTTCAACGACAGCCAGATCAAGTCGTTCTACTTTGAGGGTGGCTCGATGTCCGGCAAGGGCAAGAAGATCAAGGACAGCGACGTGCTGGTGCTCGGCACCTCGAAGGTCGAGAAGCAGGTTTCGGTCACCTATCATGTAACAAAGCCGAGGGCGTACGGCTGACCGTTACACGTTGGCTGTGTACAACCTGGGTGCTTGATGTAGAATACCAACATGAACAAAGCACCCATCCCCTTCCTGATCGTCTTCACGAAGCAGGTGACCTTCCGCGACAGCGAGGGCACCATCCTCCGTGACTACTCGGTTGGAGACGTCGTTCAGGCCACCGCCGATACCGGTCACTACTACGTGACCCCGATGGGCGGCATCTACCACGACGAAGCTCGCGTCGTCAACGCGCTGGAACTCATCACGTACATCAACTCCGATCCGAACGTTCGGTTTCGGCAGTACGCCAAGGATCAGATCCCTGCCTGGGCGAAGGACCTTCGTCTCGATGGTGGCGACCAGTGAAGCACTCCATCCTCCTCTCCCCTGAGCTTCGTGCCAAGGTCGAGGCGGCTGTCGAGGCCGCCTTCAAGAAGGCCGAGAAGCACTACAAGCAGAAGTTCAAGCGACCCGAGGTCCGCTACAACATCCGCAACACCAATGGCGGAGAGGCCTGGTACCGCCGTAACCTCATCCGCCTGAACCTCACCTTCCTCGTCGAGAACGAGGAAGAGTTCCTGAAGCAGACGGTACCGCACGAGGTCGCTCATCTGGTGGCGCACTACGTGTACGACTCGAAGCCGATGAACGGCAAGAAGGTTCGGCCGCACGGCAAGGAGTGGAAAGAAGTGTGCGGCGTTCTCGGCATCGAGCCGAAGGTCAAACACTCCTACGACATCACCTCGCTCGACATCGTGCGGGTGAAGCGGACCCGCGCCACCAAGACCACCAAGGCCAAGCTGATGGACATCGTGAAGCGCGTCAGCAAGCTCGAGGAAGATGAGCGGCTGGCACTGTACTCCATGCTACGTGATGAAGGGATGCTGTGATGAAGTTCATGTTCCATCAACAGGACCGCTCGCCCGTCGAAACGGAAGGTACCTTCTACGACCGGCAGACACAGGGCCGAATGCCTCGACCGGTGCCGCGCATCGGAGAGACGGTGTATCTCGATGCCGAGTACTTCGTGGTGAAGAACGTCATTCACCACGTGCAGGGTGAAGCAGTGGTGCGCATCTTCGTCGAAAGGATCTGACGTGATCCTCTGCGTTCCAACCATCGGCGACAAGGTTCGGGTTCTCGATGGGCAGTCGTGGTCGTTCCACCTCATCGCCGAGCACCGCAACAGCGGCGCCATCGACTACTTCCACCCCGGCGTCAAGGGCGAAGGCTACTACGACTACTACGACCTGCCGGAGGGCGTCACCTACTACGACTACTTCAGGCAGCACCAGCACCCGCCCGAGCGCAGGAAGTGGCTCACCACCATTCCTGAAGGAACAGTCCTGACCATCGACCGCATCTACCTGCGGAAGGGCAAGGAAGAGTTCGACAGCATCACCTTCATCCTCAACAAGCCGAAGGGCGTCAAGGGCCCGATGGTCCGCTTCTGGGTCCGTCTGGACGAGGTCAACGCAGGTAACCTGGAGCTACTGAAGTGAAGTGGTACGACGTCTGGTACGGTGACCTCCACTACGGCATCTTCAACGAGTACGAGCTCGAGGACTACGTGTGGCCTGCCGGCACGCGCTTCATCTGCATCTCACATCTACCATGAACGACTACATCTGGCCTGAAATCTTCACCGGCGAGCTGACCGTGGAGCAGCGCATCGCCCAGGGGAAAACACGAGACCAGGGTCTCGTGGCCCTGTGTGCCGACGGTCTCTGCGCCTGGGCGAACTGCATGGCGGGGAACAAGCCGCCTGCTCGCTTCGGCGACGTCATGGTCGAGATCGGCAAGGCCGTGGGTGTCAGCCCCCATCCTCCTGAGAACCTGTCCAAGCGTGCGGACGAACTCCTGAAAGGGTAAGGAAAATGTTCGCAAACCAATTCGTTCGTGTCACCAACGGCTTCACTGACCGCCAGCGTCAGGCAGCCGAGCTGCTCATCGCCGGCGTCGCCTTCCAGGAGACAGGCACGCTGTGGAACGTCTTCAACCACGAGGGCGACGAGATCGGCAAGATGTCAACCTTCATCGTATGTGAGACGAGTCACATGCTACAGAAGGCCGGACTGAAGCGCAACAACTCCCCGTTCTACCAAGGACCACATGCTCACCCCTGCCCGCCCTTCCCTGGCGCCCAGGTCTGCACCTTCGGCCACAACGACTTCCCTCCCGAGGAGATGCAGCAGATGATGGAGCGCCGGTTCAAGCGGCCTCTGACGCTGCTCTGACCTGTTACAGGTTACAACTTCGCTGTGTACGCCGACGCAGGTTGGTGTATAATGACTTCATCAACTTCGGAATGACCTGATGGCCACCTCCCAGATCGCAAACTTCGTCAAGGTTCTCAAGGTTTGCCAGAGCGCCAACGGCGCTGGCAAGAAGGCCGCCATTCAGGCAGCTCTCGCCATGTGCGACGAGCATGCGCGCGCCCTCATCTGGCATGCCCTCAACCCCTACCTGACCTACGGCGTTCGCAAGTGGGAGAAGCCGACCAGCTTCCAGAAGCCCGGCTACGCCGGCTGCGGCCAGTTCCTCGACCTGCTGCAGGCCCTCTCGAGCCGCACCCTCACCGGCAACAACGCGCAGATCGCCGTCGAAGAGCACCTCGCCCTCTACACCGCCGAAGAAGCCGAATTCCTGGAGCTGGTCATCGAGAAGGACCTCAAGGCCGGCTTCAGCGAGGACACCTACAACAAGGTGTGGTCCGGCAAGGACGACCTGTACGGCACCATCCCGACGTTCGAGGTGATGCTCGCCGACAAGTGCGAGGAGCCGGAGGAGTTCCTCGAGCGCCTCACCTTCCCAGCGCAGGCCGACTGGAAGTACGACGGTCAGCGCACCATCTGCATCGTCCGTGCCGGCCAACCGGTCGAGTACCGCGCCCGCAGCGGCAAGCCGATGGACCACCTCGTCGGCACCTACGACGAGGACCTCGCCAACATCCGCGCTGCCGTCGGTTACGACTTCGTGATGGACGGCGAGAGCTTCGCCAGTGACTTCACCGAGACGATCAACGCCAAGAAGGAAGGCAACCAAGCCGCGAAGGATGCCCTCCGCCTGCGCGCCTTCTTCATGATGCCGCTGACCGACTGGATGAACCAGTCGACGACCATCACGATGCGCCAGAACCGCGTCGAGCTGGAGAAGCGCATCAAGCTGTGCGCGTGCAAGCGCATCGAGATCTCCGCTGGCCGCGAGGTCAAGGACTACGCCGACATGGTGGCGTACTGCAACGAGGTGATCGACGTCCACAAGCAGGAAGGTCTGATCATCAAGAACTGGGACGCCGTCTACCAGTGGGACCGCACCATCGACTGGTGCAAGGTCAAGCGCTTCTACGACGTGGACGCCCGTGTGGTCGGCTTCTACATGGGCCGCAAGAAGTCCCGTCTGGAGAAGACGGTTGGCGGCATCACGGTTGAAGGTCGCGACGAGCACGGTCGGCCCTTCCGCACCAACGTCGGCAGCGGCTTCAGCGACAGGGACCGCGACCATATCCGCGACAACTGGCACCTGTACGAGGGTTCCACCGTCGTCGTGACGTACCAGGAGATGAGCAAGGCCAAGGGCTCGGACATCTTTGCCCTTCGCTTCCCGACCATCAAGCAGCTGCTGCGCGATGACAAGGTCGTGCCGGCTCTGGAGATCTGATCGTGAGGTTCCTCAAGCCGCTCAAGCCTGAGACGGTTGTCGACTGGTTGATGGTGGTTTCGGCCATTGGTTGGATCATCTTCGCCATTTTCAAGGGTTGACCATGGCAGAAGTCCTTATCTTCATTCTGTACCTGCTCGGCATCTACTTCACGTTCAGTTTGATCGAGAGGGTGGTGCGCAACAGGTACGGTGACCACGTCGCTGATGACAAGTTGACGCGCGCCGCCATCTTCTCGTGCGCTGTTCTTCTGCTGGTCGGCGGAGTTCAGCTGATCGCCTTCATCACTGGCCACCTCTCAGGACGTCTATGACCACCACCCTCTACATCGTGTGGCTGCTGTTGTCCCTCGGCATCAGCGCCCTCATCATCCACGAGGTCGGTAAGGAGTATGGTGCCCACGTCGCGATGAGCACCGTCACCCGAGTTGCCGTCTTCATGGCATCCGCTACCGCTGTCGGTCTCGGCATCGGCTTCGCCCGCTGGTTGGTGCTATGAACGTTCTGGTCGTCCAGCACCTGGTGACGCTATCCGAGGCAACTCGGATCATGCGGCTCTTCAAGCAGAAGAAGCACTCAGGTCTCGGCTACTACTTCGAGCTGACGGACTTGGGAGCTCCGATGACTGCCGCCGTTAAGCTACCTGGACTTGAGCCTTACAGTGAATGTCCAAGCACCCGGGCCCCTGGTGCTAAGTGGTGGAAGGAAGACGCGTACCTGTTGCGGGTCCATCGGGAGGTCCCGGACCGGTAAATACCTCATGGACATCATGAGGTACGATGAAACTCTACGACTTCAGCATCTATGCCAAGATCAGGGCAGAACGCAAGGCCGCCCAGGCCGTTGCTGATGTTGTTGCCGACATCGACCGGCCTGGCTCGATCATCGAGCTAAAGCAGAAAATGAACGAGTGGTTGGACCTGCATAGACAGGTCCTTCGTCGTTCTGCGTGACTTATAATCATCCATGACAAAATACCTACGCATCGCGTCCGACCTGCACCTCGAAGGCTTCTTTGGGCGTGACGAGGAAACTCTGGCGATCGACTTCCTACCAAAGGATGACCGGGATGCCGACAGCACCCTCGTTCTGGCAGGCGACATCTCGTCGCAACCCGAGCAGCTCATCAAGTTTCTAGCCGTGGTAGTGAAGCGGTTCGAACGCGTTCTGTTCGTGCCTGGAAACCACGAGTACTACAAGCACCACTTCCACCAGTGGAACATCGACATGGAGCGGCACCTTCTGCCGTTCGTGAACGATGGGCTGATGTTCGCCACTGACGGCATCTCTGCGTCGGATCGTGATGGCTGCCGCTTCATCTACGGCACGCTGTGGGGCGACGGCGGACCCACCCTGCAGGACCAGGCCAAGACGGGGTTCTACCTCAACGACTTCCGTCTCATCAAGGTCGGCTCCGACGGGTTCCAGCGCTTCACCGTGCAGGACATGATGGCGCAGTACCAGAACGCGAAGCGCATGATTGGCGACCTGCTTGAAGTGCCGTTCGATGGCAAGAAGATCGTGGTGACACATCACCTGCCTTCTCGTCGGCTGGTGTCGCAGCGCTTTTGGCCAGGTGATGGCAGTGATGGCGCCAACGGCGGCTTCGTAGGCAACTGTGATGACATCCTTGCCAAGACGGAGACCGCACCCGCTCTGTGGATCCACGGTCACACTCACGACACCATTGACACCTCGCTGTGGAAGACACGGATTGTGTGCAACCCAGCTGGATATCGCGGTGAGTGGGCAACCGAGCACAACAGCTTCATGGCGCGCGAAAGTCGAGGAGACGGTACCTTCCGCGCTATCGTACAGTCCAAGTTCATCAGCATCGAGGAGATCTAAATGGAAGCACGCCCCACCTTCATCTACTCCAGTGAGGATCAACCTCGCCTTCTCAAGCCAGCCAAGCCGGGCGAGGACCACATCTGGTATCGTCCAGATGGCAAGACCTTCAAGCTCGAAGACGGCGTGTGGCACGAGTGGTCACCTGAAGGTCACCTAGATGCCTGACGTCAGGGTCAGGGTCTTCAAAGACGACTTCCCCGATGATGCCTTCATCGAGAAGCTGAAGGAAGGCGATCGCTTCATTTGGATACCCGACACCTACTGCCGTCGCACGTTCGGCATGGGGCCGGTGATGTACGTCATGAAGAAGGACCGACTACACTCGGATAGCGTGTCGTGCGCCATCCCAACCTTGGCCCAGTATGGCTGAAATCATCAACATCGCCGATCGTCGAAAGAAGGAGCGCCCCTCCCTCAAGGAGCTGGTCGACGGTGCCTCTGAGTTCATCTCCAACGACTGGGAGAAGTTCGCTCGAAACAACAAGCTCAACGACTACTTCGTCTCGATGGCAGGCGTGTGGGCAGAGCAGAACGTCAACTACATGAGCGACCTCAACGCCATCGCCAAGATGGAAGCGCGGCTCGGTGTGTGCGTCGTTGTTCGTGCGCCATACGGACCGGCTCTCGGCTGGCGCGCTTCGTTCATGCTCAAGACCGGTACTGCCACGACGCCTGACATGCCATTCGAGACCTACGCACGGTGCTTCAACATCCTGCTCTTCATCAAGCTGAAGCGAGACCTCGTCCTGAATGACATGACGGATGAGTTGTAACAGTTACAGCTTGACTTGACCGTTTTCTCAGGTTGATGTATAATGCATCATCAACGGAGAAACCACCATGAAGCACTCGGTCACCGTTTCCCAGCTGTCGCACACTGTCGAGATGACGCCCGCTGAAGCTCTCAAGCTGATGGGCCAGCTGGCGGAGATGGTCCGCATGGCCGTCGGCCCGCGTGTCGCTAGCCACTTCGAACACGACATGGAAGTCACCATCCCCGACGGCAAGAAGCTGCTCGGCGGCCTCACCCTGATCGTCCGCCCCGAGTAATGCAGATCTTTCACGCCAGCGTTACACTCGAGGAAGGCTACCAGATCCTCGAACAGCCGACGAAGCACGATCGGCTGGTGCGTGGAAAGCGCGTCGATCGGCCTTCTGGCTGGGCGCTGTTCCACCACATGAAAGGCCAGCCCATCCGGTGCTACTTCTGTGGCTGTCAAGCTGACCAATGGGTGTCTGAGAAGGGCCGTAAGGATCACCTCGGCCATCCCGTCCTCAACCTCTACGCCACGACGACCGATGGTCGGGTGGTAATGATGACACGTGACCACATCATCCCGAAGTCGCTCGGTGGCGTAGACGCTGTCGCCAACCTCCGGCCTGCGTGTGGCCCGTGCAACGAGGAGCGCTCCAACGATGTCAGCTCGGAGGTCCTCAGGTTCGCCCAGGAACACCCGGAGCTGATCGATGAAGGGCGCATCATCAAGGGGCTGGAGAGCCTCAGGAACCACATCGCCTCCCTGCGCCGCAATGGAAAGCAGAACGAAGAAGAGGTAGCGCGGCTCATGCAGCCATTCAAGGACATGGGCTACCTGTAACAGTCCGTCAGCCGTTACAATCTGCTTCGCAGGTTGATGTATAATAGCTTCAACAACCGGAGAAGATCATGAACGGCACCGTCAAGTTTCACAAGCCTAACGGCCCGGCCTTCGCGATCGGCGAGCGCTGGGTGAGCCATGGCGGCAAGCTCAAGGTGACGATCACCGGTGTCACCAAGATCGGTGATGGCAAGTTCGACTACCTGATCGACTACCTGCAGTCCGACGGCACTCCCGCCCAGAAGGGCGGCTGGGATTTCCAGGTGCGTTACGGTCACATCGCCGACGAGGGGATCCGCTGATGAACGTTCGTGAGCTCATCGAGAAGCTGCAGGAGCTGGATCCTGAGCTCGACGTGATGTTGCCCTCGACCTCCGACGGTTTGAACCACTACGTGGACACCGTCGAGGTCACCATCAAGCGAGACCCGTTTGATGGTGACTGGGACCAGCACGTCGTCCAACTATCGTAACTGGAGATCAACCATGAGCACCGTTGAAGAACGCGTCGCTGAGATGTGCGCCCGCTGCACCGACATCGAAAAGGTGGACGGTACGCGCTGGCAGGCGCTGATGTGGTGCAGCGAGATCGGCGACTACGTCGTTGGTTACGGTACCTCGGCTTGGGCGGCGGTCGAAGCGGCTCACGCTCTCCACGCGTCCGCGAGCGCCTGATGGACCCGCGCAACCGGGCCTTCATGGCCAACGTCAAGCACCAGCGCCACCTCTTCATCGAGCTGATGGAGAAGATGGGCATGCTGCACCAGATCTACCCCTCGAAGCACTTCTTCGAGCGGGTGGTCGAGCGCAACCTCGAGAGCGTCGATGTTGGCTTCATGCTGGTGCCAGTCATCAAGGACTTCCGCGGTTCTACCTACAACGCGCGCACCTACTGCGTCAAGTGGAAGCAGTTCAGGCTGTTCGCCCAGATCACCCTCGGCCCTGTCACCGGCAAGCGGCAGCTGTGCCTCAAGACCATCTACGACAGGGACGTAGAAGAAAGGGATTTCGATGTCGTCGTCTCCATCTGACCCGCACCAGGAAGCTGGTGACCTGCTGCAACCCATCCTCGACGTCTTCGGCGGCGCTGACGGTGGGCCGGCATTTGCCCGTCTTCGCCACTCGTTCCTGCCTGACATGCTCAAGACGCAGGACGACAACGTGACGGCGGCTGAGTTCATCCTGATGGTGCGGCGGTTCTCGAAGCTGTGCCAGATCATGCTCCAACAGAAGTGACATGAGCGACCTTTCCGAGATGGAGCGAGAGGCCCTCGAATGGCTCAAGGGCCAGGGAGGGTCAGTTCTAGTGACATCCATCCCGGAGAAGAACACTCGTGGCGTTTTCGGCATGGAACCAGGAATGACGGTCTTCAAGAAGCTCGCCAAGAAGGGTCTTGTCATCATCACTGAGGAGGAACCGTTCCAGCTCGACGACGGCACGTGGTTTGAGTTTACACCATCGGTTGACCTCGTCTAGCCTGTAACAGGTTACACTTCTCTTGGCACTGGGTTCCAACCTGTGCTATAATGCTTCATCGCACGGAGATACAAGCACATGAGCACCATCAACCGCAAGCTCGTCACCATTCGGACCATCGACGCCATCAACCCGATCGAGGGTGCCGATGCCATCGAGGTCGCCACCATCGGAGGCTGGAACGTCGTCATCAAGAAGGGCGAGTTCGCTCCCGGCGACAAGTGCGTCTACTTCGAGATCGACAGCTTCCTGCCGACCGGCAACCCCGCGTGGCAGTTCCTGGTGGACAAGCAAGGCCGCACCTTCGAGGGCGTCGTCGGCCACCGCCTGCGCACCGTCAAGCTGCGCGGCCAGATCAGCCAAGGCTTCATCGTCCCGCTGAGCGCGCTGCCGCAGATCGACGGCCAACCGGAAGACGCTGACCTGGCCGAGGTCCTCGGCATCAAGAAGTGGGAGCAGCCGCTGCCCGCCGAACTGGCTGGCCAGGCGGAAGGCCTCTTCCCGAGCTTCATCCGTCGGACTGACCAAGAGCGCTGCCAGAACCTTGTCAACGAGATCTTCCAGACCGAGGACCGGCTGCTGGACTTCAGCCTCATGGCTCAGACCATGACTGCCGAGGCTCTGACCACCATGCAGGACAAGGGCCTGTTGGAATGGGTCGGCGATGGCCTGGGTGGTCGCTGGATGAAGGTCGACAAGGCCAAGGCCGACGTGAATGCCCGCTATGAGGTCACGATCAAGCTCGACGGCAGCAGCTGCACTGTCTTCGCCCGTGCCACCGTCGGCGAGGACCCCAGCCTCGTGCAGGTCGAAGGCGGCGTGTGCAGCCGGAACCTGCAGCTCAAGGTGAACGAGGCCAACGCCGACAACACCTTCATCAGCGTCGCGCTCAAGAGCGGTCTGCTGGGTGTGCTGGAGCAGTTCGCGCGCGACGGCGATGGCAGCTTCGCGGTGCAGGGCGAGCTCATGGGTCCTGGCATCCAGGGCAACCGCGAGCAGTTCAAGACGCACCAGCTGTTCGTCTTCGACGTGCAGAACATCGACAGGCAGACGTACCTGACGGCCGACGAGCGCGCCGAGTTCATGCAGAAGCTGTACGACAACGGCGTCAACCCGAACCTGGTGAAGCACACTCCGGTTCTGCACGCTGCCGTGACGCTCGCCGAGCTCGGCATCACCAACGTCAAGGAGCTGCTGGCCTTCGCTGAGGGTCCGAGCATCTTCCACCAGGTCCGTGAGGGTCTGGTCTTCAAGCGGGCCGACGGCAACTTCAGCTTCAAGGCCATCAGCAACGTGTACCTCGCAAAGGAAAAGGACTGATCATGTTCGATGTCAAGGGAATGCTCAGGGCCGTCGGTGGTCTTATCGTGGTCGTGGTGATCGTCGGCGTTGCAGCCGGCGTGGCCTTCGGCTGGTTCGCAAAGTGACCGACACCGAGCGCAGCAAGCTGCTGGCCGACCGCGAGAAGCTGGTCGGCCAGATCGAGGAGCGCAAGGCGAGGGGTCCCGAGGGGAAGTCCGCCGCCTCGCTCCGCTTCTTCCAAGAAGACCTCCTCAACTTGGCGAAGAAGGTAGTCGCCATTGACAAGAAGCTGGGACGAACCTGATGGCAAAGATCGCCGTTACCGTGCAGTGCGTTGAGTACGCAGTCTCTCTGCCCGCCCGAAGGATGCATGGTGTGGAGCTCAAGCTTCAGGTGCTGCCCAAGCCTGGAGACTTCCTCAAGAGCGAGGAAGGCTACGCCGAGGTTCTTCGCGTGGTGCATGACATCAAGTCGGGCGCAATCTCTCTGGTGGTGAAATGATCAACGACACCCTCATCTGGTTCCTGCTTCTGCCCATCATCGGCGCCATCGCCATCTGGTGGTTCACGGGGCACGAGACCGAGAACCTCATTCCGGCTGGTGTCTACGTGCTGGTGAGCGCGCTTGCCATCACCCTCACCTTCTTCATCGCCAGCAGCTCAGCAACCAGCGACATCGAGATCTGGAACGGTCAGGTGACAGCGAAGAGCCGGCTGCACGGCGAGTACCAGAAGCCCTACGAGTGCCGCTGTCGGCAGGTACCCGACTGCACGGGTACCGGCAAGGATCGTCGCTGCGGAACGAAGAGGGAATGTGACACGTGCTACGAGGACCGCTACACCGTGACGCACAAGTGCGACACCACCCTCGGCGCCTTCACCATCCAGCACCTGGACCGGAGCTCACGCTCGGTCTACAACGAGCCCGATCCCCTGCGCTGGGTGCAGATCAACAAGGGCGACCCGGTGTCGAAGACCAACACCTACACGAACTACGTGCAGGCCGTTCCTGAGAGCCTCTTCAAGCCGGCTGGCGCCAGCCTCAAGCAGCGCTTCGCCGGCCTGGTTCCCGCCTACCCCGACAAGGTCTACGACCACTACAAGATCGACCGCTTCCTGACACCGGGATACAGCTCACCTGATGCTACCGCCTGGAACGCTGCTCTGTCGGAGCTCGTGAAGGAGCGAGGCCCGCGCAAGCAGGTCAACACCATCGTCGTCGTGGCCAAGACCGCTGATCCCGACTACGTTCACGCCCTGCGAGATGCATGGGAAGGCGCCAACAAGAACGACGTCGTGCTGGTCATCGGCAGCGCACAGTGGCCCAAGATCGACTTCGTCGAGGTCATCAGCTGGACGAAGAAGGAGCTCTTCAAGGTGCAGCTGCGCGACGAGGTGCTGGCTCTCGGTTCCATCCAACGCCAGCCGGTGATGGACATCCTGGCCCGTCAGATTGACACCAACTTCGAGCGCCGCCGGATGCGTGAGTTTGAGTACCTGCAGGCCGAGATCGACCCTCCGTTCTGGCTGCTAGCAACCCTCTTCACGCTGCTCTCGGCTGGTGCTGTCGGCGTCGTCTTCTTCCTCAAGCAAAACGTCCGCCACACGCACCGCACTGGGCGCCTCCGCTGATCAACCTGCGTTTGCCAGTTTACACCCAGCGCACCTCAGGCTACAATCACTTTACCACCTCACCACTCCTCCACCAAGGAACTCACATGTCAACCGTCAAGACCCTTTCCATCGTTGGCGTGGCTGCAGTCGTCGCGCTCGGCGCAATCGGCAGCTACATCTCGTATGCCAACTACGGCAACCGCGCCGAGGTCGCCATTAAGGCGAAGTACGCCGACAACGAGAACGTCTACGCCAACGGCACGCAGAAGGTGATGGAGATCGCCCAAGTGCCGTCGATGTACCGCGATGACCTCAAGCAGGTCTTCACCGCCGCCATCCAAGGCCGCTACGGCGAGAACGGCTCGCAGGCCACCTTCCAGTGGCTCAAGGAGCAGAACCCGCAGCTCGACAGCGGCATGTACGTCAAGATCCAGCAGGTGATCGAGGCGTTCCGCAACGAATTCAAGAACGCGCAGACCGCGCTGCTCGACCAGTGCCGCTCGTACGAGACGAACCGCGGCTACGTCTGGGCTGGCTTCTGGCTGAACATGGCCGGCTACCCGAAGAAGGACATCGACAAGATGTGCACCATCGTCTCGACGAGCAAGGCCGCTCAGACCTTCGAGACCAAGCGCGACACCGGCATCCAGCTGCGTCCGGCCAACTGATCAACCAAGGAGAACACACCATGTGGGATAAGCTCAAGGGCGCAATCTTCGAGGCCGATCCGGCCGAGGAAGCCAAGAACACAGCGCCGCCCGCGCCTAGCGCCGGTACACAAGCCCGTACCGCAGCTGTGATGAGCGGCATGGCAGCTGGCGTCAACCCCGAGTTCGTCGCCGCCGTTCGCAAGGCGGTCTTCTCGAAGACCACTGCGCTGACCTCGCTCGTGCAGGCCGCAGACAGCCTGGCCGAGATCATCCCCGATCCGACGACCCGCTTCAAGGCGGCGTTCAAGACTGCAGGGGCCGGCCGTACCGTTCAGCAGATCGCCGCTGCCGCCGACATCCACCTCGCCGACATCGAAGGTGAAGAGCTGCGCTTCAAGGCAGCCGTCGACGCGAAGCTGGGTGCTGAGATCCAGCAACACGAGGCGCAGGCCGCTCAAGCAGCCCAAGGCGTGCAGTCGACGCAGCAGCTCATCGAGAACCTACAGCGCCAGATCACCGAGGCGCAAGCCCGCATCGGTCAGCTGTCGCAGGCCCAGGCTGAACATGCTGCCGCGGCGATGACCAAGAAGTCCGAACTGCAGCTGACGTCCGACCAGTTCAAGGCCGCCGCCGCCTCGGTTCGCAACGAGATCCAGGCGCTGCGCCAATCCGTGCTCACCTCCCTGTCCTGATCACCACCTCACCACCGTAAAGGAAATCAACATGTCTCTCGGAATGGAAGACCGCCAGACCAAGTCGTTCTGGCAGCGCCCTGAAGGTACCACTGGTATGCTCGCCATCGCGGCTGGCGCCGTTGGTCTCTTCTTCGCGGCCCCCGCCCTGCTGGCCTTCATGCAGACCATGGTCGCTCTCGTCGGCCAGACCATCGTGCTGGTGTGCCTCGGCACCCTGCTCTTCGCCATCCTGTATGTGCTGACGAACAAGAAGTTCCAGACGCTCGTCAGTTACATGTTCAAGAGCGCGATGCGCAAGGTCACCGCCGCCTTCGTCGAGATCGACCCGATCGGCATCATGAAGAGCTACATCGAGGACCTGGTCAAGAAGCGCGAGGTGCTCAGCGAGAACCGCGACCGCCTGCAGGGTCAGCTCACCGTTCTGGATCGGAAGATCCGCGAGAACGAGGGCAAGGTCGAGAAGGCAATGAGCATCGCGTCGGTTGCCCAGCGTGAAGGCAACGCCGCCCAAGTCAGCGTGCAGGGTCGGCAGGCAATGCGCCTCGAGAAGCTCAACAAGGACAGCCTCGGTCCCTTGCGCATGCAGATCGAGATCCACCTCCGCGCCCTCAAGAAGTACCACGAGGTGACTGGCACGGTGATCGAGGACCTGCGCAACGAGGTCGACGCCCGCCAGGTGGAACGCGAGATGATCCTGTCCTCGCACACCGCCATGAAGGCAGCGAAGGCCATCCTCGCCGGCGGCACCGATGAGAAGGAGCTGTTCGACCAGGCGATGGAGTTCGTGGTCGAGGACTACGGCATGAAGCTCGGTGAGATCGAGAGCTTCATCGAGAACTCGAAGGGCTTCGTCGACGGCCTCGACATGCAGAACATGGCCTACGAAGCGGAGGCCCTCAAGCGACTGCAGGAGTGGGAGAAGAAGGCCGACAGCGTTCTGCTTGGCAACCAGAAAGCCGCTCTCCTCGAGCACACCGCGGTGAACTCAACGGTCTTCACGGGCATCGGCGCCCCGGCAGCAGGAACGGTGGACTACGCGCAGCTCATCGGCCGAAAGTAAGCTGACCAGCGCGTAGTAGGTGAGGGAGGGGCGGTCTTCGGATCGCCCCTCTTGTCGTTACAGGTTACAACTTGACCTCAACCTGCGGTGTACAAAGTTGCAGGTTGTGCTATAATGACCTTACTCGATCAAAACGAGCTGACCACTTCCCATCAACGCAAGAAAGGACTGAAATGCTGAACCGCATGAAGCCGCTCCCGAAGGCCATTCTGCTTGGCGCCATCGTCGTTGGCGCCGGCTTCGCCATCAAGTGGAGCATCGACAACACCGCCCTCGGCGCGTACTTCGCCCCGAAGCCCACCGTCGCCGTCTCCGTCCCCGACAAGATCGACATCAAGGGACCGGCCACCGTCGCCCCGAGCGGCACCACCATCAACACCGCCAACGTCAGCGGCCAGACCATCCGCGTGAAGACCATCCCGTGGAACGGCACCCTCGGCATGATGCACGCGACGACCGGCGCCTTCCAGGCACGCGGCCTCAACGTCGACATCAAGCGTGAAGACGACTACGCCAAGCTGATCGCCGACCTCGCGGCCTTCGCCAAGGACCCGGCGCAGGGCAGCCACTTCGTGGTCATCATGGGTGACGGCCTGCCGGCCTTCGCCATCGGTGCCAACGAGGCGCTCAAGCCCTTTGGCTCGCAGATCGCGATGGTCGCCGGTATCGGCTACAGCCGCGGCGAGGACAAGTGCATCATCAGCGCCGACGTCGAGCCGCGCGGCAGCCTGATCGCCGGCTACCTGGGTGACGGCGACATCAACATCTGCATCAAGTACGCTGCGGACAACGGCATCCCGGTCAACGCCGACGCCAAGACCTACGACCCGAACGCCATCAACTTCCTCGGCACCGGCAGCTTCGTCGAGGCAGACGAGAAGTTCATCGCCTCGGCAACCGCCAACTTCCAAGGCGGCGCATGCGAGGACCGTCGCAACCTGCAGACCAACAAGGTCCAGAAGGTGTGCGTCACCGGCACGGCCACCTGGACGCCGGGCGACGTCAAGGTCTTCAACGAGATGAAGAAGCTGGGCAAGTCGATCCGCGTCATCGGCTCCACCAAGGAGTACGCATGGCAGATGCCGACGGCCGTCATCGGCAACAAGCAGTGGATGGCCAAGAACGCTGACGTCGTGAAGGCCTTCCTGGCTGCCACGTTCGAAGGCGGTGAGAAGGTTCGCTCCGACAACGCCGCCCTGATGAAGGCGGCGGCTGTGCAGGCAAAGGTCACCGGCGAGCAGGATGCCAGCTACTGGGCACAAGCGTTCAAGGGCTTCACCGAGACCGGTCCGAACGGCAAGCCGATCGAACTGGGCGGCTCGACGACCAACGGCCTGGCTGATGCAGCGTTCCTCTTCGGCCTGAATGGTGCCGACGACCTCTACAAGACGGTCTACACGGTGTACGGCAACATCGCGGTCAAGTACTTCCCGGACATCATGCCTGGCGGCCTGCTGAAGTACGACACCGTCATCGACAAGAGCTACGTCCAAGGTCTGCTGGCCAACGCCACCAACGTTGCCAAGGCTGACACGCCGACCTTCACCGGCGCCGCCACCACCACGGTTGCAGCCCGCTCGGTGAGCATCGAGTTCGAGACTGGCAAGGCCACCTTCACTCCGAAGGCCCTCGCTACCCTGAGCGACGTGCTGGATCAAGCAGCCGTGACCAACCTGACGGTGCAGATCAACGGTCACACCGACAACGTCGGCAATCCGCAGTCCAACCTCGAGCTGTCGAAGGCCCGTGCTGAAGCCGTCAAGAAGTTCCTGATGACGAACGCGCCGGCCAACTTCCCTGCCGAGCGAGTGGTCACCCGCGGCTTCGGCGACACCCAACCGGTGGCTGACAACAGCACCGCTGCCGGCAAGGCCCAGAACCGCCGCGTCGAGATCCTGCTGCGCAAGTAAGCGCTAGGAGCGGAGCCTTCGGGCTCCCTCCTTTCGAGAGAGTTCAATGAGCTCTCCCTAAAGGAGAACGACATGGAATTCAAAGTCATGGTGATCTACCACCTCCACAATGGCCACGGTATCCACGCTCTAACCAGCCAGCTGCTTGAGTTCAGCAACGAGGCTGATGCAGAGAAAGCGCTCAAAGCTGTTCGTAAGGCGCACCAGTCGTCGATCGATACTAACACCATCACGTTCATCCGTTTCTACGAGGTCAAGAAGTGATCAAGTCCCTCATCTCTCCCTTCTTCCTGGGGCGACGCTTTAGCGTCAAGTTTCTTGCGGCCGGTCAGCTCGTCATTCTGCTTGGCCTTTGGAGCGTCGCCCCAGCTTCTACCGGCATCCCATCCCCGATGGCGGTGCTCACGGCGTGGAACGATCTCGCCACCACCAAGGGACTGCTGCTCGAGCTGTGGTCGTCGATGCAGACCATCGTCTACGCCATCGCGCTGTCAGGCCTCATCTCGTGGACCATCGCCGTCGCCTTCACGGCCGACGTGTTCAAGCCCGTTGGCACCTTCGTCTCGGCGATGCGCTTCCTCGGCTTCGCAGGTCTGACGTTCCTCTTCACGCTGTGGACCAACAGCGCCTTCGGTCTCAAGCTGTCGCTCCTCACCTTCGGCATGACGGTCTTCCTGACGCGGTCGATGATTGACGTCGTGAAGTCCGCTCCGCAGTCCGAGATCGACTACGCTCGCACCCTCGGCCTCAGTGGTTGGCGCCTGACGTGGGAGCTGATGGTTCGAGGCCGCAGCGGCGACATGCTGGACCTCATTCGCCAAAATGCGGCGGTTGGCTGGACCCTGCTGGCAATGGTTGAAGGCATCACGCGAAGCGAGGGCGGCATCGGAGCCATGCTGCTCAACAGCAACAAGTACTTTAACCTCAACGCGGTGTTTGCCATCCAGCTCACCATCCTCGCCTACGGCATCGTGCAGGACTACGCCCTCAGCTACCTCCGCAGCGTGCTGTGCCCCTGGACCCGCCTCAATCGGAGCGACAAGTGACCAAGCAAACCATCATCTCAGCCGGCTACCGCCTCACCGTCGAGAGCTGGGAGAACGACGCTGACAACCACAACACCAAGGTCATGGAAGGTTTGACCTTCGAGCAGTGCAACCTCTTCGTTGACCTGTGCAAGCTGATGGAAGGCGATGAACCGGATGTCGCTAACCTCTACGAGCCCGACGAAGATGAACTGCAGCGGCTGAACGACGCGCTGGTGGAGATTGCGCGGCGTCATCCTACGTTCATGGCAGAGCTTGAAGTCGGTGCCACCAACGAGGACATCAATGACGCAATGATGAGCATTCTCCACGATCTCGGGCTGACCGGCGGAGACTTCACCACTCGAGTGTGCAGTGAGTGGAAGGTGGAGCTGGTGCCTGTGCAGATTGTTCTCACTGACGTTACCGAGGAGTTCAAGTGATCCGTCCTTTCACGCCCGATGAGGTTCTCGCCAACAAGCGCGAAGTCATCCCAGCCTTCGTCATCGAGGCAGTCAACACCCTGCTGACGAAGCGCTTCAGTGGTACCTCCTGCACCATCCGGCAGAAGGAGCTCATTGAGCTGGCCGAGAAGATCGGTATGGATCAAGGTACCATTCCCGACTGGGCCAATCGCCAGACGTTCTTCGATGAGCACTGGCTGGACTTCGAGCCCATCTTCAAGGCCGCCGGCTGGAACGTCGTCTACGACAAGCCGGGCTGGGACGAGACGTACGAGCCCTTCTGGAAGTTTGAGAGGTCGAAGTGATTGCCTGGCTGAAGCGCTTCCTCAACCGCCTCAGTGAGATGCTGTGCCAGGGAGCCATCATCCGAGCTGAAGGCGATCGCGATCAGTTCGACGTCATTGACCACAAGACAGGAAAGCCCAAGCAATGAACGCCTACACCAAACACGAACGCCTGCTGACCATCGAGGGGCTCAACCTCGAGTACAAGGGCAAGCAGGTGCTGCGTGACGTCAACCTCCATGTTGACAACATCGTGCGGCCTGGCCACAACCAAGGCCAGGTGATCGCGCTGCTCGGACCTTCAGGTTCGGGTAAGACGCAGCTCTTCCGCTGCATCTCAGGCGTCAACCTTCCGACGTCGGGCACCATCAAGCTGGGCGCACAGCAGGAAGCGCCGGCTGCTGGTCACGTCGGTGTCGTACAGCAGAGCTACCCGCTTCTCAACCACCGTACGGTGTGGAGCCAGCTCCTGCTGGTGGCACCGACGAAGGAGAAGCAAGAGCGTGCTGAGGCGCTTCTTATGCACTTCAAGCTTGCCGATAAGAAGTCCGCTTTCCCGCTCGAGCTTAGTGGCGGACAGCGCCAGCGTGTCTCCATCATCCAGCAGCTTCTCGCATCCGATCTCTTCCTGTTGATGGACGAACCCTTCAGCGGCCTCGACGTGATGTCGAAGGAACGTGTCTACGAGACGATCCGCGAAGTCAGCGCCACCAACGAGCACAACACCATCATCTTCACCACGCACGACATCGAGTCCGCGGTTCACCTCGCTGACGAGGTATGGGTCATCGGCAAGAAGGACGGCAAGGACGGCACCACCGTCGTCGAGCGGATTGACCTCGCCGCGATGGGCCTCGCATGGAACACCGAGAACGAGAAGCATCCACTGTTCTGGCCTACGGTACAGCGCATCAAGGAACTCTTCAAGACGCTGTAAACGTGAGAACAAACAAGGGGGAGGCATGGTTCTACGGCGGCATCAGATCGGTTGGCAAGTTCGTCTGCGTAGTTGACGAGCTCGGTGAACCGAGAGTGTGCTACTTGGTGGAAGGGTCAAGGAGACGGCTTAGGCAGTACCTTCGCAAGGAGTACTCCGACGCCCTCATCATCGTCCCACTCACCAGCAATCGCCTGGAATTTGAAGTTCGTAGAAGGCTGAGCACTCGAGTGTAACCTGCGTTTGCCAGTGTACGAACCTGAGCCTTCAGACTACAATCACTATACCACCTAACCACCGGAGCAACTGAATGTCATTCTCCCGCATGAAGCCCCTGCCGAAGTTCATGATCATCGCCGTCGGCGTCGCCGCGGTGGTGTACGCCGCCAGCTTCGTCATCGGTAAGCTGCCGCAGAAGGCGCCCGAAGTCAAGGTCGACCCCGTTGCCACGACGGCAGTGCCGCCCGAAACCGCGCAGACGCCAGCACCAGCACCGAGCGCCCAGCCAGCACCGGTCCCGGCAGCTCCTGTCGCCGAAGCTCCTGCACTGCAGCCCGCCCCGGCAAACGATGCCGGCCTGGCCAACGTCCTCGGCGGGAAGAAGTAATCATGGGCTGCTACGTCAACCCCCGCAACTGCCCGAAGGAAGAGTTCCTGCAACAGCATGGTGAGCTCACCGCCGGCCCCTGCGAGATCACCGCCACTCACCTGCCGGTCGTGCTCGTCCACAACGGCTTCTTCACAGCCGCGGCCGTCGGCTACAGCCCGCGCGAGATCGAGGCCTTCACGCAGCCGACCGACAACCGCCCCAAGCTGTGGTTCAAGGTCGCCATCGACGACCTGCGCGGCGTCTCCGACATCCACAACTACCTGTGAGCATCAACATGAAGCGTTCCCTCTTCGCTCTCGCGGCGCTGGCCTTCGCTACCGCCGCCGTCGCCCAATCGAAGCCGTTCGGCATCGCCTCGGCTTCTCCCAACGGTACCAACTGGCCGATGACCGAGGACATCCGTGCGGTGTGCTCGAAGCCTGGCGCCGAGATCACCAACGTGCAGACGAACGGCACGCTCGACAACATCGCGCTGGTGTACGGTGACCCGAAGGCGCAGTTCGGCATCGCGCAGCTCGATGGCCTGAAGTACCAGCAGGGCCAGGACCCGAAGATGATGGAGCGCATCCAGGTCGTCTTCCCGTTCTTCAGCACCGAGATCCACCTCATCACCAAGGACGGCAGCCCGATCACCGACATCAGCCAGCTCGCCGGCAAGCGCGTCATCGAAGGACCTGAAGGCAGCGGCACCTGGGTGTCCGTGCAGGTCGTGAAGGCCCTCACCGGCATCAAGTGGAACGGCTTCTACGCCTCGCAGGCCGAGGGCATGAAGGCACTGATTGCAGGCCAGGCCGACGCGATGTTCATCGTCGCCGGCAAGCCGGTCGGCATCATCAAGGACACGCCGCAGGCCCGCGTCATCTCGCTGAAGCACCCGAAGCTGGATGAGTTCAACCTCTACACCAAGGCGATGATCCCTGCCGGCACGTACCCGGGCACCAAGACGACGGTCAACACCTACAAGGTCGACAACGCGTTGATCACGTACGCCTTCAAGGCCGAGCGCCAGGACGCCATCGCCGGTCTGGTAACGTGCATCTCGCGCAACATCGGCAAGCTGCAGGCCGGCGAGACCAACCCGCTGACGCAGAAGCCGTTCCACCCGAAGTGGCGCGACGTGGACCCGCTGGACATCAACCGCATCAGCTGGGCAGTTCACCCCGCCGCCAAGGCCGCCATCAACCGCGAGGCCAAGAAGTGAGCAAGGTCGAGACCTTTGTTCTCGAAGCTGACCACAACGAGCAGCTGATCTTGGCGATCAAGATCCTGCAGAAGTGGCACAGCGGAGCCTCGCACTACATGACGGGTGTCGACAACAAGGGCATTCCCTACCTGTCGCTCCTGTGGGCAGATCCGAGGGGCTCGACGCCGGCAACTCCGCTGCTGGCGCCCCTCAAGGACGCTGAGGCAATCGCGTTTCAGGTGCAGTCGTGGCTGCACACCGTCGGCTACGGGCGGCAGCCTGATCATGACGGCTCCAACACGAAGGGGTTCCGCGTCACCAACAACGGTCCACAGATCTACGAAGGCGACAACTCCTACTTCAGGCGGTGCGGCTGGGACTTCTACACCCTCCTTACCGTACAGCCCTTCTGGAACGAGTACCACAAGTGAAGCACGTCATCACCATCGACAACGTCTTCGACGTCATGCAGACCGAGGCTCGGCTGCAAGGAGCCAACCAAGTGCAGCTTAACGCGCTGCACCGGCTCGAGGCGATGTCGGAGAAGATCGAGGGTGAGTACAACCCATTCCGACGGGCAGAGCTGGATGTGGAGCTGGACGTTCGGCGCGTGCGGGTCCGCATTCACGAAGCAGACGATGACGGTAACCCCATCGTCAACGGCGAATGGTGTCTCATCTCGGTGGACCCTCACGGTTCCATCTCCATGAGCACGAGCCGCGATCCGGAGTTCATCCACGTGATGGAAGCTCCCTGAGGTTACAATCGTTACAGTTGACCTGTTTACAGGACGCCGAAACTGTAGTACAATGCAACATACGGCGAAGTAAGCCATCACACTCTCTAGGAGCCCGAAAAACCATGACCAAGCGCCTCTACGTCTCTTCTGCAGTGCAAGCCAAGCTGCTGTCCGATGTCCTCATCCCGCAGATGAAGGACGGCTTCTGGAAGGATCACCGCCCCGCTGACCACTACAAGGAATGGCTGGACGTCGAGGTGATCGTCAGCACTGACGAGAAGCTGGGACCGGACAACTTCAAGGTGCCGCGCCTCTACAACTTCGTCAACCCCGACTTCATCAAGCCCAACGAGCAGCTCCTGGTGGCGGCCGCGCAGGCAGCCAAGGCGTCGAGCAACTTCCGCTCCGTCAAGAAGGAACTCATCGAGCTGTCGCGCATCGTCGGCGGTCGCCTCAACGACAAGAACAGCATCCCGTCGAAGGCCAACCGCGGCAACAACAAGCCGGCCAACAACGATGGCGGCGTCGCACTCGCCAAGGCCACCGTGCAGAAGGCAACCGCCGGCGTCAAGAAGACCGCCGTCAAGAAGAAGGACGACGCCAACGTCGAGATCATCAAGACCTCGAGCGGCGCCACGGTCCGTCGCGTCAAGGTGGTGGCGTAACATGGCCACCCTCCCACTGAAGATCAAGCCTTTCGACGTTCCTGAGTGCGTCGTGCTGGACATGCCGGCCGGCAGGAAGCAGGACGGCCCTATCGGACTGCCGAAGATCTACCTGAAGGACCTGCCTGACGACGTGCTGTCGGCCCTCATCGAGGAGTTCGCCGAGAACGTCATGAAGGCCGCTCGACCTGAATGAAGCGTGTACACCGGCTTCGGCCGGTGGTACAATGTCAGTAAATACAGAGCCGGTAGCGACGAAGTTATCGGCAGTCATCAACCAAACGGAGAGCTCCGAATGGCACTCAAAGACGTCACGGTCTACATCGGCCGGTTCAATCCCTTCCACAACGGTCACGCCCACGTTCTCGAACGTGCACTCCGGACCAGCAAGCTCGTCATCGTTCTCGTCGGCAGCTCAGGCGCTGCACGCAACACGAAGAACCCGCTCACCTTCAACGAGCGCAAGGCAATGATCGAGAAGTGGCACGCCGGCATCGACGGCGACCTCGGTGCCCTGCGCATCATGCCGGTTCGCGACTACCCGTACAACGACGCCCTCTGGATCCGTCAGGTCCAGCGCATTGTCAAGGAACAGACCCGTGACAACTTCGCGCTGACCGACAAGCCGGGCATCTACATCACCGGCTCCGACCGCGACAGCAGCACGTGGTACCTCAGCGCCTTCCCGCAGTGGAAGCTGGACCTCGTCGAGCCGTTCCGCCAGGACGACACCCTCAACGTCAGCGCAACGATGATCCGCGACTGGATGTTCGGTTCGACCGACATCGAGGTACAGGGCAAGATGGCCAAGTTCGTGCCTGCCCCGACACTGCGCTTCCTGTCGGCCTTCAGCAAGACGAAGGAGTACGCCGAGCTGGTGTACGAGTACGACTTCCTGAAGAAGTACAAGAAGGCCTGGGAAGCGGCGCCGTACGCTCCCACCTTCGTCACCTCCGATGCTGTCGTCATCCAGTCCGGCCACATCCTCGTCATCGAGCGTGCCAACATGCCGGGCCGCGGCCTGTGGGCCCTTCCTGGCGGCTTCCTCAACCAGGCCGAGCGCTTCCGTCAAGGCGCCATCCGCGAACTCGTCGAAGAGACCGGCATCCGCCTGGCCGAAGGCAAGAAGGCCGAGGAGCTCACCAAGCAGATCCTCAACGGCTCGATCCACGGCAAGGAGATCTTCGACCATCCCGAGCGCTCGCTCCGTGGCCGCACCATCACGACTGCCTTCCTTTTCCGCCTCGACGACACCAAGCCGCTACCGAAGGTCAACGGCATGAACGTGCCGGCCTACGAGGCCAACGGTCAGCAGATCGTTGAGACGGCCGATGCCTTCTGGCTGCCGATCAACGAGGCACTCGAACAGACCGACCGGTGGTTCGAGGACCACCTCTCGATCGTCGAGTGGGCCGTCAACACGATGGACAGCCGGAGCTTCTGATGTACGACGACTACGATGACGACGCAGCCGCCAATGGCTGGAAGTTTCCGCGACGCAACATTCGCGACGTCGTCAGCGACACCCGTCGTGAGATGCAGGAACTTCGACAGCAACACCCGTTTACTTTCCCTCCGCCGCGCCGGCCAAGCGACGTCGAGGACTTCTCAACTGGCCGCAAGGAGCAAACCATGAATTTCCCAGGTGCAGACAAGATCATGTCCCGTATGTTCCGCCGTGCAGACGGCGTCGTGTGGGACCTCATGACCGGCAAGATCGGCGTGCAGACCGATGAAGGCATCGCCACCCTCGAGGGTACCGGCGAAGACGCCCAGGTGAACCTCAACCTGATGGACGAGTTCGGCATGGCGCTGCCGGCGTTCGCGCAGGCCACCCCGAAGAACGGCGTCCAGGTCGGCGACATCATCTACCGTGGCGCGCGCAACAACATCGCGTGGGTGATCAGCAAGACCGAGGCCGAGAAGGACGGCGTCATCACCTACAAGTTCAAGCTGATGAAGCCGAACGGTGAGACCACCAGCTGGAACCCGCCGAAGGTCTCGCTGATGGGCTTCGAGAGCGGCGTCATGGTGCTGCGCAGCCTGATGACCATGCTGCCTGGCGGCCAGGGCGACCTCAGCCAGATGCAGGGCATGCTGATGCCGCTGATGATGATGGGCGGCCTCGAGGGCGACGCCATGGACAAGATGATGCCGCTCATGCTCATGCAGATGATGAACGGCCAGGGCCAAGGCGGCGGCATGGGCAACATGATGCAGACCATGATGCTGCTGAGCATGCTGAAGAAGGATGGCGGTTCGCCGTTCGACAGCATCCTCGGCGGCAGCAAGGGCAAGAGCAGCCCTTTCACGGGTCGCTGACTGGAGCCGAGGATGAGCTCGCACACCTCTACATCGATGGACTACGCGAGCTCGATCCTGCAGTCAGCAAGAAGCTTGGCACGCTCGACATTGTCGGAATGCGCTTCTACGATGGCTCTCACGAGTACCTTCAAGAAGCGTCTGACCGGTTGGGCTGCTGGCAACGGCTGTTCCTGGTGCGCGACGTTGGCAACAAGTACGACGCCAACGCCGTTGCCCTCCACAACGGCGCCACTCGGCTTGGGCATGTTTCGCGTGATCAAGCCGGTGAAGTTGCTCGGACGCTCAGCGCAATGTCGGCTGAGCTTGGGAGCGACGCCGTGATTGTCGTGCAGACGATCGGCACGATTGACAACTGGGCAACGGCGGTGCGAGTAAAGCCCATCGCCTATACACCTGAAAGACCAGCGCGTAAGTTCGCGCGCAGTGAGCTCAAGAAAGGAGCATGAAATGGGAAATGCACGATGGGATGACCGGGCCTACCAGTCCTACGCATCCACCACCAACTACCGCAGCGCCAGTCGCGATGAGGTGTTCTCGCACCGCGTCGACGAGAAGCTGGATCCGCGCAATGTCAAGGTCGGCAAGGGCGACCGCAAGGGCCTGCAGCTCCGCGAGAGCATCATCAGCGACGCCAACCCGGACCCGACGCCGATCATCCTCGGCCTCGACGTCACCGGCTCGATGGGTGAGGTCGCCGAGCAGATCGCCAAGGACGAACTGCCGAAGCTCATGACGGCCATCCACGAGCAGGCGGTCGTAACCGACCCGCACGTCATGTTCATGGGCATCGACGACGTCTTCGCGCAAGGCCACGGCGCCCTGCAGGTGTCGTACTTCGAGCCTGACCTCCGCATCGTCGAGCAGCTTCGCAAGATGTGGCTCGTCGGCAACGGCGGTGGCAACGGCAGCGAAAGCTACGACCTCGCCTGGTACTTCGGCGGCAAGTACACGTACCTCGAGAACTTCGAGAAGACGGGCAAGCCTGGTTTCCTGTTCACCTTCGGCGACGAGCCGGCTCCGTACCAGAAGGTACGTGCCAGCCAACTGGAGACGATCTTCGGGCCGGGCGAGTACGAGGACACGACGCCTGAGGCCAGCCTGGCTCTGGCACAGCGCAAGTTCCAGGTGTTCCACGTCATCGTCGAGCGAGGCCGCGCCCACCCCGAGGTGACGAGCAGCTGGACGAAGATGCTCGGCAACAACGCCATCTTCCTGCGTGACCGCCGGTACCTGACGGAGGTGGTGCTGGCAACGATGGCCATCGCTAACGGCGCCGACATGCACGCGGTCATCGCCGAGAGCAAGGTGCCGGCTGAGCTGAAGTACGCTTTCCGCAACTCGCTGAAGGGCTGAACATGAACTACGTTGTGATCGGTGCGAACTACGGCGACGAAGGTAAGGGTCTGATGACCGACTACCTGGTTCGTCAAAGCGGTGCCAAGCTGGTGGCGCGCTTCAATGGAGGCGCCCAGGCCGGTCACACCGTCACAACGGCTGGTCAGAGGCACGTGTTTGGTCACGTTGGTGCAGGCACCTTCGCTGGCGCTGACACGTACCTCACCAGCGAGTTCATCGTCAACCCCTACATCTTCGCACGAGAGTGGGAGATGCTGCAGCAGAAGGGCTTCCAGCCGGAGGTCCTCGTACATCACAACGCCCGCGTCACCACGATCTACGACATGGCGATCAACGCCGCCGTCGAGATGGCTCGTGGTGACAAGCGACATGGTTCGTGCGGTCTCGGTATCAACGAGACGGTGACACGCGACCAGTATGCGCGAGACAACTTCGAGGGATGGCAGCTGTCGGCCGCCGACGTCAAGACCGGCAGCTTCAAGCGGCTCGTCAAGGTTCTCGAGAGGATCCACACCCAGTGGGTACCTCTGCGCCTCAAGCAGCTCGGGCTGGAGGACCTTCCCGAGGGCTTCCACACCAACACGGGCCACATCCTTCGCAACGCCGACTACGAAGCGCACGCTGATCGACTGATGACGGCGATGCAGCAGATGGAGCTGGTGTACGACGTGAAGCCGTCTGGTGCGCCGCTGCCCGTGGTGTTCGAAGGAGCGCAAGGCCTTGCTCTCGATGAGGAGCTAGGTGAGTTCCCGCACGTCACGCGCTCCATCACCGGCCTGCCACAGGCAATCGAGGGGGCTGACGCAATGGGCATCAAGGAGCTCCAGCCGGTGTACGTCACCCGCGCCTACCTCACCCGCCACGGTGCGGGTCCCCTCAACAACGAGGGCGTCATCTTCACCGAGCAGAAGCTGGAAGATCAGACCAACGTCCACAACCAGTGGCAGGGGTCCTTTCGCTACGCCCCGCTGGACCTGCGCCAGCTGAGGCACTACATTCATGCTGACCTGCAGCGCAGCTACCGTCGGGCCGATGTCCACGACGTGGTGCTGCGAGATGCGGTCATCGCCATCACCTGCCTGGATCAGGTGGAAAGCACGCCGCTGGTGGTGTTCGACACCGCTGGTGTTCGTCGAACCATTCACGGCAAGGACCTACCGGAGTTTGTTACAAGTCAGGTCGGTTTGTCGGTTCGTTACATTTCCATGGGGCCAACGGCGCAAACCGTTGTACAAGTCAACTGAGTTTGGTGTATAATGCACCTATGCGGTAAGACCACAGCCGCGGATATGTGGTCAGCCAGCGGCAACGAGCCAACGGCAAATGGATAGAGGAGCTCTACCATGTCAATGTCAGTCGCACAACTGCTCGCCCCCAAGGCCAGCGACATCGTCTACACGGCCAAGGATCACCTGATCATCTCCACGATCTTCAGGACCGACAGCTACAAGTTCACCCACCCCTTCATGTTCCGCGAACTCAACAAGCGGAAGGGCAAGAAGCGCGTCGTCGGCATGTCGTCGTACGGCGAAGCTCGCGTTCCGCGTGAAGTTCGCATCACCGTCATGGGTGGCCAGATGGGTCTGCAGAAGATCTTCTACCGCCCGATCACGATGGCCGACATCGACGCCGCCGAGGCGTTTGCTCTGGCCCACTTCGGTCGCCCCCTCTTCGACCGCGCCGCCTGGGAGAAGGTGGTCAACGTCTACGGCGGCTACATCCCCTGCATCGTGCGCGCCGTGCCGGACGGCACCGTCATCCGCGGCGGCGACCCGATCTACTCGGTGACCGTGCTGGACGAGGACCTCTTCTGGATGTCGAGCGGCATCGAGACGTGCCTGCTGCGCGCCTACTGGTACCCGACGACCATCGCCTCGCTGGACCGCGACACCAAGCTGGAGATCATCCGCTTCTACGAGCTGTCGGGCGTCGACCCGGCGGCGGCTGGCTTCGCGCTGCACGACTTCGGCGGTCGCGGTGTTACCGTCGGCGAGCAGGCTGAAGTCGGTGGTGCTGCACATGGCGTCTCGTTCCTGGGTTCGGACACCATCGAGGGCATCCTCGCCCTGAACTTCTACTACGACAGTCCGATGTCGATGTTCTCGGTCTTCGCCACCGAGCACAGCGTCGAGTGTTCGTTCGGCCTGGACATCGACGGCGAGCGTGACTACATTCGCGCGATGCTGGCCAACGCAACCGAAGGTTCCATCGTCTCGATCGTCATCGACGGCAAGGACATGTGGCGCTGTGCCGAGCTGCTGTGCACGGAGTTCAAGGAAGCCATCATCGCCTCGAAGGCCAAGGTCGTCTTCCGTCCCGACAGCGGCGACATGCTGGAAGTCGTCCCCCGCCTGCTCCGCATGCAGGACGCAGCGTTCGGCCATACCGTCAACGCCAAGGGCTACCGCAAGATCAACCACGTCGGCATCATCTACGGCGACGGCGTCGACCGCCTCAACATGCTGACGATGCTGGGCAACGTGCTGGCGATGGGCTACACCGCCGACTGCATCGTCTTCGGTTCCGGCGGCGCCCTGCTGCAGAAGGTCAACCGTGACACGCTGAAGTTCGCGCAGAAGGGTTCCATCCTCTTCTTTGAGGACGGCACGTCTCTCGGCATCGCCAAGGACCCCGTCACCGATCACGGCAAGAAGTCGAAGGAAGGCCTGATGACGGTCGTTCGAGTGAAGGCGACCGGCGAAACCCGCCCGGCGCGGCTGGATCTGGGCCCGCTCGGTGATGACGTCGAGGACCTGCAGGTGCTGATGTACCACACCGGCAAGTTCTACAACAAGTCGACGCTGGACGAAGTCCGCGCTCGCGCCGCCTGACATCAGCTAAGAAGAGACCTGTCATGATCAAGCAACGCAGCAAGCAGACCCCTGGCAAGGTCATCTTCATCGCCATGCCGACCAAGGGCTCGACGCTACGTGAGAGCGCCGCGACTGGTCGGATGCGAGAAGCGGTGTACAAGGACATGGCGCGCCTGCACGAGGAGTACCCCGACTTCACGTTCGTTGCACCGATGGTGCAGGACTACTGCCTACTGCCGCACATGCTCGTTGAACCGAACTGGCAGCAGTGGGGAGACCACTGCCGTCGGCTCATTGAGCGGTGCGATGAGGTCTGGGTCCTGATGTACGAAGGCTGGCGTAAGCCTGTCTACGCGATGGATGACATCTACAACACGTCGGTCGGTGTGCGTGGCGAGCTCGAGCACGCCGCCAAGCACCGCGTGCCCGTGAGCTTCATCGAACCTGCGGGCATCTGATACGAAGTCCGCCAACAAGGTAGAATAGCAGCATGAACCTCACCCATTCTCAGCGCCGAGTACTGCAGGAAATGCCTGACCTGTCGTTTGGTCAAGACCAGACTGACTACGTCATGCAGTGCATGAGCTGGGCGCGTGAACAGGGTCACAGCTCTGTCGAGGTGATGGAGCTGGCGAAGGCCAAGTGGCGATCGTGGGAGGTCGAGCGCCTCATCGTTGAGATTGAGGAAGGCAGCCAAGCTGCGCTGCAGCGTGCTGTGCTCATGCTGCTCAAGGACAGGTACATCGTATGAACACGATGATCACGATCTACGACGCTGAGAAGGTAGGTCCTCCGTCGTTCACCCAAGGTGCCGCACTGTGGCTGTACGGTCAACAGAGTGAGCACTGCTTCGAAGCTGCCATCATGTGGACCGACAAGGTGGGTGGCGGTGGCGAAGAGCCGACGTCGCTCACTATCAACACGATGGCCTGGCAGTTCGTCTTTACGGTGCCGCGGCTGGTGTTCATGAACAACCGCCAGCAGGTGTTCAGTGTTCTGTCTGACCGCGATACCTCGGGTACCCTGCGTTCCATCAAGAAGTACTACATCCTCGTGGAGAAGCTATGCGGCAACTGCTAGACGAAGCGCTGGTCCTCGGTGACCTCGTGTTCTGCAAGTGGACCGGTCCCGAACAGCAGAGGCTGGACGAGATCTGGGAGGAGCTCAAGAAGCCCTATGCCCACCTCTACGGCCGGCACATCGGTGACCAAGTGGGTCCAGGCTGGTGGGAAGACCTGCTCACTGCCTTCCAGAAGATCAGCGACGTGATGGCGCAGTTCCCAGGCTACAGGTTCCGCGTGGCGCAGATCAAGGAGAAGTTCGGCACCCTTCGCTTCTACTACGACATCCACAAGCTGGGTGAAGATGAAGAGCAATGGCCGATGCCCGATGACGAGGTCCGCGACAAGATCCACCAGCAGGTGCGCGACATCGTCATCGAGCTCGAGTCCGCCACCAGCAAGAAGTGCGAGGAGTGCGGCGAGCCAGGCGAGATGCGCAACAACGGTTGGATCAAGACGCTGTGCGACAAGCATGATGCAGTCCAGAAGGAACACAACAAGAAGAGGTTCGGCTAAATAGACAACCGGCGCCACAGCGGTTCTGTGGCAGATTGTCGTAATTCGGAGTGACTTGAAGGCTTCTGGACGCGGGTTCGATTCCCGCCGGGTCCACCACCAAGCGCACCTCAGCCGTCCTTCATCCCTGTGGGCGGCGCATCAGACTGATCCCCTAAGTGGCAGGGAAGCCGGGGAGTAAAGTGATGCAGACGTGCTCTTGGTCATGGGCCCGACCTGGTTTCGACAGGGGTGCGGAGACGATCATACGCGACACGTCAGGCGATCGACGTAAATGAAGCGAAACCAGTAACTGCAAACGACAGCTACTTCGCGATCGCGGCCTAATCAGCTAGCCTCGCCGGGGTTGACCACCTTGTAAACCAATAGTCCTGCAGCCCTTCGGGGCTGCAGTCATTTCCGGATCCGTAAATACCTGCCATGAAGATCATCAGCAAGCGCGGGCGCAAACCACAGCCGCCCAAGTCCGAGGAAGTTGAGGTGACGTACGGTCACTTCGGAATCATCATCATTGATGGTGGCGTCATGACACCTGAGGAGATCAGGCAGGCAGAGGACGCAATGAAGGAGCTTCGCAGGCAGCTGGACGATCTGCAGAACATTCTCGATACGGGTTGGTACAACCTGCGCAAACATCAAGCGTAGAGCAGCTCGTGCGTTAGAATGAACGTACGAAGCCGTAAATACGAAACGAATTCACGTTCGTATGCTCCGGCCGCACATCCATCGCCAGTGCTGAAGGCCGCACCTGCACCGGCAAGGACACTCAGATGAGCTTCTCGCGCCTTGCCCTCCTCGTCGTCACCGCAGTTTCAGCGGCCCTCATGACGGCGGTATTCTTGCTCCCATCGAGCGACGCAAACGCGCAGGACCGACAACCGTTCAAGCTGGCGGAAACCCCTTTCACCTTCAAGAAGATCTACGACGGGCCATCGGCGACGCTGGAAACCGACACCTCTACCTTCACCGGTATGCTCGATGAAGACGACGACCTCATCGTTGCTGGCGTCTTTCGCCTTACCCGAAAGAGCGCACTGCCTGGGGAAAAGGCGGTCTTCGTCAACGTGACGCTGGCGATCTGTGGCCACAACGGCGTTATCGTGCTGCACTCGCGAGACTTCGGCACCGACGGCAAGCTGCTGGGCGAAACACAGAACCCGACACCGATCATTGCCCGCCCTGGTACCCCAGCTGAGGCCACCTACAAGGCCCTATGTGAGGCGAACGTCAAGCCAACCCCAGCAGATCCCAGTTACAAGGCGCCGGGTCGTTACACAAAATTCTGGACTTGAGGCGGTGGCTGTGGTATAATGACTCATCGGCCGCGTAGTTCAGTGGTTAGAACGAGGGACTCTAAATCCCTGCGTCGTGGGTTCGATCCCCACCGCGGCCACCATATGAAGGAACACTGATGAGCGTCCTGTTTCAACAGCTCTATGGAATGGCCTCGATGTCGGCGATGGACGCCAAGATCGAGGAACAGCTCCAGCTGAACCCGAACAGCCCTGACCGCGAGCTGCTGCAGAAGATCTACGAGAGCAACGACCTGGACGAACGCGAGGCCTTCATCGCCCAGCGGCTCGGCTACATGGAACACGCCCTGTACCTGCTGATGCGGGTGCAGCAGAAGCGCGGTCGACCTGACAACTCTGAACCCTTCTCCGACTTTTTGGAGTAGAATAAATACGTTTGATTGAGAAGAGCGGGTTGGCCGCTCGGTATCTGGTACGGCAATGAACTGCGGGTCCGAGCCACCGCGCCGTGAAAGAGCTCAAGCAACCAGTGAGACTATCGTGTAGAACCTCTCTCCCAAAACCTACCTGTACGCCATCTCTCGCCGCGATATCCCCATCGCGCAGCAGGCCATTCAAGCGGGTCACGCCGCCATTGAATACGCCTACCAGCACGGTCGCCCTGCCGACCACCATCCCTCCTACATCGCCCTGACCTGTCGAGACAAGCACTCGCTCGAGCACCTTCGCGCGCGTCTCAACCACGTGGGCATTCCCACCTCGGAGTTTCATGAGCCCTACCAAGAATGGGGCTTGACTGCCATCGCCTGCCTGCTCACCGAGGAGCAGCGGCACCATCTCTCTGACCTTCGTCTCTGGAGCACCAAATGAACGAGCATATCAAGACCGCCATGACCGCAGCGCGCGCCTTCTACGAGGCGTCTGAAGCCTTTGACCAGGCCAAGGAGGCCCTCAAGCCGCTGGCTGAGCAGCAGATCGAGATCACGAAGCGCGTCGTGACAGAGCTCGGCCTGAAGGACGACTACAAGTACCGTCCGTTCTTCTACTACGACTGGCTCGAGTTCGAGATCGGTGGCTACTACGAGGGCACCAGCGACACGCCAGTGATCGAGTGTCACCTCTGGTACCGCGGCCGGTGTGGTGACTCGGACTCGATCGAGGGCTCATTCAAGCTCAGCCAGCACATCATCGATGGCAAGCCTGAGCTCTTCGAGGACGAGCTCCGTGCAAAGCTCGGTGACCAGGCAGCGAAGAAGCGCCAGGCCGAGCGTGAGCAGAAGCAGCGTCAGATCGCTCAGCTGCAGGAAGAACTCAACAAGCTGCAAGGAGAAACCAAGTGACCCATCAGCAGTACCAACGCGAACGCACCCGCCTGCTTGAGGTGCTGAAAGACGCCACCGATCGCGGTGACTACCACCTGGAGATGGACGTGCGAGAGGAGCTTGAGACGCTGCAGGAACGGTTCAATGAGGAGGAACAGCCATGAAGCTCACCTACACACCAAACCCTCTCGACACCATTGTCGAGCTCGATGAACATGAGATCGAGCTGTTCAGACTGAAGCTCAAGATCGAGCAGTACGAGGACATGATGTTCAGTGCCCACTATGCGCTGACCACAAAGCTTGATACTGAGGCAGCAAAGGCCGAGGCCATCAAGGACCTTGCTCCAGACAGGTGGTGCACTGACAACACCAGCAAGGTCGATGAACGGGTCGAGGAGCTGCTGCAGCACTACCTCACCGAACTCAAGGCGAACCACGTCGGCGACTGTACGTGTGTGGCGATGAGCTGCTCGAAGTGCCATGCCGAAAGCGTGCTAGGCATCGACACCCTCAAGCCCTACCCAGGCAAGCACCAACTGCACAAGATCGCCTCGGTTTTCTCACGCTGGAATGCGGAAACGCAGCAGCACGACCTCCCAGAGGTGACGCTGGACGAGGCCATCGAGAAGCTAGCTGCGTACACACCGACCGCTGCTTGGGCCGGCTGGGAAGCGCATGCCGATCGATGGGCGCGCGAAGCCGAGGAAGCACACAAGTACCTGCTCAACTACCGCAACACCCACTTTGCAAAGGAGTAACACCATGCTGTAGAACACCACTCAGCGCGCGGATTATAGCATTAGCGCACAAATAGCGCGCGCAACAGGTTCACCGCTTCAGGCACTTCGGGAGAAGATGCAGCAGTGTAATCAGAACCAAAAGCAGACCATCCATCAGCACGGCCTGGCGGTGGCTCAGAAGTACCAGGACCTTATCACAGGTCGGACCAACGGCTGGAAGCTGCCTGACTGGTTTCACCAGCACAGCGAGAGACTGCTACGCGATCAGCCTCCTGCTTCTCTCATGTGGCTCTACCACGAGTTCCACGATGTGGGCAAGCCCTACTGCCGTCAGGTTGATGAGGACGGGAAGCAGCACTTCCCAAATCACGCCGCAATCTCGGCATCGGTGTGGCGCGTGCACTGCGGAGACGGCCTAATCGCCGACCTCATCCAGCATGACATGGACCTCCACCTTCTCAAGCCGTCCACCATCGACACCTTCACTCGATACGACCTTGCGCCTGCGCTGCTGCTGACTGCCCTGTCAGAGCTTCACACCAATGCTGACATGTTCGGCGGTATCGAGAGCACCAGCTTCTGCATCAAGTGGAAGACCCTCGCCAAGACTGGCAAGCACATCTGCAACAACCTCTACAAGGAGTGACATCATGACGTTCACGTTCAACTCAAAGACCACCTATCTCGCCTACCGCAAGGAGTGGGCTCAACGCTACCTCTATTCCATCAGCGAGGTACGTATCGCTCGTCAGGCAATTCGTGACGCCAACAGGGCCTACTCGAAGGACAGCAAGCGGATCGGAGACATCTGGTCAGCGTATGCCGACCTACGACAGGCCCGTGAGGATGTCACCAAGCTACTGATCGAACTTGACAATGCCCGTCAGGAAGCAGGTCGACAGATGAAGGCCAATACACCCGGTTAATCCTCGAGATACGGGAAGGTAATTGACGGAGGTCGCCCTGCAGCGTATAATAGAAGGTATCAACAGTTCGATGTTGATTAACTTCGTTAATAACCTAGGAGCTACCATGAAGACCGTGTACGATACCCTTCCCGCCTTCAGCGTCACCGGCATCATGCCTGGTAAGACGACACCAGAGGCCGCATTCGAGACCATCACGGAGAAGTCCTTCCCTGGAAAGTGGAAGGTCATTGTCTTCTACCCAAAGGACTTCACGTTCGTCTGTCCAACGGAAATCATCGAGTACGACAGGCTCGTCAATGACCTTCAGGACCGCGACGCCGTACTGCTGACAGGTTCAACTGACAACGAGTTCTGCAAGCTCGGCTGGAAGGCCGCGCATGAGGGGCTCAAGGCCATCAAGCACTGGCAGTTCGCTGACACCCTGCGTGGTGAAGGCAGCCTGAGCGAGGCCCTCGGTGTCTTCAGTAAGGCCCATGGCGCCGCGCTGCGCGCCACCTTCATCGTCGACCCGGACAACGTCATTCAGCACGTCACCGTCAACAACCTTGACGTTGGTCGCTCGGCTCAGGAAGCTCTCCGCATTCTCGACGCCCTGCAGACTGGCGAGCTCTGCGCCTGCAACCGTCCAGTTGGGGGTGCAACGCTGTGAGCTACGAGCAACTGAAGGCAAGCATTCCCGATTTCGCGAAGGACATCCGCCTCAACCTGGATGCCGTAGTTCTCCGCTCGTCGCTCGACCCAGAGGTGGCAGGTGCAGTGGCCGCTGCGGCCGCGTATGCCGCTGATCTCAAGCCTGATGCCTTCTACGAAACAACGACGCATCAGGAATACCAGGCGGCCCTCACCGCAGCCGCTCTGATGGGCATGAACAACGTGTGGTACCCGTACGTTGAGATGACGGCTGATCCAGAGCTCAAGGGACTTCCAGCTGGGCTGCGCATGACGGCGTACGCTTCAGCTGGCGGCACGACGAAGGACCGCTTTGAGGCTTACGCGCTAGCGGCATCAATCGTCGGCAAGTGTCACTTCTGCGTCAAGTCGCACTACGACCTGTTGAAGTCACATGGCTGGTCGGTCAAACAGCTGCACGACATCGGTCGGATCGCTGCCGTCATCATGGCTGTGGCCAAGGCTGCTCGGTCAACCTGAATCTTCGGGTGTCTAATCGACGTCACGCGTGTTAGAATGGCTCCATGGTGTAAAGGAGCCCTTCCCACAACATGGCTCCACATGACACCCCAAGATAAATCGATTCGAGTTTGGTACAAAGCAACTTTGACCCCGATGGCTCAAGGCATCTTCACTGAGGCCTTTTACCCAGAGCCAACCAAGGGTTCAGGGAACCAGTACGTCTTCTTCACACAGGAGGACGTTACGCCATCTGCCCGTAAGGTCATTGTTGCCTCCAAGATGTCCGAGTCGGGGCTGCGAATGATGACACAGGAGCTTGCACAATCATGTCTGATCCCACAGAGCAAGGCAACACGGGCGGAAATGGCCAAGCTGGATGCGCTGGCAAGCCGCCTCAAGCTCTGAGGCGCGAGCTCTGGCTGGATCTCGAAGACACCGTCATCACGCCGGTCGTCAACGGCTGGTTCAACACCCAGCTGATCAACACCCAGAAGATCAAGGACGTCATCACGTCCTTTGCTCCACACCGCATCAACATCTTTTCCTTCGCCATCTGGAACCAACAGGAGCGTCAGCGCTTCGACATGGGAACGCGGGAGATGATCGAGCGCCACTTCGGCTTCAAGTTCAACCTCATCCTGAACGTCGACGACGACATCATCCCAATTTGCTGCCGGCAGATGGGCATTGAGCCCAGCACCGTCGACTTCACCGAGATGAGCAACTTCTGGTCCAAGCAGGGTGCCTTCCGCCTGTGCATGCGACACCACGCCACCAACCACCGGCGCCACAATCCCAACCTGCCTTTGCATGTTCTGCTTCTGGACGATGCAGTGTACAATGAAACTCTTCGATGGCCTGATCTCCAGACCACCGTCGAACAACGGAACATCGACCAGCTATGAGCCTCTACCTGACCATCAAGACGGATGCCTTGAGCGCCCGTAAGCGTCGTGACACCGCCACGGCCACCTCTCTCACCACCCTCATCGGTGAGCTGGAGACGTTTGCCAAGAACGCAGGTCGTGAGCCGACCGACGCCGACGTCGTCGCCTTCGTTCAGAAGACGCTCAAGAACGTCGACGAGGTGCTGCGTCTGGCCTCACAGGAATCGTCTTCGTACCTGACAGCGGTCGATGAACGTGCGCTGTTCGAGAGGTACCTGCCGAAGCAGCTCTCGCGCGACGAGCTGGTTTCCATCATCGAGACCGCCATCGAGGCCGGCGCGACCAGTGTTGGTGACGTCATGAAGCTGCTCAAGTCCTCCCACAACGGCCAGTACGACGGCGCTCTGGCATCGGCCATTCTCAAGGCGAGGTTTGCCAAGTGATGTCCTACGAGGAGCGTAAGAAGATCATGGCGGCAAACCCGCCGACGGTTGACTGCGTCCATTGGGGCAACGCGTACTTCGATTGGGGCTGGAAGGGCTGCGGCTTCGGTCAGCTGGACTTCCGCTTCAATCGAGACACCGGCCAGATCCACATCGCCAACGAGTGTATGGATCGTGAACGCGTTCGCGCCATCCTGGTGGCCTTCGCCAACCACATCGCCGATGTCGGCATTCTCGACGACGAACCTTTCAAGCGAGACGACACATGACCTCCACCATTCAAGCCCTCAAGAACATCATGGACGGCCTGGCGCCCGTCAACCCGACGGAGCCGGTACCTGTCCCGAAGCACGACACCCCCGATCCTGCCATGCTGGCCGAAGCTGCCTCCAAGAAGGAGGAGTACCGCTCGAAGCTCAAGAACGGTATTTGGATGGTCGAGTTCGTCAAGGTCGACGGCACCAACTCCACGATGGAGTGCACGCTCGATCCCCGCTTCCTGCCGCCCGGCGATGCACAGGACACCGGCACGAAGGCCGCCGACAACCCCACCGTCCTGCGGGTCTTCGCGATGGACCGCTCCGCCTGGCGCTCCTTCAAGGTGCTCAACGTCACCAAGTTCTACCAGCGCTTCGCTGACGGTTCGTAACACGCCCCAGCTGTTACACTCCGCTCATGCGACCTGTGGTATAATGGTCGCATGAGCAAATCCCTGCCGACCTTCCAGACCATCTCAACCGACGAGCTTGAGCTCATGGGTCTGAAGATCCTGATGGGTACGATGCAGCGCGGCAAGCTGCCCAACTTGCTGGAAGCCAGCTCGACGTGGAAGCCGGGTCCCCTCAACATCACCTGTTGGGCGGTGTACGAGGGCGAGCTGGAAGTTCCTACTCTCGACAAGGACGGCAACATCACCAGCAAGACGCTCTGGCAGACACTGACGGTCCACCGTGGATACGTCAAGGAGTACCGCCAGGCGATCGCCAACATGCCTGACCACCTCGTGGCCTACGCCAACGACACCACCTCCATCGGCCGGCGAGACAAACCGCAGGCCTTTCGGTTCAAGCGTGACGGATCGCCGATGCCCAACACCCTCGAGTTCCTCAACAAGTTCCATCAGGTGAGCTTCACGCCTCGTCTGCCCCGCTTGACCTTTGACGAGGAACGGGCGCTCAAGATGTTCCACGTCTTCTCGAAGCTCTACAAGCACTCGCCTCGGAACATCTGACCTGGCCAAGGTCCTCCTGAGACCTGTAAATATCCGGCAGACGCACCTCTCGGTGCTACAATAGCATCTGCCTTTAGGGACAGGCCCATTCCGTCCCGTTCAAACTCTCAGGAGAACTCATGAAGAAGCTCGCACTCGCGGCCACTCTGGCCATCGCTGCAACCACCGCCTCGGCTGGTGTCACCGCTTTCGCCACCCTGGACTATGACAACGCCAACGCGGGTCAAGGTCTGAACTCGGCGTACGAAGGCGTCGTCGGTGCCGCCCTCGACACCAAGCTCGGCACGTTCGATGCAGGCGTGGTCGGTCGTCGGGTCAAGGCAGCTGGCGCTGACGAGAGCCTCGGCTTCGAAGTCGGCTACACCAACGGCCTGAAGCTCGGCGCCGTCGGCATCAAGGGTCGCGCCGCCTACGGTCGCGTCAACCAAGTCGCAACTGGCAACACCGCCTACTACAGCCTCGCCGCTGAAGCTGGCCTGCCGCTGACCTCGAACGTGTCAGCCTTCGTCGGCTACCGCCACCGCAACGGCCTGAACGCCGAGACCGCCGCCGCAGCCAACCGCTACACCGCCGGCGTCGACGTGACCCTCGCCAAGAACATCGGCGTTCGCGTCGGCTACGCCCACAGCCGCGTGCAGGGTGTCACGTCCAACGGCCTGACCAGCGCCGTCAGCTACAAGTTCTGACATGGATATCCGGTCCTTCAAACTCACGGACGGCAGCGAGCTGATCGGTGAGCTGATCTCGGAAACGGGACTTGGCTACATCGTGAAGCGCCCCCTGCTGGTCGCGCCGATGCGGGGACCGGATGGTCAACCGCACATCGGCTTCGGTATGTGGTCCATGATCGTCGACTTCGAGCAGGAGCACGAGATCTACGACCACGCCCTGCTGCGCAAGCCCATTGCGGTTGAGCAGGAAGTAGCGTCAAGCTACATCCAGCAGACCAGCGGGCTCATCGTTCCGCCATCTACTTCCGGCCAAATCCTGAAGGGCTGAGCAACCGCTCATAAATAGGACTGTTCAACTGGACAGTCCTATGCTGCTTCAAGAAATCAACACGCAGGAAGCCCCGCACTACGAGCTGGCTGCGATCGTCAAGTACTTCCCAAACAAGCACAAGACGATCATCCACCAGCAGGCGGGAAAGCCTCACAAGCTCAAGTACCAGGGCCTCGACCTCTTCGATGAAGACGGCGACGGCCCTGCTCTTGATGCCGCCACCCATGAGATCAAGCGCCAGGTCGGAGCTGAGGACATCAAGGTTGATGTTCAGGTAACCACCCCTCTCGATGCGGACCTCGAGTACGAGGCGCCCATCAAGGACGTGCAGCACGTGTGGACGGCCTACAACCCGCACAACAACACCCTCCTACTGGGCTTTGATGCCTGGATCGACGAGGAGGACTTCAACACCCACTGGGACAAGTTCTTCGAGGAACACACGGGTGAGGAGTTCGATTACGACAACGACGAGCACGAGCGCGTCTTCTCGCAGGTGCACCGCAACTACATGAAGATCGGCTTCTACGGCCTGCTCTTCGAGGTGACCATCCACCACAGCCTCGAAGTCGAAGCTGAGCTTCGCTACTACAGCGACAACGGCTTCTTCAAGGGCACGCTCAACGATCCATTTGTCAAGAGCATGGGGTTCATCGAGCTATGAAGTTGACCGAAATGAAGCAGATCGGCGATGAACCGAAGGTAGAAGGTGGCAAGGCCGCAATGAGCTTTGCTGACTGGTTGTCTGACATGGACAACCACATCGACGCCCAGCTCGCACAGAAGCTCCGTCAGGTGGCGGCGCACCTCATCAAGTCCGGGTTCTCGTTCGGTAAGATCCCAAACACCCTCTTCGGCAACATGGGCTTCTTCAAGGGTGAGATGATCATCCATCTTCCCGTCAAGGCCCAGAGCAAGAAGGCACAGAACAAGGTGGTGGTATCGTTCGGTGGTGGCAGCCACTATGACATCACGATGGCCAAAGCGGCGCGCATGGACTACCCGAAGCTCTTCGCTGCGATGCAGCAGCTTGAGGCGGCTCGGGCAGAAGTCAAGAAGATGCTGTCATGAAGCTGAATGAAGTCTCCACCGGCGCGCACACCCTCAAGTTCGCCGACTACATCCAGCATCTCAAGGACATTCAGACCAGTCCTAAGCTCATTGGCGAGCTGTACAGCGTTGGCATGTCCTGCCTTAAGGCGGGCGGGCATTTCGAGGACAGTGATGAAGACGACATTCGCTTCGTCTTCAAGCACGGCTACGTTCAGCTACCTGCAAAGGTGGAGAGCAAGGCCTTCCTCAAGCACACCGTTGAGCTCTACTTTGACCACGGCGACAAGGCGTGGGGGCATGCCTCGCATATCCTCAACCTCGGCTTCAAGGCATACAGCCCGGCCGAAGCCGCCAAGATCAACGTCGGTGGCATCTTCAAGAAGCTCGATGATCTGATGCAGTTGAAGGACGAGCTAGTGGTGGTGCTGGATGCTGCTCGCTGAAGTCGTCTTCAACCGCGCGCTCATCAAGACGCCGCACCCGATGTACGAGCGGTTCTGGCTGGTGTCGTGGATCAAGATCTCCCCCAAGCACCTCAAGAACCTGTGGGTCTTCAAGAACGAGCAGGAATGGGAAGACGCCAAGAAGAACCGCACCATACTTGACCTCATCATGGACAAGTACACCGGTGACTACTTCATCTGGTTCAAGTCAGACAACGGCGTCTACGGCGGTGCCGTCATAGACTTCGAGTACGTCAACCGCTACGGCAACACTCTCAGCATTCTCGGTGCGAGCTTTACCGAAAAGTCAGCATGGGCCTCGGCGCAGAAGTCGGTCGAAGCCAAGGGTCACCGTTGGGATCCAAACCTGTACTCGTTGCTGTCAGTTGAACCACGCGACACCTCTATCTTCAAGCTTGACCGCGACGAGGACATCGACGCAATCGCTGAGAGCCTAGGTTCTGACGCCATCCGCTTCGCCGAGTACATCGCCACCACGAAGGCGACTGACAAGGCCAAGAAGGACATGCAGCGGCTGGCACTCGCGCTGCTCAAGCAGGGCTTCATGTTCCCCGAGTTTGGCAACGTTCGCCTCAACAAGGACGAGGACGACATGGCAGGGTTCGGGTTCTCCTTCGTCTTCCCTGACCAGCAGGACGGTCACCAGCGGACTGGCATCCTGACGGTCATCTACACGACCTTCAAGGAAAACAACAAGGGCGAGCAGGCGATGCACCGCTGGACTGGCCACTACAGCGCCACCGAGATCCTCGAGATGGGGCTTGACAAGTTCATGGATCACGCGCGACGCAACGCCAAGCCCATCAGGTGATCAACCTGCGTTTGCGTGTTTTCGAGAAAACCCGTATATAGAATTACAACATCAACTCAAGGAAACCTCCTTCAATGTTCTCGCTACTCGGTTCAGCAACACTTGCTTCTAGCTCATGCGGGCTGGGTAGTGTGCTAGCCGCCCCAGCGTATCCAGCCAAGGAGGCTGCTCAGGGATAAGAAGGTCGAAGACCCAACATCCTAAGGCAGCCTAGAGGAAACTCAGGCTGCCTTAGTTGCTTTTGGAGACGTTACAATTTGCAGGGCTGTTACAAAGTTTGTGTGTACAGACCCGGTGGTAGTGATAAGATAGCAACACTTTCGAAGAGACGAGACCGCAAACGTACCCCACCAAGTTGTGGACCAGTACCGAGACCGCAAAATCTCTTCGAAAGTGTTGTACAAAGGACGAAGCATGTTGTATAATGCTTCTCTAAGCTGAAAAGCAGTAGACAACAAGTAAGACGGAAGTCGCACAAAGTTGTTTACGAAGGTTGGAAGCTGTTGTATAATGCTTTCAACGCACAGTCGAAAGACTGCTGATCTTTAACAATCTGGAACTTGCCAACACGACGTTGGCGAAAACCTTCAGAAGTCCCTCCATGTGGAGCAAAACTGCGGGCAGTAAACAACGTCGTCATGGAAGCTTAGCTCAGCTGGTAGAGCGGCGCCCTTACAAGGCGTAGGTCACAGGTTCGAACCCTGTAGCTTCCACCATTCCAAAGCGCGGTTGTTGCACCCGTTTCGCATTGCTTTCGGGCTATGTTTCAAACGCGCTTTGGAATGGTAAATTCTTGGGTGTGCGGGGACGTTGGAGTGTCTCGGCGGACTGTAAATCCGTTGCCTTATGGCTTAGTTGGTTCGAATCCAACCACACCCACCAAAGTTTTCATGGAGTTGTAGACGGCTATGGAGGCCGCCCGGACTGTAACCCCGGTGTCCCTGACCAACTAGGTTCGATTCCTAGCAGCTCCACCAGATTCTTGGGCACGCATGTACCAAGGGGGCGACCGGGGTTTGCAACCTCAGTGTGGAGAGTTCGATTCTCTTCGTGTCCACCAAGAATTTTTCAGCGAGAGCATGTCAGCGCTGCTCTAGTGTTTCTCGCTTCCTGTCCGGTATGGAACACCACGCAACAGCGCGTAGCGTGAATGGACCCCCAGCCGAAGTCGTGAAGACGATGGGACGAGTGCAAGCCTCGTGTGTTTTGCAGAGACGTGACTGATAACACCCTTGCTGTGGGGGACAAAGTGCTCGGTAGGCAACAATCGAGGCTTGAGTAGGTCATGATCTGGCGTAGTGCACCGCAGAAACAGGGTGTTGGTTGCAGCTCCTGTTCGAGTGGGTTGGATGGATAAACGGTCACACAGCCGAGTCCATGGGTGAGATTCCCCTTGACGCTGACGCGAGCCTAGCTAGCTTGCCGAGTCTTGTCGCATAACCAACGCCGCATGATTGAAAGATGCTGGGCTTGACAACCCGCCGTCTCTGCAAAACACGCGCCCGCCGGTAAAATTCCGGAACACCTTGGGGATGATCCACGGCGCAAAAACATGGGGTGGTGGCAGAGCGGTCTATTGCACCGGTCTTGAAAACCGACGGTCGAGAAATCGGCCCGTGAGTTCGAATCTCACCCACCCCGCCAAACATCGAGGTGATGTGGTAGAGTCTGGCTTATTGCACTTCCCTGCTAAGGAAGAGGTTTCCGAAAGGAGACCCGTGGGTTCGAATCCCACCATCACCGCCAGAATTCATGTCGACGTGGCCGAGCGGCAAGGCCTTCCGCTGCAAACGGAATGCGTGATGGGTTCAATTCCCTCCGTCGACTCCAAGTTTCATGGGCATGTAGCTCAGTTGGGAGAGCGCTGCTTTCGCACGGCAGAGGTCGAGGGTTCGAATCC
>JACCDQ010464197.1_pt1 | contig 118642 bp, 100 predicted proteins | sample 7446031 | NCBI WGS metagenome assembly JACCDQ01 (sample SAMN15323442, study PRJNA562643) | freshwater metagenome | isolation source: river surface water | place: USA:Blue River Watershed | collected 2017-08-17
CGCCAAGAGAGGCCTAATGGAGTTCGATGCACTGGGGCTGGCACGGCTGCAATTTGCGTTCACCGTCAGTTTCCATATTATTTTCCCCGCATTTTCGATCGGGCTCGCGAGCTATCTCGCGGTCCTGAACGGACTGTCGCTGCTGACCGGGCGGGCGGTCTATCAGTCGCTTTTCGATTACTGGAAAAAAATCTTCGCGGTCGCGTTCGGCATGGGCGTCGTGTCCGGCATCGTGATGAGCTATCAGTTCGGCAGCAACTGGTCGGTGTTCTCCGACAAGGCCGGCCCGGTGGTGGGCCCGCTGATGGGCTATGAGGTGCTGTCCGCTTTCTTCCTGGAGGCCGGCTTCCTCGGCGTGATGCTGTTCGGCCGCGAACGCGTCGGCGCGCGGCTGCATTTCTTTGCGACGGCGATGGTCGCGCTCGGCACCTTCATGTCGGCATTCTGGATTTTGTCGGTCAATAGCTGGATGCAGACACCGACCGGCTACGCAATCAACGAGGTCGGCCAGTTCATTGTGCGCGACTGGTGGGCGGTAATCTTCAATCCGTCTTTCCCGTACCGGTTGCTGCACATGCTGCTGGCCGCCTACCTGACCACCGCGTTCGTCGTCGGCGCGACCGGCGCACTGCACCTGTTGAAGGCACTGCGCGACCGCAGCAAGATACCGGCTTCCGGCAATGAAGGCGCGAAGACCATGCTGTCGATGGCGCTATGGATGATCGCCGGCACCGCGCCGCTGCAGATCCTGGCCGGCGACATGCACGGCCTGAACACGCTCGAGCACCAGCCTGCGAAGATTGCAGCGATGGAAGGCCATTTCGAATCGCATGCCGGCGCGCCGCTGATCCTGTTCGGACTGCCGGACGCCGCGAATGAAACCGTGCGCGCCAAGATCGCCATTCCGCAGCTCGGCAGCCTCATCCTGAAGCACGACCCGAATGGTGTCGTGCGCGGCCTGAAAGAGTGGCCGGCTGACGAGCGCCCGCCAGTGGGCGTGCTGTTCTGGAGTTTTCGTGTGATGGTCGCCGCCGGCATGGCCATGCTGGCCATCGGCCTGTGGGGACTGCTTGCGCGCGCGCGCGGCCGCCTCTATCAGTCACGCGGCCTGCTGCGCATGCTGCTGCTGATGGGCCCGAGCGGCTTCGTTGCCGTCATCGCCGGCTGGATCACGACCGAAGTGGGACGCCAGCCCTATACGGTCTATGGCCTGCTGAAGACCGCGCAATCGGTATCGGCCATCGATGCGCCTGCTGTCGGTGCATCGCTGGTCGCATTCATCGTCGTCTATTTCGCCCTCTTCAGCGCCGGTATCTTTTACATCCTGCGACTGATGAGCAAGCCGCCGCAAGCCCACGAGCCGGAGCTGCCGCGCTCGCAACCGATACGCGCGGCCGGCATCATGCCGTCACCAGTGCTGGTCACGTCGAAGCGGGAGCACTCATGATGAGCGGACTGGACTTGCCCCTGATCTGGGCCGGCCTGATTGCCTTCGCGGTTCTGGCCTATGTGATCCTCGATGGCTTCGACCTCGGCGTCGGCATTCTCTTCCTGTTCGTCAAGGGCGAACGCGAGCGGGACGCCATGATGAACTCGGTTGCGCCCGTCTGGGACGGCAACGAGACCTGGCTGGTGCTGGGCGGCGGCGGACTGTTCGCAGTGTTTCCGCTGGCGTACGCAGTCATCATGCCGGCGCTGTATGCGCCCATCATCGCCATGCTGCTGGCGCTGGTGTTCCGCGGCGTGGCGTTCGAATTCCGCTGGAAGACGCGTAACGGCAAATTCTTGTGGGACTGGGCATTCATGCTCGGCTCGACGGCGGCCGCATTTTTTCAGGGCATCGCGCTGGGTGCGCTGGTGCAGGGGATTCCGGTCGCCGCTCGCGCGTATGCCGGCGGCTGGTGGGACTGGCTGACGCCATTCAGCATCGTCACTGGTGGTGCACTCGTGATCGGCTATGCGCTGCTGGGCGCCACCTGGCTGATCTGCAAGACCGAGGGCGAACTGCAAAACCACGCCGTACGCTTTGCGTGGATCAGCGGCTCGCTGACACTGGCGCTGATCGGTCTGGTCAGCCTGTGGACGCCGTTCCTGAACGAGGCCTACATGGCGCGCTGGTTCGCGTGGCCGCAGATGCTGTACGTGATGCCGGTGCCGGCGCTGGTGATCGCCTGCGCGGTGGCGTTGTATGTCGGCCTGCGCCACAGGCTTGAACTGACGCCCTTCATTGCGTCGCTCGGCCTGTTCGTGCTGTCGTTCATCGGTCTGTGCATCAGCTTCTTCCCGCACATCGTGCCGTCGTCGGTAACGATCTACGACGCGGCCGCGCCGGACAACAGCCTGAGTTTCCTGCTGGCGGGAGCGTCCGTGCTGCTGCCGGTGATTCTGGTCTACACCGCGTATTCGTACCGGGTGTTCCGCGGCAAGGTCGGTGCGAGCAGCGCCTATCACTGATGCGCGACAGCCTGAAAAAGCTGGGCTGGTTCGCGCTGCTCTGGGTGCTGTCGGTCACGGCCCTGGCCGCCGTCGCAGCGCTGCTGCGCTGGATGATGTCGCACTCCTGATTGCCATCGGCCAGCGCGCGCCTGTGCAAGATTTGCGGGCGCGTGCCGGCGAAGCCGGTATCATCGGCGCCCACACCAGGAACAGGAACCAGGCTAAGGGATCATGAAGATACTCGTTACCGGCTGCGCGGGATTCATCGGCATGCACGTTGCAGAGCGGTTGCTGGCACGCGGCGATGAAGTCGTCGGCATCGACAACCTGAATGACTATTACGACCCCGCACTGAAACAGGCGCGGCTTGCACAGCTTGCGCGCCACGCTGGCTTTACCTTCGTCGCCGGCGACATCGCCGACGGCGCGGCGCTCGCCGCGCTGTTCAGCAGACATGCGCCCGAGCGCGTGGTGCACCTGGCCGCGCAGGCCGGCGTGCGCCATTCGCTGAAGCATCCCGGTGCCTATGTGCAGAGCAATCTGGTGGGCTTCGGCCATATGCTCGAATGCTGCCGGCAACACCAGGTCGCGCATCTGGTGTATGCGAGCAGCTCGAGCGTATACGGCGCGAACACGCGCGTGCCGTTCTCCGTGCACGATGCGGTCGACCATCCGGTCAGCCTGTATGCCGCGACCAAGAAGGCCAATGAACTGATGGCACACAGCTATAGCCATCTGTTCGGATTGCCGACAACGGGCCTGCGTTATTTCACCGTGTATGGACCGTGGGGAAGGCCGGACATGTCGCCCTGGCTATTCACCCGCGCCATCCTCGAAGGCCGCGCGATCGATGTCTTCAACCACGGGCAGATGCAGCGCGACTTTACCTATGTGGACGATATTGCAGAAGGCACCGTCAGGGTGCTCGACCAGCCGGCCAGGCCTGACTCGACCTATGACAATGCCCGCCCCGATCCTGCCAGCAGCACCGCACCCTATCGCGTGTACAACATTGGCAACCACACGCCGATCGCGCTGATGGATTTCATCGGCACGCTGGAGCGAGCGCTCGGCCGCGAAGCGGTGAAGAATTTTTTGCCGATGCAGCCCGGGGACGTCGTGGCCACTTGTGCCGATGTGTCGGACCTGCAGCGCGACGTCGGCTTCGAACCGTCGACACCGCTGCAACAAGGCCTCGAAAGATGGGTGGCCTGGTACCGCCAATACCACGCGCGCTGAACGCGCGCAGCGCGGTCAGAAAAAGGCTTGCAAGCCGGTCTGTGCGCGTCCCAGGATCAGTGCATGCACGTCGGCCGTGCCCTCGTAGGTATTGACCACTTCGAGGTTGACCAGGTGGCGGATCACGCCGAACTCATCGCTGATGCCGTTCCCGCCAAGCATATCGCGCGCCATCCGCGCGATCTCGAGCGCCTTGCCAGCAGAATTACGTTTCATGATCGACGTGATCTCGACGGCCGCCGTACCCTCGTCCTTCATGCGGCCCAGGCGCAGGCAGCCCTGTAGCGCGAGCGTGATCTCGGTCTGCATATCGGCCAGCTTTTTCTGGATCAGCTGGTTGGCAGCCAGCGGCCGGCCAAACTGCTTGCGATCGAGCGTGTACTGGCGCGCAGTGTGCCAGCAGGATTCAGCCGCGCCGAGCGCTCCCCAGGCGATGCCGTAGCGCGCCGAGTTCAGGCACGTGAACGGCCCTTTCAGCCCCTTCACATTCGGCAGCCTTTGCTCGTCCGGCACGAACACCTTGTCCATCACGATCTCGCCGGTGACCGACGCGCGCAGCCCGACCTTGCCACGGATCTTCGGTGCGGACAGGCCCGGCATGCCTTTGTCGAGGATAAAGCCGCGGATCTCGCCGGCGTCATCCTTCGCCCACACGACGAATACATCGGCCAGCGGGCTGTTGGTGATCCACATCTTCGCGCCGGACAGCAAGTGACCGCCATCCACCGTCGTTGCACGCGTCTCCATGCCGCCGGGATCCGACCCGTGGTTCGGCTCGGTCAGGCCGAAGCAGCCGACCCATTCGCCGCTGGCCAGCTTCGGCAGATACTTCCGCCGCTGCGCTTCGCTGCCGAACTCATGGATCGGCACCATCACCAGCGAGCTCTGCACGCTCATCACCGAGCGAAAGCCGGAATCGACCCGTTCGATCTCGCGCGCGATCAACCCATAGCTGACATAGTTCATCCCGGCGCCGCCGTACTCGGCCGGAATGGTCGGCCCGAACAACCCGACCTCGCCCATCTCGCGGAAGATGGCCGGGTCGAAGCTCTCATTGCGGAAGGCCTCGAGCACGCGCGGCTGCAGCCGGTCGCGCGCGTAGGCCGCCGCCGCGTCGCGCGCCATGCGTTCGTCGGCCGTCAGCTGCTCTTCAAGCAGCAGCGGATCGTCCCAATGGAAAGCTGCATGCGCCATTGCGTCCCCTTTTTTGCGGGCTAGCGCAGCCGCGCCGCGAGCTCGCCGATGATGCCGCGCCGGAAAGCCAGCACGCAGACCACAAAGATCAGGCCCGTCACCATGGTCACGGCCTCCCCGATCGAATTGAACCATTCGATCGATGTCAGCTCAGCCAGCCAGGTGCCGAATTCGCCGAGCTTGTTTTCCAGCGCGATGATGATGATCGCCCCCAGCACCGGACCAAACAGCGTGCCCATGCCGCCGACAAGCGTCATCAGCACGACCAGACCCGACATCTGCCAGGTCACGTCGGTCAGCGTGCCAAAACCGAGCACGACCGACTTGGTCGAGCCGGCGAGACCGGCCAGCGCGGCCGACAGCACGAAGGCCAGCAGCTTGTAGCGATCCACGTCGTAGCCCAGCGAGGTGGTGCGCGGCTCGTTCTCGCGCACTGCCTTCAGCACCTGGCCGAATGGCGAGTGAATGATACGCACGACCAGCGCGAACGCCGCGATCACGATGCCCAGCACCACGTAGTACATGGTCAGATCATTGCCCAGGTCGATCAGGCCCAGCAGCTTGCCGCGCGGGATCGACTGCAGCCCGTCCTCGCCGCCGGTGAATGGCGCCTGCAGGAAGACGAAGTACAGCATCTGCGACAAGGCCAGCGTGATCATCGTGAAATAAATGCCCTGGCGACGGATTGCCAGGCTGCCGATCACATAGCCGGTGAGGGCCGCAAACGCGACGCCCACGACCAGCCCCAGCTCAAACGGCAAGCCCCAGGCTTTCAGCGCATGGCCGGTCACGTAGGCGGCACCGCCAAAGAACGCCGCATGGCCGAACGACAGCAGGCCGGTAAAGCCGATCAGCAGGTTGAATGCGCAGGCGAACAACGCGAAGCACATGATCTTCATCAGCAGCACCGGATACAGGTAGAACGGTGCAGCCAGCGCACCCACCAGCACGGCGGCATAGCCCAGTTTTCTCAGCATGGCTGACTCCTTATTTCTCGCGGCCGAACAGGCCTGCCGGACGCACCAGCAGCACGATCGCCATGATGATGAACACAACCGTCGATGACAGCTCCGGATAGAAGACCTTGGTCAGGCCTTCGATGACGCCGAGGCCAAGGCCGGTCACGATAGAGCCGAGGATCGAGCCCATGCCGCCGATCACCACCACCGCAAAAATAGTGACGATCAGGTTTGATCCCATCAGGGGCGACACTTGCAGCACGGGGGCGGCCAGCACGCCGGCGAAACCGGCCAGCGCCACGCCGAAGCTATAGGTCAGTGTGACCATCAGCGGCACGTTCACGCCGAACGCTTCGACCATCTTCGGGTTTTCGGTACCTGCGCGCAGGTACGCGCCGAGCCGCGTCTTCTCGATCACGAACCAGGTCGCCAGGCAGACCGTCAGCGAGGCCACCACGACCCATGCCCGGTAGTTCGGCAGGATCATGAAGCCGAGGTCGGTCGCGCCGGCCAGCTGCTCGGGCACCGAAAACGGCTGTCCGGAAACGCCATAGAACGAGCGGAACACGCCTTCGATGATCAGCGTGATGCCGAAGGTCAGCAGCAGCCCGTACAGGTGATCGAGCCGATACAGCCAGCGCAGCATGGTCTTTTCGATCACGATGCCGAACACGGCCACCAGCACCGGCGCAATGATCAGCATGGCCCAATAGCTGATCTCAAAATACTGCAGCCCCATCCAGGCCAGGAAGGCGCCCATCATGTAGAGCGCACCATGGGCGAAGTTGATCACGTTGAGCAGACCGAAGATCACAGCCAGCCCGAGAGACAGCATCGCGTAGAACGAGCCATTCACCAGTCCCAGCAACAGCTGGCCGAGCAGCGCTGCCAGGGGAATACCAAAAATTTCCATCGTCTTATACCCCCAACAACTCGTTTAGCACCGGCATCTTTGCGTTCAACTCAGGTGCGGTGAACTGTTCGACGATCTGTCCATGCTCGACCACATAGAAGCGGTCAGCCAGCGGCGCTGCAAAGCGGAAATTTTGCTCGACCATCACAATCGTGTAGCCCTTCGCTTTCAATGCCGTGATCATGCGTGCCAGAGCCTGCACAATCACCGGTGCCAGACCTTCGGAGATCTCATCAAGCAGCAGCAGCTTAGCGCCGGTGCGCAGGATACGGGCGACCGCGAGCATCTGCTGCTCGCCGCCGGACAGCCGCGTACCCTGGCTGTGGCGCCGCTCTTCGAGGTTGGGGAACATCTGGTAAATCTCATCGACACTCATGCCGCCTGCCATGAGCGTTGGCGGCAGCATCAGGTTTTCTTCGGCCGACAGCGACGAGAAAATCGCCCGCTCTTCCGGGCAATAGCCGACGCCTAAGTGCGCAATGCGGTGCGTCGGCATCTGGATCGACTCGACACCGTTGATCTTGATCGAGCCGCTGCGGCGGCCGGTCAGGCCCATGATGGCGCGTAGCGTCGTCGTACGGCCGGCGCCGTTTCGGCCGAGCAGGGTCACGACCTCACCCTGCTCCACCGAGATGTTCATGTCATGCAGGATGTGCGACTCGCCGTACCACGCATGCAGACCTTTGATTTCGAGCGCCTTCGTCATCAGTGCGCTCCTTCCAGCGTGTCGGCGCTACCCATGTAGGCCTCCAGCACCTGAGGATTCTGCGACACCGTCTGGTAATCGCCTTCGGCAAGGATGGCGCCACGCTGCAGCACCGAGATACGGTCGCAGATACCGGACACCACGTTCATGTTGTGCTCGACCATCAGGATGGTGCGCCCCTTCGATACTTTCTTGATCAGCTCGGTCACGCGCGCAACGTCTTCATGGCCCATGCCCTGGGTAGGCTCGTCGAGCAGCATCAGTTCCGGCTCCATGGCCAGCGTCGTCGCAATTTCCAGCGCGCGCTTGCGGCCGTAAGGCAGATCGACGGTAACGGTACCGGCGAATTCGCGCAGGCCAACCTCGTCGAGCAGCTGCAGCGCGCGCTCATTGAGCGCGTCGAGCGTGCGCTCGCTCCTCCAGAAATGGAACGAGGTGCCGAGCTGCCGCTGCAAGCCGATGCGTACGTTCTCCAGCACGGTCAGGTGCGGGAACACGGCGGAGATCTGGAACGAACGGATGATGCCCTGGCGCGCAATCTGCGCAGGCTTCATCATCGTGATGTCGCGGCCGTTGAACAGGATCTGTCCGGAACTGGGCGCGAGAAATTTCGTCAGCAGGTTGAAGCAGGTGGTCTTGCCTGCGCCGTTGGGGCCAATCAGCGCGTGAATGTGGCCACGCTGCACTTGCAGATCGACCTGATTCACCGCAACAAAGCCCTTGAACTCCCGCGTCAGTTTGCGGGTCTCGAGAATGATGTCTGCCATAAGGACTCCCGCTTTAGCGGCAAACCGAACATGCGCAGCGCCGGCCAGGCGCTGCAGTTTGCGTCGATGGGCCTGTTTGCGCCCAGGGTCCGGCGACCATCGCCGGAATCAAGAATCTCATGTCAAACGTCTCCCTGAATCTTCCTTTTTTGCGAAACCCGCGCTGTCGCTCTGGCGGCGACTCGTGCGCGAAGCAGACCGAAACTTATTCGATTTCTTCAAAAAAACAAAATGAATTATTCGGCTGACAACTGTATTGCAATGCAGCATGCCGTGCTGCGAAACCGACCATGATAAGCAGCGTTATGGGAAATCCGGTTTGTGATTGGCAAAGTCTGCTCTTCATAGACTCGAAAAAACATCGGTTTCGCCATTGTCAGCTCAGAAATCGTGCGGCACTCGGATTTTTTTGGCGAATGCCAACGCGATTCATAATGGAAAGATTGACTTACAACAATTTAATGATTGAAGATCGGTTTAGGCTAGTCATTACAGTTCATCAGGTCATGTGCAGTGCAACAGACGCCTCCATCAAACGTGATCATCACCTTCATTTCTTACAAAGAAATTAAGTGAACTACCTTGCTGCCGAACCGCATCCAGAACGCCGGCTTCTCGCAAGCTTTGCCGCCGGTGCGGCGGCGCTTTTGCTGCTGGCCGCGCTAACCTGGAATTTTTCGCTGAAGTCGGTCGAGGCCACGCAATTCGTGCTGAGTACCCACGAGGTCATCGGCAGCCTGCAAAAGCTGCGCGGTCATTTGTCGCGCGCGGAATCGGAGCAGCGAGGGTATTTGATCAGCGGGAGCGGCGACGATTTGCGCCGGGCCCGGCAGGCGATGAGAGCGATCGATGCCGAGCTCGACAAACTGTCGGTTCAGATCAACGACAATCGTCTGCAAAGCGACCGGCTGCGCGAATTGCGTACATTGCTGGAGCGACGCGTAGCTCTGCTGGAGCGCAACATCGCGCTTGACGATGCGCTGCCCGGCATCACCAGCAATGTCAGTTTGATCGATGGCGTCGAGATTGACCGCCTGATCGACCGACAGCTGGAGCTGATGCAGGCCGAAGAACAGCGGCTGCTGAAGCGGCGGCAGGAAAGTGAGAGCCAGCGCGCTCGTGCGACAGCCTTTGTATTCTTCGCACTGGTTCTGCTGTCGCTGATCGCGCTGCCGCTACTGTACCGCCACCTGCGTAACAGCGAGCGCGCGCACCGGGCAGCAGCGGAGGAAACTGCCCGCCTGGTGGCCGTCATTGACAGCACCCCTGATTTGATTGCCACGGCAACGCCCTCCGGCAAGGTATCGTATTTAAACCGTGCGTTCAGGGAGGTCCTGCAAGTGGGCGACCGCCCGGCGCATACCGTGACACGTGAAATGGTCTACCCGCCCTGGGCACTGAACATTGTGCTGGAAGTCGGCATACCGGCCGCAGTCGCGCACGGCAGCTGGATCGGTGAAACAGCCCTGAGGCGGCTGGACGGCAAGGAAATCCCGGTGTCGCAAGTGCTGATCTCGCACCACCATCCAGACGGCTCCGTGACGCTGTCGACGGTGGCGCGCGACATTTCCGATCGCAAGGCGGCCGAAGCAGAACTGGCGGAAAAAAACCGGCAGATCGAGGTCGCATCGAGGATGAAATCAGAATTTCTCGCCACCATGTCTCACGAGTTGCGCACCCCGTTGCATGCCATCATCGGCTTCTCCGGCGTCATCAGCGACGGCTTTGCCGGCGAAGTCAGCCAGCAGGCCAAGGATTATGCGCACGACATCCAGGCCAGCGGCCGCCATCTGCTGGCATTGATCAATGACATCCTCGATTTGTCGACCATTGAGTCCGGCAAGATGAAGCTCGAGACGGATATGATCGACTGCGACGAGCTCGTGGCCAGTGCGCTGGCCATGGTGCGCGAGCAAGCGACAGCACGCGCGATCCATCTGAGGACTAGCCTGTCGCCGGAACTCGGGCAGTTGTGGCTCGATCCGCGCAAGACCCGGCAGATCATCATCAATCTGCTGTCCAATGCCGTGAAATTCAGCGAGGACGACACCGAGGTGAAAATGACGCTGCGGCTGGTGCCGCGCAGTCAAATCGGACAAGCCAAGCCCGGCCGCAGCCAGCGACTGCTGCCCCTGCCCGACAGCGAATTCCTCGAGTTTCTGGAGATCGCCGTCAGCGACCAGGGTCCGGGCATTTCAGCGGCCGACATGCACCGGCTGTTTCAGCCGTTCACCCAACTCGATGCGTCACGCAACCGGCATCACGAAGGCACCGGTCTCGGACTGATGATGGTGCGTCGACTGACCGAGCTGCAACAAGGCGCACTGCGGGTCGACAGCGCGCCATCGGCCGGCGCCACTTTCACCGTCTGGTTGCCATTGCGCGACCCCGATCCTCACGAGAAGCTTCCGATCGCACTGCCTGATGCGGTGCTGAATCCCAAGATCAATCGAAAGACAACATGATGAATCGAGACATCGTTACCGCGCACGGCGAACGACCTCTGCTGCTGCTGGTCGACGACCAGCCGCGCAACTCGCGCCTGTTGCAGGCGCAGCTAGGCAACGAGCAGTTTGATTACATGATTGCCGAGTCAGGCGAAGATGCGCTCGAGCAAATCGCATCGCGCCTGCCCGACCTGATTTTGCTCGATTACATGATGCCGGGCCTGAGCGGCCAGGAAGTGGCGCTCAGGCTGAAACAGGACGAGCGCACACGCAATATTCCGATCATCATGCTGACAGCACTGTCGGACCACGCATCGCGAATGCAGGCACTGGCGGCAGGCGTCGAAGAATTTCTAAACAAGCCGGTCGAACAGACCGAGCTGTGGACACGCGTGCGCAATCTGCTGAGGCTGAAGCATTACCATGACAGGCTGGCGCGGCACAATCAGGATCTTGCCGACCAGGTCGCGCAACGCACGCGCCAGCTGGCCGATGCGTACCGCGATACCGTGTATACGATGGTGCGCGCCGCAGAATACAAAGATGAGGAGACCGGTTCACATGTGCAGAGGATCAGTTTCCTTTGCCTGGAACTGGCCGAGCAGCTCGGTATGGATCCGGAGTTCCGCGATCGGATTTTCTATGCGTCACCGATGCACGATATCGGCAAGATCGGCATCCCGGATGCGGTCCTGATGAAGCAAGGCGGCCTCGACCAAGCCGAATGGGAAATGATGAAGACGCATTGCACGTTGGGTGCGGAGATTTTGCGCCACGGCACCTCGCCCTATGTCGTGATGGGTGCCTCGATCGCGCTGCATCATCATGAACGCTGGGACGGTACTGGCTATCCGCATGGGATTGCCGGTGCAGACATCCCGCTGGCGGCGAGAATCACAATGCTGTGCGACCAGTACGATGCGCTGCGTTCGCGCCGCCCCTACAAGCCGCCCTTCACTCATGAGCGCACCGTGGAGATCATTACTCAAGGAGACGGCCGAACGATGCCCTCGCACTTCGATCCCGACTTATTGGCAGCGTTTGTCCGCAGCCGTGCGCGCTTCGACGACATCTACAACGCGAATATCGATTGAACCGTGCAGCCGGATCGGGCTTTGTGTATTCTGACGGTCTGCTGTCTATTTTCCTCACCCCTCACGAGTTCCGTCATGAATGCCCTGTTCGGCGACATCAGCGACATGATCACCCTGTCGATCACACCGGCATTCCTGATGCTGGGCGTGATGCTGCTGTTGAGGGTGCTGAACAACCGGCTCGATCGCATCACCGACCGGCGCGAAGCACTCGAGCTGCGGCTGGCCGGCAACGCAAGTCAGCGCGCCGCGCTGAACCATGAGCTGGGGGTGCTGGGCCGTCGTGCCAATGTCATCCATCGAGCTGTCGGTATCTCGATGGTCTGCATGCTGGTGGTTTGCGCGGTGGTCGTGGCACTCTTTGCCGATGACGCGCTGCAGTTGCGCCTGGGCTCCGTCATCGCCTTCCTGTTCGTCGGCGCGATGCTGATGCTGATTTCCAGTTTCAGTCTGTTCCTGCACGAAATCTTCATCGCCAGTCATTCAATGCCGAGTACAGCCTTGCACCGCGCGCGGCACGTCGACGGCCGTCGCTAACCGGCAGCGGTCGGCGCCTGTACCGGCTGCGGCAGCCAGAACCGCGTTTCCATTTCCTGCAGTCCGAGGGTTGCGAGCACGTCACGCAGCCTTTGTGCCGCTTTGTGCCGCGGCCCTTCCTTGCGCGTCGCGACAATGAGTTCGTTCTTCATCGAATGCTCCCAGCCGACCAGCTCAGTCACATTGACCTGATAGCCATGCGCCTCGAGTTGCAGGCAGCGCAGCACATTGGTGACATGACTGCCAAACTCTCGCGTGTGAATAGGATGGCGCCAGATCTCCGTCATCACATCGCGCGCCAGCGACTTTCCCTTCAGCCGGCGCAGCGTCGCGGCCACTTCGGCCTGGCAGCAGGGTACCAGCACGATGAAACGTGCCTGTTTTTTCAGTGCGAAGCTGATCGCATCATCGGTCGCCGTGTCGCACGCATGCAGCGCAGTGACGATATCGACCGTTGGCGGCAACTGGGCAGATGTGATCGAGTCTGCCACCGACAAATGATGGAACTGCATGCGCGAGAAACCGAGTTGCGCGGCAAGCGTGCGCGTACGGTCGACCAGCTCCGCGCGGGTCTCGATGCCATGGATCACCGGGCCGATCGCGCATTCCTTGAAGAACAGGTCATACAAGATAAAGCCGAGATAAGACTTGCCGGCGCCGTGATCCACCAGCGTAAACGGCTGACCCTCATCGGCAAGTTGCTTTAGCAGCGGTTCAATAAACTGGAACAGGTGATATACCTGCTTGAGCTTGCGACGGCTGTCCTGGTTCATTTTGCCGTCGCGGGTAAGGATATGCAGCGCCTTCAGCAACTCAATGGACTGGCCGGCGCGAATCTCTGGTTCTGCCATGGTGTAACGATCTCCTACTGCAAGGCCGCCATGGTAACCCACCCGCCTGTCCACAGGCGCGCAAGGGCCATGTCCGAAAATTCTCCGCCCGTCCGGTAGTTCTTACGCTGGACAACCTTCACAGCCACGCCCGCCGCTATGCCGATCGGCCAGGCATGGTCGCTGCTTAGTCATCCGCTCGCCACGCCATGCACAACATGGCAAGAACATGGCAACACACAGACTGCGCCCGAGCGCAGCGCACTTCCATGACAGGGAGTATCACTGATACAGAGGATGATTCATGAAAGCCATTTATTCGCGACTGTTCACCCCTTGGTGGATCGTGGCGTTGTCGATGCTCACTATCGCAGGCTGCGGCAGCGACAATAACCCGATCAGCCCGAACGCGTCATCGATCAACCAGGTCAATTCCGTCAACAATACGGTGCCGCAGAATGTGTTTTCTGCCACCTTGAATGGAGCGCAAGAAACACCGCCAGTCAACAGCACGGGCACGGGAACCGGCGTGGTCGTGGTCAATGCGACGACGCGAGCGATGCGTGCATCGATCGTCACGACCGACATCGTCGGCACTGAGGCGCATATTCATGTCGCACCGCGCGGCGTTGCGGGACCGGTCGTCATCCCGCTGACCGAGACGAGCGCCGGTACCGGCGTCTGGACTGCGAGTGCGACGCTGACCCCTGAGCAGCTAAGCCAGCTGCAGGCGGGCAATTACTACTTCAATGTGCATTCGGCCGCTTTCCCCGATGGAGAAATCCGCGGCCAGATCACCGCTAGCCTGCCTCAGAGCGGCACTGCCATCAGCACATCGACGACGACTACCGGCACCGGCACAACCGGCACGCAGGCTACGACCTCGGGTACCGGCACAACCTCGGGTACCGGCACAACCTCGGGCACTGGCACGACCCCAGGCACCGGCACAACCTCGGGCACCGGCACAACCTCGGGCACCGGCACAACCTCGGGCGCTGGCACGACCTCCGGGACTGGCACGACCTCAGGCACTGACACCACCGGCAGTTCGGCCGGCGGATCCGGTACGGGCGGCACGGCGGGTAGCGGCACGGGATCGACAGGCACGACCACAATGACCGGAACGGCCGGCGTCACGAGCACGGGCACAGGAACGGCCACGACAACGGCAAATACCGGCACGACGACCAGTACGGCGACGCGTCCGGTGTTCTACACGAACGTGCTATCGGGCGCACTCGCGGTGCCACCGACCTCCAGCACCGCAACGGCAACCGCAATCACCGCGTTTCGTCCGACCACACGTACGCTGACGGCCGTCATCATCTCAAGCGGCATCACGGGTACCGGCGCAAACCTGCGCCAGGCAGCGTCGAATGCGATCGGTCCGGTGGTGACTTCGCTGATGGAAACCAGCCCGGGCTCCGGTATCTGGGTAGTGCGTACGACCCTCAGTGCGACGCAGGCGACAGCACTGACCGCAGGGAATCTCTACTACGAGATCCTGTCGACGGCTTTTCCTGAAGGCGAGTTGCGCGGTCAGATCGTGAAAACCAGCGGAACGACCCGCACGACCAGTACCGCAACAGGTACGGGCACAGGTACCGCGAAGGGTACCGGCAACACAGGCACGGCTTCCACGACGAGTACAGGCACCGGCACTACCACAGGCACTGGCACTACCACAGGCACTGGCACTACCGCAGGTACCGGTACTACGACAGGTACTGGTACCAGCACGGGTACTGGCACCACCGCAGGTACGGGCACCGGGGCAACGACCGGTACCGGGACAACGATGGGGACTGGTACCACGACAGGCACGACAACCACGACAACCACGACGACGCCGACCACCGGAACCTCAACAGGGACGACCTCAACGACACAGCCGACCGGCACGTCCACCGGTACTGGTACGACCCCAACCACCGGAACCACGGGCGATACGACAGGAACAGGCACCACCACGACGACCGGCACAGTCCCGACAACGACATCAACGACCTCCTCGCCTGCGGTGACTACTGATACATCGACCGGTACCGCGCCGACGACGGGCACGACCTCAGGAGCAACGGCAACGACGGGCGTCGGCGACACCTCTGGCACCACGACGACGGTCACGCCGACGACAACGGTGACTGGCGTGGGTACCAGCCAGGCACCGGCGAGCTAAAGCCTCAAGCTCATCCGCCTTCGCACAGCTCTGTCGACCGGAGCTGTGCGTTCAGGCACCGGTCGGCATGCCGGCCGACAGTTTACGTGCCAGATAGACTGCCAGCCCGGCGTGGTCGAGGGCAGCGCCGAACAAATAGCCCTGATAGGCATGGCAACCATGCGACGCCAAAAAGGCACGCTGACGTTCGTCCTCGACCCCTTCGGCAATCAGGTCGAGCCCCAGGCTCTGCGCCAGCACGACGATCGTGCGCACGATCGCGGCATCGGTCTCTTTGTTCAGATGGTTATGGAAGAATGAATGATCGATCTTCAGTTCATCCAGCGGCAGCCGCCGCAAATAGGACAACGACGAGTAGCCGGTGCCGAAATCGTCTAGCGAGAAGCCGACGCCGTATTCCTTCAATTGCTCCATCTTGTGGATCGTCGCGCTGACGTCATCGACCAGCAAGCTTTCTGTCAGCTCCATGCGCAACTGATGAGCGTTCGCCCCCGTGCGACGGATGATCTCCAGCGCCTGATCGACAAACATCGGATGACGGAATTGCCGGGCGCTGACATTGACTGACAGCCTGAGACCGGCCGTCTCGCGCCGACCGGCCCAGCTCACCAATTGTTCGCACGCCTTTTGCAGCACCCACAGGCCGATCTGCACGATCTGGCCAGTCTCTTCGGCCACATGGATAAATTCGCCCGGTGCGACCGTACCATGCTCCGGATGCTCCCAACGCAACAGGACTTCAAAACCCAGCAGCGCGCCAGCATCGGTGACTTGCGGCTGGAATCGCAGCACGAACTGTTCTTTCTGCAGCGCTTCGCGCATGTCGGCCTCGAGCTGCGCGCGCCGCGACAGCCTGACCTGCATCTCAGGCTGGAACACGCGGATCGCGCAACGCCCGCCGGCTTTGCTCTGGTACATCGCCAGGTCGGCGCGCTTGAGCATCTCGCTGACCGTGTCTTGACGGGTATCGAAGACGTAAATGCCGATCGAGGCGCTGCCATGGTGCACGCTGCCATTCAGGCGATAAGGACGGCTGAGCGTCGCCAGGATCTTTTCCGCCACCATCTCGACATTCTGCGTAACAGCATCGATCGGCTCATGCCGGCTCTCGATCAAGATGACGAATTCATCGCCGCCAAGGCGCGCCACCAGGTCGCTTTTGCGCACTGCAAGCTGAAGCCGGTGGGCCACTTCCTTGAGCAACAGGTCGCCCATCTCATGGCCCTGGTTATCGTTGAGCGTCTTGAAATTATCGAGGTCGATGAAGACAACCGCCCCATGTTCACCACCGGGGGTGCCGGCATCGATTAGCTTGTGCAGGCGGTCGAGCAGCAGACGCCGGTTCGGCAAGCCGGTAAGCGGGTCATAGAAGGCCAGGCGCTGAATCTCATGTTCGGCGGCTTTGCGCTGGGTGATGTCGAGCAGAATGCCGCGCAGCGCAGTCGGCACCGCCTGGCTGTCGCCACCGAGGACGACGCTCCCCATCTCTTCGACCCAGCGCTCCTCGCCATCGCTATTGTGCAGACGGTACTCGCAGCTGTATTCCATGCCACCGCCGATCGCCTCATTGCGCACGCGCAGCACATTCTCAAGATCATCTTCGTGCACATGCTTGCGCCAGAAGCCGCGCTGCAGCCAATCGGTTGCAACGACGCCCAGCAGCCGTTCGGCCTGCGGCGAAACGTAGCTGTAGTCGCCATCGGGTAGCAAGGCCTCCCATGAAACGGCATTGGTACTCTCGATCAGCATGCGATAGCGGCCGACCAGCCGGTTACGGCGATCGTTCTCGTCGCGCAGCCTGTCATGCTGAGCGTTCAGGCTATCGAGCATGTGATTGATCGAGTGCGCCAGTCCCGCGACTTCATCGGCGCCACTGATCTGCGCGCGTTCGCGAATAAAGCCCTCTTTGACGATCTTGCGTGCAAAACCTTCAAGCTGGCGCAGCTGCCGGGTGAGCCGCAAAGCCACGCGATATCCGACCAATACGACTGCCAGACCGAGCAGCAACATCAGTCCGGCGATCAGCGCCAACTGGCTGCCGTTGAACAAGTGCGCGATCGGACGTGTATGCATCCCGGCATGCAGGCCAAGCTCTTCCATGGGCGCAGGCAAATCGATCCGCGCCGCGATCGGTTCACGCGGCGGGCTCTCAAGGCCAGTCGCCTCGCTGTTCCAGGTGACAGTCACATTGTTGGAATACATCACGGAAGCAACGCTGAACCGATACAGCAATGCGCCTTCCGGATGCGCGGTGCGCGGCAGGCGAATCAGCTTGACGGCAAGGATGTCTGGACCGTTCTTGCCCGCCACCAGCCTGGCACCGTCCGCGCCCATCGTCAGATGCGCCTTCAACCACTCACGATCGGCGTTGTTGAATGCCGCGTAATCATTACTGGCCAGGTCAGCGCCGATGAAATCGGTGAACAGGATCGCGACCGGAACGGCATTCACATGATGAACACTGGAGAGGAAAGGATGCAGGTAGGCGTCGCGCCCGGCCGAATCCGTCAGTGCCGACGCCAGCAAGCTGCTTTTCGCCAGGCTGTCGATATGCGATGCGATGCCACGGATCGTGGTGCCGGCCATGGCGGCCGAATGCTCAACCTCGCGCTCGGCCAGCTCGCGCTCTGCCAGCCACAACAGGCCGACGGCGCCCACCAGCAGCACCGTGGCCACCAGCCCGGCGCTGACCAGCGCGAAGCGCCTCGCGAGGCTGTCCGCGCTAAGTGCCTCACGCCAGCGATGTACGATCTTTTTCACAGCGGAACCAGCACGCCATCGTCGCGATAGCGAGCCATCATTAACTCGTTGGGTGACAGCGCCTCATGGTTGTCCGGACTGAATGCCGGACGGTAGGTCTTGACCAGGCCGCGCCAGGTCGGCAGCTGCTCCAGCGCTGTGCGAATGCGCGCCCGGTCGTCGCTGCCGGCTTTTTTGATCGCCAGCGCCAGCAGATGAACGGCGTCATAAGCATGCGCGGTGCCGACAGCCGAACGGATGTCCTCGAGCCGCTTGACGCCGAGCGGCTCCGAAAACTGCAGGAAGCGCTCTCTCAGCTGTCGGTCCGCCGACAAGAAATTGAAGGTCTGCACGATAGACGCATCGACATCGCGCAGCGCCGCGCCGGACTGTTCGGCGAATTCGCCGCCGGCTGCGCCCCAGTGCAGCAGCAACGGTAGCCGCTGCGCCGCGGGCAGCGCCGCCATTTCGCGCACCAGCACCGATACTTCATCGTTGGCCACAACGACGATCGCTTGTGCGCCGGCGGCCAGGATGCCGTGATACTTGCTGATCAGGCTGGTATCGGCCCAGTTGATCCAGCTGCTGGCAACGATCGACAGGCCGCGCGAGTGACGCATGTGATTCTCGGCGGCGGCAAGGTTGCTACGGCCCCAGGCGGTATTGCTGAGCAGCAGGCCGACACGGGCCAGACCGCGCCGCCGGGCCTGATCGAGCAGAAAAGGCATGGCAATGCTGTCGTTCAGCGACACGCGGAACACATAGTTCGGCTGCATATCGTTGCGAACGATCTTATCGGCTGACGACCACAGTGCAAAGAACGGAATGCGGTGTTCGGCGATCAGTGGCAGCTGTTCAAGAATGACCGGGCTGAAGCGGCCGCCGAATACCGCCACCAGCCCGGCCTTGGCCGCCAGCAGGCGAAGGTTCTCGACGCCGCGCGCAGGCACCGAATAATTGTCGCGCAACACCAATTGCAATGGCCGCCCCCCGAGCAAGCCACCGGCGGCGTTGATCTCATTGACGGCTGTCTGCGCGCCAAGTTGTATCGCCTGCGCCGAGGTGCTGTGCTGCACGCCGAACTCAGCATCGACGCCGATCAGCAGCGGCGGCTTCGTCGCCGACAGGGCCACAGGCAAGGCGGCAGCCGCCAGCAGCCCACTGCCATAGCAGACAGCGCGCCGACGGTGATCGTCAATGTGTGGTGACACTACAGCCATAGTCTGCTGGCCTCGCCCGTTCAAGCTTCTTTGCTCTAAAACGAGAAGGATACCGCAGTTGATTTAAAGCAAGTAGCGATTTAGCCGCGCCAATTCAGAGCAAGAAGGGCTTTTTTGCATAAATTTGTAAGCAATTCCAACCAAGTTGGCGTACAAATCCAATTCCAATATAACGAACGGTTAGGCGTGGTCCGGGCGGCGCAGGGGCGGGAACAAGGACGGCGAATCAGTGCAGCCGGGTCAACGGCGGCGGCCCCATTGTCCTGCCCACTGGCGTGCCGTTCGCCACCCACGGGACAGCACCCGCGAGGCAGGTGCCGCTCCGGGCACGCCGAACGCTGCGTTACCAAGCAACCAGTCGCGCAAGCGATGGCGTAGCCCGAGCCAGCCGATCGACAGCACGGCGGATGGCGACAGCGCCATTCTTAGCAATGATCGATAGACCATTACCCGATGCAAAGCGACCGGCACGCCCAGCAGTTGCTCCTTGTATTGATAGCGCCCCCACAGCAAATGGCATTCGCGCGCGCCATCTCGCACACAATCGCAGACCGACCAGAAGCAGCACAGCATGCCAAGTCGGTACGACGCCAGCGCAGGATCGGCGGCGGCAAGCAGCATGACGTAGTTGTCGCCGAACCGGCATGCCAGCGATCCGGCACACAGGCGGCCATCGACCGTCGCGGTGCCGACGATGCCGCGTTCGGCAACCAGTGTCAGCAGCCTTGCTGTCTCGTGCCGTGAGCTGTCAGCCTGTTTACCGCGAGCGGCCATGCTATCTCGCTTAAAAGTCTGCAATTGCCTGACCAGCCGGCGCAGCTCGTCGCTCCGAAGTGTGGCGGCTGCCCGAACTTGCCAGCGCAGCCCGGGCAGCTCGCGCTGCAGCCGGTTGCCATAGCCGCGCAGGGTCTTGCGGGTGGATTTTCCGAGCGCGGCGAGATAGTCATCAACACGCGGCGGCAGTGTGATCACATAGTTCTCGGAAAATGCGGCGCTTTGCGAGCGCAGTCGCTGCAGCGGGGCCGGTAGCGCCACCGCATTGAAGCAAGCGGATTGCGCGTAAGCGAAACGAGAAAACAGCGCGCGGCAGAATTCTTCGGCCACATCCGCCGACAAGGCCAGCATCTCGGTCAGCACGATGGCCTGCGTGTTGCGAATCCGGAACAACAGCACGCCGATGATCTCGCCGTGCCGATAACCGACCCAGGTATGCGGCAGCGGCCGCCCGATATCGCAGAGTTGAAGGTGGCGCAGCGACGCATACATGCTGCCGTAAAGCCGCTCGAGCGCCGCCTCGGCAAAGGCCGGCACGGCGAATTCGTGGATCTCGCTGACAATGCCCGTCGCGCTCCCGGCCGGCACGGCATCGATAGACCCCGGCAGGGCCGCCAGCGGATGCGGCAGCGGGGCGTCGGGCAAATGCGCCATGTCTCTCCCTGATCAAACGTTGAGCCATTGTCGCGTTGGCCGCCGCCGCATCGGTTGTGGATCGCCAATGCTGCCCCTGCGGCGCCGCTGTGCCCGCGCAAGCGGGCGCTGCACCAATGCCGGCATGATCGTGGCACAGGGGAGTGTCCGTTGGGGACCGGCCGGTGTCCAAGCCGGACGGCGTGGTTCGAATCCATGCTCCCCTGCCCTTCACAGGGCTGATCAGCCCCCTGACCCTCGTCAGACGCGGAACCTCGAGAATCTCTCTGGTACGGATGCTCGCTCATCGCACTATTCGATGAGCGAATCTTTTTACCTAACCAAGAACCCCGCTCATCCCGTCAGTGCCACGGCGACCGTACGTCAGACGATGACGATGTCCGCTCGGTCGGTCTGCCACCGGCGCGATGACGCCGGTTCTAAGACATTCGAGGATCTATGTCATACCTGATACCGGGCCGTCGCCAGGACGCCACTGTGCCAACCGTGCACCGGAACCCGTCAGCCGCGAGCGTTCGTTCGCAGTCCGACCTCGTCGGCGTACCAGCCCCGGCAGCGTCGCCCGCTGGCAGTCCGGTGCCGCAGATGCGGCAACGCCGGGCAGCCCCATCGGTCGAGCTGGCCTACCAGCGGAATGATTTGCCGGAGCTGGTCGCCGCCGTCACGGCCAGCGATACGATTCATTTCCGTACGCGCAGCGGCGAACCGCTGGCGATCAATGCGGCGCAACACGGCAAGACTGAAGCGCTCATGGTGCTTCTCAGTCGTGGCGACACACCGGATCTGTCCGATGCCGAGGGAAAGTCACTCCTGATCATTGCCGCGTCCTGCGGATACACCGACATCATCACCAGGCTGGTGCCCTACGGACCGGACGTGAACCACCGGGACAATGACGGGAACACGGCGCTGATACACGCCTGCCGGCGCGGCGATCTCGACATTGCCATGACGCTGGTCGAGCTGGGCGCGAACAAGTCATTACAGAACCACGACGGCCAGACGGCGGCTCAGGTCGCCCTCGGCAACGGACACCGAACCCTGTTCAGGCAACTCAGCGTCCCGCGCTGAATCACGGCCGGCCGGGAGGGTATCTGTAAGCTCCCGGCCGGCCTCAGTCAATTTCTGCCACCATCTCGATCTCGACACAGCTGCCCAGCGGCAGCTGTGCGACGCCAAAAGCCGAGCGCGCATGCTTGCCGGCATCACCGAACACCTCAGCAAGCAGCTCGGAGCAGCCGTTCGTGACCAGATGATGCTCGGTAAAATCCGGCGCCGAGTTCACCAGGCTGACCAGCTTCACGATGCGCTTGACGCGCGAAAGATCGCCATCACAGGCCGCGTTGAGCGTGGCCATCAGGTCGATCGCCACCGCGCGGGCCGCATCGCGCCCCTGCTCGGTCGTCATGTCGCGGCCAAGCTGGCCGACCCAGGGCTTGCCCTCCTTCTTGGCGATATGGCCGGACACATACAGGGTAGTGCCGCTGCGGACATACATCACATACGCCGCAGCCGGCGTAGCCACCGGCGGCAAGGTGATGTTGAGCGACTGCAATTTCTGTGAGATCGACATAAAAGCTCCGCAAGTTGGGTTCGAAAACAGGCTCAGGATTCTACCCCGACACCCCTTGAAAACCGGCAGGCTGTCCCCAGATCACCGCAAACTCCGTGAATTTTCAGGCAACTACTTTTTTCGAGGGCAACATGACCGTCGCAGAGAAACAAACCCTGGGCTTCCAGGCCGAAGTCAAACAGCTGCTGCAGCTGATGATCCACTCGCTGTACTCGAACAAGGAAATTTTCCTGCGCGAGCTGATCTCCAATGCGTCCGATGCCGCCGACAAGCTGCGCTTCGAGGCGATCAATCATGCCGGCCTGCTGGACGGCGATAGCGAGCTGGCGATCACGGTCGACTTCGACAAGGACGCGCGCACCATCAGCATCACCGACAACGGCATCGGCCTGTCGCAGCAAGAAGCGATCGAGCATCTGGGCACGATCGCAAAATCCGGCACGCGGGAGTTTTTCTCGAAGCTGTCCGGCGACCAGCAAAAGGATGCCGCGCTGATCGGCCAGTTCGGCGTCGGCTTCTATTCAGGTTTCATCGTCGCCGACAAGATCACGGTCGAATCGCGCCGTGCCGGCCTGCCGGCCGACCAGGGCGTGCGCTGGGAATCGGCCGGCGAAGGCGATTTCAGCGTCGAGAGCATCGACCGGCCGCAGCGCGGCACGACCATCGTGCTGCACCTGCGGGAAGGCGAGGACGAATTCCTGTCCGCGTGGCAGCTGCGCTCAATCATCCGCAAGTATTCTGACCACATCTCGCTGCCGATCTGGATGCGCAAGGAAGAGTGGGATGAAGAAACGAAAGCCATGGTCGTCAAGGACGAACTCGAGACCATCAACCAGGCCAGCGCGCTGTGGGCGCGCAGCAAGTCTGATATCAGCGATGAGCAGTACCGCGAGTTCTACAAACATGTGTCGCACGATTTCGCCGAGCCGTTGACCTGGACGCACAACCGCGTCGAAGGCCGCAGCGAGTACACGCAGCTGCTGTACATCCCGACCCGCGCACCGTTCGACCTGTGGGACCGCAACCAGCGCGGCGGCATCAAGCTGTACGTGAAGCGCGTCTTCATCATGGACGACGCCGAGCAGCTGATGCCGGTCTATCTGCGCTTCGTGAAAGGCGTGATCGATTCGAACGACCTGCCGCTGAACGTGTCGCGCGAGATCCTGCAAGAGTCGCGCGACGTAAAGGTGATCCGCGAAGGGTCGACCAAGCGCGTGCTCGGCATGCTCGAAGAACTCGCGAATGCGGACGAGCAGGAGAAGAAAGATAAATACGCCGGCTTCTGGAATGAGTTCGGGCAGGTACTGAAAGAAGGCATCGGTGAAGATGCGACCAACAAAGACCGCATCGCCAAGCTGCTGAGATTCACCAGCACCCACAATGACAGCGACGTGCAGGACGTATCGTTCGCCGACTATGTGGCGCGCATGAAGGACGGGCAGGACAAGATTTATTACGTGACGGCCGACAGCTGGACTGCGGCGAAGAACAGCCCGCACCTGGAGATCTTCCGCAAGAAGGGCGTCGAAGTGCTGCTGCTGACCGATCGTGTCGACGAATGGATGCTGTCCTTCCTGACCGAGTTCGACGGCAAGGCCCTGGTGTCGGTCGCAAAGGGTGACCTGGACCTCGGCAAGCTCGAGGACGAGGCCGAGAAAAAGCAGAAGGAAGAGACGCAGGCCGACTACAAGGACCTGATCGAGAAGATGAAAAAGGCGCTCGAGGACAAGGCCGCCGACGTGCGCGTGACCTTCCGCCTGACCGACTCGCCCGCCTGCCTGGTGTCCGGTGAACATGAACTGTCGGGCAACCTGCTGCGCATGCTGAAGGCCGCGGGCCAGAAGGCACCGGACAGCAAGCCCATTCTCGAGATCAACCCCAACCATCCGCTGGTGCAGCGACTGAAGTACGAAGAAACGCGGTTCGATGACTGGAGCAGCATCCTGTTCGATCAGGCCATGCTGGCCGAGGGCGGCCAGCTCGCCGATCCGGCCGGCTTCGTCAGAAAGCTCAACGACATGCTGCTGGGGATGGCACTGAAATGAGCGGCGTCACGATCTGGCACAACCCGAACTGCAGCACCTCGCGCAATGCGCTCGCGCTGCTACGCGAGCGCGGCATTGAACCGGAGGTGGTGCTATATCTGAAGAACCCGCCGGACCGCGACACGTTGCAGGCCACGATACGCGCGACCGGGCAACCGGCGCGCGCGCTGCTGCGCGATAAAGAAGCGCTGTGTGCAGAACTCGGGCTCAACGATCCGTCGGCCACCGACGAGCAGCTGATCAACGCGATGCTCGCGCATCCGGTGCTGATCAACCGGCCGGTGGTCATTACTCCGCTGGGGGCAAGGCTCGGACGGCCGCTGGAAAAGCTATTGGAGGTGATGACGACACCATAAACAGGTGTGAATCATCCGTGTCCCGGCCATGGCCGGGACGACGCGCAAGCCGGGTCAGCGGCTTGCGCTGCAACCTGCCGAGTCAGCGCCCGCCGGTCACGTCCATTAACACGCCCGTCACATAGGACGCCTGCTCCGACGCCAGCCAGAAGATCGCCTCGGCCACTTCGTCGGCCGTACCGCCGCGCTGCATCGGCACCCCGGCCTTCGCGCGATCGACCCGTCCCGGCTCGCCGGCCAGCGTATGAATATCGGTATAGATCAGGCCCGGCCGGATCGCGTTCACGCGTATCCCTTCGGCGGCCACTTCTTTCGACAGGCCCAGCGTCATCGAATCGACCGCGCCCTTGGCCGACGCATAATCGATGAACTCGTTCGGCGAACCCAGCCGCGCTGCCGCTGACGACACATTCACGATCGAGCCGCCCTTGCCACCGTATTTCGTCGACATGCGCAGCACGGCCTGCTTCGCGCACAGGAAGCTGCCGAAGACGTTGGCGCTGAATACGCGCTGCCAGCGGTCAAGCTCCATCTGGTCGAGCCGCGTCTGATTTTCCAGCATGCCGGCGTTGTTGATCAGTGCCGTCAGCGTGCCTAACTGATCGTCCACTGTCTTGAACAGACGCAGCACATCGGCCTCGACGCCGACGTCGGCCTGTACCGCAATCGCGGTGCCGCGCGCCGCACGGATCTTCTTCACGACCTCCTCGGCCGCCCCCGCGTTGCTCTGGTAGGTCAGCGCCACGCGCCAGCCGCGCGCGGCGGCGATCAGTGCCGTCGCAGCGCCGATGCCCCGGCTGCCGCCTGTGACGAGCATGATGGGTTGAGTCATTGCCTGTCTCCTCTGGAATATGATGTTGTGTGCGGCGATTCTACCCTGCCGCTCATGGCGCTCCCCTCTACAATTCCTTAATGTCTGCTTCCGCCTCTCCCCGGCTGACCGGCTTCCCGCCGGCGATGCAAGCCGATGTGCAACTCCTGATCCTGGGCAGCTTTCCCGGCGAAGCATCGCTCGCTGCCAGCCAGTATTACGCGCATCCGCGCAACCAGTTCTGGCGATTGTTGTCGGCCGTGCTGGGCGACGACCTGGTCGCGCTCGACTATGCGCATCGGCTGGCGCGCCTCGCGCACCATCGGATCGGTCTATGGGATGTGATCATTGCCTGCGAGCGGGAAGGCAGTCTGGATGCGTCGATACGGCGTGCACAGGCGGCGGATTTTTCGCAGCTTCAACAGGGCTATCCGGCGCTGCGCACCGTCGCATTCAACGGCAAGACCTCTGGCCGATTTGCGCCGCAATTCGAGGCCGCCGGCTTTCGCACACTGGTGCTGCCTTCGTCGTCGCCCGCCAATGCGCAGCTGTCGTTCGAGCAAAAGCTAGTAAAGTGGCGGGCTTTGCTGTCCTGAGTCCGTCGCCATGAAACGCAGCCCCGCCGCCAAAACACGCCAGCCGAAATTCGCGCCCATCACGCTCTCCGAGCATGACGGCGTCCGCTATCTGCACTTCGGCACCGAATGGGTACAGGGAGCGATGCGGGTCAGGAAGCCCGACTGGATCGAGCTCGAATATGCGCAGCAAATGATGGCGTGGATGCTCTTCCTCGACCGGCCGCGCCGCATCGCGCAGCTCGGGCTCGGCACCGGTGCGCTGACCAAGTTCTGTTATCGCGAGTATCCCGATGCGCAAGTCACCGCGGTCGAGCTGAACCCGAACGTCATTGATGTCTGCCATACGATGTTCCGGCTGCCGCCCGACGACGAGCGGCTGCAGGTACTGCAGATGGACGCCAACCTGTTCGTCAACGATCCGGCCAACCGCCGGTCGCTCGACGCGCTGCAGATCGACCTGTACGACGCAACCGCGCGCGGCCCGGTACTGGACTCGCCCGAGTTCTATCAGGCATGCGCGCGCTGCCTGACCGACGACGGTATTGCCACCATCAACCTGTTTGGCGACCATCCCAGCTTCAAGCGCAACATGCCGGCCATCTGCAGCGCGTTTGACCATGTGCTGGCGCTGCCTGAGGTCCACGACGGCAATGTGGTCGTGATCGCATTCAAGGCCGAGCCCGAATTCGATTTCGCCGACCTGTACCAGCGCGCCGCCGTGATCAAGGAAATGACCAAATTGCCGGCGCGTTCGTGGGTCAATGGCATCAAGTCGGCGGTCGGCGCATCTAGCTGAACAGCCGCCCCTGGCGCGGGCCCACGCTGCTGAGCAAACTGGCAACGGTCGGATACCGCAGCCGCACGCCGAGCTCGCGCTTCAGCCGGCCATTCTCCAGCCGGCGCGACTCTGACATGAACGACAGCAGCATCGGCGGCACCTGCGCCACCAGTTGCTCGCGCGGCAGGCGCGGCGGGCGCGGCAGATCGAAAGCATCGGCGACGGCATCGAAGTAATCACCCATTTTCAGGTCCGAGTCATCGACGGTGTGATACACCCGCTGCGGCGCCGCGCGGAACACCGACAGTGCAACGATCCTTGCGAGGTCGTCCGCATGAATGTGATTGGTATAAGGATCTTCGTCTGGTAGCAAGGCCGGCGTGCCCTGGCGCAAGCGATCCAGCGGCAGCCGGTCGGCCGCATAGATGCCCGGCACGCGCAGAATCGCCAGCCGCGCCCCGGCGCGCCGTGCCCAGCGCCGAAGCACCTGCTCGGCGTCGACACGACGGATCGCGCGGGCGTTGGCCGGCGCGGTCGGGCGGGTCTCGTCGAACAGCGCGCCGCCGCAGTCGCCATAGACCCCGGTCGTGCTGACATAAACCACGGTGCCATGTCGGGGTAAAATGGCGGTCAGGTTACGCGTGCGCCGGTCCGTCTGCCCTTGCGGCGCCGGCGGCGCCAGGTGCACGACGGTATCTGCCAGGCCTTTCAGCCGCTGCAGGCTGTCCGGCCGGTCGAGATCGGCGACCAGCGGCACGGCGCCGGCGGCACGCAGTTCCGCAATGCGCGCCGGCTGGCTGGTAACGGCAAATACGCGAAAGCGTTCGCGCAAGAGCGGCAGCAGCCGCAGGCCGACATCGCCGCAACCAACCACCAGCAGGCGTGGCTTGCTCAGAATTTTCAGACCAGTGTTTTTCATTCGCGAGATTGTATGACGTTCCAGGTAAGCGTAAACCCCAGCGGCCGCCAGTTCAGCTGCGAGGCCGATGAGACCATTCTGGCCGCCGCCATCCGCGCCGGCGTCGGCCTGCCCTACGGCTGCAAAAACGGCGCCTGCGGCAGCTGCAAGGGCAAGCTGATCTCGGGCAGCGTCGCACTCGGCCCCCATCAGGAACGCGCGCTGTCGGCGGCCGAGCAGACCATCGGACAGACGCTGTTCTGCTGTGCGGTGCCGCAGTCCGACGTCGTCATCGAGGCGCGCGAGGTGCTCGGCGTCGGTGAATTCCCGATCAAGAAAGTACCGGTACGCGTAGCAGCGCTCGAGCGCGCTGCCGATGACGTGATGATCTTGTCGCTGCAACTGCCAGCGACAGAGCGCATGCAATACAAGGCCGGCCAGTATGTCGAATTCCTGTTGAAGGATAACAAGCGTCGCGCGTACAGCATCGCCACGCCTCCGCATTCAGACGAGCTGCTGACGCTGCACATTCGTCACATGCCGGGCGGCGTATTTACCGACCATGTCTTCGGCGCGATGAAAGCGCGCGACATTCTGCGTTTCGAAGGCCCGCTCGGTACCTTCTTCCTGCGTGAAGACTCCGACAAGCCGATCGTGCTGCTCGCATCCGGTACCGGCTTCGCGCCGATCAAGGCCATCATCGAGCAGTGGGCGCATGCAAAGTCGACGCGTCCGGTCACGCTGTATTGGGGAGGCCGCCGGCCGAAAGATCTGTACATGCATGCACAGTGCGAACAGTGGGCCAAATCGCTGCCGAACTTCCGCTACGTTCCGGTGGTATCGGACGCGCTGCCCGAAGACGGCTGGAGCGGCCGCAGCGGCTTCGTCCATCAGGCGGTGATGCAGGATTTGCCGGATCTGTCCGGTCATCAGGTCTATGCGTGCGGCGCACCGGTGATGGTCGACGCCGCGCAAAAAGATTTCACCACGCAGTGCCAACTGCCGGCCGACGAGTTTTATGCCGACGCATTTACGTCGGAAGCCGACCTGGCTGCCGCCTGAACCCGGCTCGCTATCCGCTCGCCCTCTGCCCGCACCTAATCGACGCAAGACCATGAACCAAGCCAACGCCGTGAATAAGTCCTTCGAACAGTACGATACCAACGCCCTGCTCTACATCACCAACCGTCCGCCGCTGGTCTTTACCGAAGGCCAGGGCATGTGGCTGACCGACCATAACGGCAAACGCTATCTCGACTGGCTGCAGGGCTGGGCAGTGAACTGTCTCGGCCATTCGCCGCAGTGCATCCAGGACGCGTTGGCTGTGCAGGCAAAAAAACTGATCAACCCGTCGCCGGCGTTCTACAACGAGCCGTCGATCCGGCTCGCGTCGCTGCTGACCGAGCATTCCTGCTTCGATCGCGTGTTTTTCGCGAACAGCGGCGCCGAGGCCAATGAAGGGGCGATCAAGCTGGCGCGCAAATGGGGCAAGCTGAACCCGTCGGCGTCCGGCGAGAACCGCTACGAGATCATCACTTTCGATCACAGCTTCCATGGCCGCACCCTGGCGACCATGTCGGCGTCGGGCAAGGCGGGCTGGGATGCGATGTTTGCGCCGCAGGTGCCGGGCTTCCCGAAAGCGAACCTGAACGACCTCGCCAGCGTCGAGGCACTGATCACCGACAAGACGGTCGCGGTGATGCTGGAGCCGGTACAAGGCGAAGGCGGTGTGATCCCGGCGTCGCGCGAATTCATGCAAGGGCTGCGCGCGCTGACCCGCAAGCACAACATCCTGTTGATCGTCGATGAAGTTCAGGCCGGCATGGGCCGTACCGGCCAGCTGTTTGGCTATCAGCTGTCCGGCATTGAGCCGGACATCATGACCCTGGGCAAAGGGATTGGCGGCGGCGTGCCGCTGGCGGCGCTGCTGTGCAAAGAAGCCGTGGCCGTGTTCGAGCCGGGCGACCAGGGCGGCACCTACAACGGCAACCCGCTGATGACGGCCGTTGGGGTCGCGGTGCTGGAAGAACTGCTGACACCCGGATTCCTTCAGTCAGTCGTCGACAAAGGCAATTACCTGCGTGACGGCCTGCTGAAGCTGAGCGACAAGCACGGCCTGGAAGGCGAACGCGGCGAAGGGTTGTTGCGCGCGCTGAAACTGGGCTCGCCGATCGGCGGCAAGATCGTCGAAATCGCACGCGACCTCGAACCACAGGGGCTGTTGCTGAATTCGCCGCGGCCTGACCTGCTGCGCTTCATGCCGGCTTTGAACGTGACGACCGCCGAAATCGATCAGATGCTGAGCTTGCTCTCGGACGTCCTGCATGCAGTGAAATAACTGCCAGCGAATCGAAAAGTTGCTGAGCACCTGTCCCGCCAGGACGCTGGCGGGACACCTTCTAGGTGAGCGAATTCCTTCGGTCGATGTGGTTCACCAGTGCATGCGCCGTTTCCTCGTTTCGATATTCGCTGTCCACATTCATCCTGATCTTGTGTACCGCCCGGTGCCCGGCCTGATACAGCGCATCGGGAGCGTCATCCGCTTGCTTACGAATCGATCCTGCAATGTGCTGAATTTTGGACCCGAGCCGTTTTTCAATGGCAGCGACGGACTGTTTCGCCTTCCGCAGCTGGCGTCCAAGCACACTCGGCAAGGCATCGATGCGCGCCATATTGTTCTCAAGGCGCCGTGAAAAGATCTCCTTCACAGTCGCCGTCTTTTCGCCGATCTGATCGCTGACCGCAGAAAGTTTGGCCTCAACCGCTTTCTGAATCAGTCCCGACGATATGCTCATGCTGGTCTCCTAACACGCAGTTCGGTCAATCAGATACGCCGCGCAGTAGCGCCCGATCTTCGACCTATGTTCAGAAGTCACCGTCGCATGAGTGCAGTTCGTCCGCACCACGGTCTGTAGTATGCCGACAATGCAAATATGAGCCGGCGGCAGTAAAAAACAAACGGCCCGCAAGTGCGGGCCGTCGGCATGCCATAGGAAGCGACGAACTTACTTCTTCGGCGGGATGTACAGATCCGTAATGCTGCCCAGACCCATTTCAGCCGCGAACATCGGGGTCTCCGACAGCGTCGGGTGCGCATGAACGGTCAGCGCAAGGTCTTCCAGATCGGCGCCCATCTCCATCGCCAGCACTGTCTCGGCCAGCAGCTCCCCGGCGTTCACGCCGACGATGCCCGCGCCGATGATGCGCTTGGTGGTCGGGTCCCACAGCAGCTTGGTGACGCCGTCATCGCGGCCCATGGCGAGCGCACGGCCGCTGGCAGCCCACGGGAAGTTCGCCTTCTCGAACGGAATGCCCTTCGCCTTCGCCTCCGCCTCGGTCACGCCCATCCAGGCGATCTCGGGGTCGGTATAGGCGACCGACGGAATCGTCATCGCATCGAACTCGACCTTGTGGCCGGCAATGACTTCAGCCGCGACTTTTGCTTCGTTGGTGGCCTTGTGCGCGAGCATCGGGTCACCGCAGATATCGCCGATCGCATAGATATGCGGCACGTTGGTGCGCTGCTGACGATCGACCGGAATGAAACCGCGCTCATTGACGATCACACCGGCCTTGTCGGCGGCGATCTCTTTGCCGTTCGGGCGACGGCCGACGGCCATCAGCACCAGATCATATTTCTGCGGCTCGGCCGGCGCATTGTCGCCCTCGAAGCTTGCGACCAGGCCGTCGGCCTGTGCTTCCAGCTTCGTGACCTTGGTCTTCAGCATGATCGCTTCATAGCGCTTCTCGATGCGCTTTTGCAGCGGCTTGACGATGTCGCGGTCGGCCGCCGGGATCAGGCCGTCGGCAAACTCGACCACACTGACCTTCGCGCCCAGCGCGTCATACACGCACGCCATTTCCAGACCAATGATGCCGCCGCCAATGACCAGCATGCGCTTCGGGATCTGGCGCAGCTCGAGCGCGCCGGTCGAATCGACCAGGCGAGGATCGTCGTACGGGAAGCCCGGAATCCGGGCGACCGACGAGCCAGCCGCAATGATCGCGTTCTTGAACGCGATCGTCTTCACGCCCTCGGGGGTCTCAACGGTCAGCGTGTTCGGCGACGAGAAGCCGCCCTTGCCCTGTACCACCTGCACCTTGCGCGCCTTGGCCAGACCGGACAGGCCACCGGTGAGCTTTTTGATCACGCTTTCTTTCCAGCCGCGCAGTGCGTCGATATCGATCTGCGGCGCGCCGAAGCTCACGCCGCTGTGCGACATCTCTTCGGCCTCGGTGATGACCTTCGCCGCGTGCAGCAGCGCCTTGGACGGAATGCAGCCCACGTTCAGGCAAACGCCGCCCAGCGTCGGATAGCGCTCGACCAGCACCACCTTCTGGCCCAGATCGGCCGCGCGGAACGCCGCAGTGTAGCCGCCTGGACCGGCACCAAGCACCAGTGTGTCGCAGTCGATATCGGCGGTGCCCGCAAAGCTCGACGCCGCAGGTGCTGAGACAGGCGCGGGCGCAGCTGCCGGCGCAGGCGCAATAGCCGGCGCCGCCGCAGGCGTGGCAGCAGCTGCAGCGCCTGCCGTCTCGAGCATCAGCACCACGCTGCCCTCGGCGACCTTGTCGCCGAGCTTGACCTTCATCTCCTTGACCACGCCGCCGGCCGACGCCGGGATCTCCATGCTGGCCTTGTCGGATTCAACCGTGATCAGCGACTGTTCAGGCTTGATCGTATCGCCCGGCTTGACCAGCAGTTCGATGACTTCTACTTCCTTGAAGTCGCCGATGTCCGGGACTTTGATTTCGATGATGCTCATTATTAGGCTCCGTTATCTTTGTATCGGAAAACTGATCACGCGGCACGGCAGCGCCGAACTCTTGTCGAACTCTGCGCCCGCATGCACGCCCAGCTCGGCGATCTCCTGCGCGCTGCCGCCCCGCTCATAGCCCGCGTACATGGCGCCCAGCGCGAAACATTTGCCGCTGCCGATCGCCCAGAAGCGGTCGAAGCTGAACACTTCACGGTACGAATACACACCGAAAATGCCGTGCGGGTTCGCAATCAGCGTGGTGATCTGCGACGACTCATAGGGATCGTCTTCCTCTTCCTTCACGTTCAGGAAGTATTTGTCCTTCAGGATCTGGTGCACGCGCGTAAAGGTGTCGAATACCTCCTCGCGCGAGCCCAGCCGGCACTCATCGCCCATCTCGGTGAGCAGCTTCTTCATCACCGGGAAATGCGCGGTCGTACCCGACAGCGACACATACGATCCATTCACTTCGACGATCTTTTCGTTCGCCTCATACGCTTGCGACAGGCGGGTGTCCCCGAAGGTGACCAGCGAGTCGGTGGCGATAGCGATCTGATCGTCTTTGCGGACGACGACGCAAGTGGTCATCGCTGCGTGCTTACAGCAAGGACCTGCGCATGTCGGCCAGCACGTCGCCGAGATAGACGATGAAGCGCGCGCCCAGCGCGCCGTCGACCACGCGATGGTCATAGGACAGCGACATCGGCAGCATCAGACGCGGCACGAAGGCCTTGCCGTCCCAGACCGGCTTCATCTCGGACTTCGACAGGCCGAGAATCGCAACTTCCGGCGCATTGATGATCGGCGTGAACTGCGTGCCGCCGATGCCGCCCAGCGACGAGATGGTGAACGTTGCACCCTGCATATCGGCCGGCTTGAGCTTGCCGTCGCGCGCCTGCGCGGACAGTTCGCCCATTTCCTTCGCAATTTGCGCAATGCCCTTTTGGTCGGCATTCTTCACCACCGGCACGACGAGGCCGTTCGGCGTATCGGCCGCAAAGCCGATGTTGTAGTAGTGCTTCAGGATCAGGTTCTCACCGCTGGCGTCCAGCGACGAATTAAACGCCGGGAATTTCTTCAGCGCCGAGACGCTGGCCTTGATCACAAAGGCGAGCATGGTCAGCTTGACGCCGGACTTCGACAGCGACTCATTGGCGCTCTTGCGGAATTCTTCCAGGTCGGTGATGTCGGCCTGGTCCCACTGCGTCACGTGCGGGATCATCACCCAGTTGCGATGCAGGTTCGGTCCGCTGATCTTCTTGATGCGCGACAGCGGCTCAAGTGAGGTCTCGCCAAATTTCGAGAAATCGAGCGACGGCCACGGCAGCAACCCCAGCGCAGCGCTGCCGCCGGTCGCAGCCGGTGCGGCGCTGGCGCCGGACATCACGCCCTTCACGAAGCCCTGCACGTCTTCCAGCAGGATGCGTCCCTTCGGGCCGCTGCCTGTCACGCGCGTCAGATCGACGCCAAGCTCGCGTGCAAATTTGCGCACCGATGGCGACGCATGCGATTTCGCGCCGTTCGCAGGCGCTGCGGGTGCAGCTGCTACCGGTGCCGGCGCAGGCGCTGCCGCTGCTGCGGGCGCAGGTGCCGGAGCCGCTGCGGGCGCTGGCGCTGAAGCCGCTGCAGGTGCGGCCGCCGGTGCCGCGGCCGGCGCTGCTGCAGCGGCACCCTCGGCCGGCTCCAGCATCAGCACCACGGTACCCTCGGCGACCTTATCGCCGAGCTTCACTTTCAGTTCTTTGACGATGCCGGCGCGGCTGCTCGGGATCTCCATGCTGGCTTTGTCGGACTCGACCGTGATCAGCGACTGCTCAGCCTTCACGACGTCGCCGGGCTTGACCAGCAATTCGATGACCTCGACTTCCTTGAAGTCGCCAATGTCCGGCACCTTGATTTCTACTTGGCTCATTGTTTTTGCTCCGTTGGTTCCCGTCTGTGCGGGAAGATGTCGCCCGATTATGGACGAGCTTTGCAGCTGCGAGTTTCTGTCGCGTTAAGACAGGATTAAAAACACGATCGATTTTTGCTTCACCTTCGACCACCGGCAGCACATTGTGCTGCCGGCTTTGATCTTTGAAGCTAAAACTGCCAACGCATTGAATCAGACGTTGACCGGGTTCGCCTTCGCCGGATCAATCCCGTACTTGGCGATGGCCTGCGCCACGATAGCCACATCGATCAGGCCATCGTCAGCGAGCTGCTTCAGCGCTGCGATGGCGACAAAGTGGCGGTTGACCTCGAAGAACTCGCGCAGCTTGGCACGGGTGTCGGAGCGGCCAAAACCATCGGTACCCAGCACTTTGTACGACCGGCCTTTCGGCATGAACGGACGGATCTGCTCGGCATAAGTGCGCATGTAGTCGGTCGCGGCAATCACCGGGCCGGTCGTGCCCTGCAGCTGCGCGGTCACGTAAGGCACGCGCGGCGTCGCGGTCGGGTTCAGCATGTTCCAGCGGTCGGCGTCCTGGCCTTCGCGCGCCAGCAGCGTAAACGACGGTGCAGACCAGACGTCGGCGGCGACGCCCCAGTCTTGCTCGAGCAATGAGGCGGCCTCGATCACCTCGCGCAGGATGGTGCCCGAGCCCATCAGCTGCACGCGCTGTTTTGCCTGCATCTGCGACGGCTGCAGCAGGTACGCGCCTTTCAGGATGCCCTCTTCCTGGCCCGGCTTCAGGCCCGGATGCGCGTAGTTCTCGTTCATCAGCGTGATGTAATAGAACACATCTTCCTGCCTCTCGACCATCCGCTTCAGTCCGTCCTGCATGATCACCGCGACTTCATGCGCGAAGGTCGGGTCATACGGCATGCAGTTCGGTATCGTCGACGCCAGCACATGGCTGTGGCCGTCTTCGTGCTGCAAGCCTTCACCGTTGAGCGTGGTGCGGCCCGAGGTCCCGCCGAGCAGGAAGCCGCGCGCACGCATGTCGCCGGCCGCCCAGGCAAGATCGCCGATACGCTGCAGGCCGAACATTGAGTAGAAAATATAGAACGGAATCATCACGCGGTTGTTCGTCGAATACGACGTCGCCGCAGCGATCCACGAGCTCATCGCGCCCGCTTCGTTAATGCCTTCCTGCAGGATCTGGCCGGCCTTGTCCTCACGGTAGTAGCTGACCTGGTCCTTGTCGACCGGCTCATACAACTGGCCTTGCTGGTTGAAGATGCCAATCTGACGGAAGAAGCCCTCCATACCGAAGGTACGTGCTTCGTCGACCAGGATAGGCACCACGCGCGGGCCGAGCTCTTTGTCGCGCAGCAGCACGGTCAGCACGCGTACATAGGCCTGCGTGGTCGAGATCTCGCGGCCTTCTGCGGTCGGATCGAGCACGGCCTGGAATGCGTCCAGTGCCGGCACCGGCAAGGTCTCTTCCGCCTGACGACGGCGCTGCGGCAGATAGCCGCCGAGCTGTCGACGGCGCTCATGCAGATATTTCATTTCCGGCGCATCGTCGGCCGGCTTGTAGAACGGCACTTCATGCAGCTTGTCGTCCGGGATCGGGATGCCGAAACGGTCGCGCATTTCGCGGATCGCCTGGTCGTCGAGCTTCTTGGTCTGGTGTGCGGTATTGCGCGCCTCGCCGGACTTGCCCATGCCGTAGCCCTTGACCGTCTTTGCCAGAATCACCGTCGGCTGGCCTTTGGTTTCCTGTGCTGCCTTGTACGCCGCGTAGATCTTGTGCGGATCATGGCCGCCGCGGGTCAGGCGCCAGATATCGTCGTCCGACATGTTCGCGACCAGCTCGAGCGCGCGAGGATCCTTGCCGAAGAAATGTTTGCGCACATAGGCACCGTCCTTCGCCTTGTAGTTCTGGTACTCGCCGTCGACGGTTTCCATCATGATCCTCTGCAGCACGCCATCCTTGTCGCGCGCCAGCAGGTCGTCCCAGTTCGAGCCCCAGATCACCTTGATCACGTTCCAGCCCGCACCGCGGAAATCGGCCTCAAGCTCCTGCATGATCTTGCCGTTGCCGCGCACCGGACCATCCAGACGCTGCAGGTTGCAGTTAATGACGAACACCAGGTTGTCCAGCATTTCACGGCCGGCCATGCCGATGGCGCCCATCGATTCCGGCTCGTCCATCTCACCGTCGCCGCAGAAGGCCCATACCTTGCGGTTCGCGGTATCGGCGATCTGGCGTGCGTGCAGGTACTTCAGGAAGCGTGCCTGATAGATCGCCATCAGCGGGCCGAGGCCCATCGACACCGTCGGGAATTGCCAGAAGTCCGGCATCAGTTTCGGGTGCGGATACGACGACAGGCCATGACCATCGACTTCACGCCGGAAGTTCAGCATCTGATCGTCGGTGATGCGGCCCTCGAGATAAGCGCGTGCGTAGATGCCGGGCGACGAATGACCCTGGATATACAGCAGGTCACCGCCGTGGTTTTCGTTCGGCGCATGCCAGAAGTGGTTGAAGCCGATGCCGAGCATGTTGGCCAGCGACGCGAAGCTGGAAATGTGGCCGCCCAGGTCGCCATCTGCGCGGTTGGCTCGCACCACCATCGCCATTGCATTCCAGCGCATGTAGGAGCGCAGGCGCTCTTCGTATTCCAGGTTGCCGGGACAATGCTCGCCAAGATGCGCGGGGATCGTATTCACGTACGCCGTATTGCTCGAGAACGGAATATGCGCGCCACGCCGGCGCGCGAGGTCCACCATACGCTCGAGCAGATAGTGCGCACGCTCGGCGCCCTCATGCTCGATGACGGACTCGAGCGCATCTAGCCACTCGCGGGTTTCCATCACATCGGGATCGTTGGCGGCTTGCGCCAGGATGTTGTCGATTTGCGCTGCCATGAAGAGTCTCCTGGATCTTGTGTAAAGGCCGGTTTCAGGCGAAGAGCCCGCAGATTCACCTTACAGCGAAATCTGGCGGAATTTCAATGGCGCGGAGTGTATCAGGAGTTCCGTGATTTTTCAAAATACGGTAATTGATTTCACTATGCGGAATATCACAATCAACGACTGCCGCGCGCAGCCCGGATTGCCGACACGAATCGGCGGAGGAAATGACTGTAGCGCGTGCCCTTTGATCAAGGCGAAGGAACAACGCAGCTTTGCTGCGCATCAAATGCCTTGATGGCACCGGCGCACTACCGCGCGCAGTCAAGCTTCCGCGGCATCGCGGCCTCGCTCTTATAATGGTGCTTTGCTTTGATTCCCTAACCAGGCGAGCTCTCCATGTCCGCAAAAATTATTGATGGAAACCAGTTGTCGCGCGAGCTGCGCGCACAAGTTGCACAACGCGCGGCAGCGCTGAGCTCGCGTGGCCGACAGCCCGGCCTCGCGGTCGTGCTGGTCGGCGACAATCCGGCGTCGCAGGTCTATGTCCGCAACAAGGTCAAGGCCTGCGAGGACAATGGCATTCATTCGGTGCTGGAGAAATACGACGCCGACCTGTCCGAGGCCGAGCTGCTCGCGCGTGTCGATGCGCTGAACCGTGACCCGAAGATCAACGGCATCCTTGTGCAGCTGCCGCTGCCGAAGCACATTGACGCCAATAAGGTCATCGAGGCAATCGCCGCCGATAAAGACGTCGATGGTTTCCATATCAGTAATGCCGGCCTGCTGATGACGGGCCAGCCACTGTTCCGGCCCTGTACGCCGTATGGCGTGATGAAGATGCTGGAATCGATCGACTATCCGGTGCGCGGCGCGCACGCGGTGGTGGTCGGCGCATCGAACATCGTCGGCAAGCCGCAGGCGATGATGCTCTTGCAAGCAGGTGCAACAGTCACCATCTGCAATTCCAAGACGCGCGACCTCGGCCACCATACGCGCGATGCGGACATTCTCGTCGTCGCCACCGGCAAGCGGAACATCGTCACGGCCGACATGGTCAAGCCGGGGGCGGTGGTGATCGACGTCGGCATGAACCGCGACGACGCCGGCAAGCTGTGCGGCGATGTGGATTTTGGGCCCAGCGCCGAAGTGGCCGGCTGGATCACGCCGGTGCCCGGCGGCGTCGGCCCGATGACGATCACCATGCTGCTCGTGAACACCATCGAGGCGGCCGAGCGCGCCGCCGAACATTGAATCAACGAAAGCTGAACCCAGGAAAGCCGCAACCAAGATGACCACCAACGCACTGCTCGACTTTACCGATCTGCCCCGCTTCGACCTGTTCACGCCGGCGCACGTAACGCCGGCGATCACGCAGTTACTCGATGATGCCCGCCGCGTCGTACAGCAGCTGGAAGCGCCGGACGCACCGGTGAGCTGGGATGCTTTCGTCACGCCGCTGGAGGCCGTCACCGAGCGGCTCGGGCGCGCGTGGGGCGTCGTCGGTCATCTGAATGCGGTCGTTGATACGCCGGAGCTGCGCGCCGCTTATAACGAGAATCTGCCGAAGGTCACCGAGTTCTGGACCGAGCTCGGCCAGAACCTGAAGCTGTTCGAAAAATACAAGGCGCTGCAAGCAAGTAAGGAATACCAGACGCTGCCGGCCGCGCGCAAAAAGATCATCGACAATGCGGTGCGCGATTTCCGACTAGGCGGCGCTGAGCTGCCGGACGACAAGAAGGTGCGCTTTGCCGAGATCCAGGAGCAGCAGGCAGCGCTGTCGACGCGCTTCTCCGAGAACGTGCTCGATGCGACTAATGCTTACGAGCTGATTATCGACGACGAGGCACGGCTCACCGGCCTGCCGGACGATGCCAAACAGGCTGCGCGAGCGTCGGCCGAGCGCGAGGGCAAGACAGGCTGGCGCTTCACGCTGCACTTTCCGTCGTACTTTCCGATTCTCCAGTATGCCGACGACCGCGCACTGCGCGAAACCATCTATCGCGCGAATGCGACCAAGGCGTCGGAACTCGGCGCCGACCCTGCGTGGGACAACACCCAAAATATCGTCGACATTTTGAAGCTGCGCGACGAAGAGGCCAAGCTGCTCGGCTATGCGAATTTCGCCGAAGTGTCGCTGGTGCCGAAGATGGCGACATCGCCGCAGCAAGTGATCGGCTTCCTTGACGACCTCGCACTGCGCGCGCGACCGTTTGCCGAGAACGACCTGGCCGAGCTGCGCGCGTTTGCAAAGGCAGAGCTCGGTCTGGACAAACTTGAAGCGTGGGACATCACCTACGCGTCGGAAAAGCTGCGCGAGCGCCGCTATGCATTTTCCGAGCAGGAGGTGAAGCAATACTTCCCCGAGCCGAAGGTGGTGGGCGGGCTGTTCCGGCTGATTCAGAACATGTTCGGCGTCGACATCAAGGCCGACAGCAGCCCGGTCTGGCATCCGGACGTGAGCTTCTTCCGCATCGAGAAGCAAGGCCGTCTGGTCGGCCAGTTTTATCTCGACCTGTATGCGCGCAATGGCAAGCGCGGCGGCGCATGGATGGACGATGCGCGCGGCCGCAAGAACCTTGCAGGCGACGTGCAGACCCCGATCGCTTACCTGACCTGCAATTTCACCGAACCCGCCGTGGTCAACGGCATCAGAAAGCCCGCTTACTTCACGCATGACGAAGTGATCACGCTGTTCCATGAATTTGGCCACGGGCTGCACCACATGCTGACGGCGGTCGACGAACTCGGCGTGTCCGGCATCGCCGGCGTCGAATGGGACGCCGTCGAGCTGCCGTCGCAGTTCATGGAAAACTTCTGCTGGGAATGGGAAGTGCTGCAGCACATGACGGCGCACGCGGATACCGGCGCCCCGCTGCCCCGTGATCTGTATGAGAAGATGATCGCCGCGAAGAACTTCCAGTCAGGGCTGCAGATGCTGCGCCAGGTCGAGTTCTCCCTGTTCGACATGCACCTGCATTTCGACCACGACCCAAACGGTGCGGCCAGCGTCGCCGATGTGCTGGCGGAAGTGCGCCATCGCGTGGCCGTGATCGTGCCGCCGTCATTCAACCGTTTCGAGAATTCGTTCTCGCATATTTTTGCCAGCGGCTATGCGGCTGGCTATTACAGCTACAAATGGGCGGAGGTGCTGTCGGCAGATGCCTATGGCGCGTTCGAAGAGGCGCAGGGCGATCCGAACCGGCTCGCCGAGACCGGCGTGGCTTTCCATCGGGAGATCCTGGCGGTCGGCGGTTCGCGCAGTGCGCTGGAATCGTTTACCGCCTTCCGTGGCCGCGCGCCGAGCATTGACGCGCTGCTGCGGCACAACGGCATGGTACAGTCCAACGGATGACGCGCGTCGATTTCCACAGCAAAGTCCCGGACAAGATCACCTACGCTTGCCGGCTGGTGCGAAAGGCGCGTGCCGCTGACATGAAGGTCGTGGTGTTTGCGGCCGACGCTGCACAGATGAGTGCGCTCGACGATGCCATGTGGACGTTTTCGGAACAGGACTTTCTGCCGCACGTCACGGCCGGCGATGAGCTCGCCGCCGTGACGCCGGTGATCCTGACGCACGATGCCGGTCAGGCGCTGCCGCATCATCAGGTGCTGGTCAATCTGTCGCGCGAGACGCCTGCGCATTTCGCCCGCTTCGAGCGCCTGTTTGAGATCGTATCGACCGACGAAAGCGATCTGCTTGCCGGCCGCGAGCGCTATCGGCAGTACCAGCAACGCGGCTATCCGCTCACTCATTTTGTCGCTGAAAAATCATGACCGTCCCGAACACTGACCTCCCCCTGCTGACCGACATTATTGAGGAAGGCGCGAGCCCGGACGTGACCGCGCCGATCGCGGCTGCAACCGGCACCGCCATTCCTGCGGCGCCTGCTGCCTCTGCTGAACCACCGACTGCGGTTGCGCCATCAGTGACGCCCGCGGCCGCTGCCCCGGCGGCCGCCCCGACCCCGGCAGCGATCCTCGCAGCGGCCACCAACACCAGTCAGCCCACGCTCGATCCACTGCAAGATGCGCTGGCCGAACAGCTCGCTGCAGGCCTGGCCAAACAAGTCCCTCTGCTGGTCGAGAATGCGCTGCGTGAACAGCTCGCCAAGACCCTGGGCGCCAAGCTGCAGACCGAATTGCTGACCGCACTGACTGAGGCCTTGCCGACGGCGGTGCAGGCGGCATCTGCGGAACTTTCGGCGCGCGTGGCGAACCAAGTCGGCGGATTGCTCGAGCAGCAGCTGCAAGGTGATGTCCGCGCCGCCGTAGCCAAAGAGGTTACCCGGGGAAGCGCAGCACGCAACTAAGCGCACGACGATCCCGCATGCATTCATCGCGATCGTCAACCGCTTGCTGATCGCAACACCCAGGGTTCATCATGAAAGTCATCGTTCTCGGTGCAGGCATAGTCGGCACCGCTTCCGCGTGGTTCCTGCAAAAGGCAGGCCATGACGTCACCGTCCTCGATCGCCAGCCCGGCGCTGCACAAGAGACCAGCTTCGCCAATGGCGGACAGATCTCCGTCTCGCATGCCGAGCCGTGGGCCAATCCGTCCGCACCGCTAAAATTGCTGAAGTGGCTCGGCCGCGAAGATGCGCCGCTGCTGTTCCGGCTGCGGCCGGAGTGGCTGCAATGGCGCTGGGGCATGGCCTTCCTGCGCGAATGCACGCCGGCACGCACCGCACACAATATTCGTCAGATCATCGCGATTGCCGACTACAGCCGGCAGACGCTGCAGGCCGTACGTGCCGAGACGAATATTGCGTATGACTGCGAGACACGCGGCATCCTCCACTTTTACACCGACGAAGCCGAGTTCCGGCAATCGCTCGCGGCGGCACAACTGATGCGTGACCTCGGCTGTCCGCGCCAGACCGTTACGCCCGACGACGTGGTCAGGATCGAACCGGCGCTCGCCGCAATCCGTCACAAGATCGCCGGCGGCGATTTCACCGCGACCGACGAATCCGGCGACGTGTACAAATTCACCACAGGCCTGGCCGCCCGATGCGAAGAGGCCGGCGTACAGTTCCGTTTCAACACCACCGTCACGCGGCTAATGGCCGAAGGCAGCGGCGCAGCGGCACGTATCACCGGCGTGGAAATCATCGATGAGCATGGCCGCCATCAGCGGCTGCAGGCGGACAGCTATGTGCTGGCGCTGGGCAGCTTCTCGCAAGCGCTGGCAAAAGACGTTGGTGTCGACCTGCTGCTGTATCCCGGTAAAGGCTATTCGGCGACCTATCAAGTGACTGATCCGGCGCGTGCGCCGTCGGTGTCGCTGACCGACGATGGCTACAAGCTCGTGATCTCGCGCCTCGGCGATCGGCTGCGCGTGGCCGGCACGGCGGAGCTGAACGGCTATACGCGCGAGCTGAACATGGTCCGCTGCGAAGCGATCACACGGCGCACGCGCGAGCTGTTCCCCGATGCCTGTGACTACGCGCACCCGCAATACTGGACCGGGCTGCGACCGCTGACACCGTCCAACGTGCCCTACATCGGCCGCACCCGACTGGCCAACCTGTTCCTGAACACCGGCCACGGCACGCTGGGCTGGACCATGGGCTGCGGCTCGGGGAAGGCGATCGCCGATATTGTCAGCGGCCGCCGGCCCGATGTCGATTTTGCCTTTACCGGCATGACGCGCGAAAGCGCACCTGCGCGCCTGGTGTCGTTGCCAGCGAAAGGCTAAGCGGCCTGCGCTGAATGGCGCACGCTGGCTTTCCGTGTTCGCGATTGCCACCGGCGCCCGTCTTGTATTACCTTCTGCGGTGACCAGCCGGTTCCAACCCTGACCTCACTGCGGAGACTATTGATGCGCTTTTCCACCTACAGCCTGCCCCTGCTCGCGTTGTTCGCCATGGAGGCCGGCGCGCAGGAGTTGCTCGTGAAGATAGGCCATGTCGGGCCCCTCTCCGGCCCCATCGCTCACCTGGGCAAGGACAACGAGAACGGCGCACGGATGGCGATCGACGCATTGAACGCCAAAGGCCTCACCATCGGCGGCAAAAAGGCCAAGTTTCAACTGCTGCCCGAGGACGACGGCGCCAACCCTCAGCAGGCCACCGCCGTTGCGCAGAAGCTCGCCGACGCCAAGGTGGTCGGCGTCATCGGCCACCTGAATTCCGGCACCACGATACCGGCCTCCAAAATTTATAACGATCACGCGATACCGCAGATCTCGCCGTCATCAACCAACCCGAAATACACTCAGCAGGGCTACAAAGGCGCGTTCCGGGTGGTCGCGAACGATGCACAGCTTGGCGGCGCGCTCGGCCGTTATGCGGCCGGCACACTGAAGGTCAGGAATGTGGCCATCATCGACGACCGTACCGCTTACGGCCAGGGTGTCGCCGACGAGTTTGCCAAGGCCGCGAAGGCAGCCGGCATCAACGTGGTCGGCCGCCAGTACACCAATGACAAGGCTACCGATTTCAATGCGATCCTGACCGCCATCAAGGGCAAGTCGCCCGATCTGGTGTTCTTCGGCGGGATGGATGCGGTCGGTGGGCCGATGCTGCGGCAGATGAAGCAGCTGGGCATCGCTGCGAAGTTCATGGGCGGCGACGGCATCTGTACAGAACAGCTGCCATCACTGGCGGGCGCCGGACTCGGCGACGAGCAGGTGGTCTGTGCCGAGGCCGGCGGCGTCGAGGAAAGCCAGAAAAAAACGATGGACAACTTCCGCGCAGACTATCGCAAGAAATTTGGTGTCGACGTAAAGCTGTATGCGCCGTATGTATATGACGCAGTAATGGTGATGGCAGACGCGATGCAGCGCGCCAATTCAACCGAGCCGGCCAAGTACCTGCCGGAGCTGGCAAGGAGCCGCTATCAGGGCGTAACCGGTCTGATCGAGTTCGATGCGCGCGGCGACATGAAAACCGGCACGCTGACGCTGTACACCTTCAAGGGCGGCAAGCGCGCGCAAATCGCGGTCGTGCACTGACCCTGATCTGAGTTAAGCACCATCCCGCTTGCTGCGGGACGATACAAAAAAAAAGCGCTTCCTATGAAGCGCTTTTTTATCGTTCAGCAGGCGATTACTTCAGGCCGAGGATCCACTTGGCCAGCGTGTGCGCTTCAGCGTCCGACACTTGTGGGTTCGCAGGCATCGGGATCTGGCCCCAGACGCCGCTGCCGCCCTTTTGAATCTTGGTGGCCAGCTTGTTTTCAGCGGACTTGTCGCCCTTGTACTTGGCGGCGACCTCTTTGTAGCCCGGGCCGACCAGCTTGTTGTCAATTGCGTGGCAAGCCAGGCAGTTCTTCTCTTTAGCCAGCTGTTCGTTGGCGAATGCTGCGTTCGATGCCAGTGCAGCGACGGCTGCGACAGCGACCAGAATGTGTTTCATGACCATCTCCAATTAGGTGAAAGTGGCAGGATTTTAACTCGATTTTTATATCCTGCTCTGAGCTGACATTATCATCGCCGCAAGGTACCCCTTGCGGCGGTTACATTCGCTCACGCAAAGCTTAGTCGGTAACAGCGCCCTTGCTGGCCGTCGATGCCAGTTTGGCAAATTTGGCCAGCACGCCACGAGTGTATTTCGGGGCCGGCGGCGTCCAGGCCTTGCGGCGACGCTCCAGCTCTTCGTCCGAGATATTCACCTGAACCAGAAGCTTGTGCGCATCGATCGTAACCGAATCACCGTCTTGCACCAGCGCGATGTTACCGCCCACGAAAGCCTCGGGCGCCACATGGCCGACCACCATGCCCCAGGTGCCGCCGGAGAAACGGCCGTCGGTGATCAGGCCGACCGATTCGCCCAGACCTTTACCGACCAGCGCCGACGTCGGTGACAGCATTTCCGGCATGCCCGGTCCGCCTTTCGGGCCGAGGTAGCGCAGCACGACCACGTCGCCGGCGCTGATCTTGTTCGACAGGATCGCGTCCATCGCCGACGGCTCGTCGTCGAACACGCGTGCCGGACCGGTGATGGCCGGGTTCTTCAGACCAGTGATTTTTGCCACGCAGCCTTCGGTGGCCAGGTTGCCCTTCAGGATAGCGAGGTGACCTTCTTCGTACAGTGCCTTATCGATCGGCATGATCACGTCCTGGTCAGCACGCGGCTGATCCGGCACGTTGGCCAGTTCTTCGGCCAGGGTCTTGCCGGTGATGGTGATGCAGTCGCCGTGCAGCAGGCCGGCGTTCAGCAGGATCTTCATCACTTGCGGTACGCCGCCGGCGGCGTGCAGGTCGGTCGCCAGGTACTTGCCGGACGGTTTCATGTTGCAGATGACCGGCACTTTCTTGCGCATGCGCTCGACGTCGTCGATCGTCCATTCGACCTGCGCGGCGTGAGCGATCGCCAGGTAGTGCAGCACGGCGTTGGTCGAGCCGCCGGTCGCCATGATGACGGCCATCGCGTTCTCGATCGACTTGCGGGTGATGATGTCGCGCGGCTTCAGATTGTTGCGCACGGCCTGCACCAGCACACGCGCCGATTCTTCAGCGGACGTCACTTTTTCAGCGTCCGGGTTGGCCATGGTCGACGAATACAGCAGCGACATGCCGAGCGCCTCGAACGACGACGACATTGTGTTGGCGGTGTACATACCACCGCACGAACCGGTTGACGGGCACGCATTTTTCTCGATGCCTTCGAAATCCTCATCCGACATCTTGCCGGCAGTGAACTGGCCGACGGCCTCGAACGCGGACACAATGTTCAGGTCCTGGCCTTTCCATTTGCCGGCCTTGATGGTGCCGCCGTACACATAGATGCCTGGCACGTTGGTGCGCGCCAGCGCGATCATCCCGCCCGGCATGTTCTTGTCGCAGCCGCCGATGACGACGCAACCGTCCATCCACTGACCCTGCACGCAGGTCTCGATGCAATCCGCGATCACTTCACGCGAGATCAGCGAGTACTTCATGCCTTCGGTGCCCATCGACATGCCGTCCGAGATGGTCGGCGTGCCGAACACCTGCGGGTTCGCGCCGCATGCACGGGTCGCAGCGATGGCAGCGTCCGCCAGCTTCTGCAGGCCCGAGTTGCACGGGGTGATCGTCGAGTGGCCGTTCGCAATGCCGATCATCGGGTTGCTGAAATCTTCCTTCTTGTAGCCCATCGCGTAATACATCGCGCGGTTGGGGCTGCGAGCCACGCCTTCGGTAATGTGCTTGGAACGTTCGTTGTCAGCCATGGTGTCTCCGGATGCTCGATTGAAATAATCGATTGAAATAAGAAAAGACCGTAACCATGCCTTGCCAACAAAATGCTGTCAAATATATGATTTATCGCTTATTGATATTTTTTACGACTCAATAAATGATTGCAAAATGAATATCGAATTGCGCCAGTTGCGCTACTTCGTCGCCGTCGCGGAAGAGCTGCATTTCGGCCGCGCCGCGCTGCGGCTGCACATGACGCAACCGCCGCTATCGCAGGCGATCCAGGCGCTGGAGACGCAGCTCGGAACCGCGCTGTTCGCACGCACCCGGCGCTCGGTCGCGCTGACCGCTGCCGGCGACGCATTGCTGCCAGAAGCGCGCCGGCTGCTGCAGCATGCCGAGGCGCTGCCGGCGCTGGCCAGGCGCGCAGCCTCTGGCGAGAGCGGCACGCTGTCGCTGGCCTTCGTGTCGATCGCCGACTACAACCTGCTGCCGGCTGCGCTGCGAGAATTTTCGGCCGCGTACCCGTCGGTGCAGATCTCGTTGCAGGAAGCGACCACGGACATCCAGCTCGATATGCTGGCCGACGGCGCGATCGATGCCGGCATCGTCGTCGCGCCGCTGCCCGAGCTCGTGAAGCAGGACATCCGTTACTTGCCACTATTGTCGGAACCACTGGTACTCGCGCTGCCGGAACATAACGCGCATGCGCAGCAGGCACGAGTCTCACTGAAGCAAGTGGCTGATCTGCCGCTGGTGATTTTCCCGCGCCGCATCGGCCCGCGCTTCCAGGACCTGATCTTCAACTGCTTCCGTGATGCCGGCGTGACGCCGCGCATCGGGCAAGAAGCGATCCAGATGCAGACCATCGTCAGCCTCGTTTCAGCGGGCATGGGGATCGCGCTTGTGCCACAATCCGTCTCCAATTTGAAGCGGCCCGGCGTCGAATATCGTGCGCTGAAAGAGGCGTCGCCGAGAGTCGAGTTCGGTCTCGCCTGGCGGCGCGACAATGCGTCGCCGGTACTGTCTGCCTTCGTCGAACTGATGCGAAAGAAACGCTAGATGCTGATCCACCCGATGCCCGACCCGGTCGCCTTCGCGATCGGCCCGCTTGCCGTGCGCTGGTACGGCCTCATGTACCTGTTCGCGTTCGTACAAGTGATCCTGCTCGGCCGCGTGCGCGCGCGCCAGCCGCATATCGCTGCGGCCGGCTGGAAAGCGGAGCATATCGAAGACATGCTGTTCTACGGCGTGCTCGGCGTGGTGCTCGGCGGCCGCCTGGGCGAAGTGCTGTTCTATCACCCCGCCTATTACCTTGGGCACCCGCTGGAGATCTTTGCCGTCTGGAAGGGCGGCATGTCATTCCACGGCGGCTTCCTGGGCGTGCTGATCGCGATGGCGGTCTGGGCACGCAAGCATGGCCGCCGCTGGATGGAAGTCATGGACCTGATCGCGCCGTTGGTGCCGCTGGGGTATGCGGCGGGACGCATCGGCAACTTCATCAATGCCGAGCTGCCTGGCCGCGTTGCCGACGCCACGCTGCCCTGGGCGATGGTATGGCCGAACGTGGACGCGCTGCCGCGCCACCCATCGCCGATCTATCAGGCGCTGGTCGACGGCGTGCTGTTGTTTATTGTGTTGTGGCTGTTCGCGCGCAAGCCGCGCCCTTATCTCGCGGTCAGCGGACTGTTCGCCGCCGGCTATGGCTGCGCTCGCTTCTTCACTGAATACTTCCGCACGCCGGATTATGAAGTCGGTATCGGCAGCTGGACGATCTCGGCCGGACAGATGCTGTCGCTGCCGATGGTCGCGATCGGCGTCGCGCTGCTGCTGGTCGCCTACCGCAACGCTCCGGCGAAACATGTCTGACACCTACCCCATGGACGCTCCGATGAATGCCAACCTGTACGCACTGTTCCGTTCGCGCTTCCCGCAAGATCTCGACGATTGCTGGCTGGAGACCGCTGACGGACATTTCTACAGCTGGCGCGACCTCGAGCGCGGCAGCGCGAAGATGGCGAACCTGCTGGCCAGCCTGAATCTGCCTGCCGGCGCACGCGTCGCAGCACAGGTCGAAAAATCGCCGGAAGCGCTGATGTTGTATCTGGCGACGGTGCGCGCCGGCTTTGTCTATCTGCCGCTGAACACCGCCTACCGCGCGAGCGAGATGAGCTATTTCATCGAGAATGCATCGCCTTCCGTGGTGGTCTGCGCGCCCGGCAATTTCAGCTGGATCACGCAGACAGCATTCAAGGCCGGTGTCGCCCATGTATTCACATTGGACGAGCCGCATGAGGGCCGCAACAGCGGCTCGCTGCTGGCGCGCGCCGTCCATTTCCCCGACGAGTTCGACACCGTTGACCGCGATGCCGATGACCTCGCGGCGATCCTGTACACCTCAGGCACCACCGGCCGCAGCAAGGGCGCGATGCTCACGCACGGCAACCTCGCTTCCAACATCCGCGTGCTGCACGATGCATGGCGCTGGCAGCAGAGCGACGTACTGCTGCATGCGCTGCCGCTGTTCCATATTCACGGACTGTTCGTCGCTGCGCACGGCGCGCTGTACAGCGGCAGCAAGACGATCTTCCTGCCGAAATTCGACAGTCCCGAGGTGATCCGGCAGCTGCCGCGCAGTACCGTATTCATGGGGGTGCCGACCTACTATGTGCGACTGCTGTCCGATCCCGCTTTCGGGCGCGACTGCTGCACGAATATTCGGCTGTTCGTGTCCGGCTCGGCACCGCTGCTGACGGAGACCTTCGAGCAGTTCGCGAAAACGACCGGCCACACCATTCTCGAGCGCTACGGCATGAGCGAGACGGCGATGCTGACCTCGAACCCGTATGACGGCGAACGCCGCGCCGGCACCGTCGGCCCGGCACTGCCCGGCGTGGCGGTGCGCGTGGTGAACAGCGCCGGCGAGCCGTGCACGACCGGCGAGATCGGCGACGTCCAGGTGCAAGGCCCGAACGTCTTCAAGGGCTACTGGCAGATGCCGGAAAAGACGGCCGAAGAATTCACCGCCGACGGCTATTTCCGTACCGGTGATGTCGGACGCTTTGACGCCGACGGTTATCTGTCCATCGTCGGCCGCAGCAAAGACCTGATCATCTCCGGCGGCTATAACGTCTATCCGAAAGAGATCGAGAGCGTGATCGACGACATGGACGGCGTGCTGGAGTCAGCGGTGATCGGCGTGCCGCATCCGGACTTCGGCGAAGCTGTAACGGCCGTGGTCGTGCCCATCGGCGGCGCCGCGCTGTCGGAGTCGGCGATCATCGCGGCGCTGAAATCGAAGATCGCAAACTTCAAGGTGCCCAAGCGCGTACATGTCGTCGACGAGCTGCCGCGCAACACCATGGGCAAGGTGCAGAAAAACGTGCTGAGGGCGCAGTTCGGCGGCTAGTGCAGACGCCTATCGCAGGCCCTTGTACAGCATGTATGCCGCCAGCCCGTAAAGCATCAGCGCATATACGCGCTTGAGGCTGCGCACGTCGAGCGAGTGCGCAACGCGCGCGCCCAGCGGCGCCGTCAATACCGCTGCTGCAGACACCAGCCCGAGCGCGGGCAGATACAAAAAGCCCAGCGTGCCTTCGGGCAGGCCGGGCTCCTGCAGACCGAAATAAATGTTCGACAGCGTCGCCGCCAGCGCGATCGGAAAGCCGATCGCGGCGCTGGTCGCCACCGCATTGTGAATACGGACGTTACACCAGGTCATGAAGGGCACCGAGATGAATCCCCCGCCCGCGCCGACCAGCCCGGATAGCGTGCCGATCACCAGGCCTACACCGAGCATGCCCGGCGTGGCCGGCAGTTCGCGAGTGGGCTTCGGTTTGCGGTCCAGCAGCATCTGCGTCGCTGAAAAACTGATGAACAGCCCAAAGAACAGCGCAAGCGCCGTCGATGACAATTGCGCGCCCACCCACGGCCCGATCCACGAGCCGATCAGCACGGCCGGCGCGAATTGCCGCACGACCGGCCACAGCACCGCACCATGCTTGTGATGCGCGCGCAGCGATGACATCGACGTAAACAAAATGACGGCCAAAGACGTCGCGATCGCGACATGCACCACCAGCGTCTCGGGAAAATGGCGTGCCGACAGCAGCATCGTAATGAACGGGACAGTGAGCATACCGCCGCCCACGCCCAACAGCCCTGCCGAGAATCCCGTGAAAGCGCCGAGCGCGAGCAGGCCTGCGGCCAGTGTGAATTCCATTAGCGGTCCTGCGCAAGCTGGTTGACGATGACGTTCCATTCGGCGCGCGTGACCGGCGTGATCGACAGACGGTTCCCGCGCCGCAGGATCACCATCTCCTGCAGTTCCGGATGCGCGCGCAGCTCGGGCAGCGACAGCAGGCGGGTCTTGCGCAGTGCACGCACATCGACCAACAACCAGCGTGGCGCTTCGGGCGTGGACTTCGGATCGTAATAAGGACTGCGCGGATCGAATTGCGTGGGATCGGGATAGCTGCCGCTCGCCACTTCTGCAATGCCAGCGATGCCCGGCTCGGCACAGCTCGAATGATAGAACAGCACGCCGTCACCGACCTGCATCTGGTCGCGCATGAAATTACGCGCCTGGTAGTTGCGCACGCCCGTCCACGGCAGCGTGTGCTGCGCGGCCGCGAGCGCGTCGTCAATGCTGGCCTCGTCGGGCTCGGATTTCATCAGCCAGTAGCGCATAGTGAGATTTCGGGCCGTGCGGGTGAGATGTGCGAATAACTCTTGCGCATGAGACGTACGCAAAGAGCACGCATAAAAAAACGGCTGCAGATATCTGCAGCCGCTCGAATTTAGTCCCGCCTGTGCCGCTGTGCCGGCATCCCGAACCGATTTGGTTCAAGGTGGCCACAGTAGTTCAATATTGGGATCGTCGGACAAGCGACGTTCACGCCTACTGAACGAATCCCGCAGCCAATGCGCTTAAATGGTTCAAGGAATATATGGCAAACGCGTACACGGCAGGAGAGATAAGTCTACCGCAAACGCGATCCATGTCAACGGGTTTCGTTAGCGTGCGACGCCGTGTTCAGAACAGCCGCTCTTGCGGCGCAAGTGCGGTGTCGAGCAGCGAGTGCATCTCGGTAATCTTGTCCTGGACTTCGGCCACCGGCATATCGGCAAACGGGCCATCGACCGAGCGCGATGCGAGGTAGTCGGCAGCGATACCAAGTGCAGCCATCACGGCGATACGATCGGTACCTTTGACCTTGCCGGCGTCGCGTATCGTTTCCATGCGCTCGTCCAGCAAAGCGACCGCTCGCTTCAGCGCGAGCTCTTCGCCTTCCTTGCAGGCGAGCCGGTATGGCTGTCCCATGATGGTCACGTCAATGGTCGTCATGCAGCCTCGCGGTCGATGGTCTCAGCGGTGTTGTCGGTCTCGGCCGGCAGCGATGCAATCAGCTGCGACACGCGCTCGTGCGCCTCGTGCATGCGCAGCGCAAGCCGCGCGTTCTCGGTTTGCAGCGCGGCGAGCTCGGTGCGCAATGCGGCATTTTCGCCGCGCAGCGCATGCGTGAGCTCGACGAGTTGCCTGAGCTTTTCCAGCAGGGAAGTGAAATCGAAGACCATCCGGCACTATAGTCGCGGCCAAGAATGTCAGTCAATACGCGCGGCCGGCCGCGACAATGATGCTGGAATATTATCCGGCACCGGCCGCGCTGCGCGCTTCTGGCACGGCGGCGTCGCCACCGTCACTCGTCCATAACTGGCCATCGACCGTGATCAGCGCCGTACGGATCGATTTGCCAGGAAAGAGTTCTGTACACGCATCGCGGTAGCCTGCGAGCTGTTGCTGATAGTCGGCCTGCTGCCATTCATACAAGTTTCGCTTGTAATCCAGAATCCACAGGGTATCGTCGAAGATCACCAGCCTGTCGATGCGCATCGGCGCGCCGCGGTGAACGAGCTCCATCTCATTGCGCGCGAACCGGTATACAGCAGGATCGAAGAAGCGCGCCAGCGACGGCTGCGACAAAATGCATCGTGCCTGCTCAGCGGCAATTTCAGCCTCTACTTCCGTGCAATCGAGCCAGCGCGCGATGGCGGCCACGCCCGGCAGCGTCACCGGCCACTGCGCAGAACAGGTCAGCCGCTCCATCAGCGCATGCAGCCGCTTGCCTTCGAGTGTCGCCTCGCTATCGGTATCCGCATCGCGGACAGCCGGCGGTAGCTGGCGCGGCCGGAACAGGGTCAATTCAAATGCGTTGTCAGTGCGCGCGGACGATGATACGACGCTATCGGGCAAAAATTCGGGCGCATCGCGCAGGCGCTCATACCAGCTGCCCGACTTCACGTCGCCGCTCGAGGTCGCCACGCCGCTGAACAGTAGCAGCTGTTTTGCGCGGGTGGCTGCCACATACAGCAGATTCCAGTTTTCCTGCGCACGAAAGGTCTCTTCCTGCGCAAACAGTTCATTGCGCGCACAGCCGCGCTCGGCCATTTTCCCGAACACCGAAAAATGCGTCGGCGCGGGTTCGTGCTGCGGCCACTCGCACAGCACGCCGGCCTTGTCCTTGCCACCGTCACTGTGATTGGCCCCCATCACGGCCACGATCTCGGCCTCGAGTCCCTTGGCGCCATGCACAGTCATGATCCGCACGGCATCGAGCGCGGCATCGATGTCGGCTTCGTCCGGCGCTTCCTGCTCGCTGCCGCGCTGCTTGCGGCGCAGGTGCTCAAGGAAGCGCGCAATGCTGGGATAGCGTCCGGCATCGAGCTCCAGCGACAGCGCAAGGAAAGCGTCCAGGTTGCCCAGCACTTGCAGCCGCGCTTCATCCGGTGACGCGGCCGCATACCGGCTCACCAGATCGCCTTCGTGGAGCACACGATCGAGCAGGTCGTGCACCGGCAGGCGGCGCGCGGCGTCGAGCCAGTCGGTCAGCAGCGCCTGCGCGCGCCGCAGTGGCGGCGTCGCCAGCTCGTCCGCGACGGCCTGCTGCAGCCGTCGCCACCAGCTGTCATCGCCGCGCGCCAGCAAGATCAGGTCGTCATCACTGGCGCCGACGATTGGCGACTTCAACACATGGGCCAGCGCAAGGTCGTCGGCCGGCATCGTCAGCCAACGCAGCAAGGCGGTGAGGTCGCTGGCCTCAAGCGTATCGAGCAGCCCGCCGGTGCGGCTGGAGACAAATGGCACGCCAGCCGCTCTCAGGCCGCGCTCGTAAGCGAGCAGATGCGTACGGCTGCGCACCAGGATCATCATGTCAGACCAGCGCAGCGGTGCATCGCCCTTGCGGCAATGCGTGCGCGCATGGTGCAACGCCTGTCCGACCAGTTCGCCCTCCCGCTGATGGCGCCGGTCTTCCTGTTCGACGGGCGCGACTCGCAGCGGATCACGCAACGCAAAACCGTCGACCTGTGCCGCTGCCGCACCGCCATCACCATCGCCGGCGACCAGCGGCAAGCGCCAGACTTCACCGGCCGCTGTCGACTGTGTGCTTTGTGGCGCATACAACGGATTCTCGCGCATCACTTCGTTGAGCATTTGCACGATCGCCTGGCCATTGCGCCAGGTGACGCTGGTGCGCAAGTCTGCTGCGCCCTGCTGTTTCAGCAGCGCTCGCGCCGCGTCGAACACGCGCGGCTCGGCACGGCGGAAACGATAGATCGATTGTTTCGGATCGCCGACGATGAATACGCTCGGCCGGTGGCCGTCGCCGTCGTAGGCATCGAGCCACGCGCGCACGACGTGCCACTGCAGAGGATTGGTGTCCTGGAATTCGTCGATCAGGATGTGCCGGTAGCGGGCGTCGATGCGCGCATGCAGATACGCGGCCTGCTCATCGTTAGTCAGCAGCGACCAGGCATGCAGCTCCAGATCGGAGAAATCCATTTTGCGACGGTCCGCCTTGATCGCTTCATAGTGCCCGATCACGGCCGGGCCGATCAGGTACATTGCCTCGTTCAGCTGGCGCACCGTGATCTCGGCACTGCGCGCGCGCAGAGACTGCAATGCCATGCCCAGCGCCTGCCAGCTGTCGACGAAACGGTCGGCCTCGTCGGCGGGCAACGCGGCCTGCTGTGCCTTGGTGATCTTCACCGAGCGCGGCTCGCCCTTCTGGGTCAGCACGCTCGCGCACAGCGCCTCGAAAGACGCGAGGCTGGCGCCGGTACTGAACGCGCTCTCGATCGCGTTGGCCACGCCCTTCTGAGTGTCGGTGCCGACGCCGAGCATGCGCGCAACAAGCATTACCTGCGCGCTCAGCGCCGTATCGTCCCACAATGACAACCGCGCATCGCGCACGCCGTCTTCACCGCAGCGATCGATCAGCTCCTGCTGAGGGTCACCGTGCAGATTCGCGATCGTCCATTCAGAACGCTTGTCGAGGAAAGCATCAATGAGCTCTTTGCCGCTCCAGTCGCCGGCAATGCGATACACCGTCATCAGGGCGTCGCGCAGGCCCGCATTGGCGGGCTGGTTAAGCGATTGCATGAAACGCAGCCATGCGGCCTCGGCGATCTCGCTGGTGCTCTCCTCCAGACCGAGCCCGTGCGGCACGCCCGATGCCAGCGGCGCGATCTGCAGCAGCCGGATAAACCAACTGTGAAAGGTATCGACCGCCAGGCCGTGCGGACTGGACAGCACGCGCGCATAGAGCCCGCGTGCGGCCGGCAGCCGCTGCACGGCGCTGGCACGATCCAGCCCGCGCTGCTGCAGCTGATCGATCACTTCGTCATCATCGGCTTCCAGCGCCAATGTTTTCAGTAGCTGCAGCAGCCGCTCGCGCATCTCGCCGGCCGCCTTGCGGGTGAACGTAATGGCCAGCAGCTCGGCCGGGTCGAAGCCCTCAAGCAAGAGCCGCAGCATGCGTGACACCAGCAGCCAGGTCTTGCCGCTGCCGGCGCAGGCTTCCACCGTCACCGAACGTGCCGGATCGCAGGCGGTACGAACGAACTCAAGCCGGTCGACCGCACGGCCATCCACAAACAACTGCTCGGCCTGCGCCATCACCATGCTCCCTTGCGACACAGGCCGCGCATGCTGCACCAGTCGCAGCTCTTGCCGGTGCCATGCGCCGGCATTGCATCGCCTTCAGCAATCGCAGTCAGGCTGCTTTCGATCTGTCCGCACAAGGCCGTGCGCCATTGGTCAAGATCATCGGGCTCCAGCGCAGCGCCGGGATCGTCGTCGATCGCCACGTAAGCGGCGCGCACCGGCGCCGGATCAAGCAGCAGCGCATAGAACGGCAATTGCTGGTCCTCAAAGTCTTTCAGCCGCGCCTTCAGCGACACGGCGCGCGTCGTCTTGTAGTCGATCACCATCAGGTCACCGTCGGCATTGCGGTCGATACGGTCGAGCTTGCCCACCAGCCGCACGGTCCTGCCGGCCAGCGCCAACGGCTGCTCTTTGGGTTCCTCACCAAAGGCAAAAGTCCAGCCGGCCGCTTCGTGCTGGTTGGCCCAGTTGACATAGTCATCGCAGCGCGACAGCCAGCGCACCTTGTAACGCAGCGCGTCCGGGTTGCGTGCAATCTGAACGCCGAACACTTCCTCGGACAGGGACGCCATCAGCGCATAGCGTTGTGCCGGCGGCGTTGGCTGCTCGCGCAGCGCGTCGTGATAGCGCTTCAGTATCTGGTGCAGCCAATCGCCGTAATCGCGCCGCTCAGGCAGCTCAGTGATGTCATCCGGCGCGCTCAACGCAAGCATGCGTGACGCGAAAAATTGATACGGGCAGGCGACCAGGCTGTTGTAGCCGCTGGCAGACAAGCGTGCTGGCAGCAGCGCAGCGGCCGCAGGGGCCGGCATCGATGCCGGCGTCGCGGTCAGGCGCTCGACGGCCTGCTGAGGCCGGCGGCGCGGCAAGCCGCCGTGGCCCTGGGTCTCCAGCAGCAGTTCCAGTCTTTGTATCCATGCGGCCGGCTTGACCGCGTCACCATCGCGGCGGGCCTGCCACGACAGCACGACGTCGGGGCAGCTGATCAGTAGCGCAGCGAATTCGCGCAGCTGCTGACGCTGACGGCTCTCACGCGTCTCAAGGCCTAGTTCGCGCCGCACGGCGTTAGCAAAGAACAGCTGTTCGGCAGGGCGCGAAGGCAGGTGCTCGGCATCGGCGCCGACGACGATCGCCGCGTCGAATTCACGCAGCGTGCTGCCATTTAACGGCACCATCATCACCCGGCGGTCCTCGCGCGGCGCAACGAATACCGTCTGCTCCATCTGCAGGTCGACCAGCGCGCGCCACTCGGCCAGCGAGAAGCGCTGATCCAGTGACCCGCAATCGCGCGCCAGCCGCGCGAGCATCTCCAGCACTTGTGCGCCGGCCTTATCCGCCGCGAGCGCATCGCTGCAACCCAGCGCCGCCAGTGCGGCCAGCGAGTCCGCGACCCAGTCGCATAACGGCCGCGCGGCACGATAACGGCCGGCCTCGCGAGCGATCGCTTCCAGTAATGCTTTGGCTGGCGCATTGCCGCCCAGCGCAGCGGCCAGCGCCTCCCAGCCCGCGGCAGCACCGGCACCGACCAGCTCGGACTCGACCACGCTGCGCTGAACAGGGTCGGCCAATGCGTCATGCACGATGAAGGGCGACTTGAGGAAGTCGAGCAAACGACCGACATCGCCGCCTGTGCCGGCAAGCTCAATCCACGCGTGCAGCACGGCGGCCGCACGCGTGGTCGACAGCTTCCAGCCAGTCTCGTCCGAGACGCTGATGCGCGCGCGCTCGAGCAGAGCACGCAAGCGGCGCGCCACCACCCTGTCCTGAGGGATCAGCGCAATGCGCTGGCGCCCGGCGGCGATCCAGTCGACGATGGCCTGCGCGGCCATTTGCGCTTCGTCTTCCATGCTGTTCGCTTCGTGCAGCACGACGCCCGCCGGTGGCGAGATCGACACCACGTCCACAGGCACGCCGTCGAGCAGTTCCGGCCAGCTGGCGGAGAACGCCGCCGGCAGTGCGCCCGCCGTCCAGTCCAGCTGGATGCGTTCGACGGGCTGCTGCAGCGACCACCGTTCAAGGAACGCCGCTTCGATCGGATCGGGCAGCCAAGGGGAACACCAGAACAGCGGGAACGCCGCCTCGCTGGCGGCGCGCTGCATGGCGGCGTAGCGCACCATGCCGGGATCGCGCGCGTCCCGCTCGACCTGCCACAGCCGCCAGACGAGCTGGGCTTCGTCCGATAACAGTGCCGCAGCGCGCGGCGATAATTGCGCCAGTGCCGCCTGCCAGCGGTCGTCGATATCCTCGGGTTGCGCGAGCGCGGCAGGCAGCAGCGCTGCGGTCAGTTCGTCGGACAGTCCGATCAGTGTCTGCGCCAACGGCAGCAGGTCAGTGTTGCGGCGTGCGGCGAACAGCTTTTTAAGCCATGGTGTCTCGCGCAGCGTCGCATACAGCGCCATCAGCCTTTCCGTGGGAGACGCCGGCAGCGGTGCATCGGGGTCGGGCAGCTGCTGTTCTAGCCATGAGCCCGGCGTGCGTATCTGCGGAGGCAAGAAGCTATCGCCCAGCTCCGCCGCGAGCGCGGCGCGCAGCAGGCCGATATGCGAGAAGGTCGGCACCAGCACCAGCGCCGATACCAGGCCCGGATCCCTGGCCGACGAGGTGCGCGCGATCAGCACGCGCGCCACTTGGCGCCAGAAGTCAGGACCGGGCGGCAGCGAATGAACAATCGACGTCATACGGGAGGCGGGCAGCGAGCGGACAAGAAGCAGGGCGAAGGTTTTCGTCCGGCATTGTATGCGACCGCGCAAGCCCGGCTGTACAAAGGCACACTTTCCGAAAAAATCGGTTATGATTCGTACAGAGTTCCCGCCGCGCCTCCTCCTGCACTAAATCCCAACTGACTATGCGCGACACATTCCGGTGTGTTCCCAAGCTGCAGGCGTAGCGCAATCTGAGCAAGCAACCAAGAACAACGCGGGCCGGTTTTTACCTCTCACTGAGGACAACATGAGCGACAACATCAAACACATTTCCGACAGTTCCTTCGAGACCGACGTGCTGAAGTCCGACAAGCCCGTGCTGGTCGATTTCTGGGCAGAGTGGTGCGGCCCCTGCAAGATGATTGCGCCGATCCTCGAAGAAGTCGCGAAAGAATATGACGGCAAGCTGCAGATCGCCAAGCTGGACGTGGACGCCAACCAGGCGGTACCGGCAAAGTTCGGCATTCGCGGCATTCCGACGCTGATCCTGTTCAAGAACGGCGTACCGGCAGCACAGAAAGTGGGCGCAATGGCCAAGGGTCAGCTGACCTCCTTCATCGACAGCAACCTCTGATGTTCAGCAGCGGCGGCGCGCCCGCGCCGCCGCGCTTCAGCCTTTCCTGCCCGACGTAATTCCCTCCCCCATCTTTCACCCGTACGACACGGGATCAGACCATGCATCTTTCTGAACTCAAGGCACTCCATGTGTCCGCCCTGCTCGAGATGGCCATCGGCCTCGACATCGAGAATGCGGCCCGCCTGCGCAAGCAGGAACTGATGTTCGCCATTCTGAAGAAGCGCGCCAAGTCCGGAGAGCAGATCTTCGGCGATGGCGTGCTCGAAGTGCTGCCGGACGGCTTCGGCTTCCTGCGCTCGCCGGACGCCAGCTACATGGCGTCGACCGACGACATTTATATCTCGCCGTCGCAGATCCGCCGCTTCAACCTGCACACCGGCGACTCGATCGAGGGCGAGGTGCGCACACCGAAAGACGGCGAGCGCTACTTCGCGCTGGTCAAGGTGGACAAGGTGAACGGCGAGCCGCCGGAGGCGTCGAAACACAAGATCCTGTTCGAGAACCTGACGCCGCTGCATCCGAACCAGCCGCTGCTCCTCGAGCGCGAAATGCGCGGCGAAGAGAACATCACCGGCCGTATCATCGACATGATTGCGCCGATCGGCAAAGGCCAGCGCGGCCTGCTGGTGGCCTCGCCGAAGTCGGGCAAATCGGTAATGCTGCAGCATCTCGCACATGCAATCACCGCAAATCATCCGGACATCACGCTGATCGTGCTGCTGATCGACGAGCGTCCTGAAGAAGTGACGGAGATGCAGCGTTCGGTGCGTGGCGAGGTGGTGGCTTCCACCTTCGACGAACCGGCCACGCGTCACGTGCAGGTCGCTGAAATGGTGCTCGAAAAGGCCAAACGCCTGGTCGAGATGAAAAAAGACGTCGTCATCCTGCTCGACTCGATTACCCGTCTCGCCCGTGCGTACAACACCGTGATCCCGGCGTCGGGCAAGGTGCTGACCGGCGGTGTCGATGCCAATGCACTGCAGCGCCCGAAGCGCTTCTTCGGCGCAGCGCGCAATATCGAGGAAGGCGGTTCACTGACCATCATCGCGACCGCGCTGATCGAGACCGGCAGCCGCATGGATGACGTGATCTACGAAGAATTCAAGGGCACGGGCAACATGGAAGTGCACCTCGAGCGCCGACTGGCCGAAAAGCGCGTATACCCGGCGATCAACCTCAACAAATCCGGCACCCGCCGCGAAGAGCTGCTGATCAAGCCGGACGTGCTGCAAAAGATCTGGATCCTGCGCAAGCTGCTGTACGGCATGGACGAGATCGAGGCGATGGAATTCATCCTCGACAAAATGAAGGCGACGAAGACCAATGCGGAATTCTTCGACCTGATGCGGCGCGGCGGCTCCTGAACCAAGCTGTTTCGCGGCGGCGGCCCGCCAGGCCGCCTTCAGGGCCTGCGTACGGCCGTTGCGCAAGCCCTTGATTCACCTGTACAATCCTCGGTTCCCCAGTGCCTGCACAGGCATTTAACCGGGCAAGTGACCGTCAACCGGGTCAAGAGGCAGCACGGACCGACGAAGTGACGATTGGCTACCCAACGATAGCGAGAGTGAAATGAAAGAAGGCATCCATCCCGATTACCGTGAAATCGTTGTCCACGATCTGTCGTGCGACTTCAAGTTCATCACCCGTTCGACGATCCAGACGCGCGAAACGATCAACTTCGAAGGCAAGGACTATCCGCTGGTGAAGATCGAAGTGTCGTCGGAATCGCATCCGTTCTACACCGGTAAGCACAAGATCGTCGACACCGCAGGTCGCGTCGACAAGTTCCGCCAGAAGTTCGGCAAGGTCGGTTCGAAGACCCAGGCCGCCGGCGACTGATCTTTTCGCCCTGCCTCTTAAAAATGCCGCCTCGAGCGGCATTTTTATTATGTTTACGGCAAAATACCGGCAACCCTGACCCACTTACCCTCTCGCCCAACGGATGAAACCTGTACGCCTGCCCGCCGCCGCCACGCTTGCCTTGCCGCGCTGGGGGCTGGTCGCGCTGTGTCTGTTGTACATCCTGCCGGGCATTATTCGTCGTGATCCCTGGAAGGTCGATGATGCTGCCGGCTTCGGCATCATGTGGACGATGGCGCATGGCTCGCTCAACGACTGGCTGACGCCGAATATTGTCGGCATGGTGATGCCGACGGAAGGACCATTGGCGCACTGGACAGGCGCACTGATGATCGTCTTGTTTGGCTGGGCGACCGGCGATGCGCTGGCCGCCAGGCTTGCGGTGCTCGTGTTCTTTGCCATTGGCGCCGCATCGGTCTGGCGCGCGGCATTTGTACTGGGCCGCCGCAACGAAGCGCAGCCGCTGAAGCTCGCCTTCGGCGGCCAACCGGCCGCGCTCGACTACGGGCGCACGCTGGCCGATGGCGCGCTGCTGATTTATGTCGCGTCGCTCGGCCTGCTGCTGCGCAGCCATGAGACGGCAGCGCCAGCCATGCATGTGTCAATGGTCGCGGCCAGTTTCTACGCTGCAGCCTGCCTGTTCGACCGACCGCGCCATCTGTCGGCCGCCGGTCTCGGCATGGCGCTGGGCCTGTTGGCGCTGAGTCGCGGATGGATGATCCCGCTGGTGCTGCTGCTGGCGTTCGTGCTGGTGAGCGCCGTGTACTACCGCGCGGTGCTGCTGCGCCTGTTGGCTATTACCGCGCCGATCGCGCTGCTGCTGCCGCTGGCGTGGTTGCTGGCACGGCAAGAGCTGGCCGGAGATACGGGCAGCTTCAACTGGCTGCGCGACAGCCTGCAGCGCACTGGCTGGCCAACTCAGGCCGGGCTGCGCCATCTGCTGAAAAATTTATTCTGGTTCACCTGGCCGGCATGGCCGATCGCAGCCTGGGCCGTGTATGCGTGGCGCACGCAGCGCACCTTGCACATCGTGCTGCCTGCGGCCGGTATCGGCGCGCTGCTGGTGCTGACGCTGTACATGCCCCGGGTCAGCCACTACGAACTGCTGGCACTACTGCCGCCGCTGGCCATACTCGCTACCTTCGGGCTGCCGACGCTCAAGCGCGGCGCGATCAACGCCATCGACTGGTTCTCGGTCATGACACTGTCGGCGATCGCCGCCTTTCTGTGGCTGGGCTGGATCGCAAAGCAGACCGGCTGGCCAGCGCAACTGGCCCGCAATGCGTTCCGGCTGGCGCCGGGCTTCCAGCCTGAATTCAATGCGTTCGCGCTGGCCGTTGCGCTTACGGCGACCGCCGGCTGGGGCTTGCTGCTGCATTGGCGCCTCGGCCGGCGCCCGCCGGTGCTGTGGCGCGCAGTCGTCCTGTCCACCGGCGGTCTGGTGCTGTGCTGGCTGCTGCTGATGACACTGTGGCTGCCCTGGCTGAACTACGGCCAGAGCTATGCGCCAGTCGCCGAACAGATCGGCGCGCATTTGCCGGACAACTATCGCTGCGTACAGACCGAAGGCCTGGGGCCGGCGCAGCGCGCATCGTTTGCCTACCTCGGCCGCGTGAAGTTCGCACGCGATGCCGCGCAGGATTGCGAGTTCCTGCTGGTGCAGGAAGACCGGCCGCGCCGCAAGGGCGCGCAGCTGAAGGCGATGCCAGCCGAGATGACGCTGCTATGGCAAGGCCGCCGCGCGGCTGACCGCCACGAATCTTTCCGGCTGTTCCGCCGCGAATCGCCATGAGCCTGCGCGACAGCGCACATTCTGCCTCGTCATTCACTGCCCGGGTCGCGTCGCTCGCATGGCCTATCCTGGTGGGGCAGCTCGCGGTCATCCTGAATGGCGTGGCCGACACCATGATGACGGCACGCCACTCGGCAATGGATCTCGCGGCGCTCGGGCTGGGTGCATCGATCTACGTGAGCATTTTTGTCGGCCTGTCCGGTGTGATGGCAGCGCTGTCGCCCGTGATCGGCCAGCTGTATGGCGCGCGCAGGTTTACCGAGATCGGCGCGGAGGTCCGTCAGGGCGTCTGGCTGGCGGTTTTCCTGTCGCTGGTCGGCAGCCTCCTGCTGCTGTTTCCCGGCTTCCTGCTCGACATTGCGCAGGCACCGCCGGCGCTGGCCGATACGGTGCGCCATTATCTGGCGCTGCTGGCACCGGCGCTGCCGGCCACACTGGGGTTTCGTGTGTATGCGTCATTGAACACCGCGATCTCGCGGCCGCGCATGGTGATGGCGATCCAGGTCAGCGCATTGCTGTTACTGAAGGTGCCGCTGAATGCCATGTTCGTGTTCGGCTTTGCCGGTGTGCCGGCGCTCGGCGCGCCTGGCTGTGCGATCGCCACCGGCGTTGCTGCCTGGCTCGCGGTAGCAGTCGGCTGGCTGATTCTGCGCCGTGGCGACGCCTATCGGGATTTCTGCCTGTTCGGCCGCGGCCTCGGCCGCCCATCGTGGCCCGCGCAAGCGGCTCTACTGAGGCTGGGCGTGCCGATGGGACTGTCTTACCTGATCGAGGTCACCGCGTTTACATTCATGGCGCTGTTCATCGCGCGGCTGGGCAATGAGACGCTCGCCGCGCACCAGGTGACGGCCAACTTCGGCACCGTGCTGTACATGCTGCCGCTGTCGATCGCCAGCGCCACCGGCATCCTGGTCGCGCAGGAGATCGGCGCCGGACGGCTGCATGCCGCCCGTGCTGCTGGCGATGCCGGCATACGCCTGGGCGCCATACTTGCCGTGGCGCTGGGAGCGCTGGTGTGGTTCGCACGCGCCGGCATCATTGGGCTGTATACGCCCGACCCGGCAGTGGCAGCCGCGGCGATGCCGCTGTTCTTCTTCATCGGTTTCTATCAGCTGTTCGATTCGGTACAGGTCGGCGCGGCTTTTGTGCTGCGCGCGTACAAGGTCGCCACCGTGCCGACCTTGATGTATGCAGTCGCGCTGTGGGGCGTGGGACTATGCGGCGGTTACCTGCTGGGCTTCGATGTGCTCGGCGGTACGCCGCCGATGCTGCGCGGTGCCGCCGGATTCTGGCTGGGCAACAGCGCAAGCCTTGGCCTGGTGGGGATCGCGCTGCTCTGGTACCTGCGCCGCGTTCAGCGACTGCGCGCCGAAGGCTAGACCGCGCCCAGTTCAGGATTCGGGTCCGGCACGGGCTCCTGCTGGGGCACCGGTTGCGGTACGTCGTCTTCGTAGGGTTCGTCGTCCGGCGAAGGCATGGGGGCGCGATGCATGACAGCTCCTGGCTAGAATGACAGCGGAATCGATGGCGCGAACCGTGCCTGTCCCGCCGGCATTCAGCCACGGCGACGCGGCTCGCCGCGACGGCTCATGCGACGCTCGGTCGGATGCGAGAACGCGCGAAATTCGAGGTTCATGACGCCGATCGCCGCCGGTGGTCCGAGCACGAAATCGTAGCCACTCTTCACCGGGAACAAGACATTGTCAAGCAGGACGACATCAGTCCGGCAGGTGGGATTCGGATTGGTCAAATGCTGGCGCATCTCCTGCCAGACGGCATCGGTCACCCAGCCCTCCAGATAGATCTGATTCGGATACGTCGTGTGGTCGGCATCGAGGTAAGCGCGCTGGCCATGCGCCAGGGTCAGGTAGGCAGGCGGTTCGTCGGCCAGCACCAGATTGATCCAGCCGTCGCCGATCGAATGCGTGATCGTATCCGGATAGCCGGGATAACTCAGCTCCAGCGTCCATTTGCAGGCCAGATCGAGCCGCTTCTCAGGCTGGCGTCCGCCCGCCAGCATAAAGCCGTCGACCACGGTGAATTGCATGCTCGTTACGCGCGCCTGCAGCGTCGGCTCCAGCGGGCGGATCTCGTCGAGATTTTCATGCAGGTTCCAGAACAGCCATTTGCAGCGCTCGGCGTCCGACATCTCGGACAGCTCGGCCACGGGCCGCTGTCCGGCAGAAGCGAGCAGATCAAGTTGATCGCGCCTCTGCCGCTCTTGCAAGCTGGGCTCGGCGACAGTCGGCGTAGCGGACGGATAGGCTGACGGCATGGAAGCTCCGGAACATGAACGAATGAATCACCCTGGCCGGCCATGGCCATGAGCAAACTTCCGGATTGGACTGAGCCCCTGCGGATTAAATCCCGATCTGCCGGGCGTGCGCCTGAAAACCCGCTGTGCGCCGCCGTCGCGACGACCGATACAGGCGGCTTCCGTCGGTATCAGGCGCGTGTGCGCTCGAATTCTTTCATGAACGCGACCAATGCCTGCACGCCTTCCAGTGGCATCGCGTTATAGATAGACGCGCGCATGCCGCCGACCACGCGATGGCCTTTCAGCTGGACCAGTCCATTGGCTTGAGCACGCTTGAGGAAAACGTCGTTCAGGCGTTCGTCACCGAGGAAGAACGGCACGTTCATGCGCGAACGGCAGTCGCGCTCGACCGGGCAGGAATAAAAGTCGCTGCTATCGAGCGCGGCGTACAGCAACTCGGCCTTCGCAATGTTGTGCTGCTCGATCGCCGTGAGGCCGCCCTGCGCGAGCAGCCATTCGAAGACCAGCCCGGCGATATACATGCCATAAGTCGGCGGCGTATTCAACATCGAGTCGGCAGCGGCCTGCTCTTTCCAGTGGAACACCGACGGCGTGATCGGCAGCGCGCGATCGAGCAGGTCATCACGCACGATCACGAAGGTCAGGCCGGCCGGCCCGATATTTTTCTGCGCGCCACCGTAGATGACCGCATAGCGCGACACATCGATCGGGCGCGACAAAATGTGCGACGACATGTCGGCCACCAGCGGTACATCGCCGGTCTCGGGCACCCAGAAATATTCGACGCCGCCGATCGTCTCGTTGGTGCAGACATGCAGGTAGGCGGCATCAGGATCCGGCGTCCACGACGACTGCGGCGGCACATAGGTGAAATTGCGATCGGCCGACGATGCGATCACGTTGGCGCGGCAATACTTGCCGGCTTCCTGGATCGACTTCTTCGACCATTCGCCGGTATTCACATAATCGGCCGAGCGCTTGTCGCCGAGCAGGTTCATCGGAATCAGCGCGTTCATCGCCAGCGCACCGCCCTGCAGGAACAGCACTTTGTAATTGTCCGGTACAGCCAGCAACTCGCGGAAATCGGCTTCGGCTTTCTGCGCAATGCCCATGAATTCCTTGCCGCGATGGCTCATCTCCATCACCGACATGCCGCTGCCATGCCAATCGAGCATCTCGTCGGCGGCGCGGCGCAAAACGGGTTCGGGCAAGGCGGCCGGGCCGGCGCTGAAGTTAAAGACTCGCATGGACTTTCCGGTTCAGGACAGGGTGGATTGGTGGACAGCCCGCGATTATAGGACAAACGCCCCCTTCGACTGTCCGAAATGCCTGCGCGGAAAACGATCGGCTACAATCCCGCGCTGGCTTCACAAGGGCCACCCAGAACATCAGATTTCAAAGAGACAATTAGGAAAAAAGAGGAGAACCATGAGCGCCGTTCCAACTTCCCTTCCGGGCGCGCACGACGCGTTCGAGGAGGCGACTTATCGCAAGGTCGCCTGGCGGCTGATCCCGTTGCTGCTGATCTGCTACATCATCGCTTACCTGGATCGCGTCAACGTCGGTTTCGCGAAGCTGCAAATGCTTGAGCAGCTCCACTTCTCAGAAACGGTGTACGGCCTCGGCGCCGGTATCTTCTTCATTGGCTACTTCCTGTTTGAAGTGCCAAGCAACATTATCTTGCACAAGGTCGGCGCACGCGTCTGGATCGGCCGCATCATGATCACCTGGGGCATTTTGTCGGCCTGCATGATGTTCGTCAGCTCGCCGGGCATGTTCTATGTGATGCGCTTCTTCCTCGGCGTAGCCGAGGCCGGCTTCTTCCCGGGCATCATCCTGTACCTGACCTACTGGTATCCATCGCATCGCCGTGGCCGCATGACCGCGATGTTCATGACCGGTATCGCCGGTGCCGGCGTCATCGGCGGCCCGCTGTCCGGCGCGATCATGAAATTCGCCGATGGCGCCATGGGCTGGAGCGGCTGGCAATGGATGTTCCTGCTCGAAGGCCTGCCGTCGGTGCTGCTGGGTGTCATCGTGATCCTGATGCTGGAAGACCGCATCGCCAATGCAAAATGGCTGACCAAAGAAGAACGTGACCTGCTGATCCGCAATATCGCCGCAGACGGCGAGCACAAGGAAGAAGAGTCAGTGTTCAAGGTGATGTCGTCCGGCCGTGTGTGGCTGTGCGCAGCGATTTACTTCAGCTACGTGATGGGTCTGTACGGCGTATCGTTCTTCATGCCGACCATCATCAAAGCGATGGGCTACAAAGACCCGCTGGAGATCGGCATGGTGTCGGTGATTCCCTACAGCGTATCGGTCGTAGTAATGCTGATGGTGGCCAAGAGTGCTGACCGTTCACGCGAGCGCCGCTGGCACGTGGCCATTCCGGGCCTGGTTGGAGCGATCGGACTGGCGCTGTCAGTCGTATTGGCGAAAGACACTGCGCTGGCCATTGCGGCGCTGACGCTGGGCCTGTCCGGCATCATGGCCACGCTGCCGTTGTTCTGGAGCCTGCCGACCGCCTTCCTGGCCGGCACCGGCGCCGCTGCAGGCATTGCGCTGATCAATTCGCTGGGCAACCTGTCCGGCTTCGTCAGCCCGTATGCGGTGGGCGTGCTGAAAGACGCGACCGGCTCGACCGATGCCGGCGTGTACATGCTGGCCTGCGGGATGGTGGTCGGCGCGCTGCTGACGCTCTCCGTTCCCAAACATCTGGTCAATCGCTAAGCTCATGAAGATCCGCGCCCCCCTCGCTTCTATCAGCATGGCTCTGTCCGTCCTGTGCGCCATTCCGGCGGCACAGGCCCAGGAAAGCGCTGTCGAAACAGCGGCACTGCGCTGCTCTGCCGTGTCACTGCTGCACTCGTCATTGACTGTGCCGTCGCCGCAGTTCGGCGAGGTGATGACGCAGATTGCCGGCCTGTTCGCCGAGATCTACAGCACCCAGGTCAGCCAGCGCACCAAGGCAAAACTGGCCGTTGCGGATCTGAAGGCGCGTCGTGATGCGGTACTCGGCGAATTGCGCAAAGGCTGGCCGGGCAACAAAGACAAGGTGATTCGCGACGCCGCCGCCTGCAATGCGTGGCGCGGCGAATTCTTCGCAAAGCTGCCGGAAAAACCGACCGAGAAACAGTTCATGGCCGCGCTGGCGCAGACGACGCCCCCAACGGCAGCGCCCGCCAAGGCCGACATCGACAAGTGGACCAAGCTGACCACGGAAGCGATGGGCGCTGCGGCGGCAATGAATCTGCAGCCGCCAAAAAAATAAGCACGCAACGAAAAGAGCGTCGCGGCTGCGACGCTCTGAAGCGGCTCCGGTAGCTCGACAGCCGGGTCAGACAAGCCGCTGCCAACCCGCAGGGTAGACAATCACAGCTCGTCCCGCAGGCTTTCCTTCAGGCCATCAAGAAGCGGGTTCGCGAGCATCGACTTCGGCAGCATGAATACACACGACGAGTCGCGCAAATGCGTGCGCATGCGCTGCAAATGCGCTGCGCCGACGATGGCGTAATTCACGCCCGACGCATCGCGGTTCGTACGCAGCATATCGGCCATGGCCTTATCCCGACCCGCCTGATTTTTTTGCATGCTGGCGTCAAGCTCATCGTAGCTGGCTTTATAAGCGCGATTCAATGGAATAAATGCGGGCAAGGCAACCGCTGGCAACTGCCGGGAGTACCGCTGAATGAAATCGGCGTACACCTTGAGGTTCGCTGCCGGCAAAGTGTCGCTGGCGGCTAAGGGCACATGTTTCCTTAAATACGCCACACAAGCTTTCTGCGCCAAAAGCACACTCTCCAACTGCATATTCATCTGGTCAAAGATAGGCGCCCCCTTTTCCAGCAAGCGACACTCACCGTTTCGAAGACCATAGCGTGCCTCGCGCTCCCGGCATCCCGCTTCTTTCCCTCCTTCCTTAAAAAGGCGATCGCCATGGCGGAATCCTTGCATAACCCGCTGAATCGACACAGCGACGCCCCTGTCATAATGATCCTCACCCAGGACGACGATCGTGCCTTTCATATCGACAGCATTACGCGCTGAGGGGCTTGCCCAGATCTCAAAATCTGTTGAAAACTTCGCCTGAAATTCACCCAGCGTTGGCACCTTGGCGATAACAGGCGCTGCAGCGGCCCCCGGAGGGCCGATCTCGAATGAGAACACGCCTGTCAGCGTCTCCCACGCTTGCTGTCCCATCGATGAAACAGTCGTCATCCATCCGGCCGATGGCGTGGTCTCGCCGGTGCGCTTGACACCCCGAAGCTGCTGCAATTGGCTTACCGTCATTTCACTTTCCGTGCGACGCTCGCGCATGCCCGAAAAATCTGGTGGGCCTACTCTCACCGAGCGCGCAGGCGACTTACTTCGCATGACCGGAGAAAAGGGAACGGCATAGCCGCCATGACGGATCACCGCGTTGGGTGGAGTATTGATCGCGCCGGACGAAAACGTCCCTACGCTGGATGGTGCAACGACTGCAGGCGTTGTGCTGCTGACATTCTGAGGCATGAGTGGCTCCAATAAAGGACCCCGTGTAGTCACGCGAGCTTGTGACTGGTTCCTTGGTTGTCCCCGACACAAATCGTCTATTTGCAAAGCCGCTCGACCAAAATTTCCGCGGCTTGGATTGCATGATCGGTGGGACAATTCCTGCAGGCTGTACTTGGGAACCGTTGTTGGGAAGCGCAGAAGTTGATGCGCCGACAACAGGCGAAGGGGCCTTCATTACGAGTGTGAATGAATTCAGGGTGCTCCTGTGGTAGAAGCCACCTTACGCCACCTTACTTTGGCCGCAGTTCCGAGTTCGCATCCTGGCAAAGCACTCAACGTGTACTTACTGCGATTATGTTCACTGATCAATAGCCTTTGCCGATCCAGCTTCTTCTCGAAGCATGAATTTCTGGATCTTGCCCGTCGAGGTCTTCGGCAACTCTTTAAAAATGATTATCTTCGGCACTTTAAAGCCGGCCAGTAACTTTCTACAGTGGGCAATCAGATCGTCTCTCGTCAGTTCCGCGCCCTTGCGTATCTCAATGAAGGCGCACGGCACTTCACCCCACTTCGGATCTGGCGCGGCAACAACGGCCGCAGCGACCACGGCGGGATGCTGGTACAGCACATCTTCGATCTCGATGCTGGAAATGTTTTCACCGCCGGAGATGATGATGTCCTTGCTGCGGTCCTTGATGCGCAGATAACCGTCGGGATTCATCACGGCCAGGTCGCCGGTATGAAACCAGCCGCCCTGGAAAGCTTCGTCGGTCGCACGAGGATTTTTCAGGTAGCCCTTCATGCAGATATTCCCGCGGAACATGATCTCGCCGATGGTCTGCCCGTCGGCCGGTACCGGCTGCATCGTCTCAGGATTCATCACCGTCACATCGCGCTGCAAGTGATACCGCACGCCCTGGCGGGCATTCAACTGCGCCTGCTCGCCCAGCTCAAGGAGGGTCCAGTCTTCCTGCTTCGCACACACGGTAGCGGGACCGTACACTTCGGTGAGTCCGTAGACATGCGTGATGTCGAAGCCCATCTCTGCCATCTGTGCCAGCATTGCCGAGGACGGCGGCGCAGCGGCCACCATCGTCGACACTTTGTGTGCGATGCCCTGCCGCCATTCGGCAGGCGCATTCGCGAGCGCGCTCTGCACAATAGGTGCGCCGCAATAATGCGTGACCTTTTCTTGCGCAATCAGCTCCAGCACACGCTGCGGATCGAATTTGCGCAAACAGACATTCACGCCGGCACGCGCTGCCAGCGTCCACGGGAAGCACCAGCCATTGCAGTGGAACATAGGCAGCGTCCACAAATAGGCCGCGTACTTCGGCATGTCCCATTCGAGAATGTTGGAGATCGCATTCAGGGCCGCGCCGCGATGGTGGTACACCACGCCCTTCGGGTCGCCCGTGGTGCCTGAGGTGTAGTTCAGCGCGATCGCATCCCACTCGTCGGCCGGCGGCTGCCACGCGAATTCGGGATCGCCGTCCGCCAGCAGCGCTTCATAGTCGAGCCAGCCCGCAGGCACTTCCGGTGTGTCGGCAAACTTGTCGTGCACACCGATCAGCAGCAGGTCCGGCAGCGCATGGCGCAAGCCTTCGACCAGCGACAGATATTCGGTATCGGCAATCAACGCCTTCGCTTCACCATGCCGCAGCATATACAACAGCGTCGCCAGATCGAGCCGCGTGTTCATGGTGTTCAATACTGCACCGGCCATCGGTACGCCAAAATGACATTCGACCATCTCCGGCGTGTTCGGCAGCAGTACCGCGACGGTATCGTTCTTGCCGATGCCCAGCTTGGTCAGCGCGCTGCCAAGCCGGCGGGTGCGCGCATAGGTTTCGCGCCAGTTACGGCGCGTCGCGCCGTAGACAACTGCGGGGCGCTCGCCATAGACCTCGGCTGCGCGTGCGATGAAATCGATGGGGGTGAGCGGCGCAAAATTTACGTCGCGGCGCTCAAGACCGGTGTTGAAATCCGTCATTCATTTCTCCGTTGCCGACGCAACGCCGCAGGAGAACACCGCAGCGATACGCCAAAACCTGACCAAACTCTTAATTTTATTCCGATTGACGCCTGCCCCCCGGAATGCAGCGCGGGCCCATGCGCCGGTCGCTCCGAATCGATCTGGCGCACGACCGGCCTTATCTGAAAAGCGCATTTGAAACTGCAAACTTATTCGTTCCCCTGACATCAGCCCCCGCCTAAGCTTGCTTCACTTTCAATTTTCCTCAGGAGCAGGTTCATGCTGATCAAAAAACTCGCCGCTGCCGCGCTGTTGCTGGCCGCCGCGCTGCAACCAGTCCAGGCGGCGGAAGTATCGCTGCTGAACGTGTCCTATGACCCGACCCGCGAGCTGTACCAGGACTTCAACAAGGCCTTTGCCGACCACTGGAAGGCGAAGAGCGGCGACAGTGTGAAACTCAGACAATCGCACGGCGGCTCGGGTAAGCAGGCGCGCGCCGTCATCGACGGGCTGGCGGCCGATGTCGTCACGCTGGCACTGGCTTACGACATCGACGAAATCGCGCAGCGCGGCCTGATCGCCAAAGACTGGCAAAAGCGGCTGCCGAACAATAGTGCGCCATATACGTCGACGATTGTCTTCCTGGTCCGTAAAGGCAACCCGAAAGGCATCAAAGACTGGAACGATCTGACCAAGGCCGGCGTATCGGTGATCACGCCGAACCCGAAAACGTCGGGCGGTGCGCGCTGGAACCATCTGGCGGCCTGGGGCTATGCGTTGCGCCAGCCGGGCGGCACAGAGAAAAGCGCGCAGGAATTCCTCGGCAAGATCTACAAAAACGTGCCGGTGCTGGATTCCGGCGCGCGCGGCTCGACCACGACCTTCGTCGAGCGCGGCATTGGCGACGTGCTGATCACCTGGGAAAACGAGGCACTGCTGGCGATCAAGGAGCTCGGCCCGGGCAAGGTGGAAATCGTCACACCGTCGCTGAGCGTGCTGGCCGAGCCGCCGGTCACCGTCGTCGACAAGGTGGCGGACCGTCGCGGCACCCGCAAGGTCGCCGAGGCCTACCTGAACTTCCTGTATTCAGAGCAAGGACAAGAAATCGCGGCGCAGAACTACTATCGGCCGACGCTCGACAAGGTGGCCAAAAAATATGACGCGCAATTCCCGAAACTGAAGCTGCTGACCATCGACGAAGTCGCCGGTGGCTGGACCAAGGCTCAGAAGACGCATTTCGCCGACGGCGGCATTTTCGACCAGATTTACCAGGCTAAGTAAGTCCCTTCCTCTGCGCCGGCCTCGTGGCCGGCGCACGCAACTCCCACCAAAACAAAAAGGAATTCTCATGAACCCGGAGCTGAAAACTCTGGGCAGGCCCTTCTCACGCCTGCTCATTGCCACCGCCATCGTTGCAGCCTTCCCTGCCTATGCCAATGACTCGGCCGAGATAGAGAAACTGAAGGCGCAGATCGAGGAACTGGACCAGAAACTGCGCATCCTCGGACGCAAGCAGGAAATCGCCGCCGAGGACGCCGCGGCAAAACAAAAGGCGGCGCCGGTACTAACGGCCAGCGACAAGGGCTTCGGCCTGAAGTCGGCCGATGGTCAGTTCGAATACAAGCTGCGCGGCCTGGTGCACCTCGACTACCGCAGCTTCGGCGGCGACGCCTTCCCGAATGCCACCGACGGCTTCCTCGCCCGCCGCATTCGCCCCACTTTCGAAGGCACGCTGTTCGGCAAATACGGATTCCGCTTCACGCCGGAATTCGGCGAGAACAAGTCGGCCGTCATCGATGCGTATCTCGACCTGAGGTTCGACCCGGCCTTCCAGGTTCGGCTCGGTAAATTCAAGCCCTTCGTCGGCCTCGAGCGGCTGCAGGGCGGCGGCGATATCAAATTCATCGAGCGCGGCTATGTCAGCAATAACCTGCTGCCCAACCGCGATCTCGGCGTCTCGCTGTACGGCGATGTGCTCGACAAGAAGCTCAGCTACGCCGTAGGCGTGTTCAACGGCGTCACCGATGGCGGCGAGAACACGACCGCGCAAGATCTGAACTCCAATAAGGAATTCACTGCACGGCTGTTCACCACACCGTTCGCCGGCAGCGACAGTGTGCTGCAGGGGCTGGGCTTCGGTATTGCCGCCACCAGCGGCGACTCCAACCTGGCGTCGCCGGCCAGCGGCTCGGCCGTCGGCGTGCCCGGCTATAAAACGCCTGGACAGGCGAACAATTTCTTCACCTATGCGAACCGGGTGGCGTCGAATGGCAAGCGGCAGCGCTGGTCGCCACAGGCTTACTACTATCGCGGCCCGTTCGGCCTGATCGCCGAGTACGCGGAAGTGTCGCAGGACCTGATCAACTCGGCGTCCGAGCGCACGACCGCCAAGAACAGCGCCTGGCAGCTGGCGGCATCGTGGCTGCTGACCGGCGAGGATGCGTCTTTCCGGGGCGTCAAGCCGCACAGCCCGTTCCACCAGGGCGAGGACGGCGGCTGGGGCGCGTTCGAGCTGGTCGCGCGTTATCAGGAAAACCGCATCGATGACGCCTTGCCGGTCAGCTTCCGCAGCACCAACTACGCATTGCAGGCGAAATCGGCGGCGGTCGGCCTGAACTGGTACCTGAACGAAAGCGCAAAACTGGCCGTGAATTACGAGCGCACCAAGCTCGACGGCGGCACCCTGTCCGGCAAGACTGAGGACTTCCTGGTCGCCCGCTATCAGCTGGCTTTCTGATCCGAACAAGACGTCGAAAGCGGCGGCCGCCGATGCGGCCGCCGCTTCTTTATTTGGATTTCGTCTATCGAAATGCCGAAAAATTCGTTCTACTAATAAGAAATAAGCCTAACAATCGCCTCTCCTTAGCTGAAAAAGTAATAAAACCCACATGAGCTCCGCCGTATTTGCTATTTCGACACCGCGCCGCAGCGGGCGGGTGCTGCCCGGATTCAATCTGTCATTGGGCTTCACGCTCCTGTACCTGTCGCTGATCGTGCTGATCCCGCTATCGGCGCTGATCTTCAAGACCCTGTCCATGAGCTGGGAAGCGTTCTGGACCACCGTCAGTTCGCCGCGCGTGATGGCGTCTTACCAGCTCAGCTTTGGCGCTGCGTTGGCTGCTGCTGCCGTGAACGCCGTGTTCGGCACACTGCTGGCCTGGGTGCTGGTGCGCTATGACTTTCCTCTGAAGCGGCTGCTCGACGCCTTCGTCGACCTGCCCTTTGCGCTGCCGACCGCCGTCGCCGGTATTGCGCTCACGGCCCTGTATTCCGGCAAAGGCTGGATCGGACAGTTCCTTGAACCCTACGGGCTGAAGGTCGCTTTCACGCCGCTGGGCGTTGCGGTCGCGCTGGTGTTCATCGGCCTGCCCTTCGTCGTGCGCACCGTACAGCCCGTGCTGGAAGAGGCCGAGCGCGAGCTCGAAGAGGCCGCTGCCAGCCTGGGCGCGAGCCGGCTGCAGACCATTGCGCATGTGATCCTGCCGACCATCCTGCCTGCCGTACTGACCGGCTTTGCGCTGGCCTTTGCACGAGCGCTGGGCGAATACGGTTCGGTGATTTTCATCGCCGGCAATATGCCGATGGTGTCGGAAATCACGCCGCTCTTGATCATTACCAAGCTCGAGCAATATGACTACGCCGGCGCCACCGCAATCGCCGTCGTGATGCTGGGCGCATCGTTCGTGATGCTGCTGGCGATTAATCTGCTGCAGGCATGGATGCGCAAGCGCAGCGGCAAGGAGGCAAAATGAGCGGCGCTGCATCGACCCTTGCGACGGCCCAGCCGTCGCGCATCGAACCCCCGTATGTGCCGGCGGCGACCTCGGAGCCGCCTTGGGTGCGCGCGCTGTTGCTGGCCATTGCGCTCGGCTTCGCCTTCCTGTTCCTGCTGGTGCCGCTGGCCGTGGTGTTCACCGAGGCGCTGAAGAAAGGCTGGGAAGCGTATCTGATCGCGATCACCGAAGACGATGCGTGGCATGCGATCAAGCTGACCCTAACGGTGGCAGTCATCGCCGTGCCGGCCAACCTGATATTCGGCGTGGCTGCGTCCTGGGCGATCGCGAAATTCGAGTTTCGCGGCAAGAGCCTGTTGCTGACGCTGATCGACCTGCCGTTCTCGGTGTCGCCGGTGATCTCGGGCCTGATCTATGTGCTGCTGTTCGGTTCGCACGGCTGGTTCGGCGCGTGGCTGCAGGACCATGACATCCAGATCCTGTTTGCCGTGCCCGGCATCGTGCTGGCCACCGTGTTCGTGACCTTCCCCTTCGTCGCCCGTGAGCTGATCCCATTGATGCAATCGCAAGGCAATGAGGAGGAAGAAGCGGCGCTGGTGCTGGGCGCGTCCGGCTGGCGCACCTTCTGGCACGTCACGCTGCCGAACATCCGCTGGGGCCTGCTGTACGGCGTCATCCTGTGCAATGCGCGCGCGATGGGCGAGTTCGGCGCGGTGTCGGTCGTCTCGGGCCATATCCGCGGCGAGACCAACACGATGCCCCTGCAGGTCGAGATCCTTTACAACGAATATAACTTCGCGGCCGCGTTCGCCGTGGCCTCATTGCTGGCGCTGCTGGCACTGGTGACGCTGGCGCTGAAGTCCTTCATTGAATGGCGCGTCCACCATCAGATCGCGCATGCTACCGGAGACGAATGATGAGTATCGAAGTCAGAAACATTGGCAAGCGCTTCGGCGACTTCGTCGCCCTCGACAATGTGTCGCTGGATTTCCCGGCCGGCGAACTGACCGCACTGCTGGGCCCGTCCGGCTGCGGCAAGACCACACTTTTGCGCGTGATCGCCGGGCTCGAGCAGCCCGACCAGGGCCAGGTGATCCTCGATGGCGAGGACGCGTCGCAGCGCCATGTGCGCGAGCGTCAGGTCGGCTTCGTGTTCCAGCACTATGCGCTGTTCCGCCATATGAGCGTGTTCGACAACATCGCGTTCGGCCTGCGCGTCAAGCCGCGCGCGCTGCGTCCGACCGAAGCGCAGATCCGCGACAAAGTGATGCAGCTGCTGTCGCTGGTGCAGCTCGACTGGCTGGCCGACCGCTATCCCGCGCAGCTGTCCGGTGGTCAGCGGCAGCGCATCGCGCTGGCGCGTGCGCTGGCGGTCGAGCCGCGCGTGCTGCTGCTCGACGAACCGTTCGGCGCACTCGACGCCAAGGTGAGGAAAGAGCTGCGGCGCTGGTTGCGCCGCCTGCACGACGAGCTGCACGTGACCAGCATCTTCGTCACGCACGATCAGGAAGAGGCGCTCGAAGTGGCCGACCGCGTAGTGCTGATGAACCGCGGCAAAGTCGAGCAGGCCGGCGCGCCGGACGACGTCTATAACCATCCGGCCACGCCGTTCGTCTATGGCTTCCTCGGCAACGTCAACCTCTTCCATGGCCGCGTGCATGAAGGTGTGCTGGCCGCCGGCGGCGCGAGCCTGTCGGTGCCCGACCACAGCCATGCCCGCGATGCCGCCGGCGTCGGCTATGTGCGCCCGCATGAGCTCGATGTGGTGCCGTTCACGCCCGATGGCGACGGCATCGTCGCGCAGCTCAAGCGCGCGCATGCGATCGGCCCGCTCGCGCAGCTCGAGCTCGAGCGCAGCGACGACGGCAGCCTAATTGAAGCCGTGCTGCCGTCCGAACGCTATGCCGAACTACAGCTGCATGCCGGCGCGATCGTACGGGTGCGGCCGAAGCGCGTGCGTGTGTTCCTTGACGACGCAGTGTGACCTGCGGGAGACCAGTGAGATCATGAATTTCCAGCAATTGAAGTCCGTGCGCGAAGCTGCGCGGCGCGGCTATAACCTGACTGAGGTCGCGAATGCACTGTTCACGTCGCAGCCCGGCGTGAGCCGGCAGATCCGCGAACTGGAAGAAGAGCTGGGCATCGATATCTTCGAGCGCAACGGCAAGCGGCTGACCGGCCTGACCGAGCCGGGCAAGGAAGTGCTGCAAATCGTCGAGCGGCTGTTGCTGGAAGCAGAAAATCTGCAGCGCGCCGGCGCGACTTACTCGGGCAAGACCACCGGCACACTGTCGGTCGCCGCCACACACACGCAAACGCGCTATGTGCTGCCAAAGGCAGTACAGCACTTCCGCCTGGCTTTTCCGGACGTGCGCATCGCGCTACAGCAGAGTGCGCCGGAGCACATTGCCGAATGGGTGTTATCGGGCAAGGCCGACATCGGCATCGCCACCGAAGGCCTGTCGCGCTTCGATGGCCTGGTGTCGTTTCCCTGCTATGAATGGCATCACGTGATCGTGGTGCCGGACGCTCATCCGCTGCTGAATCGGGAGGAGATCACGCTGGACGACCTCGCCAGCCACCCGCTGATCACTTACGACCAGGGCTTCACCGGCCGCAGCCATATTGACGAAGCCTTTGACCTGCGCAACCTGTCGCCCGATGTCGTGCTGACCGCCATGGATTCCGACGTTATTCAGCAATATGTCACCATGGGACTGGGCGTTGGCATCGTCGCATCGATGGCGGCCGAGCACCTGGCCAGCGGACTGCGCGCGATACGTGCGAACCATTTGTTTGCACCGAACGTCACGCGCGTTGCCGTCAGGCGCGGCGCATTCCTGCGCGAATATGCGGTGGACTTCATCCGCCAGCTGGCGCCGAAACTGACGCTGGAGGAATTGTCAGAAGTCGTCAGCTGGCGGCGCTGATGTGACGGCCGTCAGAGCTGGTAATCGAAGCGTGCCATCAGCTGAGGATCCAGCTCGGCACGCAGTACATCGAGATCGGCGTCGGCGTAGCGGTTCAAATAGCTGTTGTCCCGGTACAGCACCGCATTGAAGGTTTCGCGCGTCACGGCCTTTTGCGGCTCGAAGCGCTGCTTGTCGTTCATCCTCGCCAGCTTGCCTTCCGGGAGCGAAAAGCCCTCTGACTTGCGGCGCAGCCCCAGCGCGTCGGCGACGCGCCCGATTTCGCCCTGCGGGTTCTCGAGCACACTCTCATAGCGCAGGCCGAAGGATTGGAAGCGTGCGGCCGGCAGCGTCGACAAATTCCAGTAAATGAAATTCCAGTACTGCATCGGGTTCGCGAAGCGCATCTGGCTTGACTCTTCCGGCTTCGAATCGAAGATCACCAATGGCTCGCGCAAGAACGCTGCCCAGTCGTTCGGCGCGGCGATGTTACGATTTTTATCAATGAAATAATCGTACAGCGACGTGATGAATGCGGCAGGATGTTTGACCACATACACCACCGGTATCGACGGATATGCGAGGCCAGAGTAGCGCGTGACCACCGGCACGCCGCCATGCTTCCAGCCGTAAGCATCGTAGAGGATGCGGCAATGGAAGTTCTGCTCGAGCAGAAAACGAACGTAGTTGGTCCCGGTACGAAACGCACCCATGACAGCAACCTGAGGGGAGTTCTTTTGGAAGAGGGTGCGAAGCATTCTTGACAAGTTCTATGTGTCACTAGCATCGCATTATATAATTCGCGGTCGCCTGCCACCAATCGAATACGAAGTTCGATCTAAGAACTCCTAGGGCGGCCAAGCGGGCATCCTGGCTCGGATTTTCAATTCTCTGTTGGCCCGCTGTACAAGCCGGCGACCTGTTCAATGACCACTGCCACCCCTCCGAACAATATCTTCCCGACCGCACAGGAACCCGCGCAGGGCGGCGATACCGCGTGCGCGCTGTGGTTCACCGGCTTTTCCGGCGCAGGCAAATCGACGATTGCACAAGCGGTATTGCGACGGCTGCGTGCACTGGGCCGTGCGGGCTACATCCTGGACGGCGACAACCTGCGCGCCGGCCTGAACAGCGACCTGGGATTTTCGGAAGACGACCGCGCGGAGAACCAGCGCCGGGTTGCAGAGGTAGCAAAGCTGTTCGTCGATGCCGGCCTGGTGGCGATCGTTGCGACCATCTCGCCGCTGGATGAGATGCGCGCAATGGCGCGGCGGACCATCGGAGCAGGACGCTTCATCGAGATCTTTATCGACACGCCCAAACACGTGTGTGAGCAACGCGATCCGAAACAGCTGTACAAGAACGCGCGGCAGGGACTGGTGAGGAACTTCACCGGCATCGATTCACGTTACGAGGCGCCGGCGCAGCCGGATCTGCAGCTCGATACCACGACGCTCACAGCCGACGACTGCGCCGATCGCATCATCGCGCTGCTGGCCAGCCGCGAGCTGTTGCCCGCAGCGGCCGCAACTGCGCGCTGACGCGCGCAGCAATGTCAATACGCAGACGCTCTTAGCGGCCCAGTTGTTTCAGCAGGCTGGGCTGCACGATCTCGATCCAGTAGCCGTCCGGATCCTTGATGAACGCGACGTCGCGCATCTTGCCCTGCTCAGGGCGCTTCACATAGGTCACATTGTTCTGGTCGAACCAGGCGACCGCCGCGGCCAGATCCGGTACCGAGAAACAGATGTGGCCAAAGCCCTGCGGCTGCGCATTGCCGTCGTGGTACTTGAATTCCGGATCGCTCTCCGTGCCCCAGTTATGGGTCAGCTCGAGGATGCCGTGCTGGCTGAACGTCCATGCGGTGCGCTCGCCGATATCTTCGGGGACCACCGAAGGATCTTCGACCTTCGCCAGGAAATACAGCGAGAACTTCATCTCGGGGAAATCCAGTTTGCGCAGCACGCGCATGCCCATGACGCGCGAGTAAAAATCGAGCGATACGGCCGGATCCTTCACGCGCAGCATCGAATGGTTGAGCACGAAGCCCTTGGCCGCCTGCGGCAGCTCGGCAGCAACGCCAGGATAGGATTCAGTGGTGAATGCCATGAGAAAGGTACTCCTTTTGATAATGATGGCCGGGACCGCTGCGGGCGCCCGGCAACGGGCGCGGCGATGGTATCACGCGGTGCCGCATCGCATCCGCGCAGCCCTGCCGGCCGGCAGTGGGTGATGAAAAGCCGAGCCGGAAAAGAAAATGGCCTGAAGAATCAGGCCATGGAATGTGGTGCCGGCAAGAGGAGTCGAACCCCCGACCTTCGCATTACGAATGCGCTGCTCTACCAACTGAGCTATGCCGGCACGCGCCGATAACTAGCGTTACCCGCGAAGCTCGCAATTATAGCAAGAATTCATGCCCGGACGGCAAATTTCCTTGCATCGGGGTTCAGCCCTCGGCGTGATAATGCGTCACCCGCTCGACTTCGCTTTTCGAGCCGAGGAACACCGCCACGCGCTGGTGCAGCGTATGCGGCTGGATATCGAGAATGCGTGTCTTGCCGTCGGTGGCGGCGCCGCCCGCCTGCTCGACGAGCATCGACATCGGGTTCGCCTCGTACATCAGGCGCAGCTTGCCTGGTTTGTCCGGATCGCGTGCGTCGGCCGGATACATGAAGATGCCGCCGCGATTCAGGATGCGGTGCACATCGGCCACCATCGACGCGATCCAGCGCATGTTGAAATTTTTCCCGCGCGGGCCGGTCTTGCCTGCCTCGAGCTCGCTGATATAGCGCTTCACCGGCGGGAACCAGTGACGCGAATTCGACGCATTGATCGCATACTCGGCCGTCTCTTCCGGGATCTGGATGCCGCGCTGGGTCATCACCCACGAGCCCATTTCGCGGTCCAGCGTGAAGCAGTTCACGCCATTGCCGGTCGTGAGTACCAGTACCGTCTGCGGGCCATACACCGCATAACCGGCCGCCACCTGTTTGGTACCCGGCTGCAGGAAATCCTCCTCGGTCGGCTCCTTCATGCCCTCGGGCGCTTTCAGCACAGAGAAGATCGTGCCGATGGTGACATTGACATCGATGTTGGACGAGCCGTCGAGCGGATCGAACAGCAGCATGTATTCACCCTTCGGATAGCGGTTCGGAATCGGATGGATGGTCTCCATTTCCTCCGATGCCATCGCCGCCAGATGGCCGCCCCATTCGTTCGCCTGCAGCAGGATCTCGTTGGAGATGATGTCGAGCTTTTTCTGGATCTCGCCCTGCACGTTCTCGCTGCCGGCGGCGCCGAGCACGTCGCCGAGCGCGCCCTTGCCGACCGCGTGGCTGATGGTCTTGCACGCACGTGCAACCACTTCGATCAGCAGGCGCAGCTCGGCCGGTATGGTGCTGTTCAGCCGCTGCTCCTCGATCAGGTGCTGCGTGAGGCTGATGCGTTTCATGGATTCCCCTGTAAGGTAGTCAGAAATGAGTTTTCAGAAATCAGATTCAGAAATCGGTATTCAATTAATTCCCGGAGCGGCCCCCGTCATGCACCGTCCCCTTTACGGGCTGCGGTGCCTGCGCGCGTTCAGTCTGCCAATGCCTTGCCGATCACTTCGGCCACATCGTTCGACAGCGCCTTCGTACCGGCTACCCGTGCCAGCGCGGCCTTCATGCCGGGCTGCAGCGATGGCACAAACTTGCGCCAGCGATCGAGCGCGCGCGCCAGCCGGGCGGCCACTTGTGGGTTGATCGCATCGAGTGCGATTACCTGCTCGGCCCAGAACGCATGGCCACTGCCATCGGCCGCGTGGAACTGCGCCGGGTTGCTGTTGCAGAAGGCGAACAGCAGGCTGCGCGCACGGTTCGGATTCTTCAGCGTAAAGGCCGGATGCGTCATCAGCTCGCGCACCTGGGCCAGCGTCGTGCCCGGTGCCGTGGCCTGCAGCGAGAACCACTTGTCGATAACCAGCGGTTCGTCTTCAAAGTCTGCATAGAACTGCTGCAGCGCCGCCTCCGCAGCTGCGGCGCCAGTGTGCACCATCGCCGACAACGCGGCGATGCGATCGGTCATGTTGGTCGCACCGGCCAGCTGCTCTCGCATCAGGGTCTGTGAGCCATCATTGCCAAGCTCGGCCAGATAGCCGAGCGCCGTATTGCGCAGCGCGCGCCGGCCCGCATGCTCCGGATCGGGCCGATAAGGGCCATCGACCCGGTTGGCGCGATACACGTCCAGCAGGTCGGCCTGCAGCGCCTGCGCCAGATACCTGCGCAGCGCGCGGCGGGCCCGATGGATCGCCTGCGGATCGATCACCGAAGATTGCTCGGCCAGCGTGCCTTCCGACGGCAGCGTCAGCACCAGATCACGGAAGGCCGGATCGAGCGAGGTCTCACGCAGCAGCTTCCTGAGGGCCTCGGCAATCAGCTTGTCTTCGTCGGTCAGCGCATAGCCCAGGTCAGCGGCCACGCCGCCGGCCGCCAGGGCGAGCAGACGGCGCGACGCCAGCCGCTGCCCGGCCTCCCAGCGATTGAACGGGTCGCTGTCGTGCGCGAGCAGGAAAGCGAGCTCGGTGTCCGAGTAGTCGTAGTCGAGGATCACCGGCGCAGAAAAATCGCGCAACAGCGAAGGCACCGGCCGCGCGGTGACGCCGGAAAAGCTGAACCGCTGCACCGCTTCCGTCAGTTCAAGCACGCGCGTGGTCGGCACTGTGTGCACTTCGGCCGCATTGGAGGTCTCATCGATCAGCTGCAACGGCAGGTCATGGCCTTGCGCATCGAGCAGGCCGACCGCCACCGGAATGTGCATCGGCAGCTTCACCGGCTGGCCCGGCGTGGGCGGGCAGGACTGGCTCAGCTCCAGCGTGTAGAGGCCAGCGGCCTCATCGTAGTCCGAGCGCACCGTGACGCGTGGCGTGCCGGCCTGGCTGTACCAGCGCTCGAACTGCGACAGATCGCGTCCGCCGGCATCGGCCATCGCCGCACGAAAATCGTCGCAGGTCACGGCCTGCCCGTCATGCCGCGCGAAATACAGGTCCATGCCCTTGCGGAAACCGTCGCGCCCGAGCAGGGTCTGGTACATGCGTACGACTTCGGATCCTTTTTCGTAGATCGTCAGCGTGTAAAAATTATTGATCTCGACATACGAATCCGGACGCACCGGATGCGACATCGGGCCGCCGTCTTCCGGAAACTGCGCCGCACGCAGTACGCGCACGTCATCGATGCGCCTGACCGCACGGCCGCTGTCGCTGCCCATCATGTCGGCCGAGAATTCCTGATCGCGGAACACCGTCAGGCCTTCTTTCAGCGACAGCTGGAACCAGTCGCGGCAGGTCACGCGGTTGCCGGTCCAATTGTGGAAATATTCATGCGCAACCACCGATTCGATGCCGGCATAGTCGGCATCGGTCGCAATGCGCGGATTGGCCAGCACATACTTGGTGTTGAAAATGTTCAGGCCCTTGTTTTCCATCGCACCCATGTTGAAGTCGCCGACGGCGACGATCATGAAGCGATCAAGGTCGAGCTCCAGGCCGAAGCGCTGCTCGTCCCAGCGGATGCTCCTGACCAGCGAATCCATCGCATAGGAGGTCTTGTCGAGGTTGCCCTCTTCCACCCACACTTGCAGCAAGGCCTCACGGCCGGACTGCCGTGTAATCGTCTGCTCTTCGCAGACCAGCTGGCCGGCGACCAGCGCGAACAGATAGGAAGGCTTCTTGAACGGGTCTTCCCACAGCGCATAGTGTCGGCCGTCGCCGAGATCGCCCTGCTCGACCAGATTGCCGTTGGACAGCAGCACCGGATATTTCACCTTGTCTGCCCGCAGCATCACCCGGTAGGTGGCCATCACATCCGGGCGGTCGGGGAAGAAGGTGATCTTGCGGAAGCCCTCGGCCTCGCACTGCGTGAAAAAATTCCCGTTCGACACATACAGCCCCATCAGCGAGGTGTTCCGGTCCGGCCGGATCAGCGTCTCGACCTCAAGCGTGACGGTATCGGGCGCATTCGGTATCACCAGCCGGCCCGGCTGCAGCGAATACTGCCGCTTGCTCAGCGCCTTGCCATTGATGCGTATCGCCACCAGCTCAAGCGCTTCGCCGTGCAGCACCAGTTCTCGCTGTACGCTGTCGGGGTTGCGGCGCAAGGTACTGCGTGCCGCGACGCGGGTGGCTGCGGGGTCGAGATCAAAGCCCAGATCGATGGTGTCGACGAGGTAAGCCGGCGGCGCATAGTCGAGCCGGCGGATAGCAGTGGCGGAGTCGGTACGCATGGGAACCTGTGACAAAGTGTGAGTGCGCGAAGCCCGCATTCTATCAAGCTGCGACCTCGCGGTAAGATCACCGCATGTTCGGTTTCATAGGTGGAATGGGTATGCAAACCTGGAAGAAATTCCTACTGTTGTGCACAGGCGTGCTGCCGCTGCTGCTGTCTGGCTGTGCATCGACGATACGCTCGGAAGTAACCGCCTTTCATCACTGGCCGACCGACGCCGGAGGAAGCAGCTTTGCATTCACTCATCAGGGCGCCGAGGCGCAGGATCTGGAGCGGCAAAACCATGAAAATCTGGTCAGGCTGCAATTGCTGAAGCTGGGACTGCGCGATGCCACGCCCGGCCAGCCGGCAAAGCTGGCAGTCCGCGTGGATTACAGCATCAATGCGCGTGATGTACGGGTGATCGAGACCGTACTGGTCGATCCGTGGGCGGGTATTCCCTGGTACGGCCCCGGCTATTACCGGCCCTACTGGGGCTGGCCGGGCTATGGCTATCCCTACTATGGCCCGGGCGCAATGTGGCCGGGCATGCCGGTGGCGCAGCAGCAAGAGCGCCGCTTCACCGCGTTCGACCGGCAGCTGAAGGTGAAGATCGTGGACAACCGCAGCCAGCAGACGCTGTATGACGTCACCGTGCGCAGCTCCGGCGAAAAAGGCAACCTGGTCGACGTGATGCCCTACCTGAGCGAAGCCGCGTTCCGCGACTTCCCGGGTCCGAACGGTACGCCGCGCGTGATCGACATCAAGATGAAGCGCTGAATGAGGCGATAAAACGCCGCTTCACCGGCAGGCCGCCGTTGCCGGCGGCGCCCGGATAGCCTGTCAGGTCACAACCTCGACCGACGCCCACACGATCACGCCGATCAGCAGCACCGAGACCGCCAGCGCGACCAGCAGCTTGCCGAACTGCGGCCCCTTGTCCGAGCCATAAGGCTGCTCGTCCGGGTGCTGCATCGGGTTATCGTCGTGCGGGTCGGTCATGGTCTGCCTTTTTGATAACGATTACGGCAACAGGATGGTCGAGCCGGTGGTCTTGCGCGACTCAAGATCAATGTGCGCCTGCTGCACGTCCTTCAGTGCATAACGCTGGTTGATGTCGATCTTGATCTTGCCGCTGGCGACCATGTCGAACAGCTCATTGGCCGTGGCGTCCAGGTCGGCGCGCGTGGCGGTGTAAGCAAACAGCGTCGGACGAGTAATGAACAGCGAGCCGCGCGCGGCCAGTTCCTGCAGCGAGAACGGCGGCACCGGGCCCGACGCGGAACCGAAGCTGACCATCATGCCCAGCGGCGACAGGCAGTCGAGCGACTTGATGAAGGTGTCGGCGCCGATCGAGTCGTACACCACCGGTACGCCCTTGCCGCCGGTGATCTCTTTCACCCGTGCGACCACGTCTTCGGTGTTGTAGTTGATCGTATGCGCGCAGCCGTGCGCCTTTGCAATCGCAGCCTTTTCGTCCGAGCCGACCGTACCGATCATGGTCACGCCCAGCGCCTTTGCCCATTGGCAGGCGATCAGGCCGACGCCGCCGGCAGCCGCATGGAACAGGATGGTCTCGCCGCCCTGCAGGCGGAACGTACGACGGAACAGGTATTGCACCGTCATCCCCTGCAGCATCATCGCCGCCGCCGTCTCATAGTCAATCGCGTCCGGCAGCTTCACCAGGCTGGCGGCCGGCATCACGCGCACTTCCGCATACGCGCCCGGCGGGCGGCACGCATAAGCGACGCGGTCGCCGACCTTCACGTCGGTCACGCCCGGGCCGATTGCCTCGACCACGCCCGCGCCTTCCATGCCGAGAACGGCGGGCAGCGGCTGCGGGTACAGGCCGGTACGGAAATAAACATCGATATAGTTCAGGCCAATCGCATGATGGCGCACGCGCGCTTCGCCCGCGCCTGGCTCGCCGACTTCAACGTCGACATATTCCATCACCTCCGGACCGCCGTTCTTGAAGCACTGGATTGCTTTTGTCATTCTGACCCCCGCCTTGTTGTTCTGTAAAAGACGCGAATGATAACGCCAATCCGCCGCCGCTTCAGTGCGCGCGGACAGCCGGATCAGTCGCTGCCGAACAGGTCGCGGCTAAACACTTTGCCGCGTACATCTTCGAGTTCTTCGGTGATGCGATTGGCGACGATCACATCGGCGTCGCGCTTGAACGCGGCCAGGTCGTTCACCACACGCGAACGGAAGAATTCGGCATCCTCCATCGTCGGCTCATAGACAATCACCTCTATGCCCTTGGCCTTGATACGTTTCATCACGCCCTGCGCGCTGGACGAGCGGAAATTATCAGAGCCGGCCTTCATCGTCAGCCGGTACATGCCCACCACCTTCGGCTGGCGCTGCAAAATACTGGACGCAATGAAATCCTTGCGCGTGCTGTTCGACTCGACGATCGCATGGATCAGGTTCTGCGGCACATCCTTGTAATTGGCCAGCAGCTGCTTGGTGTCTTTTGGCAGGCAGTAGCCGCCATAGCCGAAGGATGGGTTGTTGTAATAATTGCCGATGCGCGGGTCGAGGCTGACGCCCTCGATAATGGGCCGGGTGTCCAGCCCGTGCGTAGCCGCATAGGTATCGAGCTCATTGAAGAACGCCACCCGCATCGCAAGAAAGGTATTGGCGAACAGCTTGATCGCCTCCGCCTCGGTCGAGCCGGTAAATAGCACGGGTACGTCCGGTTTCAGCGCGGCCTCGGTCAGCAACTGCGCGAAGCGCTTCGCCTCCGGGCGGTCCGAACCAATCACGATACGCGATGGGTACAGGTTGTCGTACAGCGCACGGCCTTCGCGCAGAAATTCCGGCGAGAAAACGACATTATCGAAACCGTGCTCTTCACGCGCGCGCTCGGTAAAGCCGACCGGAATCGTCGACTTGATCACGGCCAGCGCATCCGGATTGATCGCCTTGACGTCCCGGATCACTGCCTCCACCGACGAGGTGTTGAAGTAATTTGTCTGCGGATCGTAGTCGGTCGGCGTCGCAACGATCACGAAGCTCGCATCACGCAGCGCGTCGTGCTTGTCGGTGGTGGCGCGGAAGTTCAGCTGGCCGGCCTGCAGCTGCCGCTCGATGTCGGCGTCGACGATCGGCGAAATTCCGCGATTGAGTTTCGCGACCTTCTCTTCGCTGATGTCCAGCGCCACCACCTCGTTGCGCTGTGCCAGCAGCACCGCCAGTGACAACCCGACATAGCCGCAGCCCGCAATTGCAATTTTCAACATAGTTCCTCTCGCCGGACAGGCCACAGCGGGCGCCGACTGCCAATGAATAGACCGGCGCGATTATATCTGCGGCACCTCCGTGGCCGCGCGCCGCCGACGCCACGGCCATAGCCGGCGCAGCCTGCGGCAAGCGGTTTGACCCCGGGGGCGGTATGGTAAAATCCGCCCCCTGTTTTCGCGCCTGCTGCGCGCAGCCTTTCCCCTCCAAGCGCTTGATCTTCAAGCCGAAAGTCGCGGCACGAGGCCGGCACAACCAACCCAGAAAGAACGACAGACATGGCAGGACACAGCAAATGGGCCAACATCAAGCACAAGAAGGCCGCCACTGACGCAAAGCGGGGCAAGATCTGGACCCGCCTGATCAAGGAAATCACGGTTGCGGCCCGTCTCGGCGGCGGCGATCTCAACGCCAACCCGCGCCTGCGTCTCGCGGTAGAAAAGGCGGCCGACGCCAATATGCCGAAAGACAACGTCAACCGTGCAATCCAGCGCGGCACCGGCGGCCTCGACGGCGCGAACTACGAAGAGATCCGCTACGAAGGCTATGGCCTGAACGGCGCGGCGATCATTGTCGATTGCATGACCGACAACCGCGTGCGCACCGTCGCGGAAGTGCGCCATGCCTTCAGCAAGTTCGGCGGCAACATGGGCACCGAGGGCTCGGTCGCCTTCCTGTTCAAGCACTGCGGCCAGATGCTGTTCGCACCCGGCACCAATGAAGACGCGCTGATGGAAGCTGCGCTCGAGGCCGGCGCCGACGACGTGATCGCCGATGATGAAGGTGGTTTCGAAGTGCTCACCGACCCGTATGAGCTGTCGCGTATCCGCGAGACGCTCGAGAAGGCCGGCTTCAAGCCGGAAGTCGCCGAGGTCACGATGAAGCCGTCCACAGCGACCGAGTTCAGCGGCGAAGACGCGCTCAAGATGCAAAAGCTGCTCGACGCCATTGAAAACCTCGACGACGTGCAAGAGGTCTATACCAACGCCGTCATCAACGACTGACGCTGGCCCTGATCCTGACCCAATTGCATACCCGCCGAGCGCGGGCAACTCCACCCTAATTCAGATTTCCAGATGAAGATTCTCGTCGTAGGCTCCGGTGGCCGTGAACATGCGCTCGCATGGAAGCTCGCGCAGTCCAAGCGCATACAGGTGGTCATGGCCGCGCCTGGCAATGGCGGCACGGCACTCGATCCGCATATCCGCAACGTGCCCATCAGCGATCCTGCTCAGCTCGCCGATTTCGTGCAGACCGAAGGCATTGGCCTGACCGTGGTCGGCCCGGAAGCGCCGCTGGCGGCTGGCATCGTCGACATCTTCCGCGCGCGCGGCCTGAAGATCTTCGGCCCGACGCAAAAGGCGGCGCAGCTGGAAAGCTCGAAAGATTTTGCCAAGGCCTTCATGCAGCGGCATGGCATCCCCACCGCCAAATACCAGACCTTCTCCGACGCCGCTGCCGCCCATCGTTATATCGATGAACAGGGCGCACCGATCGTGATCAAGGCCGACGGCCTGGCCGCCGGCAAAGGCGTGGTGGTCGCGATGTCCCTGGAAGAGGCGCATGGCGCCATCGACATGATGTTGTCGGACAACCGCTTCGGCGACGCCGGCGCACGTGTCGTCGTCGAAGAATTCCTCGAAGGCGAAGAAGCCAGCTTCATCGTCATGGTAGACGGCAAGAACATCCTTGCGCTGGCCACCAGCCAGGACCATAAGCGCCTGCTCGACAACGACGAAGGCCCGAACACCGGCGGCATGGGCGCGTACTCGCCGGCGCCGATCGTCACGCCGCAGCTGCATGCGCGGGTGATGCGCGAAATCATCCAGCCGACCGTGCAGGGCATGGCCAAAGACGGCATTCCGTATACCGGTTTCCTGTATGCCGGCCTGATGATCGATGCCGACGGCAATCCGAAGACACTGGAATTCAACTGCCGCATGGGCGACCCGGAAACGCAGCCGATCATGGCGCGCCTGAAGACTGACCTCGTGACCGTGATGGAACATGCGGTCAATGGCACGCTGGACCAGATCGAGCTCGACTGGGATCGCCGCACCGCGCTCGGCGTGGTGATGGCTGCCGGCGGCTATCCGGATGCGCCGAAGAAAGGCGACATCATCAGCGGTATCCCGGCCGAGACGCCCGACAGCGTGACCTTCCATGCCGGCACCACGCTGGAAAACGGCGAGCTGACAACCTCGGGCGGCCGTGTGCTGTGCGTGGTCGGCCTGGGCGACAGCGTGCGCCTGGCGCAGAAGAACGCGTATGACGCGGTCGACCAGATCCGCTTCGACGGCATGCAGTTCCGCCGTGACATCGGCTGGCGCGCGCTGAAGCGCTAAGCCGATAGCGTTGAGCTGAACAGCTGAGCAGCCGCTGCAAAGCTTTGCCCGACAGCCCCGGCGCAGTGACTCTGCGCCGGGGCTGTTTACATTGCTCGAATGTTGTCCGCAAGCTGACGGATACCGGTACGAATCCGCTCGGCATCGACCGTGACGAAAGACAGCCGCAAGCAATCTGAACGCGCAGTGACAGCATGAAACGGTGCGCCGGGAACGAAGGCCACGCGTGTGGGCTGGTTGACATTAATCGACTGCTGCAAAAGCCGATAACTGTCATAGTGAGGCGGCAAGTTAACCCAAATGAACATGCCACCCTCAGGACGATTCCATTGAACTCCTGCTGGCATTGAATCCCCAAGCGCTTGTAACATCGACTCGCAGCGTGACGCATAAAGCTGACGGATACCGTCAATCTGCGCGGGCATTGCTCCGCTTGCCAAAACCCGGTACGCAAGCCGCTGATCGAATGTCGAGCTGTGTAGGTCAGCGGCTTGTTTTAATTGCGTCAGTTTTGTAGTCAGCCACACTGGGGCAACAACATATCCGATCCGCAACCCGGGAGCGAGGATCTTAGAGAACGATCCGAGGTAAGCAACCCCATCAGGAATAATTGAACGCAAGCTTGGCAAGCTCTGGCCGTGAAAGCCTAACTCACCGTAAGGATCGTCCTCGACGATCAGCACGTCTGCGTCCCGCATCAGTCGGCAGAAATCATGGCGGCGCTTTGCCGACATAAGACGACCCGACGGGTTTTGAAAATTCGGCATCAGATAGGCTAGTCTCGCATCATCCGTAACGGCGCACGTAATCTTATCGGTAAGAATGCCGGCTTCGTCGCAGGCCAATTCTCTGAAATTTGGCTCAAATAGCGAGAACGCCTGTACTGCACCAAGATAAGTCGGAGACTCGACTAATACCGTAGCACCTGGATCAATAAGCGCCTTGGCGAGTAAATCCAACGCTTGTTGCGATCCGGTGGTGATAAGCACCTGATCAACATCTGCCGAGTGCCGATTCGCCACCCACTCACGCAATGGAAGGAAACCCTCGGTCAGCGAATATTGCAGGGCTTCCCGTGCCTCGTCCGCAAAAATCTGATCGCTTGCAGCGCGCAACAAATCTACCGGAAAGGTATCCGGCGCAGGGATACCGCCGGCGAATGAAATCACATCCAGTGACGAGGTCACCTTGAGAATCTCACGGATCGCAGAAGATGTCATTTTCCGGGCACGCCGGGAAAGTTCTATGGGCATGTTCGATTCCGGTGACGATTCAACCCCTGCAGGATTGGCAGCGACAAAGCGCGGATTCGCTGACATATCGCGACATTTGCAATAAAAAATAAAAATTCATACAGTTTGCGGAGATTGCAAAAGGGCTTTGACCAGCTCACGAAAATTGGCAACAGGTGTCTTAATTCGGATTTTGGAAAATGTGCCAGTGGCTGTCGCAACAATTCCATCGGCCCCTGACAGTGACCCTGAGGCAAAAAGATAAGACTTGCTAGCGCCATCAATAACCGCCCTGCCGACCAACCATTCTCCTACGCGCGCAACGCCAAGAAAGTTCGATGACAAATTGAGCGTGGCGACACTGTACTCAGGGTTCTGGCTGTAGAGAATGCAAGCGCCCATTACGGAATCCAGTAGCGAGAACAGTACCGCTCCATGGCAGTGGCCGTTCAAATTTGTGTTTTTCTTCTGAACGGCAAATCCCAGCTCGAGTTGATCATTGTCACCGACACGTGCATAGACTGGGCCATTGAGCGCAACATAAGGACTTAACGGCGGATACTTTTTCCAATGGCCAGCAGTGCATGAAAGCGCGTTGCCAGATCTGGCGACTCATTCAATCGCTGCTCGAGCAGCGTAAGGCATTGATCACCAGACCGACTCAGCGCCGGCGGGTGGGCAACCGAACTGTGTGGCTGTACAAAAATCCTACTGACTTGCATTTCTTTTTCCCGAGCTGATTTTTGGCCATTTCGCAGGGCATCAACCCTGTGAAGGAAGTGCGTCCGGCGAGACTCTAAGTCAGACGAATTCAGTTTGGTTGCTGTTTTTGCAACCATATAAAAATCTGTATAACGATCGCAACGGAATGTTCGTTTAAAGGTTGGTCGATCCGGTTCTGGGTCGCGAAAGCTGCCGCTATTGGTGAATCCCGAAGGATCGCGAAGGTCAGCGCGTCTGCAGTTCGGCCAGTCATGCTGGATCGGTACGGTACAATCCGCCCATCGACCTAACTCCTCCCGATCCGTGAGCCAAAGCATTAATTCCAGCGCAGTCAAAGCCTGGCTGCTGTCCCTGCAAGAGCGCATCGTCTCTGCTGTCGAAGCCGTCGACGGCCAATCCTTCCTCCGCGACGCCTGGGAACGCCCGGAAGGTGGCGGCGGTATCTCTCGGCTGATCGAGGAAGGCAACGTACTCGAGCGTGGCGGTGTCGGCTTCTCGCATGTGAAAGGCAGCAAGCTGCCGCCGTCGGCCATGGCCAACCGCCCCGAACTGGCGGGCCGGCCGTGGGAAGCGATGGGCGTGTCGCTGGTCTTCCATCCGCGTAATCCGTATGCGCCTACGGTGCACATGAACGTGCGCTTTTTCACCACCACCGGCGAAGGCAAGGAGCCGGTCTGGTGGTTTGGCGGCGGCATGGACTTGACCCCGTACTACGGCTTCGAGGAAGACGCGAAGCACTTCCACCAGACCTGCCACGATGCGCTCACGCCCTTCGGCGACGACCTGCATCCGCGCTTCAAGCAGTGGTGCGACGATTACTTCTTCCTGAAGCATCGCAACGAGGCACGCGGTGTTGGCGGTGTCTTCTTCGACGACTTCAATGCAGAGAGCTTTGAGCACAGCTTCGCGATGACGCAAAGCGTCGGCGATCATTTCATCGATGCGTATCTGCCCATCCTCAAGCGCCGCAAGGACATGCCCTACGGCGAGCGCGAGCGCGATTTCCAGGCCTACCGGCGCGGCCGCTATGTTGAATTCAACCTCGTGTTCGACCGCGGCACGCTGTTCGGGCTGCAGTCGGGCGGGCGTACCGAGTCCATCCTGATGTCGCTGCCGCCGATCGTCAAATGGCGCTACGACTGGAAACCCGAGGCTGGCAGCCCCGAGAGCAAGCTGTATACCGATTTCCTGCCGCACAGGGACTGGCTGGCCGCGTGAGCGAGCGTTGTGTCCTGCTGCTTGGCGGAAGCTTTGATCCGGTCCATGCGGGGCATGTCGCGCTGGCGCGCTACTTCAGCGCGCTGCTCCATCCTGACGAGCTGCGGCTGATTCCGGCCGGGCGGCCATGGCAAAAGCCCGGCCTGGCGACGCCGGCGGACCACCGCGTCGCGATGCTGCACGCCGCCTTCAGGCAATGGGCGGTACCGGTCGTGATCGACGACCAGGAGATCCGCCGCGATGGACCGAGTTACGCGATCGACACGCTGCGCGCGTTGCGCACCGAGCTCGGCGCGGACGCGTCGATCGTGATGGCGCTGGGCGCAGACCAGTTGCTGAACCTGCACACCTGGCGCGACTGGCCGCAGCTCTTCGACCTGGCTCACCTGGTCTTCGCGACGCGGCCCGGCTTTACCGTACAGGGTCAGACGCTGGACCCGGCAGTGGCGGCGCAACTGGCGCGCCGGCTGGCCAGCCCGGCGCAACTGCGGGATTCCGCGCACGGGCTGGCGTTCGTCGCCGCCAATCTGGCGATCGACGTCGCATCGACCGCCGTCCGGCAGGCGGTCGCCGCAGGCGATACCGGCCGTGCGGCCGAGTGGCTGCCCGGGCCGGTGCTAGACTATATTCAACGACATCATCTTTATCAAAACCGCTAATGGACATCAAAAAACTGCAGGCACTCGTCGTCGACGCACTCGAAGACGTGAAGGCACAGGACATCCGCGTCTACGACACGACCCACCTGACCAGCATGTTCGATCGCATCGCGATCGCATCCGGTACCTCGAACCGCCAGACCAAGGCGCTGGCCGCCTCGGTGCGCGACAAGGTCAAGGAAGCTGGCGGTGAGCTCGTCAACATGGAAGGCGAAGGCACCGGCGAATGGGTGCTGGTCGACCTCGGCGACATGGTCGTTCACATCATGCAGCCGGCGATCCGCGCCTACTACCGCCTCGAAGAGATCTGGGGCGACAAGGAAGTCAGCCTGGCCGTCGCCAAGCGAGGCATAACCGCCCGCAAGACCGCCGCGAAAGCGAATGACGACGCGAAGGCGCCGGCGAAAAAAGCGGTAGCGAGGAAGGCGCCGGCGACGAAGACTTCAGCCAAGACCGCAACGAAGACGCCGGCAAAAACGGCGACGAAGACTGCCGCCAAGACCGCCGGAAAAACGGCATCGAAGACTGCGGTAAAGAAAACCGCCGCCAAAGCCCCGGCAAAAACGGCAGGGAAAACCACGGCGGTGAAGAAAGTCGCCGCCAAGTCGCCCGCTAAATCGCCCGCCAAAAAGGCCGCACCGCGCCGCACGGCGCGCGACGACTGACGCTGCCAGGCACCGATGCAACTGATCGTTGCAGCCGTCGGGCACAAGATGCCCGACTGGATAGAGACCGGCTTTCATGAGTACGCCAAACGCATGCCGGCCGAGTGCCGGCTGGTGCTGAAGGAAATCAAGCCGGTCGAACGCTCGTCCGGCCGCAGCGCCGAGACCGTGATGGCGCAAGAGCGCAACCGCATCGAGGCCGTGCTGCCGAAAGGCGGGCGCATCGTTGCGCTCGATGAGCGCGGGCTCGATCTGACGACCATGCAGCTGTCGCAGCACCTGACGCAGTGGCAACAGCAAGGGGGCGATGTGACCTTCGTCATCGGCGGCGCCGACGGGCTGGATCCGGCGCTGAAAAAAAATGCCGACCTGCTGATCCGCATCTCAAGCATGACGCTGCCGCACGGGCTCGTGCGCGTATTGCTGGCCGAGCAGCTGTACCGGGCCTGGTCGATCACCCGCAACCACCCTTACCATCGGGCCTGAGCTCGCATGAAAGAACCGGCCGGATGACCCACGCTGACCAAACCATCTACCTTGCCTCGAAAAGCCCGCGGCGGCGCGAGCTGCTGCGCCAGATCGGCGTTACCTTCGAGCTGTTGCTGCTGCGCGAGACTCCCGGGCGCGAAGGCGCGGTGTCGGAAGACCCGCTGCCCGGCGAAGCGCCGGACGTCTACGTCTCGAGGATCGCGCGGCTGAAGGCGCAGGCCGGCCGTGAAGCGATGCTCGCACGCCGGCTGCTGAAGCGCCCCGTGCTGTCGGCCGATACCACCGTGACGGTCGACGGACTGATCCTCGGCAAGCCGCAAGACGCCGACGATGCGCTGCACATGCTGCGCAAGCTGTGCGGCCGTACGCACGAGGTGTTGACTGCCGTGGCGGTATTTGCCGGTGACGAGCTGATCGAATCGCTATCGCGCTCCGAAGTGCACTTTGCCGATGTCGGCGACGATGCGCTGCGCGCGTACTGCGCGTCCGGCGAGCCGCTCGATAAGGCCGGCAGCTACGGGGTACAAGGACGCGCCGCACAATTCATTACGCACATCAGCGGCAGTTATTCCGGCATCATGGGACTGCCGCTGTACGAGACCGCCAGCATGCTCAACCGTGCTGGCATCAGCACACTATGACCAGAAGCCTATGACCGAAGACCTGCTCGTCAATATCACCCCGCAGGAGACCCGCGTCGCGCTGTTGCAGCAGGGCGCGGTGCAAGAGCTGCACGTCGAGCGCACCGCATCGCGCGGCCGCACCGGCAATATCTATCTCGGCCGCGTGGCCCGGGTGCTGCCGGGCATGCAGTCGGCCTTCATCGACATCGGCCTTGAGCGCGCGGCCTTTCTGCACGTGGCCGATATCTGGGAAGCGAAAGCGGCTGCAGGCAGCGGCGCGGCGCCGCTGCCGATCGAAAAACTGCTGTTCGACGGACAAGCCGTGCTGGTGCAAGTGATCAAGGACCCGATCGGCACCAAGGGCGCAAGGCTGTCGACACAGATTTCGATTGCGGGCCGCATGCTGGTCTACCTGCCGCAGGATCCGCATATCGGTATCTCGCAGCGCATCGGCAATGAAGCCGAGCGCGAACAGCTGCGCTCACGGCTGCAGCGGCTGCTGCCGGCCGACGAGAAAGGCGGCTTCATCATCCGCACGATGGCCGAAGACGCTGCCGAGGCCGACCTGTCGATGGACCTCGACTATCTGCGCAAGACCTGGCTGCATATCGTGCAGCAGTCGAAAGCGGTGCCGCCGCCGGCGCTGCTGTATCAAGACCTGTCGCTGGCGCAGCGCGTGCTGCGCGATTTCGTCGGCGAGACGACGACCTCGATACAGATCGACTCCCGCGAAAATTTTCAGAAGCTCAGCGAGTTCGCCGCCACGTATACGCCGTCGGTGCTGCCCAAGCTGTTCCACTACACGGGCGAGCGCCCGCTGTTTGACTTGCATGGCGTCGAGGAAGAAATCGAGAAGGCGCTCGGCCGGCGTGTCGACCTGAAATCAGGCGGCTACCTGATCATCGAGCAGACCGAGGCGATGACGACCATTGACGTCAACACCGGCAGCTACGTCACCGGCCGCAATTTCGACGATACGATCTTCAAGACCAACCTCGAGGCCGCGCACGCGATCGCGCGGCAGCTACGGCTGCGCAACCTCGGCGGCATCATCATTCTCGATTTCATCGACATGGAAAGCGCCGAGCACCGGCATGCGGTGCTGGCCGAGCTGCACAAGGCGCTGGCGCGCGACCGTACCAAAGTGACCGTGTCGGATTTTTCCACGCTCGGCCTGGTCGAGATGACGCGCAAGCGCACCCGCGAGTCGCTCGCCCATGTGCTGTGTGAGCCCTGCCCTGCATGCCTGGGCAAAGGGCAAGTGAAGACGGCACGTACGATCGCGTATGAGATCCTGCGCGAGCTGCTGCGCGAGGCCAAGCAATTTAATCCGCGCGAGTTCCGCATCATCGCGTCGCAGCTGGTGATCGATATGTTCCTCGAGGAAGAGTCGCAGCATCTGGCGATGCTGGGCGACTTCATCGGCAAGCCGATCTCGCTGCAGGTCGAGAGCAGCTTCCATCAGGAACAGTACGACATCATTCTGGTGTAAAGCGCCCGCGCGGCGATGCTGGCCGGCCGGTGCCGGCCTGCGGCGCGATGCGGCGAATTTTTTATCGTTCCCATGAATCCCGAAGTCATCATCACCAACATCAAGAAGCGCTACTCAGGCGTCTCCGGCACGATCAATGCGCTGCTGCCGGTGCAGGCGCGGGCGCTGAAGGTCGGCTTCGTCGGTACCGAACTGCCGGGCGCGAAGCTGGCCGAGCAAAACAACCCGGATAATTTCCGCCGCCTCACGCTGTGGCAAGCGATCTGCGTGTCGCGCAAGCGGCTGCCGGATGGCCGTCCGCGTATCTGGCATGTGCGGCGCGACCCGGAGATGATGCTGGCGATCTTTCTGCGCGACGTGCTGCGCTTCCCGATCCGCATCGTATTCACGTCAGCGGCCAAGCACCGGCACTCGTGGTTCCCGCGCTGGCTGATCGGCAAAATGGACGGCGTCGTCTCCACCACACCGGAAGCGGCCAGCTATGTGCCGAACACCACGCAGGTGGTGCCGCACGGGATCGCGCTCGAGCGTTTCTCGCCGCCGGCCGACAAGCTCACTGCGTGGCAGCACAGCGGCCTGCCCGGCCGCTATGGCATCGGTACCTTCGGTCGCATCCGTGATGACAAAGGCTCAGATGTCTTCGTCGACGCGATGATCGAGGTACTGCCCGATTTCCCGCAATGGACCGCCGTGCTCGCCGGCCTGTGCACGCCGCAGCACCAGGCCTTTGAAGATGCGCTGAAGGCGAAGATCGCAGCCGCCGGCCTGTCGGAGCGCATCGTCTTCCTGGGCGTGCTCGGCCCTGACGACGTCGCTGCCTGCTATCAGAATGTGCTGATCACCGTCGCTTGCCCGCGCTATGAGCCTTTCGGCCTGACGCCGCTCGAGGGTATGGCCTGCGGCTGCGCGGTGATCGCCACCGACACCGGCGCATTCCGCACCATCGTTGACGAAGGTCAGACCGGACATGTCATACCGACCGACAGCGTCCCTGCGCTGGCGGCGGCATTGCGGCAAATGCTGGCCGATCCGGAGCGCGCAGCCGCCATGGGCGCACGCGGCCGCGAGCGGGTGGTGTCGCATTTTTCCGTCGAACGCGAAGCCGAGGGGATCCGGAACGTCTATGATGCCGTTCTTCGTCACCCGGCCTGAATCCCGATCATGACTGCACCAGCCATCCAGCCCGTCATCCTCTGCGGCGGCTCCGGTACCCGCCTGTGGCCGCTGAGCCGTGAGGCGCTACCCAAGCAGTTCGCGCCGCTGGTCGGCGGCAAGAGCCTGCTGCAGGCCACGCTGGAGCGCGTGGCGCCGCTGGGTGCGGCGCTGTGCATCGCCAACCATGAACATCGTTTCTTCGTGCAGGAAGCGATGGGCCAGAGCGGTGTGCGCGGCGAGCAATTGCTGGAGCCTGCCGGCCGCAATACTGCCGCTGCGATGGCCTGCGCGGCGATCGCAGCGGCGCCGTCACAGCTGCTGCTGTTCCTGCCGGCCGACCATTACATACCGGATGCCGAGGCTTTCCTGTCGACCGTGCGTGCCGGCGTACCGGCGGCCCGGGCGGGCGCGATCGTCACGTTTGGCGTCACGCCGAGCTTCCCCAGTGCGGCCTATGGCTATATACAGCGCGGTGCCGCGCTGGACGATGGCCATGCACATGAGGTGAAGCGCTTCGTCGAGAAGCCTTCGGTCGAGCGCGCGCAGGCGCTGCTGCTCGCCGGCGACCATTTATGGAATGCCGGTATTTTCCTGTGCACCGCCGGCACACTGGTGGCCGCGCTGGCAAAGCATGCGCCGGATATCCTGGCCGCCTGTGAAACGGCGATGGCCAGTGCACAGCGTGACGGCACCTTCGTGCGCCCGGACAGCGACGCCTTCCTCGCCTGCCGCAGCGAGTCGATCGACTATGCGGTGATGGAGCATTTCGAAAAAGTCGCCGTCGTGCCGTTTGCCGGCCAATGGAGCGATGTCGGCAGCTGGAATGCGGTGGCCGATCTGACGCCGGCCGATACCGCCGGCAACCGCGTCGAAGGACAGGCGCTGCTGCTCGATGCGAAAGATACCTATGTGAATGCGCCGTCGCGTCCGGTGGTGGCGATCGGCACGCATGACTTGCTGATCGTCGATACGCCCGATGCGTTGCTGGTGGTGGCGAAAGACCAGGCCGAGCGCGTAAAACAGGCCGTCGAACAACTGAAGGCACGGGGACTGCCGCAGGCCACCGAGCACCGGCGCGTTGCGCGCCCATGGGGCTGGTATGACAGCATCGATCGCGGCGACCGTTTTCAGGTCAAGCGTATCGGCGTCAATCCGGGCGCTTCGCTGAGCCTGCAGATGCACCACCATCGCGCCGAACACTGGATCGTGGTCAAGGGCACAGCCGAAGTCACCAATGGCGAGCGGGTATACCTGGTCGGTGAGAACGAATCGACGTTCATCCCGTTAGGCACGAAACATCGCTTGCGCAATCCTGGCGTGACCATGCTCGAGATCGTCGAAGTACAGTCCGGCTCCTATCTCGGCGAGGACGACATCGTACGCTTCGAGGATTCGTACGGGCGCACCGAGACCCTGAAATAAAACGGAGGGCGCGCCGCGCCCCAACGCTGCCATGAAACGCATTCTGATCTTCATCCGCTTGTATCTGCTGAACCTGTGGGCGAGAACGTCCGTGGTCGATCCGCAGGGCCAGGTCGACGTGACGCTGACCTCGCACTCGGATCGCATCCGCCGTGCCTTCGCGTCCATCGAGAGCATCGGCCGCGGCGAGCAGCGGCCACGCCGGCTGATGCTATTCCTCGGCAAGAAATATGCGCAGCAGCCGCTGCCCGCGACGCTCCAGCGGCTGGTGCAGCGCGGTCTGGAAGTGCACTACGTCGATGACGTCGGCCCGCATACGAAGTACTACCCTTACCTGCTGCAGAAAAATAATTTCGACGTACCGCTGGTCACCGCCGACGACGACAAGATGTATGACCGTGGCTGGCTGGCCGGGCTGATCGGTGCCCACCGCGCTGCGCCGGACATGGTGAACTGCTGGCGCGCGCGCGACGTACGCTTCGATGCGAACGGACTACGGCCTTACGATGAATGGCCGCTGTGCCGCGACACCGAGCCCGGCATCACGCGTTTTGCGACGGGCGTCGGCGGCGTCATCTATCCGCCAGCGCTGCTACAACACTTGAAAGCGGCCGGCGACGTGTTCAATGGCTGCTGCCCGAAGGCTGACGATCTGTGGCTGCATGTGATGGCGATCCGGAACGGCTATCCGATCCGGCAAATTGACCGACGCGCACGTGAATTCCCCGGTGTTCCGCGCTCCAGCGAAACGGCGCTGCAGCGAACCAATATCGACGGCAAGCGCAATGATGTGCAGGCGGCGCAGACCTATACGCGCGACGACCTGGCATTGCTACGGCAGGCGGTGCAGTAAGCCGCTATGGCTCAGGCCGCTGGAAACCCTGGCCGCCCCTGATCAAGCGTGGTCGCGCCTCCAGAGGCGCCGCCGCCTTGCCTTCGCCCCATGGATGCAGGTGTTCAGTGCCGTGCCGCGCAAGCTGTATTCGTTCAGTTTTGCAGCTGCCGGGCACGTGCGGACGACGCTTTACGGAACAAACCGAAAATCATCGGCGGTCAGCTGATCGGGCAGAATGCCGACAAGCGTGATGCTGTTGACGGAATCAAAGGAAATCAGCGTGTCGTTACCGCTGGCAAAAATATATTGGGCCAGATTGCTGAAATTGAACTGCGGCGATCCCGTGGCGAGAAATTCAATAACATCTTCGTTGAGGTGAAAGTCGTAAATAATGTCATGGCCGATCGACCCGGAAAATCTGAAAACATCATTACCGAACGCTCCATGATCTGCCGGATGCTCTTGCTCTTTGCCGCCGAAATCTCCCCACATGTGATCGTCGCCCGCACCGCCGATCAATGTGTCATCCCCGCCAACGCTGCTCAGATCGGATTCGCAGGAATCGCCGGTCAGGTAGGTCGTACTGCCAGCAAGATCTGTACTGATTAACACATCGTTGCCGCCGGTGCTACCCGACATGGTGTAGGCATCGCCGTACAAACTGTTATCGGATAATAACCGTGAAGGCGTCGTGGAGGCGGCCACGTCATATTGCCAGTCACGACCGAATTTCATGAGGTCATCGTCACCCTGACTTTGATTCATCGACTTTGCGTCGCCGTACAGATTGTTATTGCTGATGATTATTTGCAAGATTGTCTTGTAGGCATCCGAATTTACTTTCTGGTCCGTTGAGGTGATGTTCAGATCGTTTGCGAAAGACAGGAAATCTTTGCCTGCCGAGCCGTCATCCATAGACTCGGCATCGCCATACAGCTCATTGGCGTTGATGATTAGTTTGAGTTTCGAACCGGCCTGCGCGACAGTTCTCGGTTGTCCGGCATAAAAGAAACTACTCATCAAGGATTGCGTATCAGCGACGAGAGCTACCGAATCGCAGAACTTCAACATATCGTCGCCACCCTGGCTGCCCTCGACGATCTCTGCATCGCCATGCATGCGATTCGTTGACAACACCATCTCCAGAACGGGCTGCGACAACGCTTCAGCACGCGCTGTTGAGTCCGGCCTGATCGCGGCAAACGCCAATGAGTTGATCCTTAAATCCATGCCAACGCCAAGTGCCAAGGTATCGGCGCCGCCGACGGCATCATGTTCCAAAATTTTCAGATCGCCCAACAATTGGTTGTCGCTGATCTGCTGAGTAAAAATGAATGTCGATGACGCAGACGCAGCTTTAGATTCGGCGTATGCGCTGACGTCGCTACGTAACATGACCCTCAGAGATCGGCCGATGCTTAGTTGATCGTCGCCGGCAAGGGCTGCCGCCGAATCGCCCGCAGCACCGCCTTCCAGGCAGTTTCCATTCATCGTCAGATCGACGCTATCGGCATTTTCTACTTGGGAAACGGTATCCTGCGCCCATGCACCCAACTTGATATCGAATGGAAGATCCACATCATCACCCACCAGCAGCACATCGGCCGATTCACCGCCTTGCAACACACTACTCGCCGCCGGATCGCCGATCAGCACAGTCGGACCATTGCCTGCAGCCAGATTGGTGACCTGACTATTGCCCACCAGGTAGGCGCCCGTATACGTGGCCTCCTGCAAGTCCAGCACATCATTAGAAAGATCATCCAGTGACTGTACGTTCACCGTCACCTTGCCTTGACGGGTGAGGCTGGTTTCGTCGGAAACAACGTAGTTGAAATCCACCTGGTCACTAACGAGCGCGGACGCATCGAAACTGAAGGTCAGCCCATCCGTGCTGAGCGTCGGCGCAGCGCCAGAGCCCGGAGCGGCACTGAAGCTGACAATTTTCAGATCTTTTTTATCACTATCCTCATCTGTATCGTTGGCCAGCAACAAACTGGTCGGCAGACTGACGCTTGCATTGTCAGTGACCCAGAGCACGTCTGGATTCGCTTGTGGCGCCACATCGTCGCTCACGCCATTGATCACGAAGCTGATATTTTTGGTGGTGGCGCCATCTCTGCTCACTACGGTAAACATTTCCGTTCGTTCTTCGCCGCTGTCTAGGTACTGCACATCGGCATTGTTGATCTCGTAAGTAAAGCTGCCACCCGTCTGCAATTTCAATGTGCCCAGGGTACCCGTTGCTGCAGCAACGACCGTATAGAATTGGCTCTCCCCGGCATCCGGATCGCTTATCGAGAGCTGATCGGTGACCCGCAACTTGTTGGTTGGCGTGGGATCCAGATCCTCGGTTAATTCATAGCGATCTTGTCCGGCAATCCGGGCCGGGTCGTTCACGCCTTTGATGATGAAGCTGATGTCTTTGGAAGCGCTGCCATCTTTGCTGGCCACGGTAAATACTTCTGTTCGGTCTATACCGCTGGACAGATACTGCACATCGGCATTGTCGATCTCGTAAATAAAGCTGCCATCCGTCTGCAATTGCAATGTGCCCAGATTGTCCGGTGCTGCGGCAACGACCGTGTTGAATTGACTCTCGCCGGCATCGGGATCGCTTAGCGAGAGCTGACCGTTGAGCTGCAGCTTGTTGGTTGACGTGGGATTCAGATCTTCGGTTAATTCATAACTATCTCGTGCAGCAATCCGGGCCGGGTCATTCAAGCCCCTGATTGTGATCTGTACCGTTGCCGACGATGTGGCACCGCTGGCGTCAGTGATCTGATACCTGAAGCTATCCGTCCCGGAGCTGACTTGCGGCAGATTCTGGTAATAAGCGTTATCGACGGTATAGATAAATTTCCAGTCTGCAGGATTGCTTGAATCTTTCAGCAGCGTCACCGTCCCGTGGGATGGTCCGGCGTTGTCAAGCACGCGCAGATTTTTCACCAGATCGGGCACGCTATCGGCCTCGCCGGGACGACTGCTATTGAGTACATCAATCGTTACCGCGCCGTCATCTTCGGAAATGACCACGTTATCGTCGTTGGCCTGCGGTGCATTTCGCTTATACACAGCGAATGGCCCTCTCAGGAAATTTCCATCGACCATCACGCCAAGCTGTTCCGTCATCTGGAGTGTCAGCGTCGATGCGCCAAACTTGAACGTGAAATCACTGTTCGATCCGTTGGAAATCTGACCAGCGCTGTCGAGCTTCGCCGTGTCGCGCCAACTGAAATACCGTTCCAATTGCTTCTGATTGTCCGGATTAATCCATTGGTCATAACTGAAACGGAGCACCGCCATGTCAATGCCACCGCCGCCAGAGTAAACATCGCTGGTGGCCGGAAGACTGTTAGCCGGTACGTTATAAAACATAAAGTCATTGCCATCACCGGCATTCATTTTGTCGCTTCCAGACGTACCTTCAAGTCTGTCGCTCCTCGCGGTTCCGGTAATTGTGGGCATGGCCGACGCTCCTTATGGTGGCAATCAGAATGCCCGGCCAATACGGCCGGAGCACGTCGACGAATGTAGAGCGCCGTCCCGCGCAGGAAAATAACGCAGATGCACCATCGCACCACACTTGGAAAACAACAGGCCAGCCTGGCGTCGGCAACCGCTGGATCTGCGATCCCGAATTAGATCACTGCGCTTTCGATGAACGGATATTTGAATGTTTATCGACGAATTTTTTACGAGCTGCCGGCAAACGCCACGTCAGCGAGTGCCGTGCCGTGCGTCATAGCGTTGCGCAAACACCGAAAAGCAAACGCATCATCAATGGTGGCTGACCTGCGTCAATAAGTCGGCAAGCATTCCACCTACCATCGCCCCCTTTCAGAACTTCTCTCAGGCTTGCCCCGCCGCGTCGACAAGCCACCAGAGAATCAGGGCTACCGTTCCGGTAGTGACAGCCGATGCCGTTATCCGCACGACCCATCTTCTACGACCTCAGTGAAATTTTTCTCAATACCGGCGCTCGCGTAAAAATCTATGGCGTGATTCGTGTGATCGCTGAAATCGGGCTGGAGCTGAAACGCAGCGGCCGTCCCGTTCGCTTCGTGATTTTCTCGCCCGGGCACCGGGCATTTTTCGACGTCGACCCTTGCTTTGCTCGAGTGCATGACGGCGATTCAGTCGATTTGTCGATTTCCCCGACGGCCACGCCAAAGCTCTTGCGCAGCGTCTTTCATCATCGGCGCTGGCTGCGCCGATTGGGCTATCTGGTTGCGGCGCCTGTGGTGCAGGTTGTCAACCGACGCCGCTGGCAGCGGGCCGGCATGGAACTGCGCGAGGCTGACATGCGTGGCGGCGTGCTGCTATCTGCGGCGCGGCCGAAATTTATCGTCGAGTATCTGTCGACACTGAGACGCTCGGCGACGCAGCTGGTAGCCATGCTGCACGACATGATCCCGCTGCATAACGATCCGGCGTGCAAGCGGCAGCGTAACTTCCGCGGGGACAATTGCGCGATCCTGCGCCAGGCGGCCGGCATCATTGCGAACTCGGAATTTACCCGCACAGAAATTCTGCGATTTGCCAACCGTGGGATCATCCCGGCACCGGCGCGCATCGGTACCGTGCGGCTTGCACAGGAATGCCGCGACAGTCCGGCGCAGGTGCGCCACGCGCCGCCGCAGGGCGACTATTTTTTATGCGTCGGCTCCGCCGTCGGACGCAAAAACCTCGAAACGGTATTCGATGCACTCAGTCTGATACGACACGGCCAGCCTTTGCGCCCGTTCACACTCGTGGTTGCCGGACACATCAGCCGGTCTACCCTTGAATGGCTGGCGCGGCCCGGCTACGACGACATCCGTGCGCAGATTCAATGGTTCGACTCGCCCAGTCATGCCGAGCTGCTGCAGCTCTACCGGCATGCGACGGCCGTCGTGGTGCCGACCCGTATCGAAGGCTGGGGGCTGCCTGCCGGTGAAGCACTGTGGCTGGGTACGCCGGCGATCTGCGCGGACATTCCCGCGCTGCACGAAGCAACCGGCGATCTTGCGCTGTATTTCGATCCGGACGCGCCCGACGCGCTCGCCGCGCTGCTCCTGCGCCTGCTGACTGATCCGGCCTTCCGCCATGCGCAGACCACCAGCATTCACGCCGCCCATGGCCATCTGCGTTCCTGGGCGCGGGTGGCCGCCGAACTCTATGAAGAAGTCCTCACCTATGCTGACGCACGACCTGCCGAATTACTGCCTGCCTGACGGTTCGCCAGCATGCGCTCGCGATGCGGCGCCAGACGCCTACGCCGAATGGAAATCGTGGCGCCATGAAGATTTCGGCAGGCCGACCCGGCAGGCATGCGCGTATTTCAATCTGCTGTGGCGGCGCTTCGCTGCCAATCGATGCCAGCCGCAGAAGGTGCTGGAAATCGGCTTTGGCAATGGCCAGTTTCTCGGCTGGTGCCGGCAGCGCGGACTGACGGCCTGCGGCACTGAAACGAATGAAGCGCTGCTGGCGCGCGCACGCGCCGCCGGCTTTGACTGCGCGGGATCGCTGGCCATGCTCGACGCCGGCCCCTTCGATCTGATTGTCTTGTTCGACGTGCTGGAACATATTCCGGAATCCGGCATCACTGCCTTTCTGTGCAGCTTGTCGGACCGGCTCGCGCCGCAGGGACAGATCCTTCTGCGCACGCCGAACGGCGGCAGTCCGTTCGGGCTGAACAACCAATATGGCGATCCGACCCATGCGGCCGTGCTGACGCCCAACAAGCTGAAGTTCCTGTCGGCGCCGGCAGGGCTGCAGATGGCCTTCAGCGGCGCAGACCCGCGCCCGCTGCGCGGCCTGCCGCCGGCAAAATGGCCTGCATTGGCGCTGCGACTGCTGCTGCACAGGCTACTGGAAAGGCTGGTGAGATTCGTGTTTGCACCGCTGCCGCGCGGCGTGCTGGCGGCGAACCTGCTGACGGTGCTGCGTCATTCAACGCAGGGCCGGCAGCAGCATCCTGACAGGGGTGTTTAACCTATCCGACGCGCCAGCCACGCCAGTATCAGCGACTGCATATCCTCGGTCGTACTTTCCAGGTTCTGGATACACGCAAACAGCGGTTGACGCCCCGGCAGCGACGCCAGCATCAAGGCAGCCCGGATCGCAAGGCGCGACATTTCATTCGGCTTCAAGTACAGCAAGCGGTAGTTGCGCTCCGTCTTCGCGGTACCGGCCGCGAGTTCAAGATGGTTAGCGAGGAACTGCGGAGAGAACTGCTCGCTGCTACGCAGCCGAAATCCGATGTTCCTTTCGAGCCGTTCCGGGTGCTTGCGAAAATAGGCCTCCAGGGTCGATTTGCGCAGCGGTGTCGGCGTGTGATGCGCGGCAAAGAAGCGGTCATCAAAACCGGCCAGCCGGGCGGACGCTACCTGCCCGGCGACGAAGCCGGCGCGTACCTTATCAGCGCGCACCGGAAAAATTTTCTGCAGCCGGCGCTTAAGCCGATATCGCAGCGTGTGCTCCGGCTGCTGCCGCCAGAACCCTCGCAATACCGGTTGCCCCTGGTCGAACCAATCGTCGGGCGTCACTGGCGCCACCAGGAAAAAATCGTCGTTGAGGTACACGTAATGCTCGGCCAGGCCCGGCACGCGATGCAGCACTGACTCGATCGAGCGATTGCTGAAGGTCGGCAGGCAATGGGCTTCGGCCGGGAAGATGTCTTTGTGATCGACCAGTACCAGCTTCGCGCGGTCAGCTTCCGGCAGCTCGTCGAGCCGCCGGAAAATCGGCGGCACCTGCGCGTCAGTCACCACATGGATTCGGCGCACGAACGGCGCGAATTTCAGCAGCGAGCGGATGCAAACATCGATCTCACCGACCGACCGAAAACGCGTCGGCGCAGCCGCACGCGGCTTCTGGCCAAGCACTTGCAGATAAGCGTTCAGCTTGTCGCGATGCACCGGGTCGTCGCCATCGACCCAGGTGATGACGACATCGACAGGAGAGCTGCCGGTACGGTTCACGGGCGGGCGCTGCCCGATGTGCACCGTCACGCCTGCAGCTCCTCGGTGAGGTACTGATCGATGCCGAGCGGCGCCCACTGGCGGCGCTCGTCCAGGGTCTTGCGGATCTCGCGCGCGCTGTTCTGGCGCATCTCGTCGGTCGCATAGCCGCGCGCATGATCGAGGTGTACGCCGATGGTAGAAAAACGGATGCGCTTGGGCCGCAGGCCGCTGTGCTTCAGGCGCAGACCAAATTCCACATCCTGCCCGCCGTACTGCATCTGCTCGTTAAAACCATTCACCTTCAGAATGGCCGCCTTGAAGCAGGATGAGTTATTGCCGTTCCAGGTCGGCTTCACCGGAATCAGCCAGTTCAGCAGCGTGCTCAACGATCCGTGCGCGGTCAGCTTCAGTCCGCGCACGCCGACCTTCATGCCGTGAAAACGCAGCCACTTCGGCGAGAACACGCGCTGGCTGCGGATATCGTCGTGCGTGACAGCCTGACTGATGTCCATCGGCAGCTTGAAATAGCCCCCCGACAGATAGCGGTCCGGCGCCGCATGGCGCAAGTGCTGCTCGACGAAATCCTTGCGAGGGATGGTATCGCCGTCGGTGAAGATCAGATAATCGCCCGACGCCTGCACCACCGCCTTGTTCAGGATCCGGCATTTCTGGAAGCCTTCGTCCGGCTGCCACACATGCCGTATCGGCACCGGCGCATCCTTGCGGATGCGCTCGATCAGCGCGGCCGTCGCTTCGGTCGATCCATCGTCGGCAATGACGATCTCGAAATCCTTGCGAGTCTGCTCGAAGAATCCCCACAGGACCTTTTCCAGCCAGGCCGGCTGGTTGTACGTGGTGAAGATGACGCTGGTTTTCATGGATCAGTTGGCAGGTTTCGGCGCTTTCGGCAGTCGTCCCATCAGATAAAACTCGTCGTTGGGCCGCATCGAGAATGAATTCGCCAGCCGGTTCGACAGCCCGAAAAAGGCCGTGATCGACGTGATGTCCCAGATATCTTCATCGTCGAAGCCATGCTCGCGCAGCGCGGCGTAATCCGCCTCGCCGATCGTCTCGGAATCGAGGCAGACCTTGATCGCAAAATCCAGCATCGCGCGCTGGCGCGGCGTAATGTCGGCCTTGCGATGGTTGACAGCCACCTGATCGGCCAGCAGCGGCTGCTTCGCATAGATGCGCAAGAGCGCGCCATGCGCGACCACGCAGTACAGGCAGCCATTCTTGGCGCTGGTCGCGGTGACGATCATCTCGCGGTCGGCCTTGCTGAGGCTGCCGGTCTCTTTCAGCATCAGCGCATCGTGATACGCGAAGAAAGCACGAAACTCGGCCGGACGGCGCGCCAGCGTAATGAACACGTTCGGCACAAAGCCGGCCTTCTCCTGCACCGCGAGTATCGTCTCGCGGATATCGTCGGGCAGGTCCTTCAGTTCAGGCAAGGGAAAGCGGCAGACAGGCGTTGCGGTCGACATCAGTGTTCCTTCGCAAATTGGAGGTGGTAGAGATGGGCATAAGTGCCGCTCGCCTGCAGCAGTTGTGTATGACTGCCGGCCTCGACGATGCGGCCATGCTCGATCACGACGATGCGGTCGGCATGTTCAATGGTGGACAGACGGTGCGCAATCACGAGCGTGGTACGGCCCTTCATCAGGCCATCCAGCGCCTGCTGCACCGCGCGCTCTGACTCAGTGTCGAGCGCGGAAGTCGCCTCGTCAAGAATGAGGATCGGCGCATTCTTGTAGATCGCACGTGCAATCGCCAGCCGCTGCCGCTGTCCGCCGGACAGCCGGCTGCCATTGTCACCGATCTGGGTGTCATAGCCGTTCGGCAGCGCCGCGATCACGTCGGCCAGATGCGCGGCCCGCGCTGCGTCTTCGATGCGCGCCCGATCGGGATGCGGATCGCCGTACGCGATGTTGGCGGCAATGGTGTCGTCGAACAGCACCACGTTCTGGCTCACCATGGCCATCTGCGCGCGCAAGCTGTCCAGAGCAATGTCGTCGATCGGCGTGCCGTCGAGCAGGATCTGTCCGGACGACAGCGGATGGAAGCCCGGCACGAGATTCACCAGCGTGCTCTTGCCGCCACCGGACATGCCGACCAGCGCCACCGTTTCGCCCGGCGCGATGTCGAGGTTCACATCGGACAGCGCCGGCTGGCTCGCGCCCGGATAACTGAAACCGACCTGCCGGAATTCCAGCCGGCCCTGTGCGCGGACCGGCAACTGAATGCCGCCGGTGCGTTCGGTGCGCGCATCCATCAGCGCGAACACGCGCTCGGCGGCTGCCATGCCTCGCTGCAGCGGACCGCTGGACGCTGCCAGGTGTTTCAGAGGCGTGAGCGTCATCAGCATCGCGGTGATGAACGACGCAAACCCGCCGACGCTCATCTCGCCATTACCGGCTTCAATGAGCGCCATGACGATAATCACCGCCACCGACAGCGAACTGATCGACTGCGTGATCGGCTCGATGGTCGCGCTGGTGCTCGCCTGGCGCAGCGTGAAGCCGCGCAGGCGCTCCGAGCGCTTCTCAAACCGGTGCGTCTCATAGGCCTGGCCGCCGAAGATCTTGATCACCTGGCGCGCGCGCGTGGCTTCCTCGATCGCCTGCATCATCTCGCCGTTCAGCTGCTGGCTCTCGCGCACCAGCCGCTTCAGCCGCTTCGCTGCCAGCCGCACGACGATGGCGATCACGGGCACCAGCACCAGCGTCACCAGCGTCAGTTTCCAGTTCAGCCAGAACAGATAGCCGAGCAGACCGATCACGGTCAGGCTGTCGCGGATCAAGACCACCATCACGCTGCGCAGCATCTCGAGGATCTGCTGCACCTCGACCATCATCGTGGTCAGTACCTGGCCGGTCGCATGCTTATCGAAGAAGCGCAGCGGCACGTCGAGCAGGCGCGCAAAGATCTGCTGGCGCAGCTGCGACACCAGCCTGCCGGACACCCAGGCCATCAGGAATGCGGTGGTAAAGGTCGACAGGCCACGCGTGACAAAAATGCCGACCACGAACACCGGCACCAGCCACAGCGGGAAAGCCGGCTTCCTGGCAAAGCCCTCGTCGAGCAGCTGCTTCATCAGCGCGGCGACCGCCGGCTCAGTGGCGGCGGTGACCATCATCGCCGCCAGTGCAACGCTGATACGCGCCTTGTAAGGCTTGAGCAGGCCCAGCACGCGCCGGAAAGTACTCGGGGATTTCATCAATATTCAAACCACACGTTGGCCGGGCTCAGCCATTCCGACAGCCGCGCCCGCAGATTATCGTCGGCGCGCACGCGCCATTCGTCGGACAGGCGCAGCTGGCCGAGCGCACCGTTGCGGGTGTACTCGACCACAATGGGACAAGAACTTTCTGCCTGCTGATACGGCGCGATCAGCTCACGCAACCGGGCCGCGTCTGCCTGCCCGTTCATCGACAGCCGCAGCGCCTTGACGAAGTTCGCGCGCGCCGTGGCAATGTCCATCACCTTGTCGGCGGTGATGCGCAGGCCGCCGGAGAAACGGTCTTCCGACACCTTGCCCTGCACTGCCAGGAACTCATCTTCCTTGAACAGCGCACGGTTGGCGTCATAGACCTCGTTGTAGACCGTCACTTCGACCTGCGCGCTGCCGTCGTCGAGCGTCGCGATCACCATGCGGCCGCGTTGCGTCATCTGCACGCGCAGGCCAGAGATGATCCCGGCCATCAGTTTCGGTTCGCGCGCCGGCGCCAGATCGGCCAGCTTCACGCGGACAAACTTGCGCACTTCGGCTGCATACGCATCGAACAGATGGCCCGACAGATAGAAACCGAGCGCCGTCTTTTCCTCCGTCAGCCGCTGCTTGTCGCTCCAGGGCGGCACGCTCACGTAGTCCGGGCTGTCGTCGAAGCCGCTGTCCATGCTATCGAACAGACTGACCTGGTTGGCCGACGCCTCCGCCTGATCGGCGCTGTCGATGGCCAGGCCGACCGATGCCATCAGGATGCCGCGATCGACGCCAAAGCCGTCCATCGCGCCGGCCTTGATCAGCGATTCGATGGTGCGGCGATTGATCTGCTTTTTGTCGACGCGCTTGACGAAGTCGAACAAGTCCTTGAACGGACCCGCTTCGCGCGCGGCAACGATGGCCTCGATCGCATTTTGCCCGGTGCCTTTGACGGCGCCGAGGCCGTAGCGAATGCGGTCGGCCTTCTTGCCCGCATCGGCCACCGGCATGAAGCGGTAGACCGACAAATTGATGTCCGGCGGCAGCAGCGACAGCCCGCAGGTGACGAGCGCGTCCTCGACCAGGATCTTTACCTTGTCGGTGTCGTCCATCGCCAGCGACAAGTTGGCCGCCATGAACTCGGCCGGAAAATGCGCTTTCAGATAGGCGGTGTAATACGACAGCAGCGCATAGGCGGCCGCGTGCGACTTGTTGAAACCGTAGCCGGCGAACTTCTCCATCAGGTCGAAGATCTCGTCGGCCTTCTGCTCGGTGAGCCCGTTCTTGGCTGCGCCCTCACGGAAGATCAGCCGGTGCTGCGCCATCTCTTCGGGCTTCTTCTTGCCCATCGCACGGCGCAGCAAGTCTGCGCCGCCGAGCGAGTAGCCGCCGATCACCTGCGCCATCTGCATCACCTGCTCCTGATAGACCATGATGCCGTAGGTCTCGGACAGGATGCCCTCGGTGCGCGGGTCGGGATAGTCGAACTTCTCGCCGTGCTTGCGGCGGCAGAAGTCCGGGATCAGGTCCATCGGGCCCGGCCGGTACAGCGCCACCAGCGCGATGATGTCCTCAAAGCGGTCAGGACGCGCGTCTTTCAGCATGCCCTGCATGCCGCGGCTTTCCAGCTGGAACACGGCGACCGTCTTGGCGTCGGTCAGCAGCTTGTAGGCGGCACGGTCGTTCAGCGGCAGCGCCTCCAGGCTGAAGTCAGCCTTCGACGGATCGAGCTGGCGAATGTAATTGACTGCGCGGTCGAGGATGGTCAGCGTGGTCAGGCCAAGAAAGTCGAACTTCACCAGGCCGATCGCTTCAACGTCATCCTTGTCGAACTGCGACACCACGCCGCCGTCGGTGCCCTGCGTATACAACGGACAAAAATCAGTCAGCTTGCCCGGCGCAATCAGCACGCCACCGGCATGCATGCCGACGTTGCGCGCAATGCCCTCGACCTGCTGCGCCAGCTCGAGCAGCTGGCGCACTTCTTCTTCCTTCTCCTGGCGCTCTTTTAGCAGCGGCTCTTCTTCCAGCGCATCGGCGATGGTGACCAGCTTGCCGGGCTTGAACGGGATCAGCTTGGAAATGCCGTCGCAGAAGTTGTAGCCGAAATCGAGCACGCGGCCGACGTCGCGCACCGCGCCCTTGGCGGCCATCGTGCCGAAGGTGGCGATCTGCGACACCGCGTCCTTGCCGTAGCGATCCTTCACATACTGGATCACGCGGTCGCGGCCTTCCTGGCAGAAGTCGATATCGAAGTCAGGCATCGACACCCGCTCCGGGTTCAGGAAGCGCTCGAACAGCAGGTTGTATTCCAGCGGATCGAGATCGGTGATCTTCAGCGCATACGCGACCAGCGAGCCGGCGCCGGAGCCCCGGCCCGGACCGACCGGCACGCCATTGTTCTTAGCCCACTGGATAAAGTCGGCCACGATCAGGAAATAGCCGGGGAAGCCCATCTTGATGATGGTGTCGGTCTCGAACTTCAGCCGCGCCTCATAGCGCTCGCGCACGGCAGCGCGCCTGGCCTCGTCCGGAAACAACTGCAGCAGCCGTTCTTCGAGACCGGCCTGCGCCTCAGCGACCAGGAAGTCATTGATGGTCATGCCATCCGGCGTCGGAAAATCCGGCAGCCGGGGCTTGCCCAGCGTCAGGCTGAGATTGCAGCGCTGCGCGATCGCGACGCTGTTCTGCAGCGCGCCGGGAATGTCGGCAAACAGCTCGGCCATCTCGGCCTGGGTCTTGAAATATTGTTCCTGCGTAAAGCGCTTCACGCGCCGCGTGTTGGCCAGCATCTCGCCGTCGGCAATACAGACCCGCGCCTCATGCGCGGTGAACTCGGCCTGGTCGAGAAACTGCACGGGGTGGGTCGCCACCACCGGCAGCTGCAGCTTCGCCGCCAGCTGAGTGGACTGGCGCAGCAGGGTTTCCAGCTTCGGATTGCCGTTGCGCTGTACCTCGATATAAAAATGGCCGGGGAAGATGTGCTGCCAGCGTTGTGCGCAGCGCTCGGCCAGCGCGTTGTTGCCGTTCTCCAGCGCAATGCCGATATCACCTGCCTGAAATCCCGACAGCGCGATCAGGCCGTCTTTCGTGTCACGTGCTTCCAGCCATTCGGCACGGATCTCGGCGCGGCCGCGATGCTGATTGCCCAGCCACGCGCGCGTCAGCAGCTCGCACAGTTCGAGATAGCCGGCACGGCTCTTCACCAACAACAGCAGCCGGAACGGCTTGTCGCGGTCATCATCGTTGGTGATCCACACGTCAGCGCCGACGATAGGCTTGATGCCCTTGCCGCGCGCGCTCTTGTAGAACTTGACCATGCCGAACAGGTTGGCCAGGTCCGTGATGGCCAGCGCCGGCTGGCCGTCCGCAGCGGCCGCTTTCACGAGGTCGTCAATACGCACCAGCCCGTCGGCGATGGAGAATTCGGAATGCAGGCGGAGATGAATAAATTGCGGTGCGGTCATGGCGCGTATTTTACCCTTTGGGAACGCAGGAAAAGACCGCTAAAACTTCTCGAAAATCCCACAAACTTCCTTGCAAGACAAAAATAGTAAAAGTATAGTTTAATTAAAAATCAATTTTAGCGAGAATGCGTGATGAAAATCTCACAAGAAGAACTCGTCTCCGTACTTTCGCAATTCAATCCCTGGTGGCGCGGCGAAAGCATAGGCGAGCTTCCCGCGTGGCGCCGAGCGGCCTTTCGCGAGCTGCACGACTGGCTGGCAAAACCGCCCGCGCCGCGCGCCGTTTTGCTGTCCGGCGCTCGCCAGGTGGGCAAGACGACCTTGCTGCTGCAGGCGATCGATGCGCTGCTGCAGCAAGGCGTGCCGGCCGCAAATATTTTGTACGTCACTTTCGATCACCCATTGCTGAAACTTGCCGGCATCGATGCGGTGCTGCAAGCCTGGCGCGCCCGCGAGCCGGCCGCCAGTGGCGCCGAATATCTGTTCCTCGACGAAGCGCAATTCATCCGCGACTGGGGCACGTGGGTCAAGCACCAGGTCGATTTCAACAAGGCACGCCGTATCGCATTCACCGGATCGGCCATGCCGATCATGGATGCGGCGCAGGAATCCGGCGTCGGCCGCTGGCACACGATCCGGCTGACCACATTGTCCTTTTTCGAGTACCTGCAAATCAAGCAACTCTCCCTGCCCCGACTGCCGACGCTCAAGACACTACGCGACCTGTTCACATGGCAGCCGGCGGAGTTTGCACGTACGGCAGAGCTGGCAGCTCCGTATGTCGCGCATTTTCACGAATATCTGGTTAGGGGCGGCTTTCCGCAGACCTCGCTGGTGGCGAGCATTCCGCAGGCACAACGCCTGCTGCGCGAAGACATCATCGACAAAGTCCTCAAGCGCGACATGACCGCGCTGTTTGGCGTGCGCCGTGTGCTCGACCTTGAGCACACGTTTCTTTATCTGTGCATGCACGACGGCGGCCTGCTGGATATGGCGGACTTGTGCGCCAACCTTGAAGTCAAACGGCCGACCGCACAGAATTTCATCGAGCTGCTCGAATCCGCACACCTGATCCATCGCCTGCCGCCTTTTGGTTATGGCAAGGATGTGCTGAGGGCGCGTTTCAAGATTTATCTGGCCGACGCCGCCATTGCACCGGCTGTCATGCTGCGCGGTAAGGCCATGCTGGAAGACCCGGCTGCGCTGGGCGTGGCGACGGAAACTGCCGTATTCAAACATCTGTTCACTCGATACTATTCAACGAACGTTCGCTTCTCCTACTGGCGCGGTAAGAAAGATCGTGAAGTCGATCTGGTCGCCGAAACCGAAGGCCGCCTGATACCGTTCGAAGTCAAATACCGGATGCAACACACAGGCAAGCGCGAGCTGAAAGGCATGGCCGAGTTATGCGAATCGAAAGCCGTCCGGCACGGATATGTGGTCACTCGCGCGCTGAATGATTTCGGCCCGCTGACGCTGTCTGAATCGACGAGCGGCGCCGAAGCGGTCGTCATGCGTGTTCCTGCGCCACTGCTGTGCTACTGGCTGGGCGCCTCCGAACTGCACAGCGCAGACCCGCAGACGAAGATGTGATTGCCGCACAATTTATAATGGCGAATCACCGCTTTTTTCGATTGAACGCCATGCAGTCCACTCACCCCATCGTCAACATCTCGGCTTACAAATTTGTCACGCTGGACGACACCGCCGAGATGCGCCCGCGCTTTCAGCAACAATGCACGGATCTCGGGCTGAAAGGCACCATCCTGCTTGCGCCCGAAGGCATCAATATGTTCCTCGCCGGCAGCCGCGAGGCGATCGACGGCTACATGGACTGGATGCATACCGATCCGCGGCTGGCTGACATCGTTGCCAAAGAGAGCTTATCCGAGAAACAGCCGTTCAACCGGATGCTGGTCAGGCTGAAGAAGGAAATCATCACGATGAAGCATCCGCTGATCAAGCCCGAGCTCGGCCGCGCGCCGGCGGTCAGCGCGCAGGACTTGAAACGCTGGCTCGACCAGGGCCATGATGACAACGGCAAGCCGGTCGTGATGGTCGATACCCGCAACGATTTCGAGGTCGATGTCGGCACCTTCGACCGCACCATCGATTACCGCATCCACAAGTTCAGCGAATTTCCCGATGTGATCGCCAAGCATAGGGACGAGCTGAACGACAAGACCATCGTCACCTTCTGTACCGGCGGCATCCGCTGCGAAAAAGCGGCGATCTACATGAAGGACGTCGGCTATGACAGCGTGTACCAGCTCGAAGGCGGGATCCTGAAATATTTCGAAGAAGTCGGCGGCGCGCATTACCAGGGCGACTGCTTTGTCTTCGACCATCGCACCGCGCTGAATCCTCAGCTCGAAGAGACCGAGACCCGCCAGTGCTTCGCCTGCCGCGCAGTCGTGACGCCGCGCGAGCAGCTGTCGCCGTTGTATGTCGAAGGCAAGTCCTGCCCGCATTGCGCGAAAGCGGCTGCGGCCGCCTGAATTTTCACTGAGGTTGCGCCGGGTTTGCGCCTCTCGGGCCTTGTCGCATGACTGATGCCGCCACCCGGCCCCGCCGCATCGCGCACCTCGACATGGATGCGTTCTACGCATCGGTCGAGCTGCTCAGCTATCCCGAGCTGCGCGGCCAGCCGGTCGTGATCGGCGGCCGCGCGCTGCATGCCCCCGTACTGAATGCCGATGGCAGCAAGCGATTTGCGCGCCTGCGCGATTATGTGGGCCGCGGTGTCGTCACCACGTCCACCTATGAGGCACGCGCGCTCGGCGTGTTCTCCGCGATGGGCATGATGAAGGCCGCGAAGCTTGCGCCGGACGCCTGGGTGCTGCCGGCCAACTTCGACGCCTACCGCCACTACTCACGACTGTTCAAACAGGCAGTGCGCGCGATTGCGCCGCACATCGAAGACCGAGGCATTGATGAGATCTATATCGATCTCAGCGACCATGCCGATGACACACGAACATTGGCCGAGCGCATCCGGCAGGCGGTACGCGAGGCCACCGGGCTCAGCTGCTCGATCGGCGTCGCGCCCAACAAGCTGCTGGCGAAAATCTGCTCGGAACTGGACAAGCCCGACGGACTGACCCTCTTGTCCATGGACGACCTGCCGACGCGCATCTGGCCGATGGCCGTGCGCAAGATCAACGGCATCGGCCCGCGCGCCGGCGAGAAGCTGGCGGCGCTTGGCATTCATACGATTGGCGAGCTTGCGCAACAGGAGCCGGCGATGCTGCTGCAGTACTTCGGCCGCAGCTATGGCGACTGGCTGTATCGCGCCGCGCGCGGCATCGATGACAGGCCGGTGGTGACGCGGTCTGAGCCGAAATCGATCAGCCGCGAGACCACGTTCGAGCGCGACCTGCATGCGAAACATGACCGCTCGCAATTGAGCGACATCTTTACGTCGCTGTGCGTTCGCGTCGCCGGCGACCTGCAGCGCAAGGGCTATGTCGGCAAGACCATCGGCATCAAGCTGCGCTATGACGACTTTCGCACGCTCACGCGCGACCTGACGCTGCCGGCCGCCACCGACGACGCGGCCGCGATTCGGCGCGCGGCCGGCGAATGCCTGAAACGGGTACCGCTTACGCGGCGGCTGCGGCTGCTCGGCGTGCGCGTGGGCAGCCTGGAAAAAAAATGCGCATCGGCCACGCACGCGCCGGTGCAGGCCGAATTGATGCTCGGCGACTGAGCCGTCGCCGTTACCGGCGCAGTCCGGATTCAGACAAGCTGCAGATCGACCACGATGTTGCCGCGCGTTGCATTCGAATACGGGCAAATCTGGTGGGCAGCATCGACCAGTTCTTTCGCGACCTCATGCTCGACACCCGGCAAATGGATATCCATTTTCACGGCCAGCGCAAAGCCGGTCGCCACCGGGCCAATGGATACATGGGCATCGATTTTCGCCTCGGGCGGCAGCTTCAGCTTCTTCAGGCTGCCGACATGTTTCAGTGCGCTCATGAAGCAGGCGGAATAGCCGGCGGCAAACAATTGCTCCGGGTTTGTCCCTTTGCCGTTGCCCCCCATTTCCGTCGGCAGCGCCAGCTTGACGTCGAGATGCATATCTTCGGTGTAGGAGCGGCCATCACGGCCACCGGTGGTGTGCGCATGAGCGGTGTACACAACGTTATCGAGCACGGTAGGCATAAGTTCTCCTGAAAGTCTGTAGTGGATCAAAACCGTGGAATGTAACAGGCCTGCCGGCACAGTCTGCCAGACTCTCGATGACGTCGCCGCTGACGCTCAGCTCAGGCCCAACGGGCTGCCATGCGCTGGCGCTTGCCGAGACTGAAGCCCCCGGCACCGAATGCGAGCAGGTTCAGCAGGCCGCCCATGATGGCCAGGTTTTTCAGAAAATGGATCATCTGCTGTTGCGTAGCGGCCGCGTCTGCGGCCGCCCAGGGATTATGAAAGACCGCAGTGACCGGGATCATGAACAAGAACAAGATCAGCGCCGCCGCACGTGTGTTCCAGCCCAGCACCAGCAGCGCACCGCCTGCCAGCTCAATGGCGATCGTCGCCACCAGCAGCAGGTCGGCCAGCGGCAGCCCGACCGAACTCATCATCGCAGCGGTGGCAGTGAAAGCGCCCAGCTTGTTGATGCCCGACATCAGGAAAATGGCGGCAATCAATAAGCGGCCCACAAGTGCTGCAAAGTTTTGCATCGGCTGTTTCATCGGCTATCTCCGTAACAAGGCCCTGGCCGCGATGAACAAGGATGTTACCGCTGCGAAGGCAGGACATCAGGCAGGGGGGGGACCCCGTGAAGCATCCGGCGCTTCGCCGGGGCATGCCTGAAACAAGTGTCAAACAAACGTCAAACAGGTGCCGAACAGGCATCGATACAAAAAGCATCGATAATCATAAGCCTGTCGCCGGATGGACTCAATTGCAATGCCTTACATCGGTCGTTTTGCCCCCTCCCCTACCGGCCCGCTGCATGCGGGCTCGCTGGTCGCCGCGCTCGCCAGTTATCTCGACGCGCGCGC
>JACCDQ010290394.1_pt1 | contig 118343 bp, 133 predicted proteins | sample 7446031 | NCBI WGS metagenome assembly JACCDQ01 (sample SAMN15323442, study PRJNA562643) | freshwater metagenome | isolation source: river surface water | place: USA:Blue River Watershed | collected 2017-08-17
GGCTTTTGCATGTTTATCTTTAATACGAATACGCAGTGTTCGTATAGATAAATCAGATGTTTTGGAAGAATTATTTTTCATCAAAATATAATATAAAAATTATCAATTTATGTCAACATCAAACCTTCACTGCGGTTACGGTTTGGCGTGCTTATATCACCGACCTGAAGGACGGTGCCTTACGCACGATAAGGGTAAAAAGCCATAAATATTATTTTGGAATATTTGTTCATACTGGGAAAACTGGAGAAAAATCAAAAAGTCACATGAGAACAGAAAAAAATATTTTATTTATCTCTGGAAGTTTATTGGTGCAATTATTGTTGGATCAAATAAATATTGTAGAATATATTGAGTCTAAACAAGGGAAATAATCCGATAAAAAATAAAAAAGAGTCTAAGACTCTTTTTGTTTAAGTTCTTGCATGCTGGTCAATTTTAGTCATTGAATCAAAAAGTTCAATCATGTTGGTCTCATAGACAAATGCAAATTCATCACCAGTAGTTAACAAGTATTGTCCACCAGAATATTGTCCCAATTCAAAAAACTGTGCAAAACTTTGTTCTCTTTCTGAGAATTTTTCAGAAAACTCTTGTAAAGCACTGCGATTTTCTTCATTATTTTTGCTGTAATCTACAGTGAGTAGATTGACCTCATTGTTATTAATAGTAATGGTCATTTCGGGTTCATTCATACCACTCCAAAGTTGTTCTCTTGCAGTTAGTGGTAGAACTAAATTGGGCATTGAAAAGAACAAGTGCATAGCCATGCTATTAACATAAAGAGATAGTGGACTTTCAGCTTTTACATTATTAAAAATTTCTTTTTTATTTTTACCAATAGTGGAAGAAATAATGAATTTATTAGATGGTGTATAAAATGCCATTAATGATTTATTAAAAGAATAAGCCGGATGAACAATAGCACCTTTTTCTTTTCTTTTTCTAGAAACAAAATGGAAATTACGCCAAAATTCGGGGAGGCTTAAAACACTAAAGAGAAAATCTTTTCTATTGAATTCTCTTACTTTTACATCAACAAAAATTTCACGTCCATAGTCATTTCTTGTAAGAATTCTTACAATTTTAAATTCTTTTTTATCTACCGCTTTAGGTGTAAGTATAAACTTCTTTTCTTTAGTTGGGAAAGAGAAATCATGTTTCTTCATTACAGTAATAAGGTCGGGATGCTCATATCCCCAAAAATCAAGTAATTGCTTAGATTCTAAACTGTAATGTGGAAGAATATGGAAATGATTCAAAGACTTCATGCTAAGCATGACTGCTGAATGTTCTAAGCAAGGGAAATGGTTATCTATACGAAGAAAATTTTCAAAATTTTCAGCCCAGGTCATTAGGTTGGTAAAATCATATTCTGAATTAATAATGTCTTCTTGTAACGAATCAACAAATTTAGCCCAATATGATTTTTGAACTTTAAGATCGCGCTTTACACGATTGATATCTCCGTCCCAATGACGATCATGTAGGTCAATATAATCATTGACGGATTGGTTGTAAATTCTGGTTAGTATTTGTGCCCCCATTAACCTCTCCTATGTATTTTAAGCATAACAAATATTTGAAATAAATCAACTTGGATTATAAGGTGATTTTTAATTTTGTTGTAATACTTGTTCAATATTTTTTAAATCATTTAAAGAACCATAAATACCATTTTTAATTTGAAGATATTCATCAATATTGAAAATAGTAATATGCTCTGTTCTTGGGTCAATGAATAAATGTGCTTTTTTGATTTGTTGATATGAGGTTAAAACAATATCTTTAATTGGTGGTGTGCTTAAAAGGGGATTGCAATCATAAGGTTTTATAGTTTCTCCAAATATTTGATTGCAAAATTCTTGATAACGTAAGGTGTCTTGGCTAAAAAATTTCCATAAATCAGAAACTATTTTTGAGGGTAGTATAATTTCTTTGCTTTCATAAGTGAGTGCAATAAAGAAAATTTTCAAACAATTAATAACTTCTTGTTCTTCTAAAAAACTTAAGTTTGGATAAGCTTCCCTAAAGTGATGGAGAGTATTTTGTTGTGGAAAATTATATTTAACGATAAATAATCTATTAAGAGAATGTTTTCTAATAAAATATTTACTTAGTATAAAAGCAAAAATAAAGATAACTACTAAAACAGTAAAAGAGATTAGTTCCATATAGTATTATATTTTTAAAAAGGATTTATTTTTTTGATTTTTATTTCCAATAGATTTTGAAATATTATAATATTCTAACCATTTCATTATATTTTCCTCACAAAGTTCAAACTGATTATTTTTAATATAAGAAAAGTAGTCAATAATAATTTTTTTAGCAAGTGATGTTGTAAATAATGGGTTGCTATGATAAAAATTAATATGAATATTCCCTTTTTGTTTGCTTTGGTAGGTGCATTCATTAAATTCAATATTATAATACTTGGAAATACTATTAGATAAGGCTAGGAGTTGGTCCATATAGGAGTCTTTTGAAAATTTAGGAATACCAAAACTATCAACCATTTTTTTTAAATTAATGGGTAAAATTGTTGAGTATTCATGTTCAAAATCAAATATATCTGGTTCTATGGTTTCAATTTGTGCACGAAGGTAAGGGAAAAATGAGTAAAAAGAGTTTATTTTTTTAGGGTCATTTCCATATTGATTAAGTAAGAAATTAGCAACAAGTGGTGCTGTATTTACATCTTTTATTTGATTTTTTCTTTTCTTGAAAAACGATAGCCAAACTTTATAAGTTTCTTCATGAGAATATGTTTTTAAAATTTCATTTTGCATATCGTCAAAATTGATTTTCTTTGTTTTCCATACTGATATGGGAAAAGAAGATGAAAAATAATTAATGAATTCATTAATGGTTTTCCCTTTTCCATAATTTATAAAATCAATATAGTAATCGTTCAAGTCAAATCCCTCAACTAATCTGTGGATATAAGAGAATATTTCTTTTTTTGTTTTTTTATCAGAAGAAAAAAAGAATTGAAGAAAATATTTTTTAACAAGCTCTTTGTTGTTTGTTTTAATCGTCCAATAAGATAAATTATTTAAAAAATCATCAACACTATTTATCTTTTCAATTAAAATATAGTCTTGAAATTGAGGTTCTTTTTGAGAAGCAACAATAACATTATTGCTAAATTTATTATTTTGAGATTTGTGTTTTAGAACAAAATAAGAGTATCCGTTTTCAACAAAATATTGATATTGTCCTATTTTAAAATCTTTATTTAATTTATCCATAAGTAAGTTCATTGATTAAGCATATAGCTTAAACAACAAAAAGTAAAAAAAATCAAATAGGATTTTCCTTACACTTCTTCTGCTTGTTGTTCCAACTTATTTTTAGTCCACAAATAATGTTCTTCTGCAATATCAGATTTGTATTCAAGTATGATAGACTCTTTTTTAAATTCTTGGTGGATATCGTTTAGTATTTCAAGATAAGGTTTATCATAAGGGTGGTTTAGATGAGGAAATTCTCTTTCTTCTGATTCTTTAAATGAGCAATGTAAGTCTTTAATGCTGTCATTGTCATGAGCATGCATATAAATTGGCATCCCCCGAGACTGTAAAAATTTTGCATATTCAATCCAATCTGAGAGGGCTGAATTGCTGAAAGCTTTGACATGCCCCCAATCAAGACATAAGCCTATTCTGTCGTGCATTCCTAAGTCTAAAATAGTATCCCAGAGCAGTTTGTGATGAGGTAAATCATTAAGTACATGTTTTCGTGACAAAATATAGGTGTTTTCAATATAAAAAGTAAAATCGTTGTCTTTTGCCGCCTTGTAAAGTAACTGAAGATTCCCAATCATATTGTTAATTTTCCAAAACTCAAGATGTTGAGCAGAATTGCTTGGTGTTTGATAGTGGATAACGCCTTGCTTAATGAGAAGGTTTTTAGCTTGGTTCAATTCAATCATAAGTTGTTGCCAATATTGGGGCTGACAAATGGTGCTTACCAAATATTTGTTATAATTTAAATGGATACTTTTGTTTGGGTTGTTTACATAATCTGTATTTTTTGTGATCATTTCAGTAAATGATGGAATATTATTACCATAAAGTGCAATTTCAAGTGCTAAATTATCTTTTTTTGCTAATTCACATAAACGGTTGGTTAATTCTTCTGAGTCTCGGTCAAATATTTTAAATCCTAACATGTTTCTTTCTCTTTTTTTTAAAATCAATTTAAATTATCTTCAAAATTGAAAATAAAGTCAATTAATAGCCAAATGGTGTTAAAAATATTGCCCAAAATATTGAAATAAAAGCTAATCCAATATAATATTGCCAACAAGTAGAACGATTGATGACTTCATCACAATTTTGACTTCAGTTTAAAACATTATCGAGTGCGGTGTGTGCATCTAGAATTAGGAAGCCGATCCATTAGGGCAGTTAAGACATCAAGGGAAATAAACTATTTAATTTATTGATTGCTATTTTTTTCATAAATTCTTATTAAATATATGATATAGTATACCTAGATAAAATCTATTTTTAATGAATAAAATCTTGTTTTTATTAATTATTGTGCCTTTAACATCATATGCAAATTGTGATTTATATATTATTGGCTTTGGCGGTCTAAATAATCATTTTGACCACCAATCATTTAAATTTTATGCTGAAAAAAAGAATGCTTGCTATAAATCATTTAAATGGTCTGAACAAGTGATAGCTTTAAACTATATTAATCAATTAAATACTGATTTTGAGCTATATGGTTTTAGTAAGGGAGCTGAAACTGTATCAAAATTAATTAAGCAGTATAAAATTAAACCAAGTTATATTTTGACTATTGGTGCTTACAAAACTACTGATGTTGATTTTACAAAATATAATATTAAATTTCAAAATTATTTTGACCACTCTGGGATTGGACAAAAATCTCCTGGTATTTTTATAAAAAACATACATCATTTAAATATGCAAAAACACATAAATAAACTATTGGATTAAGTAATCGCTATTTAATTTGTTTTTTAGTAACTATAATTAAAGGCTTGCAATGCAAGCCTTTGTTTTATTAGATATATTGAATTATTTCCCTCCAATCTGAAAAGAATTTTTTCTCCATATTTTTTCGCACAAGAAGTTCAAAGTTTTGTTTTTCAATAGATTGCCGACTAATAACAATTCTATTTTTGACTCCAATAAGTTCTGAATCACTCATTTTTTTCCCTGCATTTCCCTTTCGGTCATCTAACAAAACTTGCTTTCCTTTCTGTTTTAATTTTTGGTAAACTTCAAACGCTAAAGATTTGACTGCTTCATTTCTTTCAATATCAATTGCTGATATGACACAATCAAAAGTATTAAAAGATTCTGTCCCATAAAAACCAAATTGGTCACGATGTTTTTCTAAAATAGCCATTAATAAACGAGAAATACCTATACCATAACAAGCCATTTGGACATGGTTTTTTTGGTCGTCAAGTAAATCAAAATGCTTACTATAAGTATCTCCTAGTTGAAAAATATGACCTAATTCAAGCATTCCATCTTCGCTATCTGCAAGTTTAGATTCAATCAAGAACTCTTCAGAAAAATCTCCCCCCATTTGAGCGCTATCTGTTGCTTGAACAACAACATCTAATCCAAAATGGTTAAAGATTTCCAAATAAGCTTTTTTAATTTTTTCGTAAACAGACTTCAATTCATTAATGTCGGAACAAAATGAATAGCCATCTTTCATAATAAACTCTTTACCTCTTATTAGTCCCGCTCTTGCTCTCATTTCATCACGGTATTTATTACCAATTTGAAAAACGTGGCAATTTGCTTTCTGACGATTATAGTAATCAAAATAAACAGAAGTAATTGCCTCTTCGGCGGTTGCACTCAAACAAAAAAGTTGATGTTTACGATTTTTCAACTTAAAAAGTTCATCACCATAAGAATCGATTCTTTTTGTTTTTTCCCAAAGTTTTCCATCTTGCAAAAGACTTAATCGAACTTGTGAAAATCCAATTTCTTCCATTTTTTGTTCTATGAAAGAGATTAATTTCTTTTCAAGCATTAACCCTAATGAAAGAGATGAATAAATACCCGCACTGTCTTGATGAACAAAGCAAGATTTTTGCATTAAATCAATCAATTCAAATTTTGTATTGTCGTGTTCAAAATGATTGTTGTAAAAAAATAAATTAGTATAAAGCATGGTTTTCTCCAAATATAATACCCCACCGTTTGAAATTTAAATTTTAGGTGGGGTATGGATAGAGAATTGCTTTAAACAGTCTAGGGTGATTTAATGAAACAAACAAGCATACCCATCCCCACCTTTGTAGGGGGTGTGCATGGTGTTGGAGCAAAGTGATGCAAAATATTTGTTTGTTTTTTCATAATGCCATTATTGTAAATGAAAACCCTAGTAAAAGTCAATTATTTTCCATGTTGACAAATGAAGAGATTATTTGTTATACAAAAGTTCATAATAAATATAATAAAATAAAATCGGGGTATTATGGGGACAAAATTTCACAGTGGAATAAAGGCTATCCACGAAGCAGAAAAGCCTATTTCTAAAGCTTGGGAGTTATCTTTAGATCATCTTGAACTTGATGATAAGGTTAAAAAATTAATGGAGATTTTGTCTGATCACGAAAATCTTTTTATTAATTATAACTATTATCATAACCATATTCATTTTGCAGAAGTAATTTGGGCAAGTGCTTTTTTGGCAAAAAAAGAAAATTTCGAAGATAAGTATTTTGAATCCATGGTGATATTGTTAATATCAGCCACATTCCATGATGCGGGGCATCCTGGTAGAGCGAATAGGGCACCTTTTGAAACGGAAAAAATTTCAGCAGAATTCTTCCGTAATTGGTGGAAAAATAATTCTTTGTTTGTAGAAAATATTTTACCGATGAACCCTAGTCAAATAGAGCAAGCTGTTAATGAGTTAATTTTATTTACCGATTTTACTCAAGGGCAAGCAAAAGTAATTACAGATTACTTCATTCGTAGAGATAATGAAAACTATGGATTGAAAATGGCTAAATTAAAAAAGATTTTAATTGAAGCTGATGTGTTAATGAATTGCTTACCACAGTCTAGTTTTCATAAAACAGGATTAATTCTAAAAGAATCTGTAAGAAATATTGCTGATGATAAGAAATGGCTTCTTATTTTAGAATTTTTAAAAGAAAATGCTCCCCACTTATTTACTTCTGACGCATGCAAAGAATTAAAAATAGATGCTTTAGTTCGTAAATTTACCAATTATCTAGAAAACAATCGTGAAAAAATGGCAATGGGAAGCAATTTGCAAGAAGATATCAATGCAAGATTTAAAACTTTTTAATATTTTCTGTCTTTTTTCTTAAGTGTCCATTGCCAAATTTCTGCACTAATAAAACCAGTGGCAAAAGACTTGTTTTGTGTAATGTGCATAGCCATTCCAAAATAAGGGTCATCCGCTTCAATTTCTTCAACTTTGGAGGCATCAAAAACTACATTAAGAACTCTTTCTTCACTCAAATTCCAACGCATTACAACAGTTTTTCCATCTTCACTTTTTTCACTAAAAAATGGAGTTTGCAGAACATGAGGACGGAAATTAAAGGTAGTGTTGGTTTCTTCTAAAGAAATAGACTTAACTTCTTTCACAAGCTCTTCAAAGTCTGTAAAAATTGCATCTTGAATCATTTTCTCCATAACCTTTGTTATAAATTCACGACTCATTAATTCACTATCAACTTTAATTTTGCCACTTTCTTTGTCATAACTAAAAACAGCTTGTCCAAAGCCGCAATTTTTTGCACTCCAATCAATTTGCATGCCACCGCCAAAATTAGGAAAGAAAAAACCACTAGCACTAACAATTTCAACAGGTCCACGAGGGCTATCTAAAATAACTACTTTGTTTTCTGCCATAATTACCCCTTAAGTTTCTTTTTAAAAATATTTGATTGCTCTCTTTCCCAATCTCGTTCCTTGATTGTTTCTCGCTTATCGTGTTCTTTCTTTCCTTTAGCTAGGGCAATTTCAACTTTAAAGTGTTTGCCTTTTTTAAAAATTTTGTTTGCAACAATGGTGTAACCTTTTTGCTCCACCTTACCAATAAGTTGCATAATTTCTTTTTTGTTAAGCAGTAGCTTTCTAGTTCTAGTAGGTTCGGCTGTATCAAAACCTGTAATAGATTGTGCTGGAGTAATTTGAGCATTTAGCAAAAACACTTCACCATTTTTAATAATTACATGGCAAGCATCTAAATTAACGCGGCGACTAAGCAATGGCTTAATTTCCCATCCTTGCAATACAATACCAGCCTCATAGAAATCTTCTAGGTGGAAATTGAATCGTGCTTTTTTATTAATGATAGGTTCCATTTAATAATCCAATTAATTAAAGCGGTATTATATCACAAAAAATTATTAAGTGTTGTTTTTTAAACCAAGAATAATATCAATATCACTTAACGGTCTAACTTTTCTAGTTCCATTTTTTAATGGCTGGTTGCATTTTGTGCATTTATATTTTTTGCCTTTAATAATTCTATTATGAATAACAGAAGAAACTTCTACAATATCTTTACATCCACAACTATACTGATAAGTTTTTGTGTTTTTTTTGACTTCTGATATATCATAATCATGAGTTCTTTTAGGTATTGCTCCTACTTCTCTCATCAATAGTTTCCACAATGAACCATGAGGGGCTGGAAATTTTTTCTTATAAAATAAAGACCAAGCCCAAGCGGCTAAGTGACAAACTTCATGAGGCACTGTATTATCTATAAAATCTTGCCAATTACTAAGTGCTAATTTGGTATTAAAATGAACACTCATTGTTTTAAATTTTGCTAGTCCAGCATTGGTTCCGGTAACATCAAAAAAAATTGGTGGGTATGATAAGTTAAAGTTATAAATAGAGTTTAACTTATCTACAGTTTCTTTGACTTTTTGTTCTGTTGCTTCAATGTGTGTTTTTGTTAAATTCATAAAAAATTGGCACTAAATTAGTGCCAATAATATACTTGATTAATTTTAATGTCAATTTAGAAAAGCAAGGTATTTATTGATATCGTTCACCATTGCAAAAGTAAAAAGACCCGTCATTGTTGCAATACCAATATATTGTAAGTTTTCTAATTGTTTAATTGTAAATTCCTTACCCCTAATAGATTCAATAGCATATTGTGCTAAATGACCACCATCTAATAGTGGGATTGGTAACAAATTAAATACACCAACCGCAATTGAAATCGCAGCCATCATCATCAAGTAAGTATATAAACCTCTTTGTGCAGATTTTCCAGAATAATCAGCAATAGCTAGTGGTCCAGATATTGCTTTAGTTGAAATTTCACCTGTTACAAGTTTCTTAATAGAAACTACGGTTGTCCAAGTTGAATTTATAAGCTTGGTGAAAGAGTTTTCAATTCCTTCAATAAATCCTGTTTGAATAGTGGGTAATTCTTTTTGATTTGGGATATCAAAACTAAATCCAAGAACTCCTACTTCCAACCCGCTACGAATTTCTGCTCCAAGCTTTGTCTTTTTGACAATTGTTTCTTCACCACGTTGGTATTCAATTGTGATTTCTTTATTTGGGTTGTTGCGAATCATTCTTAATAGTTTGTTAATGTCTTGAGTTTTAACATTGTTCACTGAAATAATTACATCCCCATTTTTCATTCCGATTTTTTCAGCAACGCCTCCTGGAGTAATTTGAGTAATTGCAACATTTCCAATCGCACCTTGAAAATAAATTCCAGTAAGTAATCCCAAATCGTCACTTAGTTCACGTAGATTAATTTTGGAAAAATCAACATCATATCTGTTATTATTTTCGGTAATAACTTCAATTTTTTCACCATTAATTGCTGTATGTGCAATAATGTTTTGAGCATCATTTAAGGAATTAGTTTTTTTATCATTAATCTGAATAATAAGTTCACCTTCTTTTATTCCTGATTTTGCAAAAACAGAATTGGGGAGAATTTCTCCAATAATGGCTGGAAAACTTTTATTTCCAATCATTGTTGAAGCGAATAAAAATAAGAAAAAAGCCAATACAAAATTAGAGGCAGGCCCACCAGCTACCATTAAAGCTCTTTTCCAGCGAGGTGATTGCATAAAAGAGCGTGCTTTTACATCTTCTGGTAAAGCATTCCATTCTTCTTCAGTTAAATAGCTCTTATCGAGAGGTTTAACAAAACCTCCTAGTGGTAAAGCCCTTAATGTAAACAATAGTCCATCATTACCTACTTTCTTTTGAAAAACCTTAGGGCCAAAACCAATTGAAAATTCAATGATTTTAATTTTACAAGCCAAAGCCGTAAAAAAATGTCCTCCCTCGTGAATTGTGACAACAATTCCAATTAGCAAGAGAAATGCAGCAAGTGTAAACAAAATATCCATAATTATCCTTTTAATTGTCCTCTGGTGAATAATGAAGATATTAAATTATTTTACCCTTAAGGTCAAATATATCATCTTCATTATAATTGGTGGTTTCCATTCTATATCCACGAGGATTAGAAATCACATTTGTGTTGTTAAGTTTGTAGTTAACACAATGATGAGTATGCCCATGAACCCAAACATCTAAATCTTCTGTGAATAAGTGATTTAAATCACTAGCATATGCACCATTTTCGATTTCACTAAAATCCTCATATTCTGCTGGAATAGAGGAAAATGTGGGTGGATGATGAGTAATAACCCATAAATTTTGTTCTGGAAAATCTTTTTTGCTATTTTCTGAAATATATCTAGTGGTTTTGATGTGTTCTCCTAAAAGGTGTTTAGCCCTAAGTTTTGAAAAAGTCATTCCATTACGAATGTATTTAAAATCATTCATTTGTCTTTCAGCTAATTCCATAGCATAATCGTTCCCCTTGTTATAGTCTGTCCACAAGGTTCCACCAATAAACTTGTTGTTACCAATCAAAATTGAATTATTTTGAAGGAGGTAAATGTTGTGAAGTTTTTGTCCAATAATTTCATCTTGGTAATGTCTATATTCTTTTTGCAAATTACCACCCCAAAAATCATGATTACCTAAAACCACAATAATAGAGTGGAACTGTTTTGAGATTTTAGCAAACCAAGAAAAGTTCATAAATTTAAATGGTTTTTTTGCATGCCAAATGTCACCCGCCAAAATTAAAATAGTATTAGGGTCGGTAGATAAAGGTTTTGGAGTCCAAATATCTCTATCTGGGTCAAAGTTTTTTAAACCATGTGGTATATCAAAGTCTAAATGTATATCACTAAAGATTCTAATATGTTTTGCATCACTCATGATTTGAAGCCTGTTTGATGAAGTTAATTTGCCTCATTATATCATTTTTTAGTTTGTTTTGTAGTGGAAATTTGATTTTTAATGGATTTATTTTACATATACTTTATTAAATAAATGTTAAATTCAAATGATAGAAAAATTTTTTATTGATGAAATTACAAAATCATTTTTAGATTTTGTGGAAAATGGGAAAATTCAAAAAGCTAATTATGTTTGGAAAATGTTATTTTATGCAAAACAACAAAATTGGCACAATAAGGATTTTTTTCGTTATTGGTTGAATAAATTTGTAGCTTTAGAGGATAATAAGGGTACATTTATTTTGGGGTTTTCTTATATTACCTATAATATTTGCGAATTTAATGAAAAAACACTGGGGGAATATGTGTCATCTAACATTAGTTTTTTTGTAAAACTTAATGAATTAGAAGAAGCAATGTCTGCTATGAATTATGCCTTACAAGGTGCTGCATTCTTTGATAAGTCTTGGATTGATACTTTTTTAAGTGAATTAAATATTGAAAATAAACAAGATTATTTAGAAATTAACAATAAAAATGAAGCGTTATATCTCAATAAAGTGTTAAAAAATAAGTAGTTACACTTTTTTTATTGTGCCTGGTTTTTTATAATGTGTATGATTTTTGAGAGATTTCTCAATTTGAATTTTATTAAATGCGGCAACAAATATTTTATTGCTATTCAATACTTTCAATAAGGGTTTTGAAGGATGATTGAATTGACTGACAAGTTCAGCAATAAAAAAGATAGTATCATTTGAAATGTTTGATTCTTCAATTTCATCTTCTGTAATGAGAGTTTTTAATGCAAAACCATCAGACAAAAAAGGATTTAAGCCTTCTTTTTCTATGAGATGAATAAACATTTCTTCATTTCTATGATTTGCTGCATTTTTAAGTGCTAAATCATTCAAATAGTGAAAGTCACAACCGATATCTTTGAAGTAAATAATGTTTTGAGGTGAACCATTTTTGCAATACTCAGCAAAAAAATCGTTTTTATGATATGGAAGTATGCCATTTTTAAAAGAAATAAAAATAAGAGGGTGTAATTCCTTATGTCTTAATAGTTCATCTAATTGCAACGGGTCTTTCACAACAAATATAGTGTTAAATATTTCTTTTAAGACAATTTCTCTTTCACTTTTATTTTTGCTATTACGAATCCAGGAATAATTTTTGATTGCATTTTTAAAAAATATTTGAGCTTGACAGTCTTCTTGAATAAATTTTTTATTTTTTTCTAAAATGCGATAAAATGGTAAGAAAGAATCCATTCTTATCAGTTTATAGACAATGCTTTCATAATAAGGGGTCCAATCAATCTTTTCACAAAGCCAAGAAAATGCCTCTATATTGTTCTCAACTAGACTTTTAAATATTAAAGAAGGTTCTTTAATAATTGATTGTGGATTTTCAGCGATAATCTTTTCAAAAAGTTCTTTTGAAAAAAAATCATTTGAAATGTTTTGATAAAGTATTTTTTTCATAATTAAATTATTTTTTAAAGTATATCATATTCTTCTAAATAATAGTTGACTTTTTTCATAAAATTAATACATTTACTAGGTAAGTTAAACTTAGTTTAAACCCAGTCTTAGTTTAAAAAATCCCAATATAGTTTAAAAACCAAGTATTAAAGTTAAAACACATGAAAGATAAAAATCCCACATGAAGGTTTAACTTACACCTAAAAGCCAGCGATTGCTGGCTTTTAGTTTTTATATTTTATTTTGTTTGCTATCAATTTGTTTTGAACTTAATTTTGAATTGAGTTTTGCTTGAAATATGATTTTCTCTAAAGTTTCTGTTGGAGTAAATTCTTGGAGTTCTGGGGTTGTGATAGTGTTATATTCCGCAATTTTTTGAATAGACATTTCATGATATTGTTTTGAATAAAATGTGTTGCCTAAAAGTTGTGAGTTTTTATTTTTAAATAAAGTAGTATGGTTCCAAAAATTAACTGAAATAATCTCATTATTATTTTCTGATAAATCTTTTCTAATTGGAACACTAGCAAAACATAAAAAAACTTTATTTTGTGAAATAATGATTTTCTGAGTATCCCAAGTTCTACCTGCTTTAACCCAAATCTCACCATTTAACTTATGAGGAATAAAAAAAGAAAACTTCTCTGGATATATGAGTTTCGCAAGAGAATTATTTTTAAAAAAATGTTCGATCATAAACACAAACCATCTTGCACTTGCTTGTCTAGTTACATGAGTTCTATTGATGGTAATGGTGTCATAAGACTCTGTGATAGGGTTTTTAATAATTAATAGTGGACAAGATAATGATGGAACAAATTCTTGAGCTTGGTTACTAATTAGAGCATCAACAACTTTTCTAAAGTGTTGAATAAATTGTCCATCTTGGGTTGTGTTATCTAAGTGTTCTTGAGGTGGCTTTAGATTTGTGGAATAAAGTCCGAAATTATTTTGAGATGTATCAATATAATGATGTGTGTTAAGGAAAAGATTGAGATACTCAGCTTCTTTTTGAGATAGTGCTGGAGAAACATTAATATCACCCAAAACCGTTTCTTGAGTAGGTGACATTAAGATCTCTTTGGGTTTCATCTTTTTTTTAAATAGAATATCAAGAAAACGAGTAAATATCATCAAGAGTTACTTTTTGCCCAGCGAGTTCTGAAAGAGAGAACATCTTTTCAGCAAAAATTTCTTCCATAATTGCTTTTAGTCCTCGTGCCCCGGTTTTTTGTAAAAAGGCAAGATGAGCAATTTGTTCAATGGCTTTCCCTGTAATTTCTAGCTCTACTTTTTCAAGAGAAAATAAGGCTTTAAATTGTTTTACAAGCGCATTTTTTGGTTTAATTAAAATATCCCGAAGAGCAGTTTCATCTAGTTCGTTTAATGTGCAAATGACTGGAAGCCGCCCAATAAATTCGGGGATAAGTCCAAACTGTCCGAGAATTTCTGGTGAAATTTTTTGATTCATCTTTTTAGCGAACTCAATAGCTTGAATATCTTGTTCTGGAACATCTAGTTTTGTGAAACCAATTGAAGAGTTTTTGCCTTGTTTTTCAATGAGTTTATCAATTCCCACAAAAGCACCACCGCAAATAAACAAAATTTGAGTAGTATCAATATAATCCACATGTGCTTGTGGATGTTTGCGATTTCCTGTAGTTGGAATTCGTGCTTGAGTGCCTTCAAGAATCTTCAGAAGTGATTGTTGAACACCTTCTCCTGATACATCACGAGTAATGGAAGTCCCCGCATCGCGCTTTGCAATCTTGTCAATTTCGTCAATAAAAATAATACCTCTTTGAGCCTTTTCCACATCACCATCGGCATCAGCAATAAGTTTTTGTAGAATTGTTTCAACATCATCTCCAACATAACCAGCTTGAGTAAGAGTAGTCGCATCACAAATTGCAAAAGGAACATTAAGCATTTTTGCAATACTTTGAGCAAGCAAGGTTTTGCCAGAACCTGTGGGTCCAATCATTAAAATGTTACTTTTTGTAATTTCCACATCTGAAATATTGGGGTTATCTAGACGCTTGTAGTGGTTATGAACAGCAATAGCTAGCATTCTTTTAACTTTTTCTTGTCCAACCACATATTGGTCAAGAAAGGTAACAATTTCTTTAGGGGAAGGATATTTGTCAAAAACTTTTTTATTTTCGGTCTCTCCATCAGAAGTTTCTTCTTTCATTAACTGATAGGCATCTTGAACACACTGTTCACAAATGTAGACATGCTCTCCATCTTTTGGCTGATTAGAGATGATTTTATTAGATTCACCTTCACTCGCTCCACAAAATGAGCAAAAGATTTCTTTTTCTTCCATAGCTTGTTTTCCTTTGTTAAGGCATAATTAAAGTCTAATTGTAACACAACTTTTTTAAAATTTCTATTGTTTTTTTGTTTTTTAATCGTTATCTCTATAAGACAACATAAAATTAAATAATCAACTTGACAAAAGAGAGATTTTATTTAAATTTAAGATAAATTATTAAAAGAAGAAAATAATATGAGTGACAACAAGGCATTAAATGAGGTGACTACAGCAAATCCAAATACCACTACTGTCGCCCATGAATTAGTGGCAAGAGATGAGCAGTTAATTGGTATTTTTTTTGCTGCTTTTTCAATTCAATATTTTCTACATAAAGAGATGTTGAATAATAAACTCAGTGCCCCAAATTTTTTAAATCTTTTTGGTGATATTGAAACTTATGCAACTCAAAGAATGTTTATTAAAAATCTGCTTGGTAATAAGAAATATGTAAAAGTGACCGAAGATTTGCAGAATATATTTTTAGAGTATTGTGCTAATCCTACTAAAAATACACAACCTTACTTATTGTTCTTATCTAGAATTAATAAAGCATTTTTAATTAGACAAATCTTTAATCACAGTGATCAAGTGTTGGAAAAATATCAATTTATTGAAGAGTTTTTAAATCAAGAACAAGTTGATTTAGATAAGTTAAATACAAAAATGTGGCACTTCCCAGTAGAGCAACAAATTTTAATATTAGCTAGAATTTACTCCACAGTTCATGATGATTATAATGAGAAAAAGAAAACTATCTTTAATTCATATCGTGAAAACTTACAAAGATTGATTGATGAAGTGAATAGAAGTCCTAATAGATATCAAGTAAGTCAAGTGAATAATTTAAAGTTATTCAAGAAGGCATTATTAGATTACGACTCTCAAACAGGTGGTTAAAAAAGAAAAGCTGGATACTTCCAGCTTTTTTCTTTATGTTAATTGAATTTTATCTAATTCTCGGTTTCTTTGATTTTGGTTGAGACATTTCTAAAAGTTTAGTGTTAATTTCCAATAATTCATTACGACTTACCTTATATTCTTCTTTATCTACTTTGATAGCAAACTCAAGTTCTTTATTACCTAAACGTATTGTGCCACAAGTATATTCATAATCTTTATTTTTCCATGGCTGATTTATGCTATTCTTAGCTCTTTGAATATTAGATATTGTGCCATCATCTAGGTCTAAAATGCCTGCGGAGTTTTGTGAAGAGTTTTCAAATTCATCTGTAATTGTAATATCAATTTGTCCCATTTTGAATTCCTATAGTATATGTTCTAATTTTAGCAAGTTTTTTATAAAATACAATAAAATAAAAAATTATAGCTGTGCGATTCAACATAAATATTCAAGCCATCACTGATGGCTGTTTCTTTTTTAAATGCTTTTCTGTTGATATTCAATATGGTTAGTTTATAATAATTAAAACAAGGATTTAATTATGAAAATAACAGAAGATTTCGCCGCATTGGCAAGAGGTAATGTTGCTAATATATTAAACTTTTATTATCAGCAAAACAAACCTATTCCTAAAGAAATCATAAAAACAATCAAGTTCAATGAAGAAATTCAAATTATATTTGAAACTATTGGGAAAAAAAGGTATGACCAACGCCACCATATTCAAGAAAGCAATATTATTAATTGTTTAAAATATTTAGATTTCCCAGTATATAAAGATTATATGACTGTTGACTGGATATTGGATACTGGTTTTAGTGGTTCAAATGCATTTATTAGAACAGCGATTGGTTACAATAAAAAAGAAGCGTTGCAAAGAAGTTATGAACTCATACAGGAAGAAATTAAAAAACCTGAAGTAATACAAAACTTGGGAAATAGAGATATGGAGTATTTGTATTTTAGGGATGTATTAGATTTGACTTTTTTATTGAGGAATCATCTTGAATCTCGTGGTAATGCGAAAGATTTACAAGATACCATAGATTTTTTTAAAAAAAACCTATCTTTATTTTCAGAATATTATCATGAAAGAGCTAAGTTGTGGAAGTCTGAAAATACTGTAGATTTCAATGCATGGCATAAAAATCATGATAAATTTAAAATATTTTTTTCAAATTTTAATATGCAATCTTCTTTAAATGAAGCACTTGTAGAAAATAAAAAGTTTTTCTTTTTGTGTAAAGAGGCATTTCAACAGTATGGTGAAAATGAAAAGAATCCATTTATTAATAAAGATTTGCTATTATTGGCAATGAAGAATGGAAATTTGGATTTTATAAATTTGGTTGCTCGTAGTAATAAAATAGATAAACAAGATTTGATGGAAGTTTTTGATAAATATTTATCTTATAATATGGATAAGTTTTATGATAACTTTAACAATACCCACGAAAGTACAGTTTTTTATCCAAGTTTAAAAAAAATAAAACAAATTCATGACTGTTTAAAGAAATTAGATGTTGAAATAAAATATGGTGGGGATGGATTGTTGTGTTTAATGTGTTGCGATGATGTTAAGGTAAAAGATTTTATTTCGGAAAATGTTCAAAATCCTCAGGATATAATTGTATTTATAGGTGTAACTGTTGGGCAATTAAGTTTTATGAATAAATATATAAAACAATTATCAGAACCTTCGACACAAAAAAATAATATTAAGACTGAAAGAGATCAGTTTTTAAAGATGTTTCCATTTTGTGAAATGTTTGTTAGCGAAAAAGCAAAAGAGCTTTTTCCCTCTGTAGATTTAACTCCTACTAAAAAAGAAGAAGCAATTCAAAAGTTAAGTAGTAAGGAAGAAAGTTGTATAATGAACCATAACTTATCCACAGAAGATATCATAACGTTAATACGTAAAGATTTATTGGATGAATCTTTGAGTAATGATAAAACGATTAGTCCAAAAAGAGTTAAACTTTAATTTTTTTAGTTTTGATATCATGCATTCCTAATTCTTTAGTGAGTTTTTCATTTAATGAAATATTATTTAAGAATTTTGAAAAATTAGGTGAGTTAATATCAATACTTTTTAATTGAGAAATTAACGGGGTTTTTTGATGATTTATTTTAGGGAAAATAATGGTTGAAAAAATATCTGTAAATTCTTCATATAGTGATGAAATCATTTGATACTCATTATCTTTGGTTAAGATAACATAATTGAATACTCTAGATTGTTCACTATCATCGTCATATTTGTGATGATGATTATTTTTTTCATAAATTATTTTGTATGCATCAATAATAAATTTACTATTCTCCAAAAGATTAATGTCGCAATTTTCTAATGTTTGATCAATATCGTATGTAATTGCTTGAAGCATAAATTCATAATTGCTTTTAATTTCTTCGCCTAAATCATTTATTGCATTTGCTGATATTATTTTAGGTAAAAGTTCTTCAAAAACCAATGGGCTATTTTTTACATGCATAGACCAATATTCTATATTGGTTTTAATTTGTTCCTCAGTGAATAAGCTCATAACTTGAGATGCAAATGATGTGCTGTTAAGAAGTCTTTCACTTGCAAAGCATAGGCTGTTAGAATTTTTATTAATAGTTTTCCAAACACAATTCTCATTGTCTTTGATATTTTCTTGGGCATTTTTTAAGAGAAACTTTGCTAAATTATCAATTTTAATATTCTCTAATGCATCTAAATAAAATAATGGGTCTTTTTGAAGTTGCTCATCTACGTATGAGTATAAAATTGGATTTCTGCTTATGAGAGAACAACTCAAAGCCCAATCTTTCTTGATAAGTTCTCCAGCAAAGGGGAATAATTTTATCTTGTTTTCAAAAGATTGTTTTTTAAATAACTCAACATCATTTCTAATATTTGCATCAGCAAATTGATAATTCTCAATATTCTTTTGCATATATTCCAAAACAAAAGGAAGGTCTCCCCGATATTGCTGAGGTAGATATTGTAAAGTTAATTGGTTTCCAAATTCATTTTTATACCATTCTATTAATGACGGATTGCTTAAAAAAGCCGCATTAAATAGTGATGCATATTTTGGATTTAAATTGCAGCAATACATACAGAAAGAATTATCTGTTGCTAATGTTCCATTAATTTGTTTATTGGAAGAGTAACTTTTTTCAAGACAAGCTAATGTGATGCCAGGCTTATATAATATGTCTGTAGGTATAAGATCTAGATTGTCAAATGGTGTTTGAGTAATTAGTAGAAAAACAAAAACATCACTCTGAATCCAATTTTTCCAATTTGGGTGTTGAGTGATGTCTTCAATATTAACCGAAGCATCAAAAAAAGATTGATAGCTTTGATAGTCCATGTTGCAATTCTATATCAAATTATAGGATCTTGCAACCAACAATTAATAATTATTTTTTGTAGCTTTTTTTGGTTCAGAGTGATTATTTCTTTGAAAAATAGTTGTATCTTCCCAATCAGGAAAAACTTCCACAGAACTGTGTCCGTTTTTCATATATTGTTCAGCTTTTGCAACATATTCGTTTTGAAATGATTGTCTATCTTGACTCTTTGTAAAATTGACACGAAGTAGACTTGGATCTTCTGAATCTTGCTTAACACAAAGACCGCCGTGTTCAGTGGCTAGATTTTCTACGAAAGATGTAAATTGTTTAATATCCTTAACATCTTTTGCGTCAACAAGAACACTAGGATTATGTTCATAAACTGTAGAACTAAAGTGGATGTGTGTGTGTCTGAATGCTTCCAAAATATTGGCGCAATTTTTAGATACCTTGTCTGCTGTGCCAAAATGATGAAAAACAATATCCATAAAACCATCATAGTCATCGTTTTTAGAAATTAATTCTGCTCCACTTTCTTTCATCATTCGTTGAACTTTAGCAATAGCCATTTTTGCACCTTCTGCTTCAGTTTCAAAAGAAAAAGTAATGTGATATTCTTTAGACATAAAATAAACCTCTATTAAAAGTATTAATCATATTTACATTTTAACCTATTTATTTTTTTTTAAAAGAGTTAAATGTAATTTTTTTGATTTTTTTTCAGAAGTAAGATAAAATACCAAAAATTTTAAGGATATTTAATGGCTTATTCTGATTTCAAAATAAAAGTAATTCCCTTTATAGATAAAAAAAAGAAGCAAGTATCTTTTAATTTTACTATATCCGTTAATGGATTAGATTTAAATTCTCATAGAATTGTTGATGTTTATAATATTTTATCTTTCGTGACCAATCAAGATAAAGATTATGTATATTTTTGGAATTGTGATTGTGGAGAGCCTGGATGTGCAAATATTGAAGAGTGTAAAGTAAAAAACATTAATAGTGAAGATGTTTTGGTTATCATGCCCGTTCCTTGTAGTACGAATGATTTAGAAGAAAAAAGTTATGATTATTGGATGAAAAATCATAAAAAATTTGTTTTAAAAACAACAAGGAAAATCGTTGCAAAAGAATTATGGGATTTATCTTTTGAGTTAGAAAAAAAGATGTTGAAATTAACGAAAGATTATCAACTTGAAAGTTGGCCTACTGATATTAGTTATAGAACTTACGAATGGGCACATAATTTGCCTATTTTCTTAAGAAAAAAGCTGATTAAAAACGGATTTAATTTTCAAGAAGATATTGGAACCCATATTGACAAGCAGTGTTTTTAACAATAGTTTAAGTTCTATATAAAATAAGATGGAGATTAAACTATGTTTTTTGGGCAACAAGAAAATTTAGATATAAGTACTTATATCAAAGAAGAGTGGGCAAGTATGCCAGAGTTTTGTGATAAATTAAACGAAAGTGCTGAGTTGTTATTGCAAGGCTATGGTTTTGCTCAATATGAGCAAGATGGTCAAGATGGAAAAGAAGCTGAACAACTTGCTTTTCATATCGTAAGAATTAATGACAGAATGTTTGGTTTCTGCGGTGATACCAATAACCTGCAAGATGTGAATGAAAACTCTGGTTTAAATTATAAGAAGATTGTTGAGTTTGACAATTCTGTATTATCAAGTTCTTTATTTGAGGCAAATCAATTTAGATTTAGTAAAAATTTGTATAAGAGATTTGATGCTGAATTAGTTATTGAAGCAAAATTGTATTCTTACAATGATGAGCAAAGGATTTTAATTAGCAAGAAGGGGCAAGGTAATATTGATTTATATTTTGCTTATTCTATCAAAAACAAAACCAATGAATTATTTGGTAAAGTATACCCATCAGTGTTTAATGCGGTAAAGCATTTGGCAATGAAAAAACTCTTGGATGAGCGTATCAATAACCGTAAAAAAGAAGAATAAAAATAAAAAGCCTCAATTTGAGGCTTTTGTTTTAATTGTGAATTAAATTATCTGGCATGCCACATACGACCTTTTTGCATAGCATATTGCTTCTCTTGAGGTCTCATATTAGAAAAAAATCTAAGATTGGTATAGGCTTCTAATTGTGCAAGCGAAACAATAAAATCATCAATAGTGCAAACACGACCACAATTAACTGCTTGTTGTGCTGTGGTTTGTGGGAAATTTGGGTTGCCATCATCAATGGTTCTCGTTTTGCGAGTAATAATTTGTTTGTTGGGCATAACGAAAGCTAATGATTCTTTGGTATATGGATCTAGAACAACTTTATAGATGTGGGTTGGAACTAAAACTTTAGATTTACCCATTGCCTGAGTATCTTTTCCAAAAATAGGACCAGTGACAACTAAAACTTCACCCCTTGCAATAGACCATTTTCTTACCATTCCTTCTAATTCAGCCCAAATTCCACGATTCATGTTGGGACCAACTTGAGGAATCATATTGGTTAGGTAAAAACTTTCTTCCATGGCTTGAACGGAAGTCATGTTTGCCGCAGGTGCATTGTGTCCCCTATCGAAACCAGAGCCTCTATAATCATTCAAAGTAGCTTGTGCTCCATAGGGAACTTGAGGATTGGGTTGAAAGTTGTCTACTCGTTCAACATTTTCTTCAATTTGCTTAGCACCTACTACTTTTTCAGCTACCCAAATAGGATTTTTAGTTCCAGCATCATATTGAACTGCATAGTCTTCATGGCAAAGATAAAAAGAACGTCGCTCTATTTTTTCTTTATCAAGGCTCACAACAATAGGGGCTCCAAGAGGATAATGTTGAGGACAAAGTCCTGGAGTTTTTACATTTGATTGTAAAATTTCTGTGTTAATGTATGGTTTGAGTTTTTCTTGTGCTCTGTCTTGAAGCCGCCCTTTTTGCTCCTCTAATACTTGTTGTCCAACTTGAGTGGCAATATCGAGTAATAAATCTCTAGCTTGTGCTTGAATGGGAAGTATGGAAGCAACCCCAATTAGGGTGAATAAAATAAATTTCTTGTTAAATTTCATAACTAACCTTTTGTTTATTGATAACGGATCAATTATATCATAACTTTCAAGAAAGTTAAATCTTTCTCAAAGGTTCTTTAGTGCCAATGTTGGGAAGTGTTGAATAAAGTTTTTGGTTTAGCTTTATTTTTTCTATCACACTAAAAAGCTCGGGAATTCGTACTTTTGAATTTGTCATTGTGTTAATCATTTTTGGGTGTGTTTTGAGTAAAGAGTAAAAGTAGTTCTCTATAAATTCAGTTTTTAAATTCATTAAAGAAGATATTTTGTATATTTTTCTTAAGATAATCCAATAACCCTCATAAGGAGATTTTTGATTTAGTTCTGAACAAGATGCTATTCTATTTAAAATTGGATTTTTTAAGTTTACTTCTAGGTCAAGGTTATAAAATAAAAATTTTTCTATTGATTTACTTAATTCTTTTTTTAAAAGCATTTTTCCATTGGGTTGTTTTTTTAATGCATTTTTTCTTTTGTTATAGAAATAATTAAATTCTGTTATTGTTCTATTGGTATTTGCCCATCTAACTAAACATAAGTTCGCTTCATTCCAATCTATTCCAATTTTTTCTATATAATCAGTAAGTAGTTTTTTCTTTTTGTGAGTTAGGATTGGATTTTTTTTACACTGATGAATATACCATAATAAATGATTGTTTTTGGAAAAATTATCTTTACCAAAAATTTCACATAAAATCTCAAAACCTTTAATGTTGCCATGATAAAAAGAAATACCACCCCAGTTTTGATAATGTTTATTGGTTGAAGCAATTTTTTTATTATGAAGAAAGCTTTTTAAGCAAAGAACTAAGATTTCAGAATTGGATTCTTTTTCAAGCAGATGATTGATGAGTATAATGGTGGAATTATGAAAGCTTTTTATTAAACGATTTAAATCAGTATTACTAAATTGATTTTTTATAGTTTTTGGTATCTCATTAACAGATTTTGGATAGCCTTTATTGATTAATTGAGAAACCAAATCCATATTGCCTTCAATGGCGGCAAGATAAAGTAGATTATTGTTGTATTCGTATTTTTTTATGTGCATATTGCAAAATATGTATTTCACTGATAATATAACAATATTATAAAATATTTAAGCATTAATCAAATGAATAATAAAAATAACACTAATTTAAAAGACTTTTCAAAAAAAATAGATATAAAAAATGGTTTTTTAGACTATGAAAATTCAATTGAATTATACAAGCAATATCTATCAACTCCTCGTCCAGATTGGCAGAATGAAATCCGCCGACCTGTAAAGCCTAATGTCTTTAAGGCAATGTGTGCAACTCATGCAAAGATAGGTCAAAATCCCAATAAGTTAATAGAAGAAGTCCTTAATGAAGGTGGTAAGCTTTTATTTTGGTCTGATTTGCATATTAATCATACCAATATTATAAAGTATGCTTCTAGACCATTTGAAACAGTTGACCATATGAACCAAGTAATGTTGGGAAATTATTGGAATGCTGTAACAGACAAGGATGTGGTTGTTTTTGGTGGTGATGTCGCTTTTGGTGACTTGGAAGTTGCTAAAGAACTTTTGCGAAATTTACCTGGCAAAAAAGTGTTAGTGCTAGGCAATCATGATTTTGATAAAAACCAATGTATCTTTAGGGATTATAAGATATTTGATATTACTACGATGGCATTTTCTTTTCAGAAAAAGATTGAAGATTTGAATTTTAATGTATTAGTCACCCATTATCCTATTGCTCCCGATGCTTTGCCAATAAATACGATTAATATTCATGGTCATATCCATCAACACTTGCCTAATGAGAAAAATATTAATATGAGTGTTGAGCATACTAATTTTTCTCCTATTGTAATGGATGAATTAATTATGTCTGTTGTTCAAAAAAATAATTTTTCAAAAGAGAAAAAAATAAAAAATGCTAGATAAGTTATATCGATGCACTTTGATGATTAAAAATCAAGTTATATCGTTAGACAATATTAAAAAATTGAGTTATGAATACCCATTTATTGAATGGGGTGTTAATATATATCATAACGCGAGCAATCCAGAGCAAAAGCTGCTCAAGTTAGTTGAAGTTGCGTATTATACGGGTTCAACAGTATCTATACATTTTAATCAAAAACAAAGCATTAATCTTTTATCTTTAAAAGAAGATAGTTTAGAATTTAATTTAATAAAAAAATTATTAATTTCTCATCGTGTTAAGTTGAATATAAAACAAAAAACAAATGGTTTGGAAAATAAATTAAAGAAATTATGTGAACAATTTCCTAATATACAATTTATAACACCATATAATCAAAATTCTGTTGTACTTATAAACAATAAGATAATTAATCATCAAATTATTTGGGAAGATTTAAAAGAGACGGAAAAAGAGTTGAGAAGAGAACAATATGCAATTAACAATAAAATAAATGGGTTTAATTATTTTTTTGAAAAAGATAATATTGAGGATTATATCTTAAAAATTAAACATTTAAATTTAAATATTTTTTGGTTAGAAATTCACTTTTCAAATAATAAAATTACTTTTAATGATTATGAAGATTTGTTGAAAAAAATTATATTGGTTAATTGATATTCAAATTTTATGCTTAATTTTAGGCATATCGGTTTCTTTTTTAACTGTTTCGTTTTCTAGTCTAATTAATGAGGCAAATTTCTGATATTCAAAATCATTTTGATAGTTATTAACAAAATACTTTCCCCCAATGTTTTTTGCTTGAAAAATAAAATCAATGTTTTGATAACTACAATGAATGCTTCCAGTTGAGCAAAAAATGGTTTGTTCTGAATTATTTGGAATAAATAATCCGTCATAAACCGAAAGTTTGCCAATTAAACTAATATTCGGGTGAATATTAAGAGAAATAGATGCTGGAATTTTTACTTGCTTCATTAAATGCTTCCGTTTTTAGAAAGTTCTTCATTTGATTCTAGCAAAATTTTCGAGAAGTTAAAAGCATTATATTCTTCAGTAACATTTTTCAGTGCTTTATTTTTTATTAAGTACCAAATTTTTGCTTTTGTATAATCATGAATAGTGTTGGTTTGATAATTAATCAAAATAAAGTGATTTTCTTTTGGACTAATATAAACCAATTTAAATACTTTATTTGTGAGTGAATACCAATTATTAATTTGTAGGAATTCATTCAATTTAAAATTGTTTTTTTCAATATCTATATTGGCTTTTCTTAATCCAACCACATTAGCCGCAAAGTTGTCTATTTCAGTTTGATACTCTAACTCTTTTGGTTTAATTTTATCTAATTCTTTTTGTAAAGTAACTATATTAGAGGTTTTAGATAAAATATCTGTTCTATATTTCAAGAAGGCAAAAAGAGGTTTGGTAAATTTTTCGCTAACATCAAACTCAATAGTAAGTTTCGCCAAATCAGAATTTACTTGATTAAGCAGTTCTTTCATTTTGTTAATGTTAGTTACTGAATTATTTTTATTATTAGCGATATTCATTAGGTTTTCAAAAAACAAAAATGATTGATGCCAATATACCTTGTCATGCAAAGAAAGAAACTTTGTAAAGTTTTGGTCTTCAAAGATCGCCAAATCCATCTTTAGGTTCATTTTTTTAATATAGTGAATAATCCAAACTTTCTCTATAAAATAACTCACGGGCAAATAGTTTGTTTTTGCTGCAACTGGTGCCACATGAGATAGAATGTTATTGTAATAATAATCGTGTTGCTCATCCTCTTCCATTTGCTTAATATTGTTAGCAATATTACTTTTTTGATTTTCTATTTGAGAATTAATTTCTGCTTTTATAGGAGGTAGTTTTGAAATAAAAAATTCATTATTTATTTGAGCGGGAACACTTATTTCTGAAATAATTTCACAAATTTTTTCAGATAGTTTTGGCTTAAATAATGTTTCTGTATTAAATATATAACTTAAAAATATTTTTGCTGGATTGTTTTTGTCAGAAAAAAAGACTTTATTATGTAGAACATAATCAAGAACAAATAATTGAGTATTAAATAAAACTGTTTTTTGAGCATTGGAAATAGAATCGTTTGCAAATATTCTCTTGTATGTTTTACTTAATAAATTAAATACGAAATAATCATAACTAGACATGTGTGATTGAAAGGCTTTGTTTTTAAGCATTTCAAAAATAACATTTTTTTGTTTTAAGTTACTCTTTTCAAAAAAATCTGGTGTTATTTTAATAAATTTAGATTGTAAATCTTTAAGCGGATGATTGAAATTATCATAGTAAATAATTTTAGAATTTGTTTGTTCTTCTTTGTTAATTGGTTTTGTGCCAAGAACTTGAGAAATATTCAGTGAATAAATGGAATCTTTAATAAAGCTTAAATTGTCTAAAGCCAGCGATTGAATGGATAATGCAATTTCTTTTTCTGGATTAACGAACTGAGCAGTTGTCTCATGAGGATGATTTTTCAACTCCGCTTGTTTTTTTCTTAAAGCTTCTTTTTCAGCAATTTCTTTTTCTAATGCTTTTGTGTCAAAAAATTGTGCAGATTCTATAGGTTCTTCTTTTTTAATTGGAACTGTAGGTGTGGCAGTATTTGGAATAGGAATATTTTTATTTGGAGTTGTTAAAATCAAATCTTGATCTTGAGATGAGAAAAAATCATCAAAATTTTCAACCTTTACTGAGTTGGGGTTGGTCGCCACAGAGATTGGCGCATCTTCTTTGTTTTCTTTTGTTTTGTTAGAAGTTTTAGCATCATTTAAAAAACTATTTAAATCAGGAACTAAATTGGCACTATTTCTTTGATCTGAATAGATGGTGGCACCTTGCTCAAGTTTTTTAAATACTTCGTTTGCTTCCAGGTGTTCTATCATTTTTTTATAGTATGTCAAAAGATGTTTTGGCCAATTGATTGAAAATGCATGTAATGTAAAATTGATTGCTTTTCTATTGGTAAAGTATTTTTTCAGAGTATTTTGCAAAGTGTAAGAAAGCATTTTTGCTGAATACAAATCTTTGTTGTCCATCATTAAATAATTTGTAGCTTCTAAAATCCTTTTCAAATCTTCGCCTAAAACTTTTTTTAAGTTGGTATTGATGAGATCAACCATCTTAACTTCTTCTCTGTCGTCTTCACTTTCAAATCCGACACTGTGAAATGACAGTAGTCCATCATCCAGGGTTTTATTCTTGAATTGTTTTTGCATATTGGCTTTAAGTAAAGATTTAAACTCATCGCCCATTTCTTTTCTATTAAGAGTCAATCTCTTGTTGATTTCATTAATAACTTGTTTTTCGTGGAAAGTTAACTGACCTTCTTGTAAAATAGATTGAAAATATTCAATAATTTTATCGATATGCAACGGAAAATCTGTTGCCATTTTTTCAATAAAAAACTTTTCACAGAAATCGAGGTTTTTTTTAGCAAAACTTTGAAAAATAATTTCGTCTTGGTTAGTACTCATTTGGTATCCTTGTGCACAATTGTGTAGTTGTTTTTAAAAATAGAAAAAAAACTAAAAAAAATCAAGCAGAGTTGAGATGTATATTTAATAGTTATGGACTTTTTGAAAAAAATAATTATCTTTTAATTAAGTTGAGAAAATACAAATGAAGCCAAATATAGCCCAAATTATAAAGTTTATTTCTGAATACTATCATAAAAAAGAAGTATTAAATAATGAAGAGGACTGGCTGTCACTAAAGAAATACAGAAACTTCAAAGGTGAAACCTGTTGGGATGTATTAAATGAGGCAGCAAGGAAGAAAGCTATTGTTATTAGTCCAAATAATGATGGTGAGTTCTATGTGATAGAAAATGAAGATTTTAACCATTTTGTAAAAATGGCTGGCAGCATGCCTGTTTTTTATTATGTTCCTACTATTTCTAATGATGGGTTGGTTTTTATTTTTGAATCGACACAACATTTTAATAGGCATAAAAGTTTATCTAATAATCCGAAACAGCATTATGAATTATTAAAAAAGAAGCTTTCTAGTGTTTTTGGCGAAAAAAATTTATTGCAGTGGGAAGGAAAACTTCAATTTGCTTTTGCTAATGTTGAATTGCAAGATGTGATTCGGAAATTAGAAAAAAATCAAATGAAATTTAATTCCTATCTTGCAGACTTTTTAGACCAAAATCAGTTTCAAGTGATTATTCCAGACCCAGCACTTTTAAATTATAGTTTTCCAGATGACCAAAAATTGAGTAGTGATGATGCTATTAATGTAATTTTTGAAACCCTATCAAGTAATAAAGATATAAGTGATAAAGACTTGGCAAGAATAAAAATCTTATTAAAAAAAGTTAAAGTCTCAGAATTTGAAACGGTGAAAAAAATAGCATTGGGGTTTAGAGGAAAAAAAGAACATCGAATTAAAGCATTGTTCGATGCTGAAGAAAACAGAAAGAAAGCCCAAGAAGTGGTAAATGCTATTTGGAAAAATAAAAAGAAATGATTTTTTTTTTAAAATCATTTATAATTCTGAAAAATTCATAAAAGGAGAATGTATGTTATTTGATTTTGCTTTTTCTAAAGTTAGTTTTGTTGAGCAAGCAGTCCAAGATGCAGCACTAGTAGTGCCATATAATGTGATAGATGAAAAAATTATTTTTCCTAAAAAGTGGGCTAGCAAGTTCAAGAATATTGAAGGTTTGTTGGCAAAAAAAACAGGTTCTTTATTTTCTACATATATTAGTGGTTCATTTTATATGTTTGTTTGTATTAAAGAAAAAGATACTGAAACACATATTGTTTCAGCGATAAAGTCAGTTCCAAATTCAATAAAGAATATTTGTGTTGATGTGAGAGACTCTAAATTTTATGACAAGCTTTTGGTTTCCAAGATAATTTATGAAACAAAACAAGATTGGAACTTAAAAACAGAAAAAGATAAAAAAGAAGCAAAAAATATTTGTTTGCTTGTCAAAGATGCTAAAAAGCATTCTGAATTAGCTGGTCGTTCATTAGGTGAATCTCAAGCCTTGGTTCAGCAATTGGTGAATATGCCATCAAATTATCTGACCCCTACCAAGTTTGGTGAAATTGTTCAAGAGTATATTAAAAGTGAATCTTTAGAAGATAAAATCGTTGTAGAGGTTCATGGTAAAAGTTATATAGAAGAACAAAAAATGGGTTCTTTCTTGGGGGTGGCTAAAGGCTCCAAAGAAGAACCAAAATTAATTGTCTTGAAGTATCATGGTGCTGAAAACAAGAATGTTGATCCTGTTGTCTTGGTCGGCAAGGGTTTAACTTTTGACTCTGGTGGTATTTCAATCAAGCCCTCTTTGGGTATGGATGCTATGAAAGGTGATATGGCAGGTGCTGCAACAGCTATCGGTTCTATTATCTATGCGGCGAAAAATAAGTTACCTATTAATATGGTTACTATTGCGGCATGTTGTGAAAATATGCCATCAGGGGAAGCACTCAAGCCTGGTGATGTAGTCACTGCTATGGATGGCACAACGATTGAGGTATTGGACACTGATGCAGAAGGTAGATTGGTGTTGGCGGATGCTTTGAGTTACTCTAAGCAATTTGAAGGTAAATATACCATTGATTTCGCTACATTGACTGGTGCTTGTATCGTGGCTTTGGGCTATATCCATACGGGTCTGTTTACCAAAGACGAAAAGTTGGCTGAAAAGTTAATTTCAGCGGGAAAAACCATGAAAGATCTTGCTTGGCAATTACCTTTGGATGAAGCTCATGAAGAAATGTTGGAAAGTAAAATTGCTGATATGAGTAATTTGTGTATAGGTAAGGGTGCTGGTGCTCAGAATGGTGCTATTTTCTTGAAGAAGTTTGCACCAAAGTATGGTTGGTGTCATTTGGATATTGCTGGCACGAGTACTCAAAAAGGTGGTGTTGCTACCAGCCGACCAATGGCAATGATGTCAGAGTTTTTGGATAATCTCTAAAGAATAAAAGGCTTGGGAAACCAAGCCTTTTGAATTATAATATTTGTTTTTTATCCCTTATTAATTGACAATTGTTTTAACAAAGTTGAGAAGATTGTCATGGGTTGAGTGTAGCTTAATCTTTTTAAGTAATTCATCATTCTCGGGATGTTCTTTTTTGTGATCAAGCCAAACAAATTTTGTAGAGGTTTTAATGTGTTTGAAGTTTGCCATTAAATCATCAACAAAATAATCTGGTCTTAATGCTTCAATATATTGTTGTTTGGGATTGTGATTTTTATCCTTGGCAATCCCTGCCCCAATAACGGCATCAAAAGCAAATCCTAATTTTTGTAAGTTTTCAATACGATCTGTTTCACGCACTTCTGGCATTCTTGTTATAACAAAAATTTTGTAGCCTGCTTCTCTTAATGTATGGGTTGCTTCTATGGCTCCTTCTAATGGGTTCATATCTTTCCAACCATTGTCATGAAAATATTGTAAGAATGCTGCCTGGTCATCTTTTCTATTACTCCAATCAACTCCCCAATAGTCTGCCGAATAATAGGCTTTAGTGTTTTTAGGTATTAACTTATCAGTTTTAAAAAACTTTGAATATATTTCTGCCCATGCTTCATTGTAATCAAGCAATACTTCGTCACAATCAAGGGCAATTAGTTTAGGTTGTTTCAATTAAATCTCCATCTGTAATAATATTGTTTTCTATAGAACTTTGCTTTTTTAAGACAAAATGCTAAAATAATCAAGTGTTTTTTTAAGGAAAATAAAAAATGAAAACTCAAGCACATGAGCTTACAGATCGTCAAAAAGAATATTTATTACTTCTTGCAGAAGAATGTTCTGAAGTAATTAAAGTGGTAACTAAAACTTTCAGGTTTGGAATTGATAGTAAAAATCCTTTTATTCCTGATAGTCCTACCAATAAAGAAGAGTTGATCCAAGAAATTGGTGATGTGATGGCACTCGTGGAATTGCTAAAAGATTCTGCCTTAGAATTAAGTGAAGAAGCATTACAAGAGGCAAAAAGAAAGAAATTAGAAAAAATTCATAAATGGTTAAATCCAGAAAATGATTAACTAAAAAATATAAATCAATTTTAATATGGGTTAATTTCTATTAATTAAATTTGATTAAACCATAGCTTTTGTTAAAATTATCTATAAACAATAAAGTAAAATAATGGACAAAGTGCAAGAACTAAGGGAACTATTTACCCCAACAAAGAGCATTAATGATAATAAACTATCTAATTAAAATAATATGGGATTTAAATTAAAGCCAGCCGATAAAAAATATCAAGACACAAATCCAGAAGATTTGGTTTTTAGTATTCCTCATCAAGAAATTGAAGTTAAAAAAGAAGAATTTAATCCGTGGGATTATGTTCGAGTTGTCAATGTTCGTGGAGAACCTGAATTTCAAGCCAATTCAGATGAAAAAGTTATTATTGGGCATCGTGGCAATCCTATTCTTGGCAATAAACATCCGATGCAAGAAAAAAGCATAAAGGAAAGAGATAGAGTCATAGAAGAACATAAAAAAGATTTGGAAGCAGATTTAGCTGTTCAAGGACCTATTTGGAACACTCTTCAAAATATTGCAAAAGATATTGTAGAGAATAAACAAAAAATAGCGATTGAATGTTTCTGTTCGCCCACAAAGTGTCATAATGATTTGTTGGTTCCTATTATTGTTAGTATGGCTAAAGAAATGTTGGAAAATAAAAGTAATCTTGAAATAAGCAGAAACAAACTTAAGCCTTAATGGAGTGGTTCATGATTAAAAAATTTGAATATGAAAATAAATTATTAATTATTAATCCTACCACAAAGGATTTTAAAGAGTTAAGAATTAGCTTTGAAGAAGAAAATACAACCCCAATGTATCTTGCACAAATCAGAGAATTATCTGATGAAAATAGTTATGATACTTTTGTTTTTTATGAGAAAAATGGAAAAACATTTTCTTGGCACGAATTTGAGAACCCTCAACATGCATCTTATTTTACAAATGAAAATGAATTAAAAATAGAGGAATTTTTTAAAATTCTAGATCGTTATGACAAATTAACTGGTGATGTTTTTTTTAAAAAAGCTGTTGTTGATTATAATTATCAACAATTAGAAAAAGAAATACCTATTAAAGAAAAAAATGATAATTCGGTTAACGTGAAAAAAAATAAAATATAGTCTTGCAACAATTTGTTATTTTATGGTATATTAAAAAAAGAATAACAAATTATTTAAATGAAAAAGTTTCAGGCACCACTAGGATCAGTTTATTACGACAATGTTTTGAATGTATACAAGGAATGGGATACTCCAACGTGTATTGTTTCAGATGGTCCTTATGGCATTGATGGTTTTGAGGGAGATGATGGTAGTCATTTAACTTTAGCTGAAACCTACAGGCCACATATTGAAGCCTGGTCAAAAGCCGCAAATTCTCAAACAACATTATGGTTTTGGTGCACAGAAATAGGTTGGGCATCAGTTCATCCACTATTAGAACAAAATGGTTGGATTTATCGTGGATGCAATATTTGGGATAAGGGTATCAAACATATAGCGGGAAATTGTAATGGAAAAACAATGCGTAAGTTTCCTGTAGTCACTGAAGTTTGTGTTCATTATGTTCGTAAAGAAGAATTCTTGGTTAAAACTGGCGAAAAATTAAGTTTGCAAGAATGGATGAGAGCAGAGTGGCAGCGAACTGGATTACCATTTAGTGAAGCAAATATTGCTTGTGGTGTCAAAAATGCAGCTTCAAGAAAATATTTTGCTAAAGATCATTTATGGTACTTTCCCCCCAAGGAAGAATTTATAAAATTGGTAGGATATGCTAATCAAAAAGGTAATTCAGAAGGAATACCTTTTTTTTCAATAAATGGAAAAGAATCCCTTAATTCTAATCAATGGGAAAGATTAAGAGCAAAATTCAATTTTGAATATGGTGCTACTAATGTATGGTCTTGCCCACCATTAAGAAGTTCAGAAAGATTAAAAGAAGGAATGGAATTAATTCATCCCAATCAAAAACCACTTGAATTAATGAAAAGAATTATTAATTCAAGTACTGATAAGGGAGATTTGGTTTGGGAGCCTTTTGCTGGCACAGCAACAGCAAGTGTGGCGGCAATAGAATTAGAAAGAAAGTTTTTGGCTTGTGAAATACAAGAGAAGTATTTTAATCAAATTATTTTACGATTGAATAACATTTAAATTAAAAAGGAGATGAAAGTGGGACCACAATTTAATGTATTTAGTAAGTTGAGAAAAATGGAAATGTCAGAATTAAGTTTGTGTGAAGATGGAACACCCGAAGAAGAAAGTGTTACATCTTTTTTTTCAAACCCTCAATTTCCAGCCCATATTTCGGGTTTAGATTCTACAATTTTTTATCGTTGTAATGGCAAGCGCATGAGGTTTGGGGCTGCTACTTATCAAGAATATCAGCAATTCAAACATCATTTATCAAGGATAGCAGGATTTCAAAATGAATTAGAGCTAATATTTAAAGGTGGTCCGATTTATTTTGTAGAGTTATTAAACTTTTCAGATTCCGAAGGAACGATTGGACCTATGATTTGTAAGAAGTTATATAACGACTTTAAAGATAATTATGATATAGCAGAAGAATATTTCACTAATTTGGAAGATGGAAGAAAGTTTTGGATTCATTATCAAAATTGGTGCAAGGCATTATCGGTAGCTCGTCAAAATGGAGCAATATTGATTACTTGATAAATTTGAAAAGAATAAAGAATCTGCTAGAATGAATAGTAGATTTTTTAAAAGAGAAAAATTATGAAAGTAATTAATTTATTTGGGGCTCCTTCTGCTGGTAAAAGCACAACTATGTTAGGGTTAACTTATCATATGAAGCTCATGGGGCTTTCAGTAGAAAACACTCCTGAGTTTTTTAAAGAAATGATCTATGAAGATAGTAATGCAGAAAGATTTGGTGGTCAGCTTTATGTTCTTGGTGAACAAAACAGAAGAATTGCTAGACTAATGGGTAAAAATGACTTTGCGGTTACTGATTGTCCATTACCTTTAATTGGCATGTATACCGCAAAAGACTACATCCCTGGTTTTCATGATTTTATTAAAAGCTTGAACGATAAATATGATAATGTAAATTATATGATTGTAAGAAAGCACGAGTTCGAACATGAGAAGAGAGTTCATAATGAAGACCAAGCCAATCAAATTGAAAACAAGTTGCCAGAATATTTGAGTTCTCTAAATATACCTTTTAGAGTTCTAGAATCGGGGGAAGATTTGGTTCAAAGAATGATAGATGATATGATTCAAAGTAATGTCATTACTGTAGACCATTTGAAAAACTCAAGAAGTGAAAAGGTTCGTGAAAAGTACCTAAAAATTAGATAATATCTATTTAAGAAATTCTGTGATATAATTATACCCATTTTTAGAATGGGTATAATTATTATGAATCAGAAATTAACTTTTAAAATTAATGCTAGAACTTATACCACTGCACTTAAATCACAATTGATTGGTTGCAATGATACAGTGTTAAAGCAAAAGATTGAAAATAAGTTACAAGAATTAAAGTCTGAAAAGATTAATTCTTGGATTTTTATTGACCCAGTTAAAGAATCGAATTTCCTACATTTTAAAAAAGATGGGAAAGAAATTTTTATTCCTTTTTGTAGTGCAGATGATATTTTTTTAAATATTTTAGATATTTCAGAAATGTCCCCTGTCTATTTTTTTTCATCATTAGAGTTTACCAAGAATGTTTTCAAGAATACATTGGGCTTGCTAGATTTGGAAGAGAACACTACACCTAAATTAGAAGATTTCGGTAAAAAGATTTTGAATTCTGAATGTGTTTCGGAAAAAGAAGCAATTGATTTTTGTCGTGATGTGTGTGATTGGGGGCGGCAAAATCGTGTTTTTGCTAATATTAAGCGGTATAACCCTAATAATTATGGAAACTTGTTAGCCAATTGGTTTAATTTTGTGATTAAAAATAAAAATCCAAATTTAAAAACAATTCGTCAAATAGCGGATATGGGAGATGATATTAAAGGACTTGGGTTGTCTTTTGCAAGTAAGCATTTGAGAATGCTAAATCCTAAAGTTTTTCCTGTGTTAGATGATGTTTTGGCACGAGGCTTAGGTTTTATGTTGAATTCAAGTGGTTATTCTTTGTTTATTAACTCTATTCATCAGTTTAAGCATATTAATCAAGAATTGTTTGTTCGTGATTTAACTATTGCGGATATTGAAATGATTTTGTTTCTCTTAACTAGACAATTTGTTCGTTCCGAAGGAGAATAAGACACTATTTGGTTTCACTTTTTTTGACATTTTAAACATGAAAAATATTCGATTTGCAAATTTTTGAAAAATTAGTATCTTAAAAAATATAACTTAATATGTCTTTTGAAAAATAAAACGAAATGAAGAATTTAATTGAAAATATCGATTTTGAAAAAGAAAGCGACTACTTGTTGGGTAGTGCTTTAGAGGTAGAAAGTTACATTAAAAAAATTCTTGCAGTTCATTCTTCATTAACTTGTGTTTTATTTCATGAAGGAGAAATAAGTCCTTTTAAAAAATTCCATTCTTATATTTTTGCCGATAAAAAAGGCAATTTAGAAGTGGAAGTACCTACTAATGATTTAAATGTCGCTGCTGTTGCACAGTCAAGAATGTTGGTAGGTTTGTTATTAGATAATGTGCAAGTTGTTTTTGAAACAAAAATAGAACATATGGAAAAAACCAGTCCTACTGTGATGGTTCTAAGATTGCGTTATCCTAAAAAAATGTGGAGATTTCAAAAAAGAAATAGTTTTAGAGTCAAGATTCCTTTTGAGTCTGATGTTTCAATTACCTTAGACCCACAAGATCCTAATTTGAAAAATTTACAAATTGTAAATTTAAGTGTTGGTGGTGCAGCTTTAGTCATAAATGTAGAAGACAAGTGGTTTGATGAGAATAAGTTATTTGAAAATGCAATTTTGCATTTACCGACTGCTGCTTCAAATTATCATATTACCGCCGAGATAAAGCATAGAAAAAAAATTACTTTACAAGATAATCCTGGCTTACTTTTAAGTAAAATTAAAACAGGTAATTGGTCACAAGTAGGAGTAGAGTTTCATCGTTTATCTGTGCAAACTGAACAAGCTATTGTTTATTGTGTAAATAAATTTTCTAAAAAATAAGTTTCAAGATAAAAATTCTGTTATTATTGCCATTATCTTTTTTTGAGGAATGTGTAATGGTAGAAATCAAAATCAATCAAGAAGATGGTCGTGTTTTTATTGATATGGCTGAAAGTGATGAAAATCCTTGTCTAGACTGTGGTGTTTGTTGCAATCATTTTAGGATTTCATTTTATTTTGGTGAAATGGATATACAAGAAGCAGGATTTGTGCCATCGGAAATGACCTCTAAAGTCAATGATTTTTTTGCCTGCATGAAGGGCACAGAAGCTGGGGGGCGTTGTATTGCTTTGGAAGGTAATGCGGGGGAGAAAAATATTCGTTGCACTATTTACCATAATCGCCCATCTCCTTGTCGTGAATTCCCGGTTTGGTTGGATAATGGTGAGCCAAATCCTAAATGTAATGAATTGCGTGAAAAAGCGGGGCTGAGTTTGCTAAAGAAAAAAATAATTTAATCCCTACTTGAAAAAAAATTAAAAACAATTACATTAATTTTAATATAACAATAAGAATGAATTAACATTCACAAAAGGGAGTTAAAATGAGTTTACTTGATGTCTTTAATATTTCTTCTAGTGCAATGAAAGCACAAGCAACAAGATTGAATACCGTAGCATCTAATATGGCAAATGCTGATAGTGTTGTTTCAGCAGATGGACAGCCATATAAGGCAAAGCAAGTTGTATTTAAGCCTTTTAGTATTCCAAATGGGGTTGGTCAAGGAGTTAATGTTGAGCAGGTGGTAGAAAGTAATGCTCCACTTAAGCCAGTGTTTGACCCAACAAGTCCTTTTGCAGATGCAAATGGCATGGTTCAAAAATCAAACGTGGATGTTGTTGAAGAAATGACAAATATGATTTCTGCTGCAAGATCTTATCAGACAAATGCTGAAGTAATGAACCAGGCTAAAACAATGATGTTAAAAACATTACAAATAGGCAATAACTAAATTTAAACAAAAAAATAAGAACCCCATTTGGGGTTCTTTGTTTTGCAAGTTATTTATTCTTCTTTTCCTAAAAATCCACCCTGTATACCACTTTGGCTGAATATTTCTAAAATTCTCATACCACACTTACCGTTTTGAAATTGAATGATTTCACAAGTTCCAAAGGGAAGGTCATTCACATAAAAAATAAATGGGTCGCCCACATTTTTATTTAACTCAATAACGGTTCCGTGTGAAGTGTTCATCACATCTTGTATTTTCATTTTTTTAGAGCCTAATTCTACTTTAATCTCTACAGTAATATTCATTAATAATTCTGAATTTAAACTCATGATTTTTAATACCCTCTTTTTGTTTTTTTGAAAGAAATTTATAAAACAATAATAGAAAAATATACAATGTCAATCTATCTAAATACAACTATTTTCCAAGTTTTAAGGGGGAAATAATAATTGAATATTTATTTTATTTGTTGTTTTTCAAAAATTAATGATATAATCAAAAAATTATAAAAGGATTTAAAAATGAATATTTTCTTAGTTAGACATGCCCAATCAAAAGCAAATGTTGATGTGAATGTATTGAAACAAAAAACTAATGTTGCTGTAGAGTTAACCGATACTGGGTTGCAGCAAGCAAAAGAGACGGGTTCATTTATTGTGAGTTATTTGGATAATTTAACAGAGGGTGGTAAAACCAATGGTTTAGTAAAGATTTGGAATTCACCATATCAAAGGACAAGAGAAACAACTTCTCACATAAAAGATGAATTTAAAAATTTTGGTTATCTTTTTGAAGAAGAGGAATCAATTTATTTATCTGAACGGCAATTTGGATTGGTAGATGATGCCAATAAGTATCACGAACATTTTCCTCATGAAATTAGTCATTACAATTTACATAAAAAGCATAATCATGATTTTTTTGCTCGCCCTCCTTTAGGAGAATCTCCTTTTGATATGTGTATGAGATTAGATTTTTTCTTGCGCAATGTTTTGGAAAATGAGAAACATATTCATAATCACATTGTGGTTAGTCATGGTGCAGCTATTAGAGGATTAATATTGATGCATCAAAAGCAAAAATATGAAGAATATAATTGTCCCAATCCTTATAATGCAAGTATCAGATTGATTTCTGATTCAAGTTATATTGGGGAAATATTTAAACCATCAAAGGTGACATCTTAATGAGTTGGGCAACTCAATATATTCAAAAATTAAAAGAGGGGAAAGTGGTTCAGTTTAGACCACGAGGCAACTCGATGAGCGGTAAAATATCAAGCGGTCAACTTTGTACTGTTGAACCCATTAAAGACTTTTCTTTATTAAAAAGGGGTGATGTTGTTTTGTGTAAAGTTGCTGGGAATCAATATTTGCATCTAATTTCAGCAATTAGTGGTGATAAGTTTCAAATCTCTAACAACCAGGGGAATGTTAATGGATGGACTAATCAAAAAAACATTTTCGGTAAGCTAATAAAAGTAGAATGACGGATATAATCCGTCATTTTTGTTTTTACCAGCTTTTAAGTTGATTGAATATATCTAAATATTGTTGATGGGTGATGCCGTTATCTATATCAACAAGATAAATATTTTCTGGATTTAGTTTACATCTTTCAACTTCTTCCAAATCAGCCAATCCTGCACCACTACTAGTGTCATCCAAAATAATATAATTATCACCATATTCTGGATGTAATTTTAGCCAATGTGAAATTTGTTCGTGGCGGGTATCATAACTATCTCTAGGAGTTCTCCAAGTTTTATGCAGACTATAGTTGAGTTCATTTTTCAATAAAACTCCTTCTATTTGCTGCTTATCGTGGAGCCAGTCGTCTGCCCAAGAGCTAGAGATAACTAAGTCGTATGGATAAATTTCATATAACTTATTGAGCATCACAATAGAAATTGGGTCTGCCTTCCAATAAGTTACATATGGATGAAGGTTTAATTCTTTGCAAGTAGACTCCCCAGACTTTCCATTATTTTCTGGGAACAAAAAAACTTTTGTTGGGAAAATTGGTCCATCAAAATCTAAAAATAAAACTCCAGGCATATTTTCTCCTATTTAATTTGAGGATATTATACTATTACTTACTATTATGCACAACCATATTTTGAAAGTTTTTGTCTAACAAAAGAGGCTCTTTGTTCAGAACTTCTTGCTCCAAATTGAACAACTCCTATTGGATTGTGACAATTTGCCAAATGAACTAAGTTATAACCACTTTCACGGATAAAGCCTGTTTTTGATAAGTTAACATCAAATCCATACTCTCTAACAAGTTTGCTGCTATTTTTGTAGGTAATGGGTCTATTCCATTTGTTTTCGGCAACAACATAAGTTTCAGAAGAATAGTTTGAAATAACTTTATTTTTAACAACATTCATTGTTAATTTACTGTAATCCTCAACACTAGAATAATTATTGGGAGATAAACCAGAAGAATCAACGAATTTAGTATTGGTCAATCCCCATTTTTGTGCTTGTAAATTCATGTTTTTAATGAATGTGGGCTTGTTCCATCCTGGAACAGCCCTAGCTAAAGCTGATGCAGCATAGTTATCAGAAGCGATTAACATGACCTTTAAAAGAGTTTGGCAGTCATAAGGCTTATAAAAAGAGAGCCTTGTATGAGTGCCTTTAATATTATCCTGATCTTCATCAGTAATGGTTGTAGAACAATTATTTAAGTCTGGTATGTTATTAATAAAAACATAAGCAGTCATTAGTTTTGTCAAACTTGCAATAGGCCAAGCAACATCAGCATCATTAGCTTCGAGAATTTGTCCATTCTCATAATTAAACACAGCATATTTGATGTTTCTTGGGGCATACGAAGATTGACTTACATTTGCTCTAAATTTTTTATTCGCTACATTTGTTTTTTTAGCTAACGGCGTTTTGTTAATTTCTTTACGTTTTGCTGTTTTTTGTATTTTTGTTTTTTTTGCAGCAACTGTTGTTTGTTTTTTTAAAACTGGTTTAATAGTTTTTTTATGCTGAACAGATTTTGTTTTTTCAGTAGCTGCATTTGCACTGATTGTGTTACCAAAAAGTAAACTAAGGGACAAAATTGCCCCTAAAAAATTCTTTAAATTCATTTTCTCTACCTATGTTATTTATTTATTAAGGTTACAATAAGGTTTCCCCGCCCAATAGGATGACCATAAATATTGTAGGTCGTGTTGTCACTATTTCTGTAATAACCTAAATAATGTCCGTGGGTATTGTATATTTTCTGATCCCCATTGCTTTCTGTTACAATTCTAGCCAATGGGTGTCCTTGCATATTTCTAATCCATTCTTCTGTCATTTTTATTCCTATATATTTATTTTTTTATAATAAATATAATGAGAACTAAAAATCAATAGGAAAGTGGGAAAAAGTGGGGTAATTTTTCTATTTTTTTCATTACCCTATAGTATTTGAAAATATGAGGAAATTTTTCTTTCTTATAAAAGAGGAAGATTTCCAGTAATGTGGTCTATTCTTTCTTGATAATCTGGTCCTATAGCTAAAGCAGTATAAGTTGGTACACCTCCAAATTCAGTCAAGCCAGAGTCTTGAATTAATGCATGAATAATTCCAGCTTCTTTGGCTTTTTGAGCCAAAGACAATAGTTCTGCTTCACTATTAACACTTACTGTTATTTTTTTAAATTTTCCATTAAGCCAATTACCAAGAGAGGTAAAATTATTATTTTGATCTTTAATTTCAATTTGAATAGATTTTCCTAAAGTTTCTGCTTGAGAAAGAATTGCTCCAAGGCTAGCGTGAGCACCTTGAGAAATCATTTTCCCTTTTCTCATATTTAGGTCTTTTCTAATAATTATAACTTGTTTTGTGTCCATATTTAATTTTTCCTATTTTTGTGCCAAATATATCATAAATTTTCAAAAAAAATAGACTTTTTTTGCTTTTATATTGATTTATTTTTTACAAAATATATAATCAATTTTAAATATGTTAAGGAAAACATAAAGAGGAAAATCATGAAGTTAAAATATAAAGAGTTTCAAAATCTTTTGAAGCAAGATAATGATGAGGCTTTAGATTATGATGATTATTTTGACCAAGAAAAAGTAGAAGAAAAAATTAATAAACTTCATACCAAAGAAAAACGTGCTGACAATGAAGTTTATAGAAATAAAGATTCTAAAAGAAAATTTAAACGCTAAGATGTTGGTATAAAAAATTCCCACTATAAATTGGGAATTTCTGGTGTTGAGAAAATTAATTAATAAATTAGCTCCAAAGTTCTAAGCTTTTTTGTATTTCCTTAAAGTTTTCAAATGAAATTCCATTTTCGGGGTCAACAAATACAGTATGATTATAGCTTAAGGAAGACATATCTTCTGAATGGTCAAGATCCATAATGTATTTATGATTTTTGGATAGAATTAATGTGTGATTATCCACATTATTTTCTTTTATCCAATGAGATGCAGATTTTAATGTTGTATTAGAAGCTGATAATTTATGAAATACAGACCAATTTTCATATATTTTAGGTGCGATCCCATTGTGAGTAAAAAGCTGTTGAAACAAATCTTTGTTATGATAGTCTTGATCTATCCAACTATCTAAAAGAACTAATTCAAAATTAAATTTATTTTTTATTTCATTTAAAAATTTAATTGCAATTGGATCGGCATTAGAATGTGATAACTGGTTTTCTAATTGAAAGTAAGATAATCTTGACTTATCTTTATCTGGAAGAAAGCTTAGTTTTTGAGGGAATAAAGCACTCGCTATCTCTATAATTATTAAATTTTTTTTCATTTTAACACCTTTTGTATTATAAATATTTAATTAACGAACTAACATATTATTTAAAGGTATAGGCTTTCTTTGCTGTTGTGGATTCGTTTTTTGAGGAGCAATCAGTTGTTGGTTGCCTTTTTGATTGTTTGCTTGTAATGGTTTTTGTGGCGATGGGTTAGTTTCTTCTGTATCATATATTGGAAGTTTTTTGATTTCTTTTTCAACATCCATTGTTGGCACATTGGCTTGAATGCATTTGTTGAAAATTTCATTATTGCCTTGGGATTTATAATGACAATTCATAGCCATTAAAGCCTTTGGATCGTTTATGCCAGAAAACATATTTTGGTTGACTTCTACATTTTTTGCAACTTGATCTGATACACATTTTTGAGCAGCATCTGAATTGTTGCCAAATCTTTTTTGGCAATTTTGCATTGTTTGAATCATTGAAGACTGGGGTGCTCCAATAACTTTTTTGCCATTTTTTCCGTTTGCTATCATTCCCTTTAGTTGAGGTGGGACTGGTGGTAATGCTGTTTGTCTTTTTTGCTTATTGTTTTGAGGAGCTAAAATGCTTTGCTGTGCAATAACATTAAATGAAATTGAACTTAAAAATAAAATAGTGAAAATAATTTTCATATTGCTTCCTTGTTTTCTTTAAAAAGATAAAAGAAAACAATACGATAATCAAGAGGGGGATAAAATTTAATCGTTGTGACAAATTTCTTGGGCACAATACAAAGATGATTCTTGATTAAACCCATAATCAAGAAGAAGTTGATAAATTTTATTTTGTGTTGAATTTGAGGCTTTTAATTTAATATCAATTCTTACCCCATTCTTCACTAGAGAATAAAAACCAAAACGCCAATGGTCTATTTCCTTAAGACGATTAAGAAGATTTTCTTTGTTTTTGATGTTAACTCCAACTTCTTCTAGTTGGTTAATAAATTGACTGCTTTTGTTTTGAATTGAATTCATTGTTTTGTTCCTCATTAATTGTTCTTATAATAACGATTAAATTGGAAGTTGGTTGACTAAAAAAATTTAATAACTCAATTGATGGTCTTTTAAATAGGTAGAAAATAAATAAAAAATCCCATTGGGGTCATATTCTAGCCATTGCTTAAGTGTTATTGATGTTAATTCTTTTTCAGTAAGTGCTACTTTTAACATCCGTTTTTTTTCTAATTCTAAATTTATTAAATAAGTTCTATTAGTTTGATTTATTTCATAAAATATTTCTTGAGTTTTTTTAATGGGGTTTTTAGCAAGCTCAAACTGCTCTTTGAGTTTAATTTTTTGATTTTTTGATAAATCAAAAGCATGAATATTAGCAAAATAGCTAAATTCATTTTTCAAATCAAGCTTAATGAGATAATTGTCTTTAAAGTTAAGTGTTTCTGGATAGAATACTTTAAAATTTTCTACATAATGAGAGAGATTTGTGCAACTTGATGCTACAGTTAAGTTTTTTCTATATGATTGATTAGCAATATTTTTATCGTAATCATAGGCATCATGAGATTCTAAGAAAATTGCATTATCTATTTCTTCCAGTATCTGCTGACAATTGTTAATAATAATTTTTGTTTGTTCTGAAATATCTTCATGGTATTTTAATTTATCTTTTTTCCAATTTAAGCAATAGTCTTTAAATTTATGCTCTGTTTTTGAAATAATTAAGTGCATCTTGCTGAGTTGTGTATCTTTTTGAAGTTCTAAAAAAATAGACGAACATAAGTCTTTTACAATATTATTATAATCTAATAGTAGTTCTTTATAATGATTCAATTGAAGTTCTTCAATTTTTGTTTTTTGTTGCTTCAAAACAGATTTAAGTTCCATAAGTTCATTTAATATTTTCTTATCAAATTGACTAATTTTTGAAAACTCACGAATTCTTTGGTTAAGCATGGAATATTGAGTGTTAATTTTAGTTGCTTGGCTTTGTAACAGCCAATCATAATCCATGTTTTTCTTTAATTTAAGTTCTTCATTAACAAATGTATTTGGACTTTCAAAAAATTGAAAACTGAGTTCAAAAATATAATTTGTATATTTTTTTCTTACATTTACAATATCAATAAACTTCATGTTTTTTATTTTTCCAGTATTCTTTGAAAATAAGGGAAAAAATTTTAAAAAACAAGACTGTGCTGGCTTGACAAATTTTTTTTTGTACAATAGTTTTTTGTGAGGTCTAATAAATCTCAAAATAATAATAAAAATAATAAATCTATCTTTTAGGGGGTAGGGAGAAAATTTAAGCACCATTTGGTGCTTTTTTTTTATTTTTTTTGGTATAATTTTTTTTTAAATAAAAAGGATTTTAGTAATGATTGGTAATGATTTTAATAAATTAGAAATTGAAAAAAGAAATAATATTTATAAAACTTTACTAGAAACATATTCAGAAACAAATTTAAGTTATTTTTTTAGGGAAGAATTTAGATTATTTGGAAAAAGTGTTTGTTTAGATAATTCTTTTAATCAAAAACATTGGGAATTATTTAAAAGTTTTTTTTCTCAAGAAAATTTTAACGATAAAAAACAAGATTTATTTAAAAAGATAATAGAGGACATCTCTAAAGTAACTAAAAAATTACAGTTTTTTAATCATCAAAGTTTTGGATTTAATATTTCAATTGGATTAGCTGGTGGTGCATTAAGAGATTTGATGCTAATGGAAAATCCAAAAATTAAAGATTTAGATTTAATCGTTTCATTTGGATACAGCGAAGAATTAATTCAAAAAGGATTTTCTGGGTCGGTTAAGGATGGAAATAATGACTGTAATATTTTGAAAAGCTTTATAAAAAAAGCAAATATTTTTTTAATTAAAAATAACTTAGAACCATTTGATTTAATGAAAATATCTCCAGATATAGATGTGGGGATAAGTTCTGGTAAATTTACCTATCATATTGTTTCTCAGATTATGAAAAATAAATTTAAAATAACTAATGAATTTTTTGGGAACTTAAAAAATGTTGCCCCAATAGAGGTTTTAAATAATAATTTTGGTTCAGAAAATAGACATTTAAATGGAGTAATTAAAATAAAAGATAATCATTTTAATTATGATTTGGATTTATTAATTACTTCAGTTCCAATAAAAAAATATTTAGATGCTTTTGATTACTCTATTTGTAAAATGATGTTAACAGTTCTTGATTATAATGATAAGTTAATATTTGAAAATGAAAATTTATTTGATTTATTTAAAAAAATAGAGTTGTCCCCAGAAGTATATCAAGATGTTTTAGAAAAAAAATTGACTTTTAATACTGATAACTTTTCTTGTGAAGAAGTGGAGAGATCTTTAAATAATCATTATCCAAGATTAAAAGAGAAATATCCAAACTATAATTTAGCATTAATTTCAAAACGAGCAATTCATAATGAGGATTATTTAAATAGCTTAGAACTATATATTAATTTAAGTGAAAAAGTTAAAAAAGATAATAAGGCTGACCTTAAAAAAATTAAGGTTTAATAAAAAAAGCCCCAATGGGGCTTTTTGAGTAAGTAAATATGTTTACTGTTTTACTGTGGGATTTTGAACAGTTTTTTCTGGGGTAGCTGGTGTTGGCGCTGTTGTAGGTTCAACGACTTCTTCAATCAATTGAGGTTCTTCTTTTGGAGCTAATCCAAAACGCTGATCAACAGTTTTTAAGGTAGACAAGATTGCTTTGCTTGCTGCTGATTGAGAAGGGTTTTCATTAATTGTTAATCCAAGATTATCAAAATTAAAAGTTAAGTTAAATTTAGTGCTATCTTGGACAACGGGTGCTTGCGGGGTTTCTACAGGAGCAATAGATGTTTGTGTTCCAGGGTCAACGGGTGCTAGGCTAGGTTCTGAAGTTTGGGTTGCAAGTAATGTTCCAAATAGAGAGTTTGCTAAAATTGCAAGTTCTCCGTTTGCCTCTACTTTTCCATTAAACTTACTTTGTTTTTGGAAAGAGAATGGCTCGCCTTCTTTAGTGGGAACAATTTCATAACTTCCAACTAAATCAAAAAAGCTGGTTTCGTTTTGGAATTTGATTTTTTCAATATTAAATGAAAAACCTGTTTTTAAACTATCCAAAATAGATTGTTGTGCATTTTTTTGATCTTCTTCTGAAAGTTCTTTGCCTGAGGCGAATGCTTGAGTTGCATTTTTATAAACATTCATCATTTTAGAGTCAACACCTTTTAGTGAGTATGCAATTTCAAAAGATGAGTTCTTTTGAGCTAAAATCGTTAAATCTTTTACTTTAGTTCCAAATTTAATATTGTATTTTTTATTGACTTCTTCAATAGAAGCTTCAAGCTCAGTTCCTTTAGCACTTACATTCTCTGTTCCATTATTGATTAACCCAATAGATGTTTTAAATTTGCCAATATCTAAATTTTTAATATTTGAATCATAAGAGGCATTAAGTTCGCTAATTAAAATTTTATCTGTTGGATCTTCCAAGTCTAATAATCCAATTGATTTATAAGTATAATTGGTTTTAAAAGCACCATCACTTGAAGAAATATTAAAATTTGCAACACCACCCTCAACCCTAACAAGCATTCCACTATTTGGTTGTTGATTTTTTGGAGTAATGCCTGCAAGATCATTTACTGCTCCGTTTTCTGGTTGTGCTTGACTATCATCTTCATAAGATGGCTTTGGGACTACTAAAGAAAAATCACTAATGGTTTTGTCTGCAACCATGCTACCATCTTCTTTAAATAAGCCCTTTACTTGAAAACTAAATCCATCATTGTCCCCACTTTTTATCTGTAATGTTTTGACAATATTACCTTCTGCTTTACCGTTTGCTACAAATGGGATGTCTTCACCAAACCAACTCTTAAAACTGTGTTCAGCAGAATAATCAACCAATAAAGAGCCATTCATTTTTGAATCTTCTGGGTCATTATATGATAAGCGATATTGTCCAGAGCTTTTAAATAAACCTAAATCTGAAGAAACTGCTTCTAGCTTAAATTGTGATGACATTGAGCCACCTAAAGTTGAAAAGTTTTTAATAATAGCGTCTTGTCTTGCTTCAAGATTACTTTTTGCTACATATGCAACACCACCAACAGCAATAGCAGTAACACCTAAAAGTATACCAGTAGCAATTAAGATTTTTTTCTTCATTTGTTTCTCCAATAAAATAATGTGTTTATTAAAGAAAAAAAAGTTTTAAAAAGCAAGTGTTTTTTCATTAAAAATAAAATAAAAATGCCCTTCTCGGGCATTTTTAGGTGATTTAACACAATTATTGTTTAGGGGCTGTTTCTTCTGGTAAGATTGGTTGGAATGAGTATTGCTCAAATCCATAAGAACTGCTCAATTGACTTAGGAAATCTGTAAATGAGCTTGTAAGTTCTGTTGAAGCTTCAATATCGTTGATTTTTAATATATTGTTGCTGTAAGAGAAATCTGTTTTTGTTGGGTTTTTAAGTTCTAATACTTTCTCTGGTTCTACTTTTCCAATAGCCCAAGAAGAAAGCAAGGCACCTTCAGAATTAATGTTGAAATTAAAACTGCTTTGCTTTGATAAGTTAAAAATTCCACCTTCTTCTAGTGGAGTAAGTTCATATTTACCCTTTAATGAAATTAAATCTGATTCATTTTTATAAGACATGTTTTCAATAGAGAAAGTTAACCCCTTATGTAAACCACTGACAAATTCTTCTTTTTCTGTAATTTTTTGGTTAGATAAGTAAGTCGTGCCTAAATTGCTCAATACTTTAAAGGCATCTTTATCTAATCCATTTAATGCCCCCTTGAATTCAAAGGAAGCATTATTGTTCGCTACATTATTTAACTTATCAATTTTTAAATCAAGTTTAATGTTATATAGTTTGTTTTTTAATTCTTGCAAAATAACGGTGTCTACTTTTTCAAGTTTTGTTTCTAAATTAGACAAATCAACAGAAGCTAGTTTGATAGCGGTCTTTCCAAGTTCTGGGGTGCTAGAATTAGCTGCTTGTTGGAATGATAATCCTTTTACAAAAATTTTGTTAGAAGTGTCATCTTGATTTTCAATAATTAATTCTGATGCCGTAATGTTGTGAGATATATCATTACCAAAAACTAATTCAGATTTAACTCCTTTTGTTTTAACTGAATAATTACTTGTTTGTTCTTCTGCTATTTTATGTGATAAAACAAGAGAAAGCTCTCCAATCTCTTGAGAAACCTTAACACTGCCGTCTTCTTTGAATGTTCCATTTATTTTTGCAAAAGATGGATTTCCAGTTTTTACTTTCAATGTTTTTGCTATATTTCCTTCAAGTACTGCTTCGCCTGTAAAATCAATATCACCACCAAGAAATAATTTTTGGTCATGTTCTACAGTGTAAGAAAATAAAATAGAACCACTTAAGTCTTTATTGTTTGGATTGTTATAGGTAAGTTTTACACTACCCGTAGTTTCCATAAGTCCCATTTCATGTGAAATATTTTCAAATTTGTAAGAGGAAGGTAGTTTTTTGGCAAAAACTTCAATTTCTGAAGTCAAGCTAGCAGATTTGTCTGCTGCCATTGAATAAGCGAAATATCCACCGCCCCCAAATACCGCAATAGCAGATGCGATAACAAAAATTTTAACATTAGATTTACTCATATTGGCTCCATATTATTGCAATAATAAAATAAAGTTAATGAAAAAAAAATCAACAATCAAGTATTTGTATAAATAATGAAAATATAGATTTAAAAATTAAAGTTTTAATTTTTTCTTTTCATATATGTTCTGAGGAACCAATGTGTAAGAAAGTGCAATTTTTTGTAAATAATTATAAATATTTTTTGCCCCATCAGAATAATTTTCAAAATCTTTTTGATATCTCTCTTCTTTTAAGGTTGAATATAATTCTTGCCAATTTAAGGTTTTATCGGTGGCAACATAATCAATAATTTTTATACAAGTATTATAATGTTCACTATTTATATTGATATGTCTAATTGGATAAGGTTCTAAAAGATATTTGGCAATTTTAAAATATTCTTTTCTGTAATCATGTGCTGGATTTTGAATGTCAACTTTTTCTAATAATGTAAGATGTTCATGGATTAAGTTATTTTTTTGGATGTTCCCATATTGATTTGCCATAAACATATTGAATCCAATAGCGCACTTTTCAATATGCTTTACATAATATACTCCTTCAGCACAATATGTGGGGGCCAAAAAAGTCTTATTTAAAATATCTTCGATTAAAGTGAGTTTTTCTTCTGTTTTTAATTTTTCATATCTACCTACTTTAAATTTTTTAGAGTAGTTTTCTAAATCTTCAAAGTTAAGATTTAAGTGTTCAATAATGCTACTATCACCTGTTGCTAAACATAATGCGAAATTATTATATTGGATTCCACGAGCATCTGTTTTAATTTCTAATAAATCTTTAATAAAATCTTTATATTCTATTTTTTGTTCTGCAAGAACTTCTTTTAGGTTAGGCTTCCTGGGAAATCCATCTACAATTGATGAGAGAAATGTTCGATTACTATCTGGGTAAAGTGAAAAAAGATCTGTGCCGCTACGTAATAATTTTCTATAAATACTTTTATTTTTGTGGTCTGCACTTTTAATCCATATGGGATATTTTTGAGGATGATAGTCCTCTATTTTATTAACTCCCATTTTGTTTAAACAAATTTGTAAAAAATCCAAATCATTTGTTTTATAAAGCATTTGGGCTGTAATAAGCTCTTTTCCATTTTCGTCAAGTTTATCAAAAACAGTATCTATAAATTTTTGAATAAGAATATTATCTTTTCTATCTTGGTCTAAATGATGAGTGAGCCATCTATCGGATAATGAGGCCAAGCCAGAATAAGTGAGTTTTGAATGTATTTCTATTAATTCTGGATTTTTAATGGCATATTGAAATATGAGTTCATCTAAGGTTATTTCCTCTTCATAGCCAGGAAATTTTTGTTTATCATAAAGCTTTAGGTTTTGGCTATCAAAAAAGTAACATTCCTCTTTCATACTCACTAGTGTTTTAGAATGTCCCTTGTTAAGTAAGGAATATAAAAGTTCTGGGGCTTCTGAAACAACACTAGGCATTTCTGATAAGCGATACATAAAATTATTTTTCAATAATTTTGATGATTGCTCATCTGTCAAATATGGCAAAATTGCAAAAATAAGAGGAGTGGGGCTACTAATTTTCTCACCCCAAAAATTCCTAAAGTCTTTTAGATTGGATTGATTGGTTTCTTCGTATAAAACAGTGAGGTCACATCTATTGTCTAAAATTAAATTTAAATAGTTTTCAACATCATCTTGAGGATTTAGGTTTTTAATTAAATTAACAATAAATCCTGGTGTGTTTAATAACTCTCTTTGATTATAAATATTAGATAGGGCTAATTTAAATAAAGAAAAAGTATTTCCTTTTGAAAATTCATTGAGAGAATTTTCAATATCATTTTCATTTATATAAGCATGTCCCATAGCTGTAACCTTTTTAATTAATTTTACAAGAAAGAAAAATTAATTCAACTTAAAGTTTGGTTTTCTATTTCATTCATCTCATTTTCATTAATGTTTTGCCAAGGAATATATTGAATGATGGGTTCATTGCTTACTTCTTCTTTTGGAGTAAGTAATTGATAGAAGTCTTCAACTAATTGTTGTCTAAATTCTTCAATCATAGAACCAAAGGATTCAAAACATAATTTCTTAAATTCGTAAAGAGGATTTTTTTGAATTAAGAAACTAAAAGAAACATTCTGTCTTGCATCATCAATAAAAACAAGGTGTTCTCTCCATTTTTTATCTAATTGGTGAATTGCTAAAGAGTTCAATTCCATATAAGTTTCTTGAGTGCAATCGGCTAATAACTTGGCTATTTTATCTTCGATTAATGAAATATATTGTGTTTTATTCTTTGACAATTTAATAAGTGGGTTTGCTTCAGTAAAATCATTAAAATAACCTCTAATCGTCAATGGAGATAATTCAATCATTTTTTTAAAGAAATCTTCTTGGTTATCTATTTGAAGATTTTGTTTTTCATCAATATAAAGATAAAAATCTTCATTGGAAATTGGGGTCATTATTTCAATCAGAGTAGAGCGAAGTATACTTTGAGTTGTTTCAGAATCTTTCAATAGAAGGTTTCTAATTTGTAAAAATTGTCTACGTCCTTCATCTGCAATGCTATCATATTGGAAAACATCTTTTCTCATATTAAAGTGATGTGCTTCAATATTCTTTTGTGCTTTTGCAAATCCTTTTGTCACCATAGGTGAAGAAATAGGTAAATCTTCTGGTAGAGTTTTGGCTAAATGATGGAAAAGTGGATTTTTTCCAAAGACATTAACCCAAGGGTCTTCAATACTTAAATAAAAGGTGCTTTCTCCAGGGTCGCCTTGACGTCCAGATCTGCCTCTTAATTGATCGTCAATTCTACGGCTTTCGTTTCTAGAACTTCCTAAAACATATAAACCACCAATATTTAAGACATGTTCTCTCCATTTGGTGTGAGAGGTTTCAACAACAGCTATTTGTTTTTGAACACTATGTTCTAATATGGCAATATGATGTTTTATAAAATGTGTTCCTTCTTGCAAAATAGAATTAATATATTCTGGTCTGTATAAGAAATCAATTTGTTGTTGAACATCTTCGTGGTCAATATGGTCTGAGTTAATATTAATTAATTCATCATCATTAGTATTTTCGTCATCTGTGTTAGAATTTAGTTGAAGTTGTTCCGCTAAGGTTAAAAAGAAAGCTCTTCTTTCATTCAATGATTCAATTTGGGAGTAAAGTATGCTTAATAGTGCTTCTTTGTTTCCACCTAAAATAATATCTGTGCCTCTTCCAGCCATGCTTGTGGATACTGTTACAGAATAAGGCTGCCCAGCTTGTGCAATAATTTGGGCTTCTCTGTAATGGTTTTTTGCATTTAACACATGATGTTTGATGTTATTCTTCTGTAGAAGTGAACTTATTGTTTCAGATTCAGCTACACTGGTTGTGCCAACTAATATAGGTTGTCCTTTTTTATGTCTTTCAACAATATCTTCAATAATACCATTATATTTTGCCTTTAAGCTTAAGTAGACTTTATCTTGATAATCTTTTCTAATCATATTCTTATTTGTTGGAATTCTAATAGTTGTCGTATTATAGATTTGTTGAAATTCTTCAGTGCTTTCCATAATAGTGCCACTCATTCCAGAAATTTGAATATAATTTCTAAAGTAGTTTTGTATAGAAATGCTTCCTATGGTCATATTTTCTGGATTGATATCCACATTTTCTTTTGCTTCTATGGCTTGATGAAGTCCATTTGACCAAGACCTTCCTTCTGATAATCTTCCTGTATTTTGATCAATAATAACAATTTCATTATTGTGAACAATGTAATCTTTGTCTCTAATATAACAGTAAATTGCTTTTAGAGCATTTAATATTTCATGAATAATCCAAACATTATGATTCTGATATAGTGTAGAAAGACGGTGTGTTGATTGTGTTTCTGGATTATTGCTAATTAATTCTTTTTCAATACATATGGCTTCAATTGTTTCGTAGCCTTGGTCACTTAAATAAACTGTTTTGTGTTTTTCATCAATCCAAAAATCTCCAGGTGGAGTAAAGGTGTTAAAGGGGTCAGTTGTTTCTGGGGCTTGTTCCATTTTAGTTAAGCTCGCTGCAATATTTTTAATTAATTCATAATTATTAATATCTTTATTGGGAGCTTCTCCAGAAATAATAAGTGGTGTTCTAGCCTCATCAATTAAAATAAAGTCTGCTTCATCAATAATTGCTTTAATTTTACCGAAATCTAAAGGTTGCATTTTTTCTTCAAGAGAATAAACAAGATTATCTCTTAAGAAATCAAATCCTAATTCTTGTGCGGTTGAATAAATTACATCGCATGAGTAAGCTTCCTTTTTTTGATTTTTATCCATTTTTGAAACACAGTAACTACTTGAAATTCCAAGTGCTGAATAAAGTGGTTTTAAGGTTTTTTCATCTCTTTCGGCAAGGTACTCATTAGCTGTGGCAACGTGGGTTTTGTAACCCAGTACAAAATTGGCTGCAACTGCTGCACTACATGTTAATGTTTTGCCTTCTCCTGTTTTCATTTCAGCCATTTGACCACTAACAAGAGCTAATGCTCCAATTAATTGAACATCATAATGAGCCATCTTTAATATTTGGCTTGATGCAACTCTTGTAATTGCCATGGCATGAAGTATTTTTTCTTTTTCTTTCATTGAGCTATTCTCTTTGATGGAAAAAAGTTTTTGGGCAAGCTCTTGAACAGTGAGGTTTTGATAGTTATTTGTTTGAATTAAATTTATGTGGGATACTAACTGAGAATATTTTTTGAGGTTTTTTTTGTTAAAAAAATTAGATAAGTTCATTTTTAAGCTCCATAAAGTTGTTAATTGTTAATTACCCCTTAAAAATAAAAGGGGTGGAAAAATAAAAAAATTACAACTTAAATGGAAAGTGAGTTTGAATAAAAATGATAAACTTTAGAATGATTATGTTTTGGCAAACTTTTTATGTTATAAAAAACATTTTTTTGATGTTTAATAAAAACACTTAAGGTTGAGTTAAATGCTTGTATAAGGTAAACTTTGTTTTTCTTTGAAAAGCCATAGGTAAATAGGCTAAAAAATAAGAAAGAAAAAAATATACTTAACAGTTCTGAATTAATGCCTTCTTTTTTGGGAGTACTTAGTGCGATTTCCGTTTTTTCAGTTTGATTGTCTTTAACGGTTAGTGAGTAGTTGTGCGAATAATCATTATTTTGTGTAGCAATCGGGCTACCAACTAATAGGTAAGCATTAGCTAATAAAATAGAAGGCAACAAAAATACTTGTTTTATTCGGTTATTCATTCAAAACTTATATACTAAAATGATTTTTTGTCAAATATATTATGAGGGGTGGCAAGCACAATTACCACCACAACCTATTGTTTCAACTTCTTTTTTATTTGCACCACAAGCAGTTTTAAAATCGCTCTCATAAAATCCATTGCCTTTAAAAGAAAGCATGCCTGGGGCAGTTAATTGTTTTTCATATTGGCGACTAGCACACTTTGGGCAAGAATCTACAATTTCATTCATTTTGTGTAGGTGTTCTTGAGCATGATTGCAACTTTTGCAAGAATAAACATAGATTGGCATTGTGTTCTCCTTTTTAAAAGTAAATTACTAAAATTTAAAATTTTGGCAAGGGTTTTATTTATTAACTATGTTAAATAAAGTTTAAATCTTCATTCTTTTATTACTAGCTGAATCATCTTTTTTAAGTTTATTTTCTAATTGATCTGCAAAGCAAATTTTGTCAAATAATTCTTGTAGTTGCTCTTGTTGTGAATAAAAGTTATCAGATTTTTGAATCGCATCTAAAATTAAGTCGATATTTTTAACTAAAAGTCTGCAAAAATACTTTGCTTCACTTCTGTCCTTTTCACTTGAAAAATTGATAGCTACCAATGGTGTATTGTAATTTGTGTGAACAGAAGAACATTTAAATGTTTTATTTATAAATGTTTTAATTGAATTATGTATTTGTTGAGTATATCCTTCTGCTTTTTTGAGTGGTTGGATACCTTTTTCTACAAGTGCTTGAGCATTTAATTGAAATTTATAATAAAACAATTCATCCTCTGTAAAGACATTCATATTTTCTTTTTCGTTTTTATATTTTTGAATAATATATTCTGGGAATAAATTAAGTTTTTCTTCCCAAAATAATTTGATGGTGGCATTTTTCTTAAATATATCTTGGAATTGTTCTGAAATTAATTCATAGGTTTTTTCATTTTTTGAACTTACCGCCAAATAGGCAAGTATTTTTCTTTTCATCGCGTCATCACTAATAGGTCTAAATTTATTGATGTTGTTTAAAATATCATCTAATTGAAGGCTTGATTTGTTGGTTTTTTTGTCTTTTAAAAATTTAAAGTAACTATAGTAAATAGTTTGGTCTGATTCAGATGTGTTTTTTAAATGATTGTGAATCAATTCAATAAATTTAGGGCTTTTGTTATTTAATTCATTAAATAGATTTGCTCGGTTTCTTTGCTCCCCAAAATAAAGATAAGAGTTGGTAAAAATTTGAGATGAAAAATCTTCTATTGAAATTTTATTGTTAAAAAGAGATGCCCAATATTCATGAGGAAATTTATGTAATTGAATATTCGCTTTAAATTCTTCATTGAGGGGAATCAAATCGGGGCGTTTAATTAACAAATCTTTTATAAGATCTTCTTCATAAGTAGTTATTAGTTTTGCATAATTTGGATTGTGAGATTTTTTTAAGCATCCACAAAACAAAGTAATAGATGATAATTCTTGTGCATTTAAAAAATAAGATGACATGTGTATTCCTTTTTATAGGCATTTTTAATTATATCAAAAAAAAAAGGAAAGAAAAAATTTTGTTTTTTAAAATTATTTAGTAACATTAATTCTGTTGTTTTAATTTAAAGGATATAAAAATGAAAAATTTAATTATTATTGGGGCACAGTGGGGAGATGAAGGTAAGGGAAAAATTGTAGATTTCTTTGCTAAGGATTTTAAGCATGTGGTTCGTTTTCATGGTGGTCATAATGCGGGTCATACATTGTGGGTGAATGGCAAAAAAACAGTTTTACATTTAATTCCTTCGGGTGTATTGCACGAAAATACAAATTGTTATATCGGAAGTGGTGTTGTTGTTAGCTTAACCGCTTTAATGAAAGAAATAGAGGGCTTAAAAGAAACTGGCGTAGAGCTTACAAATAGATTATTCATTGCTGAAAATTGTCCTTTAATTTTAAATGTACATGGTTGTGTGGATAGAGCATCAGAAGCTAGAAAAGGAGATGCAAAAGTTGGAACAACGGGAAGAGGTATTGGTCCAGCATATGAAGATAATGTGGGCAGAAGAACCATTAGATTGCATCACTTATATGAACCCCAATTAGAACAGAGATTGGGAGATTTAATTAAATACTATAAGAGTGTTTATCCAGAAGCTGAAGAAGTTCAAAAGTTAAATATTAAAAAAGAACTCAAAGAATTAAAAGCTATTGCTGAAGTTGTGAAAGAGTTTGTTGCAGATGTTCCAACCAAGCTTTTTGCCTTAAAGAAAAAAGGTGTTCCTTTATTGTTTGAGGGTGCTCAAGGGGCTATGCTAGATGTTAGTTTTGGAACATATCCTTTTGTAACTTCTTCCCACTGTATTGCTTCTCAAGCATCATCCGGTTCTGGTTTAGGACTTTCTGATGGATATAGAGTTATTGGAGTTGCAAAGGCTTATTGCACTAGAGTAGGCTCAGGTCCTTTCCCAACAGAACAAGATAATGAAGTAGGACAAATGATTAGAGATTTGGGTGGTGAATATGGTGCTACCACAGGTCGTCCAAGAAGATGTGGATGGTTTGATATCCCCGCATTAAAAAGAGCAATTCAAATTAATGGGATTACTGACTTAGCTATTACAAAAATGGATATTTTAGATAAGTTTGAAGAAATTCAAGTGTGTACTCATTATGAAGATAAAGAAGGAAACAAATTTGATGTTTTACCATTATCTATTGAAAAGATTAGTCACTTAACACCGATATATAAAACCTTTAAGGGTTGGGAAAAATCTACACAAGATACTAGCAACTATAAAGGCCTCCCTAAGAAAGCAAAAAAATATTTTGCATTCTTGGAAAAAGAGTTGGGGGTAAAAATTAAAATTGTCTCGACGGGTCCAGAAAGATTGCAAACAATCGTTAGATAAAGTAGTCAATAAAAGAGCAAATTAAAATTTGCTCTTTTTATTTGAAATCATTTTGTTATAATAAAAGTGAAAGCATAAAGGAGTTCTGAATGGCAACGAGAAGTACAATTTCAATATTGAAAAAAAATGGTGAAGTGCGTTCTGTTTATTGTCATTGGGACGGCTATCTTTCCAATAATGGTGTTATTCTTTTAGTTCATTATGAAGACCCTAAAAAAGTGAACCAAATATTTAAATTGGGAGATATCTCTTCTTTGGGTAAATACATTTCTCCGGTTGAGGGGCAAGAAAATCAGGAAGATAAGGTGACTCAGTTTTATGGTCGTGACAAGAATGAGAAAGGTGTATCTGCTAAAAAATTTGCTAATTTAGAAGAGTATGCCACAAAAGCAGACTTTCAAGAGTATGATTATTTGTTTGATGAAACAAAGAAAAAATGGTTTTTATATGACCCCAATGATTATAAATTAAAAGATTTGTCGGTTGCTGTTGATGAAGTTAAAGAAGACATTTCTCCTGGGCTAAAGCAAGATTACGAAGTCTTTCTAAAACAAAAAGAGATACAAGCAAACTTCAATCAAATTAAAAAAAGTGTGAGCAGTAAAAAAGAATTTGTGGCAAAGAAAATGAAAGTTTAATAGTGAAAAATGAAAAATATAGTTCTTTAAAAGATTTGGAAACAAGTCATGAAAAGCTGTTGGAATTAGAGCAAGATATTTCTTTGTCTAAAACAATTAAAGAGAGAGAGGAATTAGATTTTTTATATAATAAAGGATTAAATTACATAAAAGAATCATCTCCACAACTAAAGCCATCAAATGGTCAAGATTACTTAATGGATGAAAAATTAAGATTAAAATTTATAAAAATAGGATTTCAATTAGAAAAAAAAGAGTTTTTAGAGGTAGACCTAATTAATAATGTAACAGAAATTAAAAAAGATTTATTACCACCTAAACCAGAACCTGAAATAAAGTCTGAAAAGGTTGAAGAAAAAAAAGAAGCTGCTCCAGTCTTGATTGATGATAATTATTTATCTCAAGTATTAATTGAAAAAGCACAAAGAGAGGGGTTGACTAAAGAAACCATATTAGATGGAACAACTCCTACTGATGCTGGTCAATTTGCAAGTAGTTTAGTTGTTGATTTAAATTCAGCGGATAAATTAATAGATTCTATAATTAAACAAGTTGATGAAAGATTAAATCCAAGTAAAACTCTTGATGATGTTCTAGAAAAAGAAGAAGAACCTAAGGTTGAACCAAGTGTTAATCAAAAAACAAAAAACAAATTAACACCTCCACCACCCACACCTCAACCAAAACCTAAACAAGAAGTAAATACTTTTAAACCTAGACCTCAAATAGATGTTAGCAATAAGGTTGCTGAGTTAAGAGAAAAATTTAAACGAAATCAAGAATTAAATCCTATAGAGCTAGAAAGAGAACAATTTCAAACAGTATTAAAACCTCAAGATTGGTTTAATTTACCAGCAAAAGAAGTTACTGTTGATAATATTAATGCAATGCAAAAAAGAAGCAAAGATGGTTTTAAACCTGATGTGGTGAGTACTCCGGATGGGCCACAAGAGGTTAGGATGAAGTCTAGCTTAAAATAAAAAGCACAACTTGGTTGTGCTTTAATAATTTAGTTAGATTTTAAGACCATTGTAGACCTTCAACTTTTATGGTGTATTCTTTTTGTATTTTATTTGAATTTGGTCCTAATCTATTGCTTGCTCTATTTAATTTTTCATCTGCATCTTGTGAAACAAAAGAAAAATATGATCTAACCTTTACTTCTTTTGATTGCTTTAACATTTGAATAAAATCAGGAACTTGTTCTTTTACAATAAAAGCAGTTTTGTTGTCCCCACCCTCATATTTGTAGCTTTTTTGTGTTTTGTTATCAAAAACAATATCAACTGAACATTGTTTTTGATTATTTGTCACACACAAAAAGTCTGCTGAAGGAGATGTTAATAAAATTGATTCAATGGCTTCAATTTTTTTGATAGCAATAGTCATTTGATCATTTTCTCTATTAATCATGGGATTGTCTGAGTCTCTTGTTATATAAGAAGTTGCCTCAACATGTTTTAATATTTGTCCCGTGTCTAATTGTCCATCAAGAACTAACCAATTAGGTTGTTCTTTTGGTTTTAATGCTTCATAAGTAAAATATCCACCTGCCACTAAAACAATAAAACCTAATCCTCCAATAATAGATTTTAATATCATTGGATTCATTTCTTGTTTTTTAACGGTATTTTTAGTGTTTTTGTTATTTGAATTATTAGTTTTATTTTTATTTGGTGTGTTCATCTCTATTCCCAATTTTTTTCAAAAAATAAATAATTTAGATTGATTTGTCAAACAATTAAGTAAATATATGTGTATTTTTAGTGTTGATTAATTTGAATTTTCATTATTTATGTTATAATTAAAAAATGTTATTTTATAAAAAGGGGAAATATGGCGGGAACAAGTTTAATCGCACTCATTGATGATATTGCTGCAATCATGGATGATGTTGCACTTATGTCAAAAGTAGCAGCAAAAAAAACGGCGGGTGTGGTGGGTGATGATTTGGCAGTTAGTGCAGATCAGGTAAATGGAGTAAAGCCAGAGAGAGAACTGCCAATTATTTGGAATATTGCTAAAGGGTCACTTAAAAATAAAGCAATATTAATTCCTGCTGCATTGGGTATTAGTGCGGTTGCCCCAGCAGTAATACCAGTTTTACTAATCGCTGGTGGAACATATTTAGTATATGAGGGTGGGGAAAAAATAGTTGAAAAGTTGTTACATAAAGAGCATGAAAATCATAGTGAAAACTCATTAGAAAAAAAGCATTTAACTAAAGAAGAGCATGAAAAAATAGAGAAAGAGAAAATTAATGGAGCAGTCAAAACTGATTTGGTTCTTTCTGGAGAAATTATTGTAATTGCATTAGGGTCAATGGCTGCTGCTCCTTTAGCTACGCAAGCGATTGCTTTAGGAGCAATTGGTGTAGGCTTAACGGCTGGTGTTTATGGTGTTGTTGCTGGAATTGTAAAAGCGGACGATGTGGGCTTACATTTAATGGAGAAAAAAGATTCGCCTATTCAAAATTGGATTGGTGAAAAATTGGTTAATGGTATGCCTAAATTTATGAAAGCATTATCAGTTATTGGAACTGCCGCTATGTTTACTGTAGGTGGTGGAATTTTAGCTCATAATATCCCTGCTGTTCATCATTTGGTTGAAATGTTGCCACAAGCTTTAACTTCTTCGGGACTTGGCACTATGGCAGTTGAGGCTGCTGTTGGATTAGCGGGCGGTTTTGCTGCTGTGGGAGCTATGCATTTTAAAGAACCTGTTTTAAATGCTTTAAGTCCAGTAACAAAATTCTTTAAAGATATGAAAAATAAAATGTTTCCTTCTGAAGAGCCTGGTGTGAGTATTGAGAAAAAAATTGATCTTGCAGTAGAAAGTAGTTTACGTGAAAACTCTCATTTAGAAAAAGCGATTGAAGCTGAACCGAAACCACAAAGGGAATTTGTTTTGCCAAGTAAAGACGATAGCATGTCAAAAATTGAAACTTTTAAGCCTACTACTGATAATCTTAAAGATGAAGTGGATAGAAAGCCTACTAGTTCAATTTAAATTTTTATCTTTTAAAACCTTCATTAAACTGAAGGTTTTTTATTTTTGATATTGCTATTTTCATATTTTTGCTTTATCAAAAATATTGAAAATTTGTTATAAAAAATTATAATAAAATGTGTTTAATTATAGAGAATAAAACAAAAAATAATTTATTAGATTTAATTCAAGAAAGTAGAGTTAAAGACTATATATGCGAAAATCCAGATGGTTTTGGGATTACTTTTTTTTCCTCAGAAGATAAGTTTATTAAAACTGAAAAAGGATTTGGTGAGGATGATTTTTTTAAAATATTAAAAGCAGTTGAAAAATATTCATACGATTATTATGTGCATTTCAGAAAAGCAACTGTTGGTAAGGTTTGCTTAGAAAACATACATCCCTTTGATGTTTTTGGGGATCAGAAAGTTTATTTCATGCATAATGGAACTTTACCCGATTTTACATTTGGAAATCTTGATTGTAATGAAAGTGATTCAAAAATATTAAGTGAACATATTAAAGATTTACTATCTAGAAAAAAATTAAATCATATGCAGGAAATGTGCTTTAAAAAATATTTGGAAAAACAATTGGGGGAAGGACGTGCTGTGCTTATTACAGCAGAATATAATTTAGTGCTAAATGAACATTTGTGGTTTAAGCAAAATAATGGGTTAAGATTTTCTAAAAATGTCTAAAAAAAATCACCTACTGGTGATTTTTTAATTTCAAGGCTTAAGTTTTTGATTTTGAGTTGGAAGTTCGTAAATCTCTTGATGTTCATTAAGCAATAAAATAGATTTAAAGCCCTCGTTATATGTGGGTCGTTCATAAGATGCAGCCATGTCAGAGATGACTTTTTTAGATATGGTTTTTCCACCTTCAGAAACCCGTTTGTTCAAGCGTTTTTCAAGTTCTTCTTGTGGTATTTCAATTACAATTGCTGTTACCTCATATCCGTTTGAGATTAAATTTTTCAATTTTTTCAAGCGTGCTGATTGAACAAGATTGGTTTGATCCCAAACAAAATCTTGTTTGTTTTCAATAAAAGATTGAATTTGAGAATTCATCCATTTAATAGCATGGTTGATACTGTCTTGATAAACTGCATCATAAGATTGACCTTTTTGTTTGGCTATTTTTTCAATATAGGCATCACTAGAGGCGGTTTTTAATTCGGGGTTCTTTGATAGCAATTCTTTAAAGTAAGTTGATTTTCCACTGCCTGGAATTCCTATCATCATATAACATTGGGGCATAATATCTCCTAAATTTTTGCTCTTTTGGGTTTTACATTAGATTCATTTGCTAATTTTTCGGTTAGGCTAACATAGTCATATTTTACTTTGTTTTCTTTGTTTTGACAAACAATTTCTTGAAATCCATCGGTGCGATGCCCAAAAGTTTGAAGATAACTTGATTGAAATTTATTTTCTATAAATTCTTCGGGAAAAAAGAACCCATCATAAATAAATGAGATAATAATGTTTGAATGGATGTCTAGATTAGATTCGGTTAAATTCATTATTTTTTGTGTTATTTCATTATTGATGAGCATCTTATCAACTCCAACATCCTTATAATCTCTTAAGATATGCAATATAGATGTGGCTGAAGAGTAGGATTGAAGTGATTCTTCAAAATTAATTAATTCAAATGTTTCTAATAAAAATTTTTTTTGGGTTTCCTTATTAAGAATATTATATAAAAATTTATCACTTGGTGTAGTTTTACAAAATAGTCGGTATTGTTTTGACCACTTTTTATCTTCTGGGTCTGCATCTTCTATGCCATGACCTTCATCATATCTTGATATAAAAGATATTTTGTTTGCTTTAAATTCTTTGCCAATTTTTTCTGTATAGGATGCAAAATAGATATTTTGATATCCATTTTTATGAGGTTTTTTTAAGTTGCTTAAAACTTCCTTATGTGCCTCAAGTGCAAACTCGTAAACAATATTTTCTTTAGTACCCATATTACATTCTTTTCTTGCGGTAATGTGTCGTTCCATCTAATAGCGGTATTTCAGTAACATCAATTACATTTAATCCTTTTTTACGAAAGGCTTCAATGACTTTAGGGGTGTCATCATAAACTGCTTCAATTCTTTCTAATCCAATATGTTTTCTTGCCCAAGCGGGTTTTATTACATAATCGGGAATAAAATTTCCTTCACCTCTGAGTTTAATTTTATCATAGTATACATTATGTTTTTCAAAACTTTGAAGAGTATCTGTTTGACAACTAACGGGTCTTCCAGACATCACCCACACTTCATAGCCTTTTCTCTTATATTCATGTGTTAAGTCAATAATATGTTGAAATGGTGTATCTAGTCCACATAAACTAAAGTAAGTGTTCCAGTCTTTTGTATCACGGTAAATTGCACGGTGTTCTTCATTTAGAAGTGTTCCATCTATATCAAAGATCACAACTGGTGGTAAGACAGTTTCTTTTTTTGCATCAAAAACTTCTTTTTTTCCATGAAAGTTAGTCCAAAAAATGGGCTGCTCATCTACTGGATTATATGACTTCTCAAGAAATGATATAAATCGTTGAAAGAATTTTTGTAAGTCTTGTGGTGATTTTTCAATTCGCGCTAAATAATCGCTAAGTTCTGGATAATTTTTAGCTACTTCGTTTTTAGTAAACAATTCTTTATTTTCTTCTAAAAGAGCTAATGTTTGTCCAAGTTGGAAAGCAAAAAACTTATATACTTCGGTATTGCTATTTTTTTCAAAATTTTCAATTTGATTTAAATTAATACTTTTTAATGTGTTAATTTTAAGTGTTAAATCAGCAGAAGGAAGTGCAGATTTAACTACTTCTCTATATTGTGTTCTTGAAGTATGTGAAAGAAGTCCTCTAATAGTTCTTAGCATTTTTAATGCATAAGAGCGTTCTGCTTGGTGTAAGGATGGGCAAGGATGTTCTTGCTTATGAAGATGATAAGTTGCAAGAATAGAATTGTTGCATTCATCAATGGTGCCTTTATAAGTCCAATTAACCATACCATCTTTAATCGTAATTAAATTCGCATTGATATCTTTAAAAGATGAACATAAATTTTTCGCTTCTTTTAAAGGTAGAGGTTCGTTTATAATGATATACACATCACGGTCTAATGAATTTTCAGAGCCATGAACAATAAATGGGTAATCCATGTTGAGTTTCCTTATGTTTAAATTTTTATTCTTTTTACTTGATCAGACTGATGTTTTAATGAACTGTTCAAATAATTATTTTGGATTATAACCAATAATTTGTTTTGTTCATATTGTAATGGTGCATAAGTATTTTTATGGTCATCTGTGTTTTGAGCAAAATCATAATTAAATTCTAGTTTTTTTTCATTATTAATCACAGAATACCTTTGAATAATTGAACCATAATTGGAATTACTTAAATAACAGTTTTTAATGCCTTTTTTGTGAGCAAAAAGATAGCTTTCTTTGTCATTGATAAGTAATGTTTCACCTTTTAATGAAATAGGTTCTATATTTAAATTTGGGAAAATATCTTTTAATCTTCCTGCCATTAAATCAGCAACCATTGCAAGTTCGGGGACATATGTTTTTTTTGATATTTCACCACTATTAATTAATGAAATTCCTTTTGATGATAATTCTAAGTTCCAATCTTGAATAAACCCTGAATATATAGAAAATAAAAATAATTCAATAGGTTTGTTGTTTGGAATAATTTTATGTAATGCATTAATGGTTTTTTCATATTTTTCAATAACATTAGGCATCCAATTATGTTGCTTTGAAAGTGTTTCAATCATTTCATTATTGCTTTGAGAATTTTTTAATGACTGATAAGCTTCTTCTAGGCTTAATGTTTCTTTTTGTGAAATTTGTTTAGCAAAGGTGCTTATTATTGATTGAATGTATCTGTTATGATGACAAGGAAAATGGTCAAAAAAAGTACTCCAAAAATTAAATTCTTCTTTGGTTAGTTCTTGTTCAAATGAAAAATGGGGATTTGTTGTCATATTGATTTATTGGTTTATATTATATAATTTTAACAAAAATGATTGGGAAATCAAAATGAAATTTAAAAATTTAGAATATGTTTATTTTGCATCTTTAAAGTTTGGAATAAATAAAACAGAGAAGTTAGTCATTGCTAAAGATTTTAATGACGCCATTAAAACTATTAATGATTATTATGATGTTCCAATAATAGTGTCAATTTTTTCTTTCAATGAGTTATTAGATATTTTAGATAAAATAGAAAAAGAAGAAAATGTATTTATAGTTTTTGAAATAGTTTTAGGTAAAAATGGCTTGGATGCAAAAAACTATATACATTTGAATACAACAATAGAAAACTTAACAAACCAATATAAAGATACGGAAACAATTATTTTTTCAAAAGAGGCATTAATGGCATTATCTGCTTCTATTTTTAATTCTCTAGAAGATTATAATTCAAAACCATTGATATCTGATTATATTAAATTATAATTTAAGTAGGAGACCATAATGGCTAATACTTTAAAAATAGCACAATTCTTTGCAGATTCCTTAGATTATTTAGATTCTTCTAAAAGAAGAGAGGTTTTTGCCGAACAAATTGGAAGATTTATTGAGTTTGATGATACTGAAAAATTTATTTTAGATAATAAAATATTAGGGGTTGAGGGTTGGAGCAAACAAGAAAAAAATCTATTTGTTCATTTTATGAGTAATTGTCCCCATAAAGATTTAATTATATCAGAATACAACAAACTTGTTGAAGATGGTCAAACACTTAAAAGTAAAAATTCTTCTATTAAAATACTAAACACATTATCAGAAATGTTAGAAGCACCAGCATATAAACAAGGTAATTTTCCAAGAGATGTGTTGAGTAGAGCAATTGAGTGGAGTTTTGATGGTGATACAGATAATTTAAAACTGTTAAAGAAATCTTTATCCTTATATGCCGACACAAAAACTCTGAATGATTTTATTGGTAATGATAGTGAGAGAAAAAAATCAGCTTTTGCAATCTTAAAAGGTATGGATTTAGCTGATCAAACTAGAGAAATGAATGGTGGAACTTTAACTGGTTTAGCAGCAGTCGCTTCATTAGGGCTTCCTCATGTAATGACGGGTGTGAATCTGGCCGCAACTAAGATGGTTGCTGGTGTAGCCGGTGCAGTAGGAATGGTTGCCAGCACGGGAGAACTTGGGCAAAAGTTAGTTCAAACAGTTAGCGAAAATCCACAATTTGCTACTTATACCATTGGTGCTGCCTCTCTATATTTTACATACAAGGCATTTCAGTCATTTCATAAGTTAGCAAAACAAGTCATCACTAAAGATGATGAGAAAAGAATTGCTGGTATAGATAAGTCAAAAGCTCAAGAATTAAATTCAAATGAGGTCATTAGTCAAAAGCTGTTAATGGATATCATTCACTTTAAAAACTTCGATATGAATGATCAGAGTAATAGAAACTATTTGCATCTTTCTGCTTTATTGGTAGAGAAAATTAACAACCCTAATTTTAAAATTCCGCAGGAAATCGCTAAAGAGATGAAGTTATCTAAGGCGCAAGTTGAAAGATTTAATTCTTTAACAGTAGAAGATGTGCATGAAATTGCTAATATTAAAAACCCATTAGCAAGAAGAACTGTTGCATTAGAAAGTTTACCAAAAGAAGAAGTTGAAATATTAAAAACGATTTCATTGATGCATGAAATTGGAGCTATAAAACCTCCCAAAGATGGAAGATTTTTTAAGCCTATGTCAGAAATTGAAAATCTCCCCAAAGAATTGTTGAAAAAGATTACAGAACAGCCTCAACCACATCAAAAAATAATACAAAGCTATTTAGCCTTGTATTGTGACAATGATAATAAATGCTTGCCAAGTGTTATTAGAATAATAGAAAGAGGGTTGAATACAGAAAAATCTATTTCTACGGTATTAAAAGCTGAATTAGATACTGAATTTTTCAATATGAAGCCATCTATTCCAAAAAGAGAAGAGCTTCAATATTTTAATAGGTTTTGGAATTGGTTGAAAAATGATAGAACATTAAGTGATATCGCAAACAATGATGTGAAAAAAGAATTGGTTGCCTTTCACGAAAAATACGACTTTTCTGCCGTGGAAGATATTAATGCTAGCAACCCTAGTTTTAAAGAAATAGGCAGTAATTTAAGTTTTGTTACTAAAGCCTTGGTGGAAAAAAATATTGAAAAATTTAAAAGTAAATTTACTTCTTCTGAAAAAGAAGCAAATAAACTTAATCCCAATTAATAATTAACCTTTTTAATTTTCACAACTTCAGTAAGGCTTTCATTTGGAAAGGGGTTATGTGAGGTATGTGTAAACATATCTTCTACTTTGATATGCATTTCACCATTATTGTCTAGGTTTAAATCAAATTCTTTTCTAATAGTTGTATAATTATCGTAATAAATTTTGAATTTTGTTTCATCATTGTCTGGGGTAAAGTAATGCATGCATAACTTTAATTCAAAATAATCTTTAAAGAATTCAATAGATTGATAACATCCTAAGCCACTAGCAATCTCAAGTTTGTTTTTTTCTTGTGAATTAATGGTGATATATTCGGGAATTTCATTTTTAAAAGTGACTTGATAGGTTTGTGCAATGCAAGCAGCACTTAAAAAATATGTTAAAAATAATAGTTTTTTCATGATTCCTGTTAAATTTTGGCAATTATAAGCACTGCTTAATCAAAAATCAACATCATAATTTTTGATGCCTATTAAGGTGTGAATTTTTTCACATTATTAGTGTTTTTTTGTTGGCTTAAAAAAGCTGGCTTACAAGGTTGCTTTGGAATTCCGTTAGGAGTGGCATTTTTTAACCAATGTTGATCAGTTTGGACATGCCCTTCTCTAACATACTTTGTAACACATTCACTAAAGTTATCATAATGAAAGCTACTTGTTAATCTGACTACGAAACCTTCTTCAATTGAGTGGTCTAAATTCTTTGCAATATTTTGAAGAATTTTTGTATCAAAAGGTCCACGGTAAAACTCTTTAGGGGTGGGTAAATCTAATAAGTCGGCATAAATTAACGTGTCATCCCATGATAAGCATTCATTTTTATCGTTCCAAACAGATAATAAATACAAATATCCCTCCAAATAATTATCTGGATAATAAATAGAATGTTTGGCATAGACATTTTCGCAGCAAAGACGATATCCTTCAGGAATATCATGTTGAATTGCTGAATGAATAGTTTTAGCAATATCTCTAGTCCAATTTGTTTTGCTATCAATAGAGCGAGCATGCATATAGCTGTCGTGGTAAAGAGAAGTGTTTTCTCCATCCATTTTCAAAAGGGCAACAACCTCTTGTCCCTCTAATTTGCTTAGAGAGCCAATGACTTTATCATCAGATTGTACTCCTTGAGAAAAGGGTAAATGATATGTTCTTGGATATTTTTGTCTTTCCATTTTGATGCCTTTTAATTTAATTCTGATAATTATATCAAAAAATTGAAATTAAATATAGTTTTGCTAACATATATAGAAAGAGGTAAGTATTATGGATTCAGAAACATATAATAAAGTAATGTCTCAAATGAGCGAATTCAGCAAAATGATTAATGGACAAAAAAAAGAAGAAAAGAAATCTTTAAAAGTGCCCCAAGATAATAAAAACTCATCTTCTGTTGATAATGCTATAACTAAAGCTAAGAATACAGATTCAAAGCAGTGAATATTCAATTAAATCCAGGTCTTCTTTCAGCATTTCAAGGTTAAAAAACCTACTTAATAATTGGTGTTCTTCTTCAAAAGTTGATTGAAAAACTTCAATAGCTAAAGATTCTTGAGCAGAAAAAAATTCTTTAGAAACCCTAAATCTTTTTAGTTTTTCATGAACAATCTTTTCAGCCCAAAATTGATTGAAAAATTTAGTAGAAAATACGATTTCATAATCATGTAAAACACCAGTAGAAGATAAGGTTTTAGCTCTTTCCAATGGGTTTTTAGATGTTCTGCCAATTTTAAGGTTAGGATTTCCTTTTGATTTTGCAATATAGACCCATCCTTGTTTTTTCTTGAGGTAGGATTTTAATTCTGAAAAATCTTTTGCTTGTATTTTGTAAACACATTTTTCTTCATATAAATAATCGTAATTCATAAACTGTTCCAATCGTTTAAATTTTAGTTATTTTTTCTTCTATATTATTTTGTTTGCTATTATTTGTTTATTAAAATTAGTAAAATTTAAAAATTCTACTTTAACATAAATTTGGCCATACCATAGCTTTCCAATCTGATTAACATATTCTTTATTTCTAATTGTGTTGGTATCAATATAGGGATATTTTTCTTGACGTACTCCCCACCCTAAAGGACGGTGCTTTACGCACGGTAGGGGTAACTCATATTAATTGTTTTTCAATTCTTTTTGTTTATTGTTGAGCCATTCCATCGCTTGAATTGGTGTCATGTTGAATATATCTAAATTTCTTAACTCTTCCTCTAAACAAGTAGGACTTGAATTTAGTTTTTTATCTGTAGATTCAAGTTCTTTTAACTTTGTTTTAGCTTGAGTAAGAATTTCTGAATGAATTCCAGCAAGTTCTGCAACATGTAGACCATAGCTTTTATTTGCGGCACCTCTTTCTAAGAAGTGAGTAAAAACAATTTCATCACCACTATCTACGGCTGAAACATGATAATTGGTGACATTATTATAAATATCTGGAAGTTTAGTCATCTCAAGATAGTGTGTAGCAAAAAGTGTATAAGACTTTTTCTTGTTTCCTAAATATTGGGCAATACTCCAGGCTAATGAAAGTCCATCATAAGTTGCAGTTCCTCTACCCAATTCATCAAGTAAAACAAGACTATTTTCTGTAGAGTTGTTAATGATATAAGCAGATTCGGTCATTTCAACCATAAAAGTTGAGCGTCCATGAGCGATATCATCTGCCGCACCAATTCTGGTAAAAATAGCATCAATAGTCGGAACTGAGAAAATTTTTGCTGGAACAAAGCTTCCAATGTGTGCCATAATTGTTAAAAGGGCAATTTGTCTCATAATGGTTGATTTACCACCCATGTTTGGTCCAGTAATAATCGCTAAGTTTTCATTGCGATTGATTTCAATGCTATTGGGGACAAAATTATTTTGAAGTCTTTCAATAACGGGGTGTCTACCCTCTATCATAATAAGTTGATTTTCATCATTAAATAAAGGCTTGGAATATTTGTTTTCAATAGCAGATTGAGCAAAAGATGCTAAAACATCCCACTCGGCTAAAATCTTTGCTTGCTTCATTAAAAACTGAACATGGGGCTGTAGTTTTTGTAAAAGCTGAGTATAAAGAAATTTTTCTCTTTGAAGTGCTTTGTCGTTTGCAGAAAGTGCTTTTTCTTCATATAGGCGAAGTTCTTCGGTAATAAACCGTTCACCATTCTTCAGTGTTTGTTTACGCTTGTAATTAGATGGTATTTTACTCAAATGTGAATTTGAAATGGAAATAAAAAATCCTTGAGCATTATTGTGTTCAACTTTTAAGTTAGCAATATTAGTTCGTTTTTTTTCTTCTTCTTCAAAATCCTTAAGAAATTTACTGTGTCCTTTTTGCATTTCTCGGCATTCATCTAAAATAGAGTCAACACCATTTGCAATAACCTTGCCTTCCCGAACCCAAGCTGATGGTTCTTCAAGTAAATACTTATCCAATATTTTAATAATTGAATCACTAGGGATAGCATGAGCTAAAAAGCCTTTAAGCTGGGCTGGTAAAAGCTCACTCCAAGCACTCAATTTAGGCATGGTCCTAAGTGTGTCTCTAAGGGCTGCAAGTTCTCTTGGGCGAACTGTCTTTAATGCGATTTTTGTACTGGTTCTTTCAATATCACACCAGCCTTGAGCAATATTTTTCCAACTTAAGTATGGTTTTGTATCACTTGCCAGAAACTCTACTCTATCTAGCCTAGACTTAAGTAATTCTTTGTTTCTTGTGGGGCTATTTATCCATTCTTTTAGCTTTCTAGAACCCATACTGGTTGAGCAATGGTCTAAAATATTCCATAGAGTATATTCGGTATTGCTTGTGGTTAATTCTAAATGTTTTTGAGTGTTTCCATCTAATTGAATATAATCAGTATCAACAACCCATTTAATGTTTTGGATATGTGTAATTTCTGTACATTGAGTTTCTTTTAGATAGTTAAGCAAACTTGAAATAACACAAACAATATTTTCATTTTCTAATCCAAAACGGTGGATATATTGTTCTCCAAATAACTGAGTGATGTTTTTTGTTGAAATTGTTTTATCATATTCCCATTCTGGAATTTCAGTAATCGCAATACCTTCTGGGAAAAGCAAAAAAGGCAATTGTTTTTCTGAAACAAGAATTTCTGAAGGATTTATTTTTTTAATTTCATTATATAAGTCGTCACTATCAATCTGATTGCACCATAGCTCACCTGATGAAAAGTTAACCCACGCAATTTCTATGTTTTTTCCTCGCTTAAAAATAGAAGCGAGATATTTGGTTTCTTTTTCATCAATAATGCCACTATCAATAACTGTTCCTGGGGTAATGATCCGAGTAACTTCTCTTTCCATTAATCCTTTTCCAGCTTCTCCAACTTGTTCACAAATAACAACTGAATGCCCTTTTTTTACAGCTTTTTGGAGATATGAATCGACTGCATGAAAAGGAACTCCAGCCATAGGTATAGGGTTATCAGTGGTTCCACCACGTTTAGTTAGAGTAATTCCTAAAACCTTTGATGCAATAACTGCATCATTATAAAATAATTCGTAAAAATCCCCTAAACGATAAAATACTAATTTGTCGGGGTACTTTTCTTTAATTTCAAGAAAAGCTTTCATCATTGGTGTGGGTTTATTCATAAAAATTTTAACTAATAAATATTATTGAATTTTATCACACTATATGTGAAATGTTCAAGAAAAATAATAAGATTATATCCTAATTATGAAAAAATAAATATTTTTAAAGTCCACCGAGACCTTCTAATATTGCCCCGCCGACTTCAAGTGCAATATTACCCGCTTCACTAGCAACATCTTTCACAGTTTCCAATCCATCCATTAATGGTTCCAAAAGTTCAACAGAAGCATCAATTCCATCTATTGTAGAAGAAGATTTATCTTGATTTTGTTGAGCTTGTTGTTGTGCTTGAATTTCAATTTCTTGTAAGTTTTTCATTGTTTTCTCCATTTTGTTTAATGTAGCAAATTTATTCTCGAAAGCAAAAAGTCAGCCGAAGCTGACTTTTAAATTAATTACAGAATATAAATTAATCGTTGTTATTAAAGATACCAAGGATTGATAAAAGGCTTTGGAAAATATTGAATAAACTTAAGTAAATTCCAAGAGTAGCACTAATATAGTTGGTTTCTCCACCGTTAATGATTCTTTGAGTATCGTAAAGTAAGAATGCAGAGAATATACCTACAGAAATAGTGCTTAAAACTAACATTAGCATAGTGGATTGAAGAAATACATTAACAATTCCAGCAAAAACTAATAGTAAAACTCCTACAAAAAGAAATTTGTGCATTCCAGACAAGTCTTTTTTAATGGTTGTAGCAAGCATAGACATTGCAAAAAAGATACCTGCTGTTCCAGCAAAAGAAATCATTACTAATTCAGTACCATTTTTAGTTCCTAATACTGAACCTACCAAATTAGAAAGCATTACTCCCATAAAAAAAGTAAATAGCAATAACAATCCTACTCCAGCACTAGAATTTTTGTTTTTTTCAATTAAAAACATTAATCCAAAAGCCCCAGCAAAAAAGACAATGAGGGACATCACTGTTCCCATTGATTTTAAAATTCCAGTTTCGATTCCAACCCAAGTTCCCAAAACAGTTGGAATTAGGCTAAGTGCCAAAAGCATATAGGTATTTCGCAATACTTTATTTTGGCTAATAGTGGTAGATTGGCTAACAGATGTTGCATGTGTAAACATTTTTTCTCCTTTTTTGGTTTACATTTGAAATATAATAAATATTACTAAATTAGTCAATATTAAAGGGTTCGCTTTTTTAAGAATGTTATTATTGTTTTTTCTGTTATTTTTTGTTTGCTTGACTTTTAATAGAATAGAAACTATTTAAAATTAGATAAGAAAACATTAAAGCAATTGTTTTTAATGAAAATTTTAGTTTGTATTAAAAAATTAGGAGATTTTTAATGAGTAACAATGAAGGTAAAAATTTATTGGATAGTGTTGATGCAAGAACAAAACTAGCGGGTTCCAATAAGATGGAAATACTTCTTTTTTCTTTAGGAACCAAAGAAGTATTCGGAATTAATGTGTTTAAAGTGAGGGAAGTTTGTCAAACACCTCATATCACAAAAACTCCCAATATGCCGAAGGGTGTTGAGGGGCTTATATCTTTAAGAGGGAATGTTATTCCTATTTTATCATTATCTTCTTTTATGCATTTTGATGGTGTTCAACCAGGAACTGGTAAAACTATTATTGCAGAATACTCAAAGAAAACTTTAGGATTTTTAGTGCATGATGTTGATAGAATTATTCGGGTAGATTGGGAAAGAGTTAAAGCTCCTGAAAGTGTATTGTATGCAAATCAGGGACTAATAACTGCCATTATTGAAATGGATAATGGCGAATTGGTTTCTATATTGGATGTTGAACAAATTTTAGCCAATGCTTTTGGTGAAGCAATTATTCCAGATATCGCCCCAACAATTTCTACAGATGCAAAAGTATTTTTCGTAGATGATTCATTGGTTGCTCGTCGTAAGATTACTGAGGTTTTAGATAAAATGGGTATTCATCACAGACACGCTAATAATGGATTGGAAGCTTGGAATAAATTGAAAGAATTAGCCGATCACGTACAAAAAATGGGTGAAAGTATGCACGATGAACTTAGATTAATTTTGGTTGATGCTGAAATGCCCGAAATGGATGGTTATGTGTTAACAAAACATATTAAATCTGATAGCAGATTTAATGGTATACCTGTTGTAATGCATTCTTCCCTTTCTTCAGAAGCAAATAAAGCAATGGGACAATCTGTGGGTGTTGATGCTTATGTGGCTAAATTTGACCCTACATTTTTAGCAGAAACAATTCGTCCATTTATAGAAAAATAATTAAATATTGATTGGAGTTATATATGTCTACAGATTTTAAAATGAAGTTTTTAGTTGTTGATGATTTTTCAACAATGAGAAGAATAGTAAGAAATTTATTAAAAGAATTAGGTTTTAATAATATTGAAGAAGCAGAAGATGGAGTAATAGCATTACAAAAATTACAAAATGGAAATTTTGAATTTGTTATTACAGATTGGAATATGCCTAATATGGATGGATTAAAGTTGTTGCAAACAATTCGTTCATTACCTGATTTTAAAGCTTTGCCCGTATTAATGATTACGGCTGAAGCAAAAAAAGAAAATATTATTGCTGCTGCTCAAGCTGGGGCAAGTGGTTATATTGTTAAGCCTTTTACTGCTGCAACATTGGCAGAAAAACTTAATAAAATTTTTGAAAAAATGGGGAAGGATAAAATACCATCATGAAAACAAAAAATGACTCCGAAGATTTAGAAAAGTTGTTTGATGAGGCGGCAACTCAATATAGTGAGGCTTCACCTATAACTGACTCTCCAGATTTAGAACAATTATTTGACCAAGTTTCCGCCGAAGTTTCACAAAACCAGCCAACTGCTACAGAAACTGAACATGTTGATTGTGATTGCAATACAGAAAAAGCAGTTCAAGAAAGAGTGTTTAACAGAATTGGAAGTATGGCTCGTTCTTTACACGATACATTAGGGGAATTAGGTAGCGATAAGCATAAATTAATTCAACATGTTGTAACTGCATTGCCAGATGCTAAAGACCGCCTTGATTATGTTGCAAACTTAACTGAACAAGCAGCTTGTAGAGTTCTAAATGCAACTGATATAGCCGTTCCAATTGTGGAAGATTTGGGCTTAACATCAAAAGATTTTGGAAAGCGTTGGGACAAGGCATTTAATAATGAATTAACTACAGAAGAATTTAAAAAATTAGCTGAAGAAACAAAACAATTCTTTAATAGTGAGATGCCAAAGAAAATTACTTTAACTCGTGAACAATTAATTGAAATCATGATGGCTCAAGATTTTCAAGATTTAACAGGCCAAGTCATTAAGAAGATTTTTACATTAGCACAAGAATTAGAATCTGGGTTAATGTCTGTATTGTTAGAAGTTGTTCCAGATAAAAAGAAAACAGATGAAGTTGCTAATTTAATGAATGGTCCCGTGGTTAATCCTGAGGGTAGAAATGATGTTGTTGTTAATCAAGCACAGGTAGATGATTTGTTAGATAGCTTAGGTTTTTAAGGGGTATTAAATGAGTGATTTTGCTGGAATGGAAGACCTCCTAAAAGATTTTTTACAAGAATCATACGATTTATTATCAGATGTTGATAATAAATTAGTTGAGTTGGAAAAAAATCCAAAAGATCGTCATTTATTGAATGATATATTTCGTGGGTTTCACACAATAAAAGGTGGCGCCGGATTTTTAAATGCTTCTGAACTAGTTATATTGTGTCATTTAACGGAAAACCTTTTTGACAAATTACGTAATGGCGAATTAAATATAACCGCAGGTCTAATGGATGTTATTATGGCTGCTACTCAAGGTGTTCATTATATGTTTGGCGAATTAGATTCTTTGCATCAACCTAAGCCTGCAAGCCCAGATTTGATTAAAAAACTAAATGGAATTTTAAATGAGAATTGTATTCATGATGCTCAAGAATTAGTTAATGAAACCATAACCGAACAAAGGGTTATAAATAACTCTGAATTAAATTGGCAAGATTTACACGATGCAGTTAGGGGTGCTAAAAAAGTTGATATTGTAATAAGTGATAAAAAACAAACAACACTAGAGAATTTTTTAGAAGATAAAAATATTCCATTTATGCAGAATAACTCTCGTAAAAAAGATGATAAATCTAAAGATACAACGATTAGGGTAGATACAGAAAGATTAGACCAAGTTTTAAACTTGTCTGGTGAAATTGGATTAACAAAAAATAGATTAACAAGCCTTCGTTCAGAAATTTTAACTGGTAAGGTAGATAATGAAACTTTGCAAGCATTGGATGAGGCAGTTAGTCAATTAGATTTATTGGTTTCAGATTTGCAAAATTCAGTAATGAAAACTCGTATGCAACCAATAGGCCGTTTGTTCCAAAGATATCCTAGAATTGCAAGAGATTTAGCAAGACAACTTGGAAAAGAAGTAGAGCTAATTTTAATTGGTGAAGAAACAGAGATTGATAAAACCATGATTGAGGATTTGTCTGATCCTTTAATCCATTTAATCAGAAATGCAGTAGACCACGGTGTTGAAATGCCACAAGAAAGAATATCGGCTGGAAAGCCAGAGAAAAGTATTGTTACTTTAGAGGCAAAACAAGAGGGCGATCATATTGTTATTACCATATCTGATGATGGAAAAGGAATGAGTCCAGTTTATATCAGAAATAAAGCGGTAGAAAAAGGTCTTATTACCGCCGACGAGGCAAATACTTTAGACGATAATCAAAGCTTGAATTTAGTATTTTTACCTGGCTTCTCAACAAAAACAGAAATCTCTGATGTGTCTGGCCGAGGTGTGGGAATGGATGTTGTGAAAACAAATATTCAAAAACTCAATGGCAATATCTTGATCAATTCAGAAGAGGGTAAAGGAACAACCTTTATTATTTCTTTGCCATTAACTTTGGCTATTTTACCTGTCTTATTAGTTGTTTTAGACAATAAACCTTTTGCTTTACCTTTAACATTAGTAAGAGAAATTTTACCTTTACCTCAATCTCAAATTAAAGAAGTTGCTGGTAAGGATACTCTTGTGATAAGAGGTGAAGTGTTACCAATTACTCCACTTTCAAAATTATTAGGGTGGGATATTGAAAAAGAACCAGAATATGGTGTTTTTATGCAAGTAGGTGAAAGAAGATTTATTTTAGGTGTTGATAGCTTCGCTGGTCGTGATGATGCCGTCATTAAATCTTTAGATGATTTTAGACCTAAAGGAATATCTGGAGTAACAACATTGTCAAATGGACAAATTGTATTAATTTTAGATATGAATGAACTTTTAGCTGATTTTATTAAAGAGATTGAAAAAAATTAAATTTTTCAGAGAAGAAAAAAAATAACCTCAAAATTATTTGAGGTTATTTTTTTTTATTTTTTTTATTTTTTAATTTCAAATATCGACTTGACTTTTACAATAAATGCTGTAACTTTAACAATAATTATTGTAAGGATATTAAAAATGAAGTTAACAATTGAAGAAGTAGCGGATATGGTTAATGAACAAGTGTCTGAAAATTTGACTAAAAATTCCATTAAGGATGGAAGGCAATCTTCAGTATTAAGCACACGCAGAATTCGTGACTATATTACCAAAGGGTTGATTGAAAAACCTGGTGGTGATGGTAGAGAAAAGTGGTTTAATGAAACTCATGTTAGCGCATTGGTGGCATTAAGATTGTTACAACACAATGGATTATCTGAGCAGTATATTATGTCTGCCACACAAGATTCAAATATTAAAGAGAAAGAAGAGGTTTTGAATAATAAGAGTGATGAATTGTTGAAAAACGATGCTTTAAGTTTTTTAAATTCATTAAACTCTAATTCTATGAGAAAGGATGAAAACAAAAATTCTGTTTTTCCTTTTAAGTCGAATCTCGTAGCAAGTGCTTCATCTTATCAGACTACACCTAAAGAAACAGATGCTTCATTAATTCGTTCTCTTGTTGGGTCACAAACAAAGGTTAGGCAATTCAATGAGTATGTGGTGAATGAAGGTTTGGGAGTTTATTTGAAGGTTGATTCAAGTTTGGATGATTCTTATCAAAAACAGTTGGTAGAAGTGCTTAAAAAAGAAACAATTAATTTTAAAGGAGATAAAAAATGATTAATTTTACAGCGATAAATGAAAAAGACACAGTGGTAAATGGAGCCAATACAAAAAAAGTATTGTTTAAAATTACGGCAAAAACAAAAAAGAAAGCAGCAAAGAAAAGAATTCCATTAAATATTAGTTTGGTCATTGATGTTTCTGGTTCTATGAATGATTCTGTTGGTCAAAAAGCATTAATGAATAATGTAGATTATTCTGCAATTGATTTCTTAAAATCACTTGATCCTCAAAATGGAGTTAATAAAAACGGGTCTATTTTTAGTCCTAGAGGAAATGAAGATATTAAAACAAAACTTTCTCAAGTAAAAGAAGCAGCTATTAAATGTTTAGACTTAATGCAAGATGGTGATTACCTTTCTGTAGTCGTATTTAATAATTATGCGAGCATTGCTCAAGAAGCGGTAAAAATTAACCAAAAAAGCATTAATGATATTCGTCAAAAAATCATTAATATTCATGCTAGCGGCGGCACCAATCTTCACGATGGTTGGTTAAAAGGTGGACTTGAAGTTGCAAAAAATCTTTCAACAAAATACATTAATAGAGTGTTGATTTTAACAGATGGGGAGACCAATCAGGGCATTCAAAGTGTGGATGAAATTGCTAAGCATGTAGCAGGATTGTCTCAAAAGGGAATTGCAACTTCAACTTTTGGGGTGGGTGATCATTATAATGAGGACTTGTTGGAAAAAATTGCAAGTGTAAGTGGTGGTAATTTTTATTATATAGAAGATGAGACAAAAGCCTTGTCTATTTTAATGGAAGAGTTTAGCTGCTTAAATAACATTGTAGCAGATAGTGCGACATTAGAATTTGAAGCAAATAATGGAGCAAAAATATCTTGCATTAATGAATTAGATTATGCCAATAATAAATATGTGGTTGGAAACTTAATTAATGGTAGAGAGGTTCTTGTTTTAATGGAATATTCCTTTAATAACCAAGGAAAAATAGGTGAAAAATATGAATTGGGTAAAATGAAATTAGAGTTTGTTAATGAAAAAGGGAAAAAAGAAGTTATTGAGTTAACATTAGATTACTTAACAGTAAGTGAATCTAACTATGAAAAAACAAAAATAAATGCTGAGGTTGATACACAATATGCGATTTTGGATATTGCAAAAAAACAAAAGAATGCAAAAGAAGCATTTAAAAAAGGTCAGCGAGACTATGGTATGAATATTTTAAGAGATACTATCACTGCGGCTCAACTGTATGCTAGCGATGCAAGAGTAAGTGGTGAAATTAATCAAATGAATACTATGATGCAAGACTCTGATATGTCTAATGAAAGAATGTCGAAAGTGTTGAGTTCAATGTCTTATAGTACGAGAGCTAGTAAGAAATAATTGAATAAATTTAAAGCCCCAAATTGGGGCTTTTCTTATTTTTACCAAGAAAATATTCTAACTTTTTTATTATCGACAATATGAATTTTTTTATTCATATATTTTTCATACATACTTAAAAAGAAATCTTTAGAATTAGGGTCTTGAATGGCTTCAATAAGTTTGGGAATAGTTGTGAAATTAGTTTCTTCATAGGTTGAAACATTTAAATCACTATTTTTAAAAACGTATTCCCAAATTTCTCTTGGTAGTAAATATAATAAGTCGGTATTATTAAATCCTTTTAACATTGCTGTTAGTGCTGTTTGACTTCTTTTATTAATAATTAATAAGTCCGAGTTTTTTAAAAGATAGTCTAATTGTGGGATGGTTACATTTAGGTTTCTTTCTTGTAAATAGTCTAATACATTCAGTAAGTCATTTGAGCCTTCATCATCAATAAAATTTAAATTAGATTGTTGAATAAATGCTTCTAAATATTCGCAAGAAAGGGAAAAACTTGGATTTGGAGATGTAATAGCAAGAAATAAAGCAGAGTAACAATTATCAAAATTTATTTCTAGATTAGATTTATAGATTAAATAATCCCATTGTGCTTGATCTAACTCAATATGTCCTTGTGGTTCCGCAAGACTAAAAAGTAGTGGTGTAAATTTATTTACAACTTGATCCACATTAGATAATTGAAATGTTTTTTCATCTAAGGTAAAGAATGAGGATAATTGTTCAAATGATGGACTTTTTAAAGTTATTTTCTCTAGCATATAATTTTTTTAATTTTACTCTCTTGAGAATATAATTTATAAAGTATTTTGTCAACAGATTTAATTCCATACTAATTGACTAAAACTGTATGAAAGTGTTACAATATCCCCAAACAAATGGAATCAATTATGAACAATGTTCACCCAGAAGTGTTTAGGATATATAACACAATATATAAGAAGAACACACAAGCAAAACTGATTAATGAACTATTTTTCTGGGAGAAAAAAATTCCTAAGGAAAATAAGTTAATTTTAAATAAAATTATCGAACAAACAGATGAAATTATTGAGAGTTTAAAACCATTAGTGAAGTTGGGTATAACATTTGATTTGTGGTTGGTGGGTGGTTCAGTTCGTGATTTATTAATGGGTAATATGCATCAAATAAAAGATTTAGATATTTTATTGAGTTTTAGCCAACCCAACCGGCCTCCTATTCCAACGGTGAATCAGTTTTTAAAAGCTACAAATTTTAACTTAGATCGTCCCGAGCTAACTACATTGTTGTTTAGAACAGAAAAAAATGAAATCTTTGACCATTGGAAGATTTTACGAAGAAATAAAAATCAAATAGGCTTTGATATTAATCAAAAAAAGAAATATGCACATAATGCAGCATTATTTGATATGATTGCTTGCTCTTTTGCTCAATCTTTTGATGTATATGAGATATATAAGCCAAATTTAGTTAAGGTTGATACTGAGGAAATTTCAGATAATTATTTAGATGTTCGTTTACAAGGTGTGATGAAAATGAAAAAACACAATTGGAATTGGCCAGTTGATGTTTTAGTAAGCAATTATTCTATTGAACCTTTTTTGAATTCATTTGATTTTGGTCTATGTAAGGTAGGATTAGAACTTTTGCGTGGTTCTGACTTAAGAGAGCAAAAAACCATTGAAAAAAATACTCCAGAATCACTATTTAGAAAAGCAAGAATTACTCAACACTTTATTAACGATGCCTTAAGTAAAAAACATACCATGTTAGTGACTGAGTGGGTAACAGTCAGACAGTTAAGACATAGTTGTGAAATTCATTTGCCAAAATTAGAAGCTAAATATCCTTGGGGTATAAGTATTGATGTTGAAGAGATATCAGATCCATTTATTAATAATGATTATAATGTTGGAAAAAATGAAGATAAGCGAGAAACATATTTAAAATCTTTCTTTTGGCAAAGAAAATTGAATAAAACATTAAAAGTTAAAGATATAGAACAGAAATTATTAAAAATTTAGATAAGGAAATGATAATGAAAAAAACGAATGTAGTGATGGAACAAGCTTTGATTGATTATTCTCCAGAAATTGTAAAAATAGTGGAAGAAAAAATCGCAAATTTTAAAATCGGTGACGAACAAAGAGAAGTTGTTGCAAGTGCTGAGTTAAATGAGTTATCTGATAAGCCTATTGAAGAAGTTATTTCTTATTTGATTGGTTTAAATAGCACTAATTACCAATATTGGGACTTGGTGAATGGTGAATTTGTTAGATACCAAAATAATGGATTGATTGGTGCATTAGCTTCTTTTGAGGGGTTTAAGAAATTATATTATTTTTTAAAAGAAAATAATTTCAATATAAATTTAATTGATATTGATCTTTTAGTTAATTTTTATGGGGATATTCCCGATAAAGAAAATAGGGTTAATATCCTAAAAGAAAGTTTAAATCCAATTAATTTTGATAAGGTTATTTCTCTAACAAAAGAATATGTAAATAAGCACAACAAAATTGATGTCGATTTGGCAGAAAAAATATCAAAAATTATGCCAAAGTCTTATAGCGAACCCTATTTAAAAAAAATACAGTTGGCATTATATGCCATCGCCCAGGTTTACAATTCAAAGGAATTAAATGTGGGTTGCGATATTACAGTTCCCGTAGATTACCAAATTCCTAAAGTTTTAGAGGCTGAAGGCATTCTAAAATATTCGGATGAGTTGAAAAGAAAGATTAATAATTTTGAGCTAATAAGTGCAGGAAGCAAAGAAGAAAAGGCATTGAGAGCGGCTACAACGATTGCATGTGAGAAAATATCTATTCAACACAACATAAGCATTCCAGCATTGGATAGATATTTGTGGCTTATTAGAAACAATTATCCTGAGAAAAAGTTTCACTTAACAAAAACAACAGCATATTAATCAGATAATTTCGCAATATTCTCAATTTTTATTTTTGCTTTTTGTTTTATTTTTTTCTCTTTTGGGGTTAAAGCATCTTCGTGATAAAGTTGTTCATTTCTTAACCCCATAGAAAAAGCTTTTTTTGCAAATAAAAGCTTGTTTTTCTCTGCCAAAAGTTCAGCTAGCATATAGTATCCCACACAAGTATGTGGGTTTTCTTTTATGAACATAAGAAGAGAAGATTCATCATAAGAGCGATCACTTTTAGGTTCTAGTGTTTGAGGACTTAAATCATATAGTGTTTTATTCCCCCAAGAAGAACCATCTTTACTAAAAAAGATTTTCTTAATTCCATCTACTATTGTTTTTATTATATTCATTTAATGCACTATTTTGGTAACACCCAATTATTATTAACCCTTTAAACTAAAAGTCAATTTTAATTTCTAATTTTTCTTGACAAGAATAGTAAGAATTATTTTATATAGTTTTTTGATAATTTTGTAATGGTAATTGGGAAAAGTATAATGAATTCTAAAAGGGGGTTTTTAAAATTTGTATTAGCATCTTGTTTAACTATGGCGATTTCGCCAGTATTAGCTCAAGAAGAGAGTTCAAATAAGTTATTGGCTACAAGGATGTGGCCTGCTGCCTCTTATACTAGAGTTACTTTTGAAAGCACTCAAAAATTAAATTTTAAATATTTTTCATTAGAAAATCCATTAAGATTAGTTATGGATATAGAGGGGTTGGAACTAAAAGATGAATTAAAAGAGTTAACAACTAAAATCGTTAATGATAAATATATATCTAATTTTAGAGTAGGAATTAATCGTCCTAATGTGACTAGAATAGTGTTTGAGCTAAAAGAAAAAATAAAACCTCAAATTTTTACAATTCAGCCTGTAGATCAATATAAGCATCGTTTGGTGTTAGATATTTATCCTGAAGTTGATTCCGAAGATTTTTTTACAAAATTGATAGAAAAAGAAAATAAAGAAAAAAATCAAAAACTTGCCATTAAAGAAAGCAAGGAGAAATATGGTAAAAAAGAACTAAAGCCTAAAAAAGTTTTTGTGATTGCTTTGGATGCGGGGCATGGTGGAGAAGACCCTGGTGCGATAGGTCCATCAGGAACATTAGAAAAAAACATTACTCTTGCAATTGCTAAAAAAATGAAGCAAAAAATTGATGAGATACCTTGGTTGCAGGCTGTTTTAATTAGAGATGGTGATTATTTCATTCCATTAAATCAAAGAGTTCAAAGAGCAAGGAGAGCTAAGGCTGATATCTTTATTTCAATTCATGCTGATGCTTTTGTGAATAGAGATGCAAAAGGTAGTTCTGTTTTTGTTTTATCTGAAAAAGGTGCTAATTCTGCCCAAAATAAATGGTTGGAAGATAAAGAAAATAGTGCTGATATCGTTGGGGGTGTAAATTTAAAAGCACACGATAATGATTTAGCTAAAACTTTGTTAGATTTATCTTTATCAGCAACCATTACAGATAGTATGAAGTTAGCTAATTTTGTCTTGAAAGAAATGGGTGAAATTAATGTGCTACATAAAAAGCAAGTTGAAAGTGCTGGCTTTGCAGTGTTAAAATCTCCAGATGTGCCTTCGATTCTAATTGAAACTGCTTTTTTAAGTAATCCACACGAAGAGAAAAAATTAATAAACAAAGAGCATCAAATGAAAATAGCCGAAGCAATTATTTTGGGAATTAATAAATATACTAAAAATGGATAATCATATTATTGAAAATATTTAACTATACCCCACAAAATAAAAATTAGAAGTAAATACCAAAAAATTTGTTTAATAGCCCAAATAACGATTTTGGGAAAACGAACAAAAAGTGCAAAAATAAAAAATATAAATGCTTGAATAAAAGAGTGGCTTAAATAGTATCCAATAGTGGTTGTGCTACATAAAAAAAGAATTGTAAAAAAAATATTTCTTTTCTTTTTATTTCTTAATATATGAAAGATGTTTTTAGGTTTACTTTCGTAATCCCCAAATGTATCTTCATCTGTTTCATTTTTTTCACGATTACTCATTATAATTTTAGTTATGTAGAAATATCAAACTTAACACCACCATCTTCAGTGTTTTCAAATTTAGCAATAACAACGGCTGTTTTTTTAGTGGTAATATCCATTATGTGCCATTCTTCCGTCCAACCTATTTTTTCATCAAATTCTTTAACTTCTGTTTTATAGACTTCAAGTGCTTGCTCGCTAGTAGGAACCCCTAATTCTTTGCTTAGATAATATTGAGATGATGCTAATAAAAATGGTCTAATGTCTTTATATAAAGAAAGGTCAACAATAGTTGTGCCAGGAACCCAATATTCAAAATGAGTATAAGTATTATTTTCTATCGCCATAAGAACATTTAGTATGGTGCTTGATTCTATTTGTTCATTCTTTATCCTATTAAATTTGTAAATAATCCTTGCTATACAAGTTTTCACACCTATATTTTCATCAAAAACTAGTGGCTCTATAAAAATTGTCTGAAGAATTTCAACTTCTTGTTTGTCCCAATTATTTTGAATAGAAAAAACGTGATCAAAGTTCAAGCCAATTTCTTTACAAATAGATAAAATTTTCGCTCCATTAAAGACTGTTTCTACTTCTGGTATGATAGATACTGCATCTTGAATGGTTTTAAAAACAAATGTTTTAGCCATATTATTCCTTTATGATTTTTAGTAAACTATTATTTTTTTAAAATAATGTCAAAAATTAAATTTAAAATGTTGACAATTAATTATTTTTGTATCATAATGAGACTAATAAATTTTAGGAATAAAAATGTTTTTAACTTCTGCAAACAAAACGAATAAATCTGTAAAGACAAATAAAAAATTGTCTCCAGTGTCTTTTTGTTGCTTAAAGGTTAGTTCAGTAAAATAAAATACTGAAAAACAAAAACAAAAAGACACTGTTAACAGTGTCTTTTTTTATGTCTCTAAAATTTGGGTGTTAATGATGGGAGTATAGCTCAGTTGGTAGAGCACCGGACTTTTAATCCGGTTGTCCAGGGTTCGAACCCCTGTGCTCCTACCATCTTAACGATAATTCATGTGTTTTAAAAACAATTATTACATTTTTATATATGGTTGCAAAATTTTATTTTTATATGTATGATTTTTCAACTATTTAGACGAGAAAAATTATGTCAATCAAAAAAAATCAAAAAGAAGAATTGAGAAAATTAAAATATGAAGCAAAAAAAGCTTTAGCTCTTAATGATAAAAATAAAGCAAAACAATTTTATGAGAAAATTTTAAAAATAAGCCCTAAAGATGATGCGATACTTAATTATGTTTGGTGCTTAATAGAAGAAAATAATTTGGAGAAAGCACAAAAAATATTATCAAATATTACCTCTGATAATAATTTTGATGCCTATTATCTAATGGGGGTAATTAAATATTATAAAAAAGAATTTGATGAAGCATTGGTTAATTTTAAAAAAACAATAGAAATAAATTCAGATTTTGAATTGGCTTACAGAGATATTTTCGATATTTGTTTGGAACAAAAAAATATTATAGAAGCAGAAAATATAATATTAAAGGCTATCGAAAAATTTGAAACAAATACTGGTTTTTTAAATAGGGCGGCGAATTTATATGGAGTTGTAAAAAAAGACTATAAGCAATCATTGGATTATTATGTGAAAGAATTTACACATCAACCAATAAAAAATAAATTAGATGCATTTAGAAATATTAAAAAAATTATTTCTGAAATGGATTCTGCTGAAGAAGTAATTATTTTTTTAGAAGATTTTATTAAAAATTATGTTGACAATAATATTAATTTCTTAAATTGTTCTGATGAAATCAATAATTCATATTTACTTGTAAGGTCAGAGGCACTTAGTAATATTATTATATATAATTCGTATATGGAAAATTTTTCTTATGAAAAAGAAAGGATTTATTTAAAAAGATACTCTGATAATTTAGATAATTTTATTAAAAAAAATTCTATCAATAAAATTAAAAATAAAGAAAAAATAAAACTTGGTTTTATATCCGCACAATTTACAAGTGCCCCAACCTCCTTATTTTTATTTAATTTATTAAAGTATATCAATAAAGATATATTTGATGTTTACATACTTAATTATACTCAAAAAGAGAAATTTGATAAATACACAAAAAAAATAAAAGAATCAGTTAAACCAGAAAATTATATTGAATATGATAAAGAACATTATGTATCTTTTGTTATCAATAAAAAAATGGATATTCTAATAGAATTAGATGGGCATACTTGTCAAGAAATACTTCTTTTAATGAGTAATAGAGTTGCACCTATTCAATTAAGTTGGTTGGGATATTGGGGATATACTGGTGTTAAAGAACTAGATTATATTTTATTAGACAAATATTCTATTAGAAAAGAAGATGAAATATATTTTGATAATAAGGTAAAATATATAAAAGAAAGTAGATTAAATTTATTAATAGATCACGACTTGGTTGATGAGAAAGATGGTGATCACCACTATGAATTAGCATATGATAAAAATAATTTTATTACTTTTGGTTGTTTGCAAAATTTGAAAAAAATAAACAACAACCTATTAAAAGCTTGGGCGGATATTTACAGAAAAAATAATAATGTTAAATTTGTATTAAGAAATGGAATGTTTAATAATGAAAAAATCAAAGAGGAGTATCTTAAAAAATTAAATGATTTAGGAATACCAGCAGAGAATATAGAAATATTACCTTCAGTAAATATAAAAAGTTATATGAAGTCTATTACTGAAATTGATATTTTATTAGATACATATCCATTTAATGGTGGAACTACAACAATTCAAGCATTATATATGGGAGTACCAACAATAACTTGTAGATATCCTGGTTCTATTCAAGGAAATCAAGGAAATGCTATTATGAGTAATGTTGGGTTAGAAAATTGGATAGCAAATGATTTGAACGAATATGTTGATATTGCTGTAACCAAGTCTAAAAATATTGAAGAGTTAAGGACTTTAAGAAAAACTTTAAGAAAAACTTTATTAGATTCTAGTTTGGGTAATGGTGAAAAGTTTAGTAGAAATTTTGAAGAATTAATTCTTGAAATATGGAACGAGAAAATAAATAAAGATTCTGAATAATATTATTGCCCATATAGCTTAGTTGGTAGAGCAACGCATTCGTAACGCGTAGGTCGCCTGTTCGATTCGGGCTATGGGCACCAATTACTTGCTATTGATTTTTTAAAACGAAAAAACTATCATATCAAAAAAATAATATTGGAGCTAAAAATGAAAAAAATAATGTTAGCTGTTACTGGTTTAATGTTGGTTTTTGGGTTAACTGCTTGTAGCACTGTAGAGGGGCTAGGAAAAGACATTCAAACATTGGGTGGTAAGTTGGAGAAATCTAGTAAATAATATTTTAAATAGAGATAGATAAATGCCACAATCAACATACGAAGCAAAAATACAGCCTGCGGTTGGTGGTTCACCTATAGAAGTTCAAGTGCAAGCAAATGATGTGTTTCAAGCAAGAAAACTTATAGAATCTATTTATGGACCTGTAAGGTTTTGGCAATGGGGTCCATTAAGAAAAATAAATCAAAAATAATTTATGGTTTATTTTAAAAATTTAGTTTTCCAAAATATTGGCTTTAAAATTAAATTTTTAAAAAATATTTTGCCCCAAAAATAATCTAAGGCAATTTTTTCTATACTTTCTTCATCCTTAATTTTCGGAATAATTTTAGTTTCATTGTAGAATGAAGGTATTCCATATAATATACTAAAATAACTCATCGACAAAGAACCAACAATTCCAGTCTCCCCACCCACAGAAGTAATCATATTAAATGCATCTTCACAAGTATCATTATGATAAACTACATAGATAGAAAAAGCAGCAATTGCCATTGAGAAATTAGATATTCCGTTTTGTGATTTTATAGAAATTAAAAAATGTTCTAGTGAGGAATCTATTTCTTTAACTAATGTTCTTACATAAGTGTTCCATCCAAAATCAGTAGTGTGAGTTTCAGTTAATAATTTTAAAAGCTCATTTTTATTAGGCAAATATTTGTTGTTAACGAGATATGAAATAAAATTACCCAAGCCTTGTGCAACAGAAATCGCGCTGTTATTATTATGAGTTATCATTGTTGAAGCTTTAATAAATAAATCTCTTTTTTTATGATAATTACTGTGATGTGCCGCAATAATTGGTACTCTTGCTAGGTGTTCTCCTTTAATGGAATTACTTCCGCTTTTAAGAGGGTTGGCTTTGAACCAAAGTTTCATGATAGATTTAAATTGAGACCAATCCATTGGGCTGGTCAAAGATAAAATCAAAAACTGTATTTTTTTCGCTAATTTTTTTTGAAATGGAATTGCTTCTGTTTCTGTTAGTATGGATTGTAGAGTTAAGAATGAAAAATCCGTAAGTAAACTACCTACTTTGTATTTGTTAGTTGAAGATTGATTAAAATTATTTTTATTTTTATTGGGTTTATTTTTTTTCTCAGCATGACTTCTATATGGTGATAGAAAACTATCGCCAATGAGTTGTCCAATTAAAATATTTTTTAAATCTTCCATTTAACTACAAAGCCCCTTTTGGGGCTTTTAAATCACTTATTTTGTTAAGGGTTTTAAAAAGTTAAAGTGATTATAGACATCAAAAATGGTATAAGGGCTTAAAAATGGATTGTTCTTTAGCACTGGATTAGTTAAATTCATAAGATTTTTAAAATATTCCATGTCTAACTCATAAACATTTTTAACTTTTTCTAACCAAAGAACATAAGTTTCCCAATACATATTGGCCATATTCATGTTAAGGGAACTAATATAAAAATCAGTCACATTCATTTTTTGGAGGCGTTCAATTTGGTCATTGAATTTTTCTTCTGCCCACTTATAGGCTTCCTTGCGCTTGTTGATATATTCATCAGTAAGATGGTTTTGATCTTTAATCAGTTGCTCATATTTATCAAGTGCTTCTTTGAATTGCTTGGCATATTTTTCTGGTGTATAAAACATAAATTATCTCCTTATAATTGATTGGTTGGATTTTAAGCTATTTTTTAGATTTTTTCAAACATTTTCTGTAAATAAATTAATTATTGTAGAAATAGTTATTTTTAGAGTAGTAGTCAAAAAAATAATAATATGTTAAAATTTCAAAAATTTAAAATTAAAAAAGGAAAGAATAATGCCTATTAATGCAAGACAAAAACCAATTTATGAATCATTTAAAATGTTACATCCCGATGGAACATTTATGTGTCATATTAACGAAAAAAGAGCAAATTGGTATGTAGAGAAAAATTTGGCGTTTTGGGTTGATGAAAAGACTTTCCAGTTAAAATTTGAGCCTAAGGGAAACGGTAAAAAAGAGTTGTCTTTTTATACTCAAAAACTTGAAAATCGTTGTGTTGTTTGTGGTGAGACTTCTGATAATTTAAACAAACATCATGTGGTGCCTTATGTGTTTCGCTCAAGATTCCCAAGAGAATACAAAGAAAGTAACCATCACGATATTTTAGTAACTTGTGTGAATTGCCATGAGCATTATGAGGGTATTGCAATGCAATATAAAAAAGACTTGGCTCAAGAATTGGGAATTTCAATGAGTATAAAAATGTCAGAAGAGCAGAAATATAATAAAAAAATTATTTCTGCGCGAAATGTATTGTTGAAAATTAAAAATAAAGAATTGGTAAATGAAAAAGGTGAAATTCTTATTCCTTTAGAAAAGTTAAAAGAATTAGACAATCTTGCAAGTTTAGATTTAAAGGACGAACCTCAAACAGATACTGGTCCAGTATGGGCTGATAAAATTGTAGAGGAAGTTTTAAAGGAAGATAAATTATTTGAATTTGTGAAGAAGTGGAGAGTTCATTTTCTAATAAATACTAATCCTCAATACTTGCCTGAACATTGGTCTGTGGATCACCCTTTAGAGAAGAGTAATAAGTGAAAAATCTTTATGTTGCATAGCAATATTTTTCTTTGAAAATGGATTGACTTGTTGCTTGTTAACATATAGTATAGGGTTTTTGCGAGGGCTATTAGAATGTATATGGAAACGGAAGACCAATGGATTCAAAATAAGTTGTTTGAGGAGATTAATATTGGGGATATCGTCGAAGAGGAAAAGAAAGTTTCGCAAGATGATGTCAGTTTGTTTGCGGTGTTGTCAAAAGATTTAAATCCAACTCACATTGATCTGGATTATGCCAAAGATGTGAATTTGCAAAATACAACAGTGCATTCTATGTTGAGTGGGGCATTGTTTTCTTCAATTTTAGGAACAAAGTTGCCAGGTCCTGGAACTGTTTATTTATCACAAGAATTGAGTTTTCACCAATCACTTTTTACTGATGAAAGAATTAAGGTTTCGGTAACTGTTCGGGACAAGATAGATGAAGGTAAAATTATTAATTTTTATTGTAAGGTGTTTAGTTTAGACCGTGAAATTTTAATTTTAGATGGTCATGCAACTGTGCAAGCCCCAAGTAAAAAAATAAAATATCACATGGAAAACAACTTTAATGTAGTGGTTGTTGATAAGCATGCAAAACATCAAGAATTAATTGAGAAAGCATTGCAATATGAAAAGTCTGTAATGGCTGTTGTTTATCCTTGTGATGAACCATCTTTAGGTGGTGCGATTGGTGCTGCTGAAGAAGGGTTAGTCTCTCCAATTTTAGTTGGGCCCAAGTCAAAAATTTTAGAAATTGCTCAAAAAATGGGCAAAGATCTAACAGATTATAATATTATTGATGAACAAGAACCTCATGTTGCTGCTGAAATTGCTGTTGGATTAGTAAAGGAAGGCAAAGCCGACTCTATTATGAAAGGTTCTTTGCATACTGATGAATTGATGAGTGCAGTAGTGCGTGGCATTCGCACAAAATCAAGAATTAGTCATGTGTTTTATATGGATACGCCAAGATATGAAAAGCCTTTATTGATTACTGATGCAGCAATTAATATTGAGCCTACATTTGAAGAAAAAGTTGATATTATTCAAAATGCAATTAATTTTGCCCACTCTTTAGGAATTGAGGTTCCAAAGGTTGCAATTTTAGCTGCTGTTGAAACAGTCAATCCTAAAATGCGTTCAACAATGGAAGCTGCTGCTTTGTGTAAGATGGCTGATCGTGGTCAAATTAAAGGGGGTACTTTAGATGGTCCTTTGGCTTTTGATAATGCAATTTCATTGCAAGCAGCGAAAACAAAGGGGATTAAGTCAGTAGTATCAGGACATGCAGATATTTTGGTGGCTCCTAATTTAGAAGCTGGAAATATTTTTGCAAAACAATTAGAGTATTTGGCTGATGCTGTTTCGGCGGGGATTGTGTTAGGAGCAAAAGTTCCTATTGCCTTAACAAGTCGTGCGGATACTCAAGAAGTAAGAATCGCTTCTGCTGCTCTTTGCTGTATATTTGCAAATTATCAAAAAGGGAAAGCTATTTTAGGTTAAGTCTAAATGTTATGAACAAAACAAGTCTTATGGCTTGTTTTGTTTTTTAGGGTTTAATAAGCAGACATATGGATTAAAAGAATAGTAGGTTCCCCAATCTTCATTAAATTTTTCAGATTTTTTAATTTTAATAATAGAGTATCCCTTTTTTGTAAAAACATTAATTAATTGTTCTGTTCCAGTAAATAAAATATATTTTTCTTGAAAATTTTCTAACGCTTTTTTCATAACATAGACAGAATAATAGTTTTTTACCGAAGTTAAATTACTAAATTCAATAATGTCTTTTTTTAAAATCATTTTCTTTGTTAGATTTGAAATAACATTTTCAATAGGATGTTCAAAATAAATTTGAGAAAAAAGAACCTCATTGCTACCAAGTCGTACTCCTACTGTAGCAATAATTTGTTCTCTTTCTTTGATATAAAAAAAGTTTTTTGCAAAACTTGTAATTTTTGCATTATATTTTTTCAAAAATTCGTTCTGAACAAATTCACAAACACTTTTATAATCCCTATCTGCTTCATTGCATTTGAATATCTTCATATATTCATATTATCCTTATATTGAACGGTGGTTTTAAATAATATCTTTTAATTCTTAATGGAATCTTAAAATATTAAGTTTGACTTATTTTAAAAAAATGCTATAAAACTGTATCAATTTTTATTTGTTTTTAAAAGGAAAAATATGAAAAAATTATTATTAGCTTCTATTGTTGCAACTTCATTAATGGGCCTGAATGCTTTTGCGGGAACGACAAAAGTAGAAGATGTTGCAATAAACCTAAAGAAAAATAATGAAGGTTTGCCTCCAATTAAAGAAATTAGACCCACTCCATTAGAAAATATTTATGAAGTTGTTGTAAATGATTCAGATATTTTTTATTCTGATGCTGAGGGTAAGTATTTATTATTTGGGAATTTAGTAAAGGCAGAAAATGGTAAAAAGATTTATTTAACAGAAGAAAGGTTGAACCAATTAAATTCCGTAGACTTTTCAAAGTTTAATTTTAAAGATGCTTTAGTTAGAAAAGTAGGAAATGGTAAAGATAAATTGGTGACTTTTGAAGATCCAAATTGTGGTTTTTGCAAAAGATTACAGCCCGAACTTGATAAGTTAAATAATATTACAATTTATACTTTCATATTGCCCGTATTGGGGCCAAAATCAGAAGAGGTTTCTAAAGCCGTTTTATGTTCAAAAGATCCATTAAAATCTTGGGATGAATATTTTAAAACTGGTGTAGCACCTAAAAATGAGAAAAAATGTGATACATCTGCTTTAGATAGAAACTTGGCTTTTGCTAAAAAGTATAAGATTAGTGGAACTCCGACTATGTTCTTAGAGAATGGAAAGAGACTTCCAGGTTTTATGCCTGCTAGTAAAATAATGGAAGCAATGAGTCAAAAATAAATAGTAGTAATCTATTAAAAAAGCCGCAAGTTGCGGCTTTTTTAATTAATGAATCATATAACTTAATGATGTGATAAGTTTTCTTGATTTTGATTTCACACTAACATCAATAGCAGAAAACCATTTTTCATAGGGATTATTTAGGTTATACATGTCATAAAAAAACAAAGTTTGTTCCTTTTGATTTAACATCATATTTTCAATTTCAAAAAGGAGATATGATGTTAATGCAATTGCTGCATCTTCATTTTTATCTAATTCAAAATATAGTTGATTGAAAAGTTGTTTAACTTGATGTTTTTGTGTTTCTATAAATGGATTAGGTAATAAATTAAAAGGCATAATTGATTTCTCTTCATCATCTATAAAAAATCTTTTTTTGATATCAGAAAATTTATTTAAAATAAGATTTCTTTTTTCTGTTGAAGAATCAAATTGTGGGTCTACAATAAGTCTACATTCAAATGTTTTCTCATCTTCTCCTAAAATGCTGCCATCAAAAGATTGAGAAACAATAATTTCATTTTTTTCAAAATCTCTCAAAATAGCACTTATAAATGCAAGTTTGTGTTTGTGACCATGTGGTGAAGACTGAAATTGACTAAATTGAATAAAATTTTCCTTAATATCTTGAAACAACTTTAATTCATCAGTAATAAATTGATTAGTAATCGCTGTTTCTGTATTGTTCAAAAAGATATTACTAGTTGGAACCTCGTTAATATTTTGCATCACAACTCCCCTTTATAATAAAATATTTTTAATAGGCTGACGTGTTTAAAACAAAAATTCTTCTACAAAACTGCTTTTAAAACTGCTTTGTGCTTTACGAACTGGAATCCCGGTAACTATTTCCTTAATTATAACAAGCATTGTCACATATGATTTGCTTATCTTTTATATGATATTGCCTTTGCCCATTATTGTCAATAAAGGTTTTAAAAATAATAAGATTAAATTTGCACTAAATTTTTAATATTGTATTTTGATAATTCTTATTATTGTTGCATACATGCAACAAGGTTTTGTGTTTGATTTTAAAGTATGGTATATAGTATAAAAATAAAAAATAATTAGATAATGCAAAATATTAACAATTATGGTAGTTATGAGCAGCAAGAAAAATCATTGATTGATGCTGAGAATGACCTTTTGTATAGAACAATGATTTTATCTTTTACGTTTGCAAAAGATTTAGATGAACTAGGGATTGATTTGTTCTTGAAGGTATTGCCAAAAGAACAAAAGGTCAATATTTTGTTTGAAAAACAAGGGCCTCAAATGGGGACAAGTTATTACAACAATATGTATGCTTTAATCATGAATTGGCAAGATTATGGCTTAAGTATTGATTTATTAGAAAAATATGGTTTGATATTAAGGAAACTAATAGAACTTGACGAAAAAATTAATTACAATATCATACCTGAAGATTATAAAGTAATATCTAAAAATAAAATATTTATGAAAGAAGAATCAATGGATTGGGTAAGATTGGTTGCAGAGGGAATAGATAAAAAAGAATTTTATTATTATTTCAATGCTAGATTTTTAGAAGAAAAGTTGCTATATAGTAATCAACAAATAAAAAAAATAGGGAAGATTTAACATGTCGGGAGAGTTCCTATCTCAAGAAGAAGTAGATGCACTACTACAAGATGTAACGGGTGAACCAGTAACTTTAGAAGAACTAGAGGCTGAAGTAGACGGTATACAGCCCTATAATGTTGGAACACAAGAAAGAATTGTTCGTGGAAGAATGCCAACATTAGAGCTTATCAATGAAAGATTTGCTCGCTATTTAAGAATTGGCCTTTTTAATTATATGCATAAGAATGCTGAAATTGCAGTAGGTGCAATTAAGGTGCAAAAGTATAGCGAATTTATGCGTAATTTAGTTGTTCCTACCAATTTAAATTTGGTAACAGCAAAACCATTAAGAGGTACCTCATTATTTGTTTTTGACCCCAATCTAGTATTTTTGGTGGTTGATAATTTGTTTGGTGGCGATGGTCGTTTTTATACTAGGGTAGAAGGAAGAGATTTTACACCAACAGAATTACGAATAATTCAAAGCTTATTAAAAGTTGTTTTTGCTGAGTATAGTCGTTCTTGGAAGCCTGTCTATGATCTAAATTTTGAATATGTTCGTTCTGAAATGAATTCACAATTTGCTAATATAGCAACACCAACTGAATTAGTTGTATCAACTAATTTTACAATTGAATTTAATGGTGCAACTGCTGAAATGCATATTTGTTTCCCTTATTCAATGTTGGAACCAATTAGAGATTTGTTATTTAGCACAATGCAAAGTGACCATATTACTTCTGATAAGAGATGGACTCATTCTTTAACTAGACAAATTAAGAAGGCGGAAGTTGAGTTGGTTGCTGAATTAGGTTATACCAAAGCAAAAATGGGTGAAATTTCAAAATTTAAAGTGGGTGATGTAATTCCATTAGAGGTGCCTGAAAAAATTAATGTAAGAGTTGAAGAAACTAATTTAATGGAATGTTTTTATGGTCAACAAAATGGACGATATGCTTTAAAAGTTGAAAAGTTCATGAGTGAAAAGTTGGAAGAAAATGATACTGATATGTTCAACTTAAAAACTGGTAATTTATTTGGCGATATTAATGAGCCATCACGCAGAGTTGACGAAGAATAAAAAATAAATTAATAAAGAACATTTTATGAAAATGATATTCTAATGAAAAATTATAAGCTAATTTTAGGGTTTTTATTAAGTTCTCAAAGTGCATTTGCTGTAACAGATCAAATTAATTTGGCTGAAAAATATTATTTAAAAACAAATAGTGTTTTCCAGGTTGAAAGCATGCTACCTACACAAATAAGTAATGTGCTTGTTGATAAAAGAATTATATCTGACCCTTCTGAAGGGTTTGTTGATTTAGGAAAAGATATTTACCCTGGGCATAAACATAAAAATTTTTCATTATTACAGAAACAGTGGAACTTGCCTGAAACTGGAGTTTATGAAAAGTCTTTTGAAAAACAAATAAAAAAATTACAAAAAGAAGCGGGATTAACACCTACTGGAATTGTTGATAAAAATACTTGGTATGCTTTATATGAACAGCCTTTAGAGTGGAGGGTTTCTACTGTAAGTAAAGCAATTCAAAACTGGAAAAATATTGTTACCAAGCATGCTTCGCATAAATCGCCTCAAATGATAGTAGTGAATATTCCAAGTATGATGCTTTATTTTTACGAACAAAAAGAAGATGACACTTATGAGTTATTGTTAGAGTCTAAAGTGGTTGTTGGTAGAAAGAAAACACAAACTCCGTTGAATGATTTTGATATTATCTCTCTAAAATATAATCCAACTTGGACACCAACCAAAAATATCTTAAAAAGAAACTTATATAAAGATGGTGCTTTAAACGTTAAGTGGTTAGAAGATCATGGGTTGTTGTTGTTAGATGAAAATGGAGAGGTAAGACCCTATGAGGATTTAACAACTTTAGAAAAGGCAAAGTTTGTTCAGCCCTCTGGTGATGCGAATGCTTTAGGTAATTTAAAATTTGAAACAACTTCTAAAGAAGATATCTATATGCATGATACAAATGAAAGACATCTTTTTAACTATAACACTAGAACATATTCTTCTGGTTGCATCAGAGTTCAAAATTATGTTGGATTAGCAAGCTTATTGGCGGGTAAAAATGAAGAATATGTTAATAAAAACATAGCTAAGGGAGAAATGTTTTTTCAAAGAGTTCAAAGAGTCCCCGTTTATTTTGATTATTCACAAGTAAGATTTTTAGATGATAATAAATTAAGATTTTATGCTGATGTTTATGATAAAAACAAAAAATAAAAATAATTTATTTTTTGACAAATATTTTTGATTTAGTTATTTGTTTATAATCTGCAAAAAAATATATGTCATGCAAAAATTTAGCGAATCACAATTAAGACAAGTTATAGAAAAATCATTTTATATTGCACAAAGCAATAATGGTTCAGTGCCTATATCAAAAATAGATGATGCTGCTAATTTTGCGGCATATATTGCAGGGTATTCTTCTTGGAAAAAATATAGAAAATCAATAGAAAATGATTTTTCTATAGCTAAATTAGAAAATGAATCTTTAGATGATAAAATACTATTTTCAAATAAATATATTACTATTAATATTGAAAGTATTCAGTCATTAAAGACAAAATTAAGTTCAATCAGTAAGATTAAAAAAGAAGAGGGTTTAAAAGAAAATAAACAAATTCTATCAAAAATTTACATTGCAGAAAGTTATTCTAAAATCACTAAAGCTCATCAGCCAATATTTTTAAATTTACAGAACACGGGATTTTTTGGAAAAGATAATTCTTTTATAAATAATGTTATTAATGAATTGAAACAGCAACAACAATCAATTATTGAATTTGATGCATCAGAAGATTCTAACATTAAATTAGATCCATTAAATGAATTAATTGTAAGTGATTTTTGGGAAGATTTTATTCCACATAATAGTCAAGACCATAAAGATTTTTCTGTTGTTTGGTGTTTATTGATTAAGCAGTTATCTCAACAATACAAAATTAAATTTACCGCCGATCTTTTGTTAGAAACATTGGACTTAGATTTTTTAATTAAATATTGGGTTTTATTAAGTCAAGAAAATAATTTTTTGTCTAATATGTTACTCATTTACTTTAAATCTTTATCTATTAAAAAAGAAAATGATTCTAAAATAAAATTAAATGAAAATCAGCAAAAAAACCATTTTAAAAATATACAAAATATAAAAACACAAATGACAAAAGTTAAGGATTTATATGATAGTAATATTTTTTCTTACAATGGATTATTTTTATCGGAAATGTTTATAAAAAAAGAGAGGGAAAAATTAAATTTCCCTTTAACTATAGATATGTTCGCTTTTGATATTATGAGTTTTTTAATATCTTCAGTAGTATTTACATATCAAAAACAAGTAGAGAGTTTAGATATAAAAGAACATGCTGTATTTTTAGTTAACAAACATCCATTATTAAATAAAAAATTAGTTAAATCTGATTATGTAGTTTATTTTTCATTAATAGCAGAAGGGGACTTAGATAATATAATAGATTTTGAGCAAATAGTGTTTTGTAAGCAGAATACATTTATTAATTTATCTTCCGATTTTATACATAAGTTTTATTTAAACACTCCCATGATTGAAAAAAATCTGTTTGCAAATTATGGTAAGGTATTAATGGAGTTAAAAGAAGGTAATGCTTTTCTTTGGAAAAGAAGCTCTACAACTCAAGACTTTGGGGATTTTGATTTAATCAAATTAAAAGTGAAAAATTAAATCTTTGCTCTCCTAGGTTTAACCTCTAATTTCTGTTCAAGTTTTGAATTCAATATAGCACTTTGTAATTGTGGTAAAAATTCTTTTCTATCTTTTAAATAATCAGTCATTTTTTCACTTAATTGCTCACCAGTAGATAGTGTTTGGTTATAGTTGATATTTCCTTCGGTGACAATTTTTTCAAGCAAATGAACAGAAGACCAAGTTGATCGCATTTCTTGTGTCAATAATATTTCTAAAGGAGTTATTCCAGCATTATTAGGAATAGAGAATAGATCATAAATTCTATTGTTGGTATATTCTTTTAAATTATCAAATAATGTGGTGTCAATACTATCTTTGCCATATTTTTTAACGGTAACAAGGTGGTGTAAAACATTATTTCCATTGTTATCACGGTAAGAAAAGTCTATCTCTGAATCTGGACATTTTCTTTTAATGTAATCAAGTTGTGTCTTAAATGATTCTCTTGCAAAACCAGAAGCAACTTTGGTGTGTAATTCCTTTTCAAGAATAAAGTGAAGGTATGGTCTTCCATCCGAAGCTGTTTGTGCAGGATTGTCAATTCTTAACATCATGAATTTAAAATCATTTTGAGATGTGGCAGACCACCATGCTGGGAAATTATTTTTTGTATTTTTTTCCAACTCATTTGCTGTAAGCTTTTCATAATAAGTAATGAAATTCTTAGTTGGAGAATTAGAGAAAATACCATAAATAACGTCGGGAGATTTCGCCATTAAAATACCTTGCTTATTTAATGCCCTTAATCTTTTAAGTCCTGATTCTCTTGAATTAACTATGCTTTCACAAAATGTTTGACAATTTCTTGGATCTGCCCCATTTTTTATAAGCCATTGATATTGCTCATCATCATCATCGTGCTTCCAAGCCACTTGAAGCATATCAAACTTCTCTAAAGGGAAATTGTATTTTTCAATTAATGTTTTGGTAAAATCAAAATCTTTATTTAACATTACTCCATAAAAAGATTTAGGTTCTTTGCATACTTGATTACCGTAATCAGTGTTTTCAAGAATTGTATCAAAAACCTCTACTTTTCTCATTTCTTCACTAAATAAAATATTGATTTGACTTGGGGGGCTAGAACTATTTCTAGATTCTATTTCTTGTTCAATAACAGCATTGTGTGCCAATAGTTTTTTAACAATTTCAGCATTTTTAGCTCTAGGTAGAGAAAGATTATATGGATACTTGTTTGCCTCTAATCTTGGTAAGTTTACTTTTGGCAAAACAGTATTTAAAAAATCAATATCGCCTGAATATGATGCATAACAAATCAAATCATGTAATTTGCTAGCATTTTCTTCTTTATGCATATATTCAACACCAATCCCATGTTTATAAAAAACAATACCTAATCCTGGTTTTTTAACTTCATTCCAAATTGATTCGATTGAATTTAAAAATCGTGGTTGTTCTTCACCTCGTCTTTTGTTATTTTCTTCCCAATAAGATTTTGTAGATGGAATTGCTGAAAAAATAATATCATAAATTTCTTCTTTATGTATTGCTTCAGCTATTTCAAAAATAGGATGATTGTGTTTTTTTACTTCAATTTGACCATAATAATCATAACCCTTAAATATTTCTACTTGAGTTAAGTCAGAGGGTAAATCATTAATTAGCTTTTTTATAGATTGTTGAATGATATCTTTGAATTCATCGTAATTTTGGCTCATCCATTTTAATCCAAAATCTTTAGATTCAGTGATGCTTTTCTCATTAGGATTCCAGTAAAATGAACAAACACTTGGAAGAATTCCAGCATTCATAAGTTGTGTCAAAAAATCTTCTGGATTTTTAATGTGTTTCATTACATAATCTTTAAATGTATAAAGTTCTGTTTTGTCACCATAGTTATCTAATTTAACCATTAGACTTGCATCACCACCATTTTCTGTAAAAGATTTCAATTGTTCAAACATAAATGTGGGGTCTCTTCTTTCCTCATAGCTGAAAGAAGTAAAATCATTATAGGCTTGTGTTTTTATCATATTATTTGTTATCATTTAAGTTATATGATTAATTTTAACAAAAATTATTGTAAATGCTAGTCTATTTTGGGTGGTTGACATTGTTTGTTTTTAAGGGTATTAAAATAACATGAAAAATCATAATGAAGATAAGTGGCTATTGGTGTCATGTTTACAAAAGTCTATTAGGAAAGGCTTTTGTGATTTGGCTTTAAATTATGCTGACAAGCTTTATGAAATTGAAAGAAGTTATTTGGTTTATAGATTATCTATTATAGCAATTGAGGATATTGGTTTAGGAAATATTGATTTAATTCATGACTTTCTTTCAACAGAAATTAAAAAAGCAAATATTGAAGAGCGTGGTGGTAAAGACTATATTATGAAAATAGTCGAAAAATTATCACTATCTGATAAAGATAGGAGTGCTTGTGATTTGGTTTCTTTAGCTTCTTTTTATCAAGAAAAAACAAATATTAACAAAAAATTTGAGGAAATATTTATAGATAATAATGACCCATTAGTAAATAGAGTTTTAGCTGGATGGGAAATTTTAGGGACGCAAAAGTTAAAGAACCCATTGGTAAACAATATTGAAAATAACGATTTGGAAAAATTTTTAGAACTAAATAGTAAAATAACCTCAAACAAAAAAGTATTAGAAATTATAAAGTTTTGCCATACAATTCATAGAGAGCCGCATTTTATTTCTTTTGGAATTCTTTCTTCAGTGTATGAAAAAGAAAAAATGCAAAAAATAAAAATGGGTAATTTTATTACTGGTGATATAGTAGAAAAAAAATATCCCATTAATTTGGTCAATGACAAATGGTTGATTGATGGTGTTGATTGGCATACAAAAGAAGGAAAGTCTGCTATATATGACTTTTTAAAAGAAAAGACTGATGTAACAAGCTATTTAAAAACAATGGTGATAGATCAAGAAACTATCGCAACATTAATCGGGATGTTATTGTTTAGAAATGTAGGACATCAAGTTGATAAAAGATTGTTTTATCCTAGTGCTGTTGCTATTTTAAAAGGGACAGAGCAATTAACTTTTAAGCAAATGACCCATTCTGAACAAGCTGATTTTTTTAAGTCAACTAAACTATTAGAAAAAGATATGCCAAAATTGGTTGAGAAAATTCACAAACAGTTTATTGTTCCAGATCCACAATACTTTCCATTTTAAAAAAATTTGATAGAATTTTTTAAATTTAAAATAAAAAAATATTATGAACAATCAAAATCATCAGCATCTATTTAACTCACAAGGGTTGCAAATTATGCCTCGGCAACAACAAACATTGTATGTTGTGATTGCAAAGCCTACTAGAGTTTGTAATGCCCACTGCACTTATTGTTCATCTCCCCCTTTGGAAGAAATGGGTGAAGGATGGGAACCAGAGTGGGATTTTAACACATTTAAAGATTATTTTGATAAAGTTTATCCTCATATGATTAATGGTGCCTATTGGATTTGGCATGGTGGAGAGCCAATGTTGATGGGCCCAGATTTTTATGAAAAATGCTATGATTATGCTTTGGAACATATGAAGAAAAGTGGTAGGTATATTAATTTTTCTATGCAGTCTAATATGTTAGGATATAACGATAAATGGAAAAAAGTATTCCACCATATTTTCAATGGTTCATTATCTACAAGTTTTGACCCCGATGAAAAAAATAGAACAATAAAAGGTAGTGCTGAAAACTACTCAAGAATTTTTAAGCGTTCTCTAGATAAAATGATAGATGATGGTTTTATGCCCATGGTTATAGGCACATATCAAGAAGATAATGCTCATATGATGCATGATATATATAATTGGTCATTATCTCGTGGAGATAAATCTTTTCCGATAAGGTTTAATTATTGTGTGCCAACTGGAAGACAGGGAGACACGGGTGAATTAATTTCTCCAATCACTTATGGAAAAACTTTGGTTGAAGTTTATAATCGTTGGATAAAAGATGCTCCAAATTTTACAATAACACCATTAGATCAGATGTTTAAAAAAGTGATTGGAATAGATGGCGAAGGTCACTGTCCTTGGACTCGTCGTTGTGGTGGACGCTTTATAGCAATAGAACCTAATGGAGATGTCTATAATTGCACAGATTTTGCTGATCTAGATAAGAAATATTGTTTTGGAAATTTAAACAATGATACTATAGAAAATATATTAAAATCACAACCAGCAGTTCAAATTAGAAGAAGGGTTAATCAAGTTCCACAAAGTTGTTTGACTTGCGAACATTTTGATGATTGTGAAGGTGGTTGTGCAAGAGATTCAGTTCTTTATAACAGAGGGATGTATGGAAAGTTTTATTATTGCCATTCTTGGAAAATAGTTTTTTCTAGAATAAAAGAGTCTATTTTAAATAACGAAGCGGATGAACTTATTAAAAAGTTTGGTCAAGATCCTAAAAAAGTAAAATCTTTTGTGAAAGCTAATATAGAAAATCATTTTAATAACAATGAAGTGGATTGGGATTATTTTTATAATAATGGATTAAATCATCCTTTTGGTTTTGGCGAAAACTTAAAAAATAGTGATAAAAAATATAATGCTGATGGGAGTTTTTTTAATGATGAGCAAAATAATTTTGAACTAAATTATAAAGACCCCTATATTGAAAAAACAATAAAAATTAATGAAAAACTAAGTGCAATAAAAATTAAAGTTGAATAGAAAAATTAAAAGCCTCATAAGAGGCTTTTTTAATTAGGGTTATTTATTATTGAGGTGTCACTGTTCCTACGTTTCCGTTGATATTTACACGAACTCTCATCCCATTAAAATAATTAGCATTTTTTTCTTGAGTAATAGTATATGTTTGACCGTTATCATCTCTGATTTGAAGATCTACCATAGTAACGTTTTGTGATTTTTTAGTGTATTCATTAGCTGCATATGCACCTGCTCCTGCACCAGCTACTGTTGCTAACTTTTTACCTGTTCCGCCGCCCACTTGGTTTCCAAGTAAGCCACCTACTACAGCACCACCAGCAATCGCTAAATAATTGTTGTCCGATTTTTGAGTTGTATATTCTTTAACTGAAAGAATTTTTCCATATTTAGTTGTTTGCGAAACTTGTTGTTGTGAGTTTCCTTGCACAATATTTCCTTGTGTTGTAACACAACCAGTCAAAAAGAATAAAGATGCAATCATAATAGTTGATATTTTCTTCATAATAAACCTCCTTAAATAAGTATTTTGATATTACCATGATTTAAATAAAAATCAAAAAATTTAATAATTATGTCTAATGATAGTAAATAACTATCTCAACTATAGTTGTTTTTATTTTACTTTTTTCTTTTTTTTTGATAGAATTTTTTTCAATAATTTAAATTTGGAGATTTTATGAGTAAAGTATTGCATGTTACTAATGAAAATTTTGAGACTGAAGTAAATAAGTCATCTAAACCTGTATTAGTTGATTTCTGGGCTGAATGGTGTGGTCCTTGCAAGATGATTGCGCCAGTCTTAGATGAAATGTCTGTTGAGCGTGAAGATTTAAAAATTGTTAAAATAGATGTTGATAAAAATCAAGATTTAGCAAGGCAATTTGGTATTAGAAGTATTCCTGCTCTTTATTTGATTAGTGGTGGTGAGGTTGTTGCAACCAAAATGGGTGCTGCATCAAAGGCTGCTTTATCTGGATGGGTTGATTCTAATATTTAAATTTTAAAGCCGTATTGAGTGAGTGAAAAAATACGGTGCCGCCCACAAGGGTACAACCTGGAGTTGTTATAAAGAGAATCTTACATGCAAAGCCACATATGTGGCTTTTGTCTTTTATTTTTTTAAACCAAAAAGCTCTTGAGTATGTTCTGGTAAGGTTGTTTTATCAAAACTAGGATCGAGAGCTTCAATAAAAGCCTTAAGTTGTGTTTTATCAAAGAATGAAACATCTACTTCAAGTAGGTTTGGTCTGTGGAAAACTCTAATAGATGGACGAATAGTATCGTCTTCATAAATATTATGTTTTTTACTAAGTGCATAAAAAAATCGGTTGGTAACTGTTTTGTAAGTTCCGTATACGTAATAACTTTGATTTGTTTTTGTAATTAATTTACACATATCGTTATAATGAGGGATTTGCTCAAATGTGCTAATGTCTTCAAGGTCAATTAATAATATTGTTGGTGAATATTCATCTATGTTTTTAGTGGTTGCAAATTCAATAATTCTCATTTATTAGTCCTGTTTTTTTCTAAAATAATAAGATGTTAGGAAAATTTGTCAAACATCTTTATTTGTTGTTTTTGAATATAATTGACAAAAATAGAGAAAAACAATAATATTCAAAGTGATATTAAGGATAAATGATATATGTTATATTCTGCATTAAAATTTTTAACAAAAGCTGCTACAGTAATAACCATTGCAAATACTGGATATAAAGCTTACAAAAATGGTAAAAAAGTGTACGGAGCTTATAAAAAATCAAAGCAAGCAAAAAACATAATTAAAAATACAGTGAATAACATTAAAGATGTGGTAAAAAAGAAATGACTTTTGTTTTGTCAATTTTATTTGCTTTTATGGCAACAATGACTTTTTTTGATTTTAAAAAGTCAAAAGAATTAAAAGGGTTTTCTAAATTAATTAATGGGAAAATTGTTGATATATCAACTTCAGAAAATGGCACTTGGTTTAGTATTGAATATTTTGAAAAAGATTCAGCGAAAAAAATTTATTTACATAAATTTAGTTCCACATTGTTAGACCAGGCAAAAATATTCTGGTTATCTCAGAAGTTTTTAAATAAAAAATTTTATTTGGTTGCAAAAGAAAATAATGGTGAAATTATAGAATTGAAATCATATTCTAATGCAAAAATGACTAGATGGGTTTATCTTGTATTATTATTAGTAGTAGGGTTTTTCTTATTTAAAATTTGATGTTCTTTCAGATAATCTTTTTTGCCTTTGATTTTTAACAGAATATACCCAACTGAAATTTACAATATAATAACCAATAATTCCGAACAAAATAGCAGTAATTGGCAATCCAATAATGAAAGTAGAACCCATTTCATTAAAAAAAGTGATTGACTGTTTTAAAAAAGTTAATGGAGAACTTAATAATAAATCAACACTTGGAATGACGGATGTTATTTGTTTTTGGGTTATAAAAAAACTTCCTAAAAAATAAGCAAAAGCTAAAATAAAAGGAGCGGTTAGAGGATTTGTTAAAAAAGATGCAAAAATTGCTGCGGGTATATTAGCTTTAAATAAATAGCAAGTAAAAATTGAACAAAAGACTTGAATAGGTAAGGGAATAACACCCCAAGCGAGCCCAATTGAAAAACCAAGTGCTACATTTTTTCTTCTCATCACAAAAAGATATGGTTTTTTTTCAGCTAAAAGACCTATTTTACTAAAACCTCTCTGGTTTTTTAGGTCTGTGACACTTGGCATCATTTTTCTTAATATCATATTAATTGACTTTTTTAATTTTTTTTGTAGAATTTTCCGTATCTTATTTATTGGGAATAAAAAATGAAATTGATGACAAAAATCTTAATTGCAGCTCCAATTGTTCTAGCACCATTGCTTTGGTATTCTTATGATAGCGGATTGTTTGCTAAAGTTCAAGGATATGAAGCAAAATCTTTTGATAATTCTAAGCCAGGTTTGTGGAAAGTTAATATAAATTTAAGTTCTGAAACTGATAAACAAATGAACGGCAATAATAATATGGAAATTTGTACTGACCAAAAAATGGTAGCGGAGGCAAATAAAGCTTCTTTAGAAGAATCATTATTTATGCATACTTTGAAAATTGCTAATTTAAAATGTGAAAACAAGTCAACAAGAATATCCAAAAGCGATATGAGAGTTAATTTAATTTGCCAAGGAAATAATGCAATTGATAATAAAATTGTAATTAACGTTACCGCAAATGGCAATATTAAATCAACAGAAGAAAAAACAAATGTGCAAGTTGATTATGAAGTAACAAATAAAGTTAATGCACCTTCTTCATTTGCAATTAAAGTAGAAGCGGAAAGAGTCGGAGACTGTAAGAAGTAAAAAATTTCAAGCCCCAAATTGGGGCTTTTTTAATACCTATATTTATTTTTTTGTGGAAAAACAAAAGATGGGTCATAGATAACAGTGTTTTTGTCTTTAGGAACTCCAAATACGTCTTTTTCTTTAAATCCTAATGTCATATGGAAATCATGATTTTTTAATTGATATGTTTCTCTAATTAATTTCAATTCTTCATTTTCTAAAGCTAAAAAGTAAGAATAGTTTTTTTCTTTTTCTGCCTTCCCAATACCGTAAGCATTAAAAATTATTTCTTTACCTATTAGTAAGTGATTAAATTCTGCTACTTTGTTTTGTTTTTTTAATCTTCCCCAATCCATACTACTTATAATAGTAACATGATAATTTCCTTTATCTCGTTTAGATTTAAGGCTTAATTCGGCTTGAAGTCCATTAGCTAACATAAAATCTTCATAAGGCTTGTATTCTTCTAATGGAATATCTGCTGCGAGATAGTTTCCACCTATACTATCTGTGTGAATTGTTATAATGCCTTTTAAAATTAAACTCATAATTTTTAGTTAAATCTTTAATCGTGTTGACTTTTTTTCTTCCTTAGGAAAAGCTTCGTTTTTTTCTCTGATAGATTTTTTTAGAGAAGCATAGTTCATTAATGGGGGGAAGTATCTGGCTAAATGTTGATGAAAAGTATCTTCTTTGATTATTTTATGGAATTTTAAAGGAGATTTCTCATATTCTTTAATGCTTGCCACTTCTATCGATGAGAAAGTATTATTTTCTACAATATAGCACCATTTAGATTCTGTAGTGCTAGTAGCTGAATCTTTTTTAGAAGCCTCAATGATTCCATTGAGATTGTGAGGTTTCATAAAATTTAAATCCATACATTCTTTAAGAACTGCATCTTCACCTATAAAAAAATGATGATAAGCCATTATTGCTTCTCGTAGGTTTCCTTTTTTATTAGAGCCTTTTAGTTCTATATAATCTTGATGAAAATAAATCATTGGGTTCATAGCAAAGAATATTGTCCATCTTTGTTTTTCATCAAAAGCAATACCGCTATAACCATTAATTTCTTCACTAATATTTTCTCGTTGAGATTTTGAACCTGCTTTCGTATAGTCTTTATTTATACTAACTAAGGTTGATTGCCAATCTTGAAGAAAGTTAAGTTCTTCTGTGCTTAGTGGTTTATCAAAATAAAGTTTGCCATTATATTTTAACATGATTTAATTTTTCACTTTCAGTGTCTTTTAAGTCACGAACATAAAATTTATATGTAACTTCTTTTCTTTCATCAAGCCAATGATGATTATCTATAAAACATTTAATTTTCCAATTTTCATTTAATTGGTTAATTAGTGCTTCTTTATTTTTTGGTGTTATTGTTTCAATATCAATTTTAGATAGTTCACTATAAAATCCTTTATCTATCTTAAATTGAGGAATATAGTTTTCAATAAGTTGATTGTTTCTAACAACAATACCATTTTTATTAATGTCTACAATTTTAAATTTAACTTGTAATTTCTTATCTTCAATAAGTTCTTGTAAATATTGAGACATGAGCAGGTTTTTTTCACGATTTGTTGCTTGTCTTGCTACATATTGTTGAAAGTTAATTTTATTAACAAAAGAATCTATTTCTTCTTTTGTATAAATATTGGTGCTATTAGATTGCAAAACATTTTTAATGAGACGATGAGCCACTAAATCACAAAATCTTCTGATCGGTGAAGTGAAATGAGTGTAGAAATCAGTCTGCAAGCCCCAATGACCAATGTTATCTGCATGGTAAAAAGCAGGTTTTGGTTTTTCAAACTCTTGCAATGGTGCAGTTTGATTTCTAAAAAGACCAATATGAGGGTATTTTTCAGATAAGAATTTAGCAGCCATTTTGTTTGCTGCTAACATAGCTGTTTCAACAATTTTTTGAGACTTAGTATTGTTTCTTTGGTCAACATATAAATGGTCAACTTTTCCGTTGTCTCCAACAACAAGATCTACAGAAGGAAGTATCCAATAGTCTGGGTCATAATCTTTTGATATTTTTGATGAAAATTCCTCAAAAATCTGAAGATTTTGATATAGCCATTGTGTTCCCGGTTCTGAAATAGATTCCCATTTTTTTGTATAGCCATCTTTGTTAATGATGCTTTCTATTGGGTCTGAACCTTCAAGAACTCTATCCACATCTTGATAGGTTAATCTGGCATGTGATTTTATTTCTTGGTTTGAAATTTCATAACTTAAGGCATTACCTTCTAAATCACATGAAATATGACAAACCATTGCTAGTTTTGCACTACCTGGAGTGAGCGAGCAATAATTTTCTGCCAAATCACGAGATAACATATGAATAGTATTGTTTAAGAAATAGAAACTAGTGCATTTATCTTGGGCATGAATATCTTGAGGGTCGTTAGGCTTCACAAAAGATGCGACATCTGCAATTCCAACCCAAAGTTCATAGCCTTTTGAGTGTTTTTCAATACAAATAACATCATCTATATCTCTTGTATTTAATCCATCAATAGAAAAGAACTTTTTATCAAGGAAAGGAAGAATTTTTTTAGGAGTAATAATCTCACTATTATTACTCTGATAGATGTGTGCTAGTGATTGAATCAGTTTACTTTCAATACCTTTTTCTGAAACATGTCCAAATTTTTCAACAAAGATGATTTGATCATTGGTTTTTTCAAAAATAGCAATATCACCTTCAATAAAATTTTTTGGATTATTACTAATTGTTGCCGATTGAAATGTAAAACCAGATGAGCTATTTAAAATATACCAACTTTGGAAAGATTCTCTATAAGCTGCAAAGATTTTAATAGGTTTAGCCTTTATGACTTCAGTAATATAAAATGAGCTTTTATCTAATCCTTCAATAATTTTCCCTTTTACAAAAGAACCATATTGTGCTTTTCTCTTATTAAAAACATGGGTTAGATTATCATTCGGATTGAAGGCGATCCCGTAATCATTAGTAGAATCAATGGGTTCAATCCAACAAAGTTGATTTAATCCCCAATGAACATATCCTTCAGCATCTTTTAGTTGGTTAAGATCCAAAAATGTCTTGTTGATTTCAGCGATAATACCATCTTTGCCCAGATCTTTTAGGAGTGCTCCAAGAACTTGTTTGGTTAGTGTATTATCAACTTGAGAGAAATGAGAATAAATTGCTTCAAAAGTTAATGGCTCTTTTTGATTTGTTTGTATGTAGTTATATATATTTGTTTTCATAATATAATTGTATCACAAAAATTTTATTTTTTAAACAAGTTTTAGCAAATAAAAATAATGTTGATTTTTATATTATTTTTTATATTGTTAACAAATAACTATAAAAATAAAATAATGACCGAACTAAAAAAGTTTCAAGCCTTCTTAAAAGAAGAGAACACATTTCCTCAAGATGAAATGAGAGATTATTATTTGAGTCCAGCTAGGAAAATTCTAGAGGAACACCCAGGGATTGCAAATGAAATCTTTGATGACAAGAGTGCAATTATGGCGGTAGTAGAACAACAAATAAAACCTCACAACCATTCAATTCGACAAATATATTTGGATTTGTTAGCGATGGATTTATCAATGATTACTCCAAGAGAAATTTTGAATTATCAAAACATTGATGGTGATAGTGTGGTTCATTGGACTACAAAAATGATGTGCTACTCTGTGTCTATTCTAGATATGTTTAAAGAAACTGGAGCAAATTTTTCATTAATTAATAAAAATGGGGAAACTCCTTTAATCAAAATAGCAGATACAAACTCATTAGATGATTTGAAGTTCATTCATGGGTACACTTCACCACGTCTATTAGACCACAGAGATTTAATCACTGGTTCAACAGCATTATTGCATGCCATTAAAAGTAGAAAAATAGGAAATATTTTCTTTTTACTTGAACAAGGTGCTTCTCTTTATGTTAGAGATAACCAGGGGCAAACCATATTGGAGTTTATCCAAAATGAAGAATATAAAATGAAATCAGAAAGAAGATACTATAAAGAATTAGAAAAATTTGTTAATTTTTTTAATCAAAAAGAACTTGCTGAAAAAAACATAAAAGAAATTAGGGGTTCATAAGAACAAATCTTGATTTTTAAATAAAAAATCATAAAAACATAATAATATAAAAATAATAATAAAAAGGGGTAAAAAATGGCAGATTTAATTGAATTACTACACTTTGGTGTAAAAAATAAAGCTTCAGACTTGCATTTATCAGCAGGGATGCCTCCAATGATTCGTGTTCATGGAGAGGTTAAAAAAATTAATATTGATGCACTTAATAAAGAACAAGTGACTCATATGATTTACGATATTATGAATGAGCAACAAAGAAAGTTCTTTGATGAAGAGTTGGAGTGTGACTTTTCGTTTGAAGTTCCTGGATTGGCTCGTTTCCGTGTGAATGCTTATAATCAAAATAGAGGTGCAGCAGCGGTTCTTCGTACCATTCCTTCTAAAGTATTAACTTTAGCCGAATTAAAAACTCCACCATTATTTGCTCAATTGATGAGTAAACCTAAGGGATTAATTCTTGTAACTGGTCCAACTGGTTCTGGTAAATCTACCACTTTGGCTGGTATGATTGACCATTATAATGATAATGAATCGGGTCATATATTAACAGTTGAAGACCCTATTGAATTCGTGCATACTCCTAAAAAGTCATTAGTTAATCAGCGTGAAGTTGGTCCGATGACTAAATCTTTCAGTAATGCTTTAAGATCAGCACTTCGTGAAGACCCAGATATGATTCTCGTGGGTGAAATGCGAGACTTAGAAACTATTCGTTTAGCACTAACTGCTGCTGAAACTGGTCACTTGGTTCTTGGAACCCTCCACTCTTCATCTGCTGCTAAAACAATTAACCGTATTATTGACGTTTTCCCAGAAGCAGAAAAAGATATGGTGAGAACAATGTTGTCAGAATCTATTGAGGCAATCATCTCACAATCTTTGTTAAAAACTAAAGATGGTCAAGGTCGAGTAGCTGCCCATGAGATTATGGTGGGAACACCAGCTATTAGAAACTTGATTCGTGAAAATAAAATTTCACAGATGTATTCTTCTATTCAAACTGGTCAATCAATGGGTATGCAAACAATGGATCAATGCTTACTTAATCTAGTTAAGTCTGGTAAGATATCAATGACGGATGCCCGTATTATGGCGGTTAATAAAGATAACTTTGTCGGTGCGTAATCACAAAGAGTTTAATATTAAAATAAGCAACTTAGGTTGCTTATTTTTTTAACTGTTGTTTTTTTATTAATAAAAATTTTTATTATCTTAGTGTGTTGATTTACTTGAATAAATTATACTTTTCAAAGTAAAAGTAACATGTTTTTGAAAAATACATGTTGAAATTTATTTTGTTTACAACTATACTTCGAACATTCAAAACAAAGAGAACAAATGTTACAGTTAAAGTCAAAACCAAAAGAAATAGAGTATTATATCCAACAAGTAGAAATGCTAGCCATGAATGGCGATGAGATGGAAAAAATAGAAAAAATTATGGCCCTTAAAGACTTAATTTCAGATATTTCCGTTAAAGAATTGATCGCTGAAGATTTAAAAGATGAAAATTGGTTAGAGGCAACCAATATTTTAATCCATACTTGTAATAAAAGATTGGTAAAGTCATCAGTTCTTCAAGAACATATAAAACAATGTAAAAATTTTATGGTATTTAGATACATTGAGGACAAATTGCTTTATGCTAAAGAAATTGTCATTTCTAAAAACCCTTGGGATTTTAAAGAGGTAGATCCAAGTGGTCAAACTTCTCAATGGGTAAACTCAAAATTCATTAAGTCTTTTGAGGATTCAGATGTTCCAGAAGTGTTTAATTCTTTTTCTGAAAGTGATACATTAAGCATTAATGCAGAATGGTTATATAAGAATAAAGATAAGCTTTATAGCCAAGATATTTTTGAAGATATTGATTTCTTGATTAAAAAGAAAAGAAAGTCTATTTAAAATAAAAGCCCCAATGGGGCTTTTATAATTATTAATCAAGCTTTTTTGTGATATTCGTGAGCTTTTTCTACGATCCAATCATGATTATCAACAATCATTTTTTCAATTTTGCTGGGTTTTAATATCATTCTTAATGCAAAGTTTAATTTCTTGTGAATATATTCACTCGCATTTTTTATATTGCCTTTATTTTCAACAAATGCGATTAGTTCTAAATTATTTTCCTCGCAGTATTCCTTGAGTAGTTTATAAGCTTCTTCGATATGCTCTTCTTTGATGTTCTTTTTTTCTATCATAATACCTAATATCCTTGTAATAGTTGAAAAAATATTTGAATGTTATTTATAATGTCATATTGAAAATAAATCAAGGATTAAAAATGAAAAAAGAACAAGATGAAATTAAGTTAACAGAACAACACAAAACAATAGGAATGAATTTACCAATGCATGATGAATTAATGAAAAGAATAAATGATGCTGCTTTAAGTAGCAATTTAACTAAAGCTGCTTATGTTAGAAAGGCGATAGAGGAACAACTAAAAAAAGATGGTTTTTAACGATTGGCTTCTTTTTCTTTAGTATTAAAAAAATTGATACTATTGTCTTCTTTTTTATCTTCTTTTTGGTCCTCTTCTCCATAATTGTTACCTTCATTAACACTAGGGAAAAATCCAATATAAACAAGATATATTAAACCACCAATAAACGGTATAAGATTTATTAAGCTAAACCATCCACTTTTATTTAAATCGTGCAATCTTCTAATTCCCAAAGTAAAAGAACTAACAACACTTAATAATAAAAGAGTAAGAAACAAATAGTTTAAAAAAATGTTATTTAAAAATGATAGCATGATGGAAGTACCGCCTAAAATAACTCCAGCTAATAATTGATAGTTCCAGAAAACTAATCTAGAAGCTCTACCCTTTATGCTAAAAGTGTTAGAGATTGTGTTGCTAAAAGTTTCAATGCTAAAAAGTTTTTGTATTATGGACATAATAATTATACTCTATAATTTTCAACTATATTAGGGTATTATTTTTGAAATGCAATTATTATTCATTGAATATTTAAAATATTTTAACTATACTTCTTTTAATTTTTAAAGTTATTTAAACATGAAAGAATATTATCAAGTAGAACTATTTCATTGGGCGGGTATGGGGGATGCTCATTTACATATGCTAAAAGATATTTTAGAGCAGAATCCAGACTGGATTAATGAAAAAAATAGAGTGGGTGATAACTGCTTACTTATTGCTGTTAGATCTGGCAGTATAGAAGCTGTAAAGTTTTTGGTTAAAGAAACAGAAATAGATATTAACTATGAACCACCACTATCTGGTAGAACGTTAGAAACTGAGGGAAATGCATTGATTGCTGCTTTGGCAAAGGGGCATTATGATATTGCTGAATACTTAATAGAAAATACATCTATAAATATTAATAGTACGAATGAAAGAGGGGAAACAATTTATCATATTGCTGCAAAAGCTGGTAATGCTGATTTTATAGAAAAAATGCTTGAAAGAGATGAGGAAAAACAAATCAGTAAAAAAGATAAAATGGGCAGAACTTGTTTATTTAATCTAGTGGAGGGTTATCCAAAACATAAAGATTACTGGTGTTTTGAATTAATTCAACAATCACTTTCAGTTGATGAATTATTTGCTAGAGATTTTGAAGGTAATAATGTATTAGATTTTTTGGCTCATAGAAAAAAATACTTTAAAACTATCTACGAACCACTCATATCTGTAATTAATTCAAGAACTCTAAATTATCAACTAAATATTGCTTTAGATGAAAAGAATAATGTTGCTAACAAGAAAACCAAAATTTAATTATTTAAATTATATGGGTCTAGAAAATGAAGAACATTTTTTAATATTGTTTTGCATTAAATAATCTACATTGATATTACCTTCTTGGACAAGTAAGTTATTGAATTCAGCAATATCTTTACATCTGAATGCACTTGCTTGATTATGACCACCACCCCCAAATTTTTGAGCAATAGAACTTACATTGAATGGTGCAACAGAACGCAAGCTACATCTAACCACTTGATTTTCTTCATCGATGTTATAAACCAATCCAAATCCACCCCCTTTAAGTGCAAGTTGATTTCCTAAATCAGAGGTGTATTTTTTTGGGGCTTCAACAATTAATCCCTCCTTTCCATCAAGAATACAATGGGAAGATTTTTCTACATAGTTCATAACTTCTTGCATATACTTTGAATGTATGGGTTCGCCAACATTAATGAATTTTTTGGTCAATTTATCATTAGTTAAAAGTTCGTCCCAAAGATTTTTTGGTATAGACCGGGGATCTCCAAAACTTTCAAGAATACCTGTATAAAAATGTTTGGTTGAATTTTCAAATTCAAATTTCCAAATATCACCATCAGATACATGTTTAACCACTTGAGGGGGTTCAATATTTGGATATAAATGTTTCCATGTAAGCATTGCTCCAGAGCAGTGGTTTTCTTTTGCAAAATCAATAATTAAATTTAATTTTTCACCGTTTCTCATTCGCTCTTCAAATGGTTCAATATATTTAATGCTTGTTGCATGGTGATCTAAAATAACTACTTTATTTCCTTGTTGAAGTAGTTTGTCAATCATCTCGGTATTTAAGCAAAAATCAGAGACATATACTTCGGAATCTTTAAAAGAAAAAATGGTTGATAGATTAGTTGGGGCATTGCTATCACTAGATGGGTCAAGATTGGCATGGTCTAATTCAAGATAAACTGCATTCGATCCAAATTTGCTTCTTAAGATTGCTTGAGAGCAACATCCATCAACACAGTTTTTATGGGTTATAATAAGTGGTTTCATAGGTTTATAATTTTTTCATTCACTAATTAAATTATAGAGAATTTTAAGAGTAAAAACAAATTTTAATTATTGGGCTAAAAATAAAAAAATGCCCCGAAGGACATTAAAAAATATTTTTTAAAGGGATTAAATATAGTTAAACATGCTTAAGTTTTGCATAACAACTTGAGTTTTTAGTGAGGCTTGTAACGCGTTTTGAGCATTTGTAAAATCACTCATCGCTTTAGCATAGTCAACATCTTCTAGTTGTGCTAGTCTTGCAGTTGCACTATCAATAGAGTCTTGGTTATACTCTTTGAGAAGTGCCATAGTATTATATCGTGTTCCAACTTTAGTAATTTGATTTAAAATGTCATCTTGTGTTTTACTAATATCGCCTAAAACACTTTTATCAAAAGAACCGCCTGAAAAGTAAGCATCAAATTTGCTAAAAACATTTTTAAGGTTATCCGTTACAAAAGAACTACCTGGTATGTTTAATTCAACAGTGGTCATATTACCAATTCTAATTTTACTTACACTATCATCACCTTGGTAGTTAAGGCTTGCATCAAAAGGTTCAACACGGCTACTAAATCCACTAAATTGGTATTCACCAAAAGGGTCTTTAGAATTAAGTTGGCTCATAATACTGGTTCTGAGAGCCTCAAATTCTCCCTTATACATTGCTTTATCTAAATCACTAACTACTCCATTACCAGCCTTCATTCCTAACTCTGTTAATTGTTTGGTTAATTCATCTAAAGATGTAAGTGCTATCTCTTGAGATTCAAGTCTTGGAGTAATAGCATCAATATTGGCATTGTTTTGTGTGTTGGTTGAAACACTTAATTTGTAGCTTAGGGCTTGTGCTTCCTCAACGGGGGTCATATCGTTTCTTACTCCAGAAACAATAGCATTTTGTGCTTCAGCCATTGCTGCTTGGTTTTGATATATACCTACAAGACCATTTTGTATCATTTGTGAGGTGGAAAGACGATAAATCATAATTTTAATCCTTATGCTTTAATATTTAAAAGAGTTCCAATCATATCGTTGGTAACTTGAATAACTTTAGCATTAGCTTCATACATTTTTTGATACTTAAGAAGATTAACACCTTCTTCATCAAGATTTACGTTGCTTAAATTGTAAGAAGTAAGTGCATTGTTGTATAATCCACTAGAAAGTTTTAGTGAATCATCAAACTGGTCTTTTAATGAGGAAACTTTTCTATTAAGGGAATTAAGTTGATCGTAAATGGTTTGATTGTCAAAAAACTTATAACGAATATCAGAAATAGCTTGGGAGTTTGTTCCATCATTGATACCTGGAGTGCTAACTTGTGAAGCGGCAATTTGCTGTGCATCATTTATATTTAAGGTAAGATTAGTCATACCACTTCCGACATTACCAAAAATATCTACACCTGCATTTCCATTCAAATCAAATCCTAATTTGTGTTGCTTATTGACTTCATCTGCAAAAGTAGTAATTGCTCCAGGCAAATCATTTTGAAGAGTTCCAAGAATGCCGCTTATTTCATTCATGCTACCAAACACACCATACTTTAAAGTGGTGGTTTCTGCGGCTGTGATTGGGGTAAATGTGTTGCCACTAACCAATACTTTACCATTTTCTCCAGTAATTGTTTGCCCATCAGTGCTAATGCTCACTTTTATTTTTTCAGAAAGTTCTTTAACTAATGCATTCTTTTGAGAAGTAAGAGTAGAACTATAATTTTGTGGTGTCTGACTGATAACATTATTTAAATCTGCTATTTTTTTAAGAATTCCATTAGTTTCATCTAAATTAACACTATTAGTATCAGTAACATATTGCTTGAAATCTTTTAATGCAAAATCTAATTCTTGAGCAGTAGAGGCAAAGTTACCTAGTTTGCCATATAAATCTTCTCTAATTGGAACTGATGTGGGGTTATTGGATACATTTTGAAATCCATTTAAGATTTCTTGTGAAGATTCAACAAGGTTATATTTTTTTAATAAATCATTTAATCTTCCTAATGCTTCAGAACCTAATTGGTCTCCAACATTATTGGTTGCATAATCGTTCATCAATCCAAGTAAAAATGGGTCATCTCCAGTTTTAATATTGGCTACATTAACACCCAATCCACCAAAATCTGCATTGCTACTAGTGGTTCGAGTAGCCTCTGCCAAGTCAACAACTTGTCTTCTATATCCTTCTGTGTGAACGTTTGACACATTGTGTGAAGTAACATCAATACCAATTTGTGCCGCTCTCATGCCTGTTGAGCCAATGCTAAATGAACCAAACATACTATTCCCTTTATTGTTATATATATTTACGAATATTTTTAAACAAAATTAAATCAAACGTCAATTTTCAAAAGTTCTTGCTTTTTTTAAAAAAATGAGGTACACTTTGTTGCAGTGCAATATAAAAGGGAAAATATAATGGACAAAATAGGTAGTTATATTGTAAAAAGGCTAGATTCATCTTATAGAGAAGAAGTGCTAGATCATTTTTTGCGACTAGATAAGGACTCTATTTATACAAGATTTTGCTCATCTTTTGGTGAAGATGCAATTAAGAGATATGTTTCAAGAATCAATTTTGAAACCAATGGAATTTTTGGCGCATTTGACGAAAATTTAACCATTATTGGTGTTGGTGAGTGTGTTATTGCTGAAGATAAAGACCACGCTGAAGTTGGTTTTAGTGTTGAAATTTCTCATCAGGGTCTTGGGGTTGGTTCAAAATTAATGGAGAGAATTGTTCGTTATGCAAAATCAAAAGATAAACATCATCTTGAAATGGTTTGCTTGAGAACGAATGTTAAAAGCATTCATTTGGCTAAAAAATTTGGATTGAAAGTTCAAAATAATTATGAGGGTGAAAGTGTTGCCGTAATTGATATGGATAATATTAAACCTGATTTGGAAAACTTTAATGAAAAAGTAGAAGATACTTTTGCTTTTTATGCTTTAAAACAGAGAGAAAATATTAATCATTGGCGATCTGGACAAAAATTAGTTGGTGATGCGATGGGAACAATGTTCTCGGGAATGATTAAAATGATGACACCAAAGTTTTTACATCTTCCCAATCTTCCAAACAGTAATGAAGAAATGAGTTTGTAAGCTAAGAAAAAAAATCCCTCAATTGACAAGCCCCTCTGAAAAACAGTTGAAAAACTAAATCAACTCGCTTGGTAGGGGTTGTGACACCAAGCTGATAGAATCTACATATCCAAAGCTAGCGAGAGCTAGCTTTGGTTCAATTCAAACGGATTAAATGATTGAATTGATAGAGATTTACCTACCTCAGACTGAATAAAAGTCATTATATTTTTATACCAAAGACTTCTATTCTTACCCAAAGCAGAAGAAATATCTTTCCATTCAAGCTTACTTACAATCTCTCTCTTGCTCTGCTTTGATAGATTTA